>Ga0213870_1000002_pt1 | contig 180460 bp, 164 predicted proteins | sample WICALVC2017_Meta_FD_160119 | JGI IMG/M metagenome (GOLD analysis project Ga0213870, IMG submission 160119) | Freshwater microbial communities from subterranean cave lake in Wind Cave National Park, South Dakota, United States - WICALVC2017 | ecosystem: Environmental > Aquatic > Deep subsurface...
CCTGCGGCTTGATCCTCTGCGATCTCCTGTCGCTCTGGTCTCTTGCGTCCGTTTCGACGGATGCAGAGATCAGGGCGCTCTTTTTTTCGATGATGATATGGTGAGAGTGTAGAAAAATAGTATTTTATGCCCTGAGCTTGCTCGCCTCGCTGAAGCTACGGCGAAGCGGGTCGAAGGGCTACCGAATGCTTCAGGAAATCCTTCGACTTCGCGCGGCTCCGCTCAGGAAATAACCCTTTTGAGTCATTTTTCCACTGGCTTATAATACGAATATCGTTCACGTCACATTTGTATTATTGGTAGGGGCTAAGTTTGCAATAAAACCGTACCGGCTCTTTCGTCATCTCGACCAAAGGTCCGACCGCGGTCGGAGTTCGCTCGAAATGACAGAAAAATGCGTAAGTCCTAGTTTTGTAGAGAACTCACACCGCAATTGGAAATTCAATCTTCGGATAGTGCTCGTAGCCGAGGATGGTTGAGTCAGTGCACTTCCAGTCGAAGATCGAGGTGAAGGTCGGGGTTTCAATTTTTGGCAAGGGATATTTTTTTGGATCGCGGGTAAGTTGCTCGCGGGCGCCGTCCAGGTGGTTGGTGTAGATATGCACGTCGGCCAAAAAGCCGATGAGCTTGCCTTCTTGATATCCGGTCTCTTTTGCCAGTAGATGCAAAAGCAACGCGTAGCTGGCGATGTTAAAAGGAAGCCCGAGCATGGTGTCTACCGAGCGTTGGTTCCAGAGCAGATTGAGTTTGTCGGCAATCACGGTCACTTGAAATCCGTAGTGGCACGGCGGCAGCGCCATCTCGGAGAGCGCGGCTGGATTCCAAGCCGAGACGATCATGCGTCGGTCTGTAGGATCGATTTTGAGTTTTTCAACAACGGCACGGAGTTGATCCACGCCTGTTTTCGCGTAGTCGGTGTCGTAGTTTATATACGGCGCGCCAAAGTGTCGCCACTGGAAACCGTAAATTGGCCCAAGGTCGCGTTCGGCTGCCATACGCTGCTTTGCGGTTTCTTCGTGTCCATACGACGCTTTCATCGGATTTGCCCACTCATCCCAGATGTGGTTTTTTCTTTCCTGGAGCCACTGTTTGTCTGTCAGTCCCTTGATGAAAAATTCAAGTTCGCTCGCGATGGCTTTGAATGGCAGGGACTTGGTGGTAAGCAGGGGAAACCCACTGCTCATGTCGTGAACAAAAAACGCTCCGGCAATTTTTTTTGCCGGAGTGCCGGTGCGATTTTGTTCTTCAGTGCCTTCAGTAAGCACGCGCTCAACGATGTCGAGGTAGGAACGCATAGTTGGGGGAACGGTAAACAGTAATCAGTAAACAGTACAAGGAAGATTCATTTTACCATGAACTCTTTACCGTATTACTCTGTACTATCTCCCTCACTCACTCTACACCGCGATCCGAATCGCTGGGCCCATGGTGGAGCAGAGAGTGGCGGATTTAATAAAGACACCTTTGGCTGAAGTCGGACGGGCTTTTTGGATGGTTAAAAGCAGAGCGGAGAGATTTTCTGAAAGTTTGGCCGTGTCCCAAGAGCGCTTGCCAATGGTCACATGGACATTGCCGCCGTCGTCGTTTTTGAGTGTGGTTTTTCCTCGCTTGAGTTCCCCAAGTGTTTTTGAGAGGTTGGTCGTGATGGTTTCGTTCTTTGGAGTTGGCATGAGGCCCTTTGGTCCTAAGATGCGGGCGGCAGGAGCCAGCTCTTTCATGATGTCTGGAGTTGCTACGGCGATATCAAAGTTGCACTGTTTAGTTTTGATGATCTCGGTAATGAGGTCTTTGCCTCCGACAAGATCTGCTCCAGCTTCTTTTGCTTCGGCTTCGTGAGAAGCAGTGGTAAAGACCGCGATTTTTTTGGCTTTTCCAGCCGCGTGCGGGAGCGTTAACACCGTCCGGACGGTCTGATCAGATTTGGCCGGATCAATGCCAAGCCGCACGTGAAGCTCGACCGATTCGTCAAACTTAGCTTTGGGCAACGATGAAAGCAGTGCGAGGGCTTCAGCTAATGGGTAAGCCTTATTTTCCACTTTATTTTTTGCGGTAGGGTGGTGATTCATAGATACAACTTTGTTACGAACCTACGAAATAGCTACGAATCCTACGAAAGCGAGATCCCTCAACACAGCTCGGGATGACGAGGCGTTTTGTAGTATTCGTAGGGCTTTCGTAGTTTCGTAACGCTTTATCTGTAGGACTACTCACTGACCGTAAGCCCCAGCGACTTTGCCGTGCCCTCGACCATGCGCATGGCGGATTCGAGATTCGTGGTGTTGAGGTCTGGCATTTTCTTTTCGGCAATAGCGCGTATGTCGGCGCGTTTGATTTGGCCTACTTTTTCTCCGGCCTTTCCCGAACCCTTTTGGACTCCCGCAGCTTTCTTTAAAAGTTCAGCAGTTGGCGGAGTTTTTAAGATAAACGTATACGAGCGATCTTCGTAGACCGTGATGACGGCCGGAATCACATCTCCAGCCATGGTTTTTGTCCGTTCATTAAACTGCTTACAGAACTCGGCGATGTTTAAACCGTGTTGACCTAACGCTGGTCCAATCGGAGGCGCAGGGTTTGCTTGGGCTGCAGGGATCTGGAGTTTGATGGTTGTTTTGATCTTTTTAGCCATAGTGTAAGGGCCTACAAAACTACTAATCTACTACAAATGCTACAAATACGATTCGATTCCATATTGGTAGTATTGGTAGTCCATTTGTAGTTTTGTAGGTCTAAATTTTCTTCAATTGCAGGAAGTCAAGCTCCACTGGAGTTTCTCGACCAAACATAGAGACAAACACCTTCACCTTTCCTCGGACATCGTCCACTTCCGAGACCTTGCCTTCGAAATTCTTAAAGGGGCCGTCTACGATTTTTACCGCATCATTGGCTGCCACGTCAATCTGGTACTTCGGCTCCTCAACCCCCATGCGCTTTGTGATCGCTCGCACTTCTTCATCTGATATCGGCACAGGCGTTGTTCCAGAGCCAATAAAGCCTGTGACATTCGGAGTGTTTCTTACTACATACCACGAGTCGTCGGTCACCACCATTTCGACTAAGACGTAGCCCGGGAAGATTTTTTCTGTTACAACCTTTCGTTTTCCATTCTTGATTTTAATTTTCTTTTCCGTCGGGATGAGAATACTAAATATTTTGTCCTCCATGTCCATGGATTCGATGCGCTGTTTGAGATTGCGCTCGACGTTCTCCTCGTAGCCCGAGTATGTATGGAGGACATACCATCTTCGGCCGAGGTTTGAAGTTTGTTTTGGCATAATCGTGGCCAATAGTTCTCGGTTCTTAGCCAATAGGGTGAGTGTGTTCTGTTCGATACGAAACTATTGGCTATTGGCTAGAAACTCATGAGCCTGTCGCCGAATGCCATTTATCCCCTGAGCGAAGTCGAAGGGGGAGTAAAATCCAGAGCAAAAGAGAGCCTTCGACAAGCTCAGGCAATATGTTTTCGTTATTCGGCGACAGGCTCCTCATACGAGTTTGAGCAGCTGTTCTAATAGAATATTGAACGCATAGTCTACTGTTCCAAGGAATGCAGCGATTCCAGCAGAAACTCCGACGACCACGATCGTAAGTCGGATCGTTTCCTCCCGGGTTGGCCACACCACTTTCTTTAATTCTTCGCGCGATTCCTTGAAGTAGTTCACGATTGCTTTGCTCGCGTTTGCCATAGCTTTCTGTTTGTTACCTTATTCAAAAAACGGCCCCGCGTCCGGGCCATCACTTCTGGCGGAACTCTACTATGATGCGGCTGTTCGTGTCAAGGGCAACGCAAGAGAAGTGGTCAAATATCTAAATTCTTGACGTTCTTCGCGTGCGTGGTGATGAAGTGCTTGCGAGGTGCCACGTCTGCGCCCATAAGAATATTAAAGAGTTCTTCAGCTTTTTCGGCATTCTCAACAGTCACCCGTTTCATCGTGCGCGTGGCTGGATTCATCGTGGTTTCCCAGAGCTGTTCTGGGTTCATCTCGCCCAAGCCCTTGAAGCGCTGGATGGTCACTGCCGGGTTCTCCTTCTTGGACTCTTTTTTAATTTCCTCAAGAATCTTATCCCGTTCTCTGTCAGAGTAGGCGTAGCGGACGTTTTGGCCCCACATGAGTTTATACAGCGGGGGCTGGGCAATGTAGATATGGCCGTCGGTAATAAGTTGGCGGAAGTAGCGCCAGAAGAGTGTAAGCAGCAATGTCCGGATGTGCGCACCGTCCACGTCAGCATCACTCGCGAGGATAATTTTGTGGTACCGGAGTTTTGAGGCATCAAACTGCTCGCCGATGTTTGTGCCCAACGCGATGATGAGCGACTTCACCTCGTTGTTTGCAAGCATCTTATCCAGCCGCGCTCGCTCGACGTTAAGGATTTTGCCTTTGAGCGGCAAGATCGCTTGCGTTTCACGATCTCTGCCCACCTTGCTCGACCCTCCGGCGCTGTCTCCTTCCACGATGAACAGCTCGCTTCGTTTGGGATCTTTGGTAGAGCAGTCCGCAAGTTTTCCTGGTAGTGTGAGGCCATCCAAGGCACCTTTCCGTAGTACGGACTCTCGTGCGGCGCGTGCGGCAAGCCGGGCGCGGCTAGCAAGCAAACTTTTTTCTATAATACGCTCTGCATCGCGCGGATGCTCCTCGAGAAACGCAGAAAATTGTTCGGCAAAAATAGTTTCCACAGCCTGACGCACTTCGGGGTTGCCGAGTTTTGCTTTGGTCTGTCCTTCAAATTGCGGATCTGGGATTTTAATGGAAAGGATAGCGGTTAAACCTTCGCGAACATCCTCTCCACTTACATTTTCGTCCTTCTCTTTAAGGTACCCTTTACTTCGCGCGTAGGTGTTCACTGTGCGAGTAAGCGCAGTGCGAAAACCCATGAGGTGCGTGCCCCCTTCCGGGTTCACAATGTTGTTCGTGAAGGCGAGTACTTGTTCTTGATAGTCATCGGTGTACTCGAGAGCTATTTCAACGTGGGTGGATTCAATATCTTTGGAGCAGAAAAAGATTGTTTCCTGCTTCGGCGGTTTATGGCTGTTGAGGTGTTCGACATAGGCCGCAATGCCTCGTTCGAAGTAGAAACTATAGGAAGGGTCGATTGTCTCTAGGGTTTCGCGATTATCGATACAGGTGTAGGTCACCGAGGGGGTTAAGTAGGCCTGCTGGCGAAGGTGATCGCGGATCGTCGAATAAGAAAATCGAATCTCCGAGAAAATCTGGCTATCGGGAATAAACGTGATCGTCGTGCCCGTGCGTTTTGTCGTCCCGCGGGCACTCACTTTTTTTTGTGGCACCCCGCGTTCGTAGTCTTGGACATGAATTTTTCCTTCGCGATGCACCTCGGCAGTCAAATGCTCGGACAGCGCATTCACTACCGAGACCCCCACTCCATGGAGCCCTCCAGAGACTTTGTATGTGTGGTGGTCAAACTTTCCTCCGGCGTGGAGCTTTGTGAGCACGAGTTCCAATGCGGACACTTTGTACTGCTTGTGAATGTCCACGGGAATGCCGCGACCGTCGTCGCTCACTCGCACGGCGTGTTTAGGGAGAAGTTCGACGGTGATATGCTTGGCGTGTCCGGCCATGGCCTCGTCCGTCGAGTTGTGCGCAATGATGGGGGAAAATCCGGCGACGAAGTTCTCTCCGTCTGGCACTGAAATATCATAGACCCACGGGCGCGTATAACGAATTTTGCGAATGCGTTTTACTCGGAGGACGCCGAGGTCAGAGGCGACAAAAGTCTCCACTTCCGGATAAAGGGTGACGCGTTCTGCTGTGGCAAGGGCCAATAACTTCTCTCGCGTTACTCCTCCATGAAGATCCAGAGAGAACGTGAAAGGTCGTTTCCAGGAGACGCTGGAGATCGCAGCGGGAACCGGAATCCGATTGAGGTAGGAAGAGTTTGTGTTCCAGTAGAAGTCAATGGCGCGAGTGCCAGAGGATCGAATCATCGAGTGTCGCTCGATACCTTTATACCGAATCATGACTGGACGAGGCTCCTTTGGCCTGGCAACATCATGAACCGAAAAAGTTTTTCCAAGGGAGCAGAGCAGGTAAGTGAGTCCGCTGATGAGTTTAGTGCTCGCAGAGATCGCCTGGAACTTTGCTCGGGAGTTTGGTCCCGGGTTCGTATTGGCAATGAGGTGGCGAGTGAATTCGGATGCCGGGTAGCCATCACCAGCAAGGTAAGCAATGAGGAAGCGCTCGCGCAGGTGCGGCCGGACGTTAAAAACAAGCGAGGGGATACATTTGGTGTGACTGTTTGTTCCCGCGTTAAATACAGATCGAAAAAGAGTGCTCACCAGCAGGGAGTCAATCGCAAGAGTGGTTGCAGAGTCGTGCGATGCGTGCGGGACTGCTTGGTAGCCGAAAACGTGCGCGATGAGTTGTTGCGTGTACCGGATGAGCAAATCCTCTTTTGTGCCAAAGCTAAAGACCACGCGGTTCGTGGGACGGCTCGCAAGCGTGGTCCCTTCTGCCGCGTATAGTCCAAGGAGTTCGACTAGGGATTCGTCCACCGGAAGGGTCACCGGGATCGAAAAATCGTCCCTGCGTTTATTCGTGAGGCGCGCGCTGTCAAAGGGTCGGCGGAGATTCTCCGGAAGCGCGCGAAGCACATTGAAGGGAAGATAGTCATACCGTTTGTAGTCGTAGAAGATTTTGCTCCAGCGCGTGCCGTGCTTCTCGTTAAGATGTTTGATGAGTGGTTTATACGCATCCGAAAGCAGGTGTTGAACTCCCCTGAGGGTGAGTGGCGCAGTTTCCTCTTGAGGAAGTTTCAGGAGTTCGTCGATGAGATTGAGTGTGGTGAGATATTCCTGGGGTTCGGCGAACTGTTTCGGTACTATGACCGCGCTGTTCTCTTCAAGTTCTGCGGCTCGGATGGGAATGACTTTGCCCCGTACCAGTGTAAAGAGCGAATGGTACGCCGTCACCTCAATTTTTCGGTTATTCTGCAAGGTAATTTCGTAGATGGCGCTGTTGACTCGGTGACGGATAAGACTTGAAACGCGCGTCCAGGAGAGTTTCAGCGTTTTGGGGTCGAAACTTAATGCGCGCAGGGAGCGCGGATCGCGGAGAATCTCTGTTTCGCTGCCTTGTTGGATCTCTGGCCGATTCGTTTGGATTGCTTCGTCCACGAGCACTCCAATTTTTTTTAGCGTGATCCGACCTGCCTGCTCGATAAGCAAAGGAGTGTCATACGTGAGAGAATTATCAACGACTTCCCACACGAGATGATGAAGACCTTCCACACCGGTCGAACCAATGTACATGCCCGGGCGTTTCCGCACTGGATCAAGGCCTTCCAAGACTGTAATAGATTTGGAAGAGTATTCGTCTGTGGAGGGAGGTTTGGGCATACCAGTCAAAAATCCGAAATTCAAAACTCTAAATCCTAAACAAATTCAAAATCCGAATAGGCGAAATCCGAAACATTGGTGGTTTTGAACTTTGAGTTTCGGGCATTGGGACTTGTTTTGGATTTGGCGCTTAGGATTTAGGGCTTCGCTTTACAACTGCTTCGGTCGGATGCTTTTGTACTTCTTTAACATCTTTTGCATTTCGTTGGCATGAAGCAGTCCGGCTTGCGGTCCGACCTGCTGGACTACGGATGCGGAGTTTGCAGATCCCCACCGGAGGGCTTCCCCAAGCTCTTTGCCGCTGGCAAGCGCTGCAACAACCCCAGCGCCGAAACTATCTCCAGCTCCGGTACGCTCCAAGGCTTTGCCCGGAAACGGTGGGCAAAAGAGCACATGGTGGTGATCGTAGGCATATGAGCCCTTGGGGCCGTCGGTCATCACGATCATCGGGGTTTTATGCTTTGAGAGAGCAAACAGCAAGTCTTGGGGTTTTTCCGGGGGTTGGCGCAATCCGGCGATCAGTTGCGCCTCCTCTTTGTTTACGAACAACACTTTACAGAAAGGCAAGAAATCTAGGAACTCCTTGCGTGGCAATCGGAGCTGGAAGGAGCCCGGATTATAGGCCAGTTTCATCCCGTCATGAGCCACCATGGATCGCACAGCCCGTTGCATGCGTGACACCTCTGCGAGTTTTGGGCCGATTGAGGTAAAGTACATCCAGGGAAAACGCTGCTCTGGAAGCGGGGGATAGCGCCGAGGGATATGGTGGACCAGGATGGTCCGCTCTCCGCGAAAGCTCAAGACTCCGGACACGTTTGTGTTGACTTTTTGCTCGCTAGTAACGTAGCGGGTCTGTACACCCTCGCGGGTAAGTCGGTGCAAAATTTCGCGGCCGCCGACGTCAGAGCCGATCACAGTGAAAAGGGTTGATGGAATCGCGAGTCGAGATAACCCCACTGCCACGTTGGCGGCATTGCCGGCAACGGTGACGGCGTAGCGATCAACCGGAATTTTATCCCCAAATCGCATGCACAGCAGGCACGCATTTGGCTGGAGCTCACAGTTCACCGTGGCGTCGCTTAAAAACAAGAAGTGATCGATCATCGCGTCACCGATCACAAGGACTGTGGGTTGTTTCATAGTCAAAGGATACCAGATTCTGTATACTGAAGCAAGCCATGTATGAGAGAACCCTTCGCCCCACTTTCCGAGCGTGAGATTCGAGAAAGCATATGGGTTCTCGAGCATCGTCGTCGGCTTGGGAAGACGCTTGTCGTCTCCCTTATCGTCCTTGATAGCGCGCTGCTTCTTTTAGTGGTGTTCGGTATGGTCAAAGAGTTTGGCTCTCTTCAGAGTCGTAAAGAGATGGAGCGGGAAAGTGTTGGATCAGGGCGTATCCGAGCGTTTGAATCACCCTTGCCAATTCGGGTGAATCGTATTGAAACAGTGACAGAGAAAACAACAATGGATCTTGTTGCTGAGGTAGAGAACCAGAATCAAGAATTCGAGGCGACCATTGAGTATACGTTTACGGTCGCAGGACGCGCTTTAGGCTCTTGGGTTGATGTCGTGCCTGCGCGCACGCGTTCTCATCTCGTTGCCGTGGGCGTTTCAAGAATCAAAAATGCACTCATCCAGTTTGAGCCGCGTACGGTTCGCTGGCAGCGGACCCGAGCGCACGAGCAGGGTCGCTATGCCGAATTTAAGGCGCATGTTGGGGAAGTCCGTGTAAAGGATAGCGCTCGGTACCCTACTCTCTTTGGCACCGGGGTTCGTTTTACTCTGGTTAATGATACTGCCTTTCATCTCCGGCAGATTCCGACCGTGATCCTGCTTTGGCGCGGCGAGACGCTCGTTGGAGTCAACACGGTCGTTGCCGAGTATGTCCCAAGCCAAGCACAGAGATCGCTTGACGTCCGATGGAGTGAGTCTTTGGAAGCAAGCACCTCGATGACTGTTGAACCACATGTGAATCTCCTCGATGAGAGCAACCGGTACGTTCCGACAGCAACGATACGATGACGCTCGCTGAAGAAGCTCATGAAGCTTTTGAAGCTCCGAACGCTATGCCTCGTTTACGAACCCCAGTCCTTCCAAGCCTTTCGGCTCCTATCGTGACATGGGGCGATGTGTTCCGTCGCGGCGTGGTACTCGTGATCACCGTGGCAATTACTCTGCTCGTCCTCTTTGGCCTCGTGAGTCTCGGCTCCCTCACCTTTGGAATCACCGGAGCGTTTGCCCGTACGGTGTTTTATCGACAGGTGTTTGCACTCGTGATTGGATTTTGCGCATTGCTCCTGTTTTCGCACATTGACTATCGAATTTTAAGGACTCTGCAGCAGCCGCTGCTGGTGTTCACCGTTCTCATGCTCACACTCTTGCTTTTTTTCGGGGTTTCTATTCACGGGAGTCGTGCATGGGTGGTTATCGGAGGGGTTTCTATTCAGGTAAGTGAGCTTGCGAAGTTCTCTTTTCTTATTTCCCTTGCAGGGTATGCTGCTCGCTGGACTCGGCAGCTAAAAAAAATCAGCCACTTGCTTGTGAGCCTTCTTGGGACGGCGGTTTTTGTTGTTCTTATTTTTTTTGAGCCCGACTTTGGCACCGCGGCGGTGTATGTACTCGTCTGGGTCTCTTTTATTCTCGCTCTTGGAATTGAGCGCCGACAACTCGCACCCCTCGCGCTTGCCTTTGGGGGGCTTGCCATGTTTCTGTGGATTTTCGTGCTCGTGCCCTATCAAAAAGAACGCATCCATACTTTTCTGAATCCCGGACGCGATCCGCTGGGAGCAGGGTATAATCTTCAGCAGTCGTTGGTCGCGATTGGATCAGGAGGGCTCTGGGGTCGTGGCTTTGCGCAAGGTTCACAATCGCAGTTCGCGTATCTTCCCGAGGCCCAGAGCGACTTCGTCTTTTCCGTTGTGGGGGAGACTTTCGGCTTTGTTGGAATATCTATTGTCCTCGTGCTGTGGGTGTGTCTGCTGGCAAGTCTGCTGTTTCTCACTCTTCGACTTATTGATGAATTTGCTGCATTTTTTACGTTAGGCTTTGCGTTACTTTTATTTTGGGAAGTGACCCTACCAATCGCGATTGCACTTTCGTTTTTACCCGTGACCGGGTTGGCGCTTCCGTTCATGAGTGCTGGCGGTACGTCGCTCGTCGTTCATCTTGCTATGCTTGGGACGCTCTTGAATATCCTGAAAACTGCCCCATTGCGGGTTCGGGAAGACCCGGTGCATTTTCTGCAGGATGGGTTGACGCCGAGTGTTCCGATGTGATAGCATTGATGTATCTATGAGTGAGAAACGATCGCGTCGCTCGTCATCCTCAAGTCTTGGGCGAAACGTCCGGCTCATGAGCGTCTGCCCGGTGTGTGAGTCGTCGTATCATGTGACCGACGCGCGGCTGCTCGAAGAGGGAGAGAACGGGAATCTGGTGCATGTGCAATGTGGGAAGTGCCACAGCAAGCTGCTCGTGCTTGTCGTGTCTGATCCGCATGGAGTTTCTGCACTGTCTGTGTTGACCGATTTTTCCGAAGAGGAAGTGGGCAATTTTCGATTGCAGAGTAGAGTTACCGCCGATGATGTGCTTGCGTTTCATACTCTTCTCAAAACTCCTGATGCGTTGTGGACGTAGTTCATCTTTCCCTTTGTATGGATTTTTTTACGCTCACCGTCTTACCTCGAAAAATCGGGAAACAATTTCTTGGCAAACTTCGTCGAGAAAAAAAAGTACCCGGCGTTATCTACGGACACGGATGGCCAACACAAGCTATTGCTGTCGAGCAAAAGCACCTGACACAACTGCTCCAGCACGTCCGCGTCTCACCAATGGTGTATCTTACCGAGCTGGGAGAAGCGCCGATTCCCGTGCTGCTTAAAGAGGTGCAAATTCACCCGATTTCCGAACAGATGCTCCATGCTGATTTTCACCGCGTGCGAATGGAAGAGCGCATGAAGACGAAAGTTCCTCTTGAGCTTACTGGGGAATCACCAGCAGCGAAAATGTTTGGCGGGGTGCTTGTGCGGCCCGTCGCAGAGCTTGACATTGAATGTCTGCCCGCTGATCTCGTTTCAAGCATCCGCGTTGACCTTGGAGCTTTACAAGCGATCGACGACCATATTCGCATACAAGATCTCGTGGTGCCGAAGGGTATTCGGATTCTCCATGACGCGGATATGATTGTGGTAACGGTGAAACTCCAGCGTGAAGAGGAGATCGAACCATCAAAGCCGCTCGAGGATGTTTCACAAATTGCCGATAGCGGCAAGAAAGAGAAAAAAGAGCAGGAGGGTGGGGATGCAGAAGGCAGAATGCAAAAGGCAGAAAAGGGAAGTGGAAAGGAGGAAGTCACCACCACGGCGGGGTCTCGCCAAGGTGGGAGAAAAAGCACGAAGGAATGAAGAAGAAGCCGAGCATACGGACAAGTGTGTGGACCATCAAACGCAGGAGTGTACCCGCGTTAGTTGGCCTTTTTATTTTTGCATTCCTCCTGGGAAGCAGTTTTCTCAAACAAGCACAATTTGAGCTTGTTGGGTTTACCGGAAATTTTCCATTTCCTCGCCAAAAAAGCTCGCTTAATTTTCGTCGTCTCTTCGATGGGATTCCCACTGCTGCTCCTGCCACGTCTCGTTTTTCCGTGGTCATTGATAATCTTGCCGAGGGTCGCCCGCAAGCTGGAGTTGCCGCCGCAGGGCTTGTTATTGAAGTTCCGGCAGAGGCTGGGATTACGCGTTGGTTAGCGTTTTACGAATTGAGTTGTCTGCCTACGGGAGATCTCCCGAAGGGAGATCAGGTGTCAGTTGTGAGCTGTCCGGGGTTAAAAATTGGGCCGGTGCGATCGTTGCGGCCGTATTTTCTCGACCTCGCAGAGGGATATAAAACGCCCATCGCGCATGTCGGAGGATCTCCTGAAGCGCTCAAGGTGGCCAAGAGAAGCCGGTTGTTTACGATGAACGAATTTTCTTTTGGTCGTTTCTTTTTTCGTGATCCGGCGCGGAAAGATCCGCACCGCATCTTCACCACACCTTCACTTCTTTTGAGCGCTCTGGAGGAAATCGGGGTCGCATTTGGCGACCTCACGATGCCCTGGACATGGAAAGGAAGTACGAAGGGAAAACTTGAAAGAAGAAAGGACGAAGGGACAGTGAACTTTTCCTTCACACAGTACCCCTTACCACCGGAAGCCGAACTCTCATGGGCTTTTAACCCCACCACTTCACTCTTTGAACGCAAACAAGGCGGCGTGCTCCAGCACGACGAAGACGGTGTAGTCATTACGGCAAAGAATCTCTTCGTCGTTGAGACGACTATTCTTATTACCGACGCGATTGGCAGACGCCGCATCACGACCACCGGCACAGGCACTGCCTGGAGATTGACGTCCAACGGTAAAGAACGGCTCATCTGGAAACGGACTGCCGGAGGGCCGTTTTCCTTCGCGACGACCCAAGGGAAATCGCTCGAGCTTTTACCCGGCAAGGTGTGGATCGTCATTGTGCCGGCGGGACAGCAGGTGGTTGAAAGCGAGAAAATAAGTAAATGAGTAATTAGGTAATTATCGTTTCTTTTATGCCATACACCGCTCAAGATTTCAAGCGACTTATTGGTATGCCGGGGTTTAGCGAGATATTGCTTCGCAATCACTTCACGCTCTACGAGGGGTATGTGAAAAATGTCAACACTTTTTCCGAGAAACTCGCAGCACTGCGTGCTGACGGGAAGACGGCGACTCCGGAGTACGCAGAACTGAAACGGAGATTTGGTTGGGAGTTTAATGGCATGAGATTACATGAGCTCTACTTTGGCAATATGACGCCTGTAGCAACGCCGAAAACCGCCAACACCGAGTTTCAAACAGCGGTGGCGGGAGAATTTGGCAGTTGGGATAGATGGCTTTTGGATTTCAAAGCGTCTGGAACAATGCGGGGAATTGGGTGGGTCGTTTTTACTCTCGATGCCGCAGCAAAACGCCTCTTCAATGTCTGGATCAATGAACATGACCTCGGGGTACTCGTGGGCACGCAGCCTCTGCTCGTTCTCGACGTGTTTGAACATGCGTACATGCTCGACTACGGCCTTAAGAAAGCCGACTACCTCGAGACGTTCCTACGTGCGGTGGATTGGCCTGTAGTTTCCGCGCGTTTTGATGAGGCGATAAAATAAAAACGACTGCGCTATTGTGCGCTTGCCGCGGCCAGGATGCTTCACGGCACGTTTCGCCTGACAGCGGACGAGCGGCCTTTCAAGAAGATTACTTCATATGCCCCTCACCGATCCTTCTGTCATTCAACAACAACTCGCCTCGATTCGATGGAGGGCTCTTCGGGGCAAGCATTTTGGGCAGCACTTCCTCACTTGTCGCGATGCACTCACGCGGATCGTTGAAGCGCTTGAGATTTCTGCAGCCGATACCGTGGTTGAAGTAGGTCCGGGCTTGGGGGTACTCACGGTGGAGCTTGCGAAGCGAGCCAAGCGAGTTATTGCGGTGGAGAAAGACGCAGCGATCATTCCGGTGTTGCGGCAAAATCTTCGAGAATTCCCAAACGTTGAGATCATTCACTCCGATGCGCTTTCGATTGATCCAAAAAATTACTCCATTACTCAATTACCAAATTACCTCCTCACGGGTAACCTTCCGTACGCGATAACGCTTCCAGTCATCGAACGGTTCATTCTTGGTTGCCCACTCGCGCCTTCACGGGCGGTTTTTTTAATTCAGAAAGAAGTTGGGCAGCGCCTGACTGATCCACCGGGTGGCAGTGCCCGTAGCGCGGTCACCGTGTTACTCGAAGAAGCTTCAAAAAGTGAACTCATCGCATCGGTGCCAAGGCAAGCGTTCTTTCCTATACCAGAAGTTGACGGCGCTATCATTCGGATCGTTCCAACTCACGATTCACAATCCGAAATTCGTAATCCGCAATTCAGGAATTTCATCTTCGCTGTATTCCGTCATCGCCGGAAACAAATTGGTGGAACCTTGCCGAGAATCCTGGGCGCTCCTTCGGCAACCGTGCTCGGGAAACTCTCTTTTTTTGGCATCAATCCGCACGCGCGGCCGCAAGAATTAGCGCTTTCTCAATGGCGTTCACTGTTTGAGCATTTTATGCTATAATAAGGGGTGGATAACCCTCTGTTGATGGATTGTTTATTACGAGCCTGTCGCCGGATGCCATTTATCCCCTGAGCGAAGTCGAAGGGGGAGTAAAATCATCAACAAAAGAGAGCCTTCGACAAGCTCAGGCAATGTGTTTTTGTTATTCGGCGACAGGCTCATTACGGATTGCGTATTGCAGATTGGCGTGGAAGGTTCATGAATGCAGCATATCGAAGAAAAACGTAAAATCTGCAATCCGTAAATTCGTCATTTCGGCAGTAATCCGCGCATATTCATGCCTCTTTCTCAAGGAAAAAAAGTTTTTTTTGTCACGGTGCTGGTCGTCGTTGGGTTCTTAACATTCGTGCTCAACCTTTTTCGTTTGCGCGGATCACTTGTCCTTGCGCCAGCACCCCAGATAAAACCCATACCCCAGCAATCCCCGAGTACTGCTCTACAGCAACGCGATAGTGACCGAGATGGATTAGCGGACAGCGAAGAACTTCTTCGTTTTGGCACAAGTCCGTATCTCAAAGATACGGATTCTGACGGGATTTTTGATCCTGTGGAAATAAAAAACTATACGAATCCGCTGTGCCCAGAAGGCAAGACCTGTCCGGAGGCGTTCACCGGCTCTATACCACAACCAAACCAACCCCCACCTCTGCCAGAATCCCTTCGCTTGCCACCGTCATCTGCCACTTCTCCTGAGCCAGAACTTTTAGTTCGGCTGCTTGGTGGGCAGGCGAGTGTTTTGGAGCTGCGAGTTTTTTTGAAAAGCCAGGGGGCGCGGGAGGAAGATCTGGCAAAGCTTGATGACGCGGCGTTGCTGTTGCTCTATAAAGATTCTTTAGGTCAAATCGCGGTGCCACCCGCGGCAAAGCCGTAGTTTTATATGTCGCGACAGCGCAACGCCATTATTTTTGCTAGCCTTCTTCTTGCCGCTAGCGTGGCGTTTCCCGTGGTTGAGTCAGTAGAGGCGGTTCTTGGTCCAGGGTTGACGGCTGGATTTTCTTCCGCAATTGGTGTTGTTGGTCCCATACCGACCACGACAGTTGCGGATGTGCCGGCAATGTTACGGGATCTTGGTAAAGCATCCGGAGCGCTTGCGTGGAAAGCAGCCATGCGCGTTTTGCTTACCCAGTTTGCCCAAGACGTCGCAAATCTCATTAGCTCTGGTGGCCCTGGGCAAAGTCCTCTCTACGAGACTCGGGACATTGGGGATGCGCTCATTGGCGCGTCTGATGCAGCTCTTGGCGAGTATGTCAGTAACCTCACGAATGGCACACTGGGCACCAATCTCGGATTGCCCCCAGAGGTCTTACGAAGTATTGGACTGGGCATTGCCCCAGTGGCACCCACTCCAGCGCGGCAGAGCTTTACCAGTCTCTTAAGTCAACTTGATCCCAGCGACGCCAATTATCTGGGGCAGTTTCAGCAGGCGATTTTCTCTGGCGGAGATCTTGGGGCTGCACTTTCCGCAAAGCTCGGGGCCCAAGAAGCCCAGCAACGCGCGTTAAATGAGCAGACCTTACGAATGCAGATTAGCCAGTACCGTGGAGTGCTTCGAGGTATTGTGAAAGGTCAGACTGCCACGACTCCATTACAGATCGAGGAGCTCGCGAAGGAAATAACGCGCATCAAGAACCTCACAGAAGACACGCAATACACCGGCAATCCAGTTGCGGATGCAGCACAGGTCTTTGCCACGACGCTTTTAAATAACATGCTCCAGAAGATTCGACTTGGCCTATTTAGTCCGTCGCGTCCATCGTCCGCTCTCGTGAGTCAATTTGCCGCAGGCCCGCCTGCTCTTGAAGGAGTGGCAGCGTCTCAAGCCAGATTTGCAGATCTCGTGGCTCCGGCATTTTCTCAAGGGGGAGCCCATGATGTGCTTCGGGAACTTGCGACCTGCCCCAACCCAACAAACCCTGGACCCAATCACTGTGTTATTGAAGAAGGGTTTCGGCTGGCCGCGGATAACGAGATGACGCTTCGGGAGGCGCTTGAACGGGGCAACCTCAAGGCAACATCTCCGGTCGGCTGGCGGGCAGATGGCTTGGAGCCGAGTTTTAAAGAAGGGTATCCGTACCGCTCCCTCATCATTCTAAGAAAATATCGGATTATTCCGGTTGGCTGGGAGCTCGCGGCTCAAATTGCGCGCGCAGAAGAACCTGGCCGGATAAAGACCCTCAAAGACTTTGTTGATGCCTATAACACTGCTGATTCGCCCTATTACCGACTCGTGGATCCTGATTGGGTGCTTAAAGCCCCAGATAACTTCTGCCGGAAAAAGGGTCCGGGTCCGGAGTTAACCTCTGACACCATTACCCAAGGGACTGACAATAACAACAATGGAAGTCTGGCTGATCCAGAAGATACCCCGCCGCGGCGCAGTGTTTCGCGCCAAGAAGAGTACTGCGCGGATGATGCGGGCTGTTTGGCCGAGAACGCAGATGGAAGTTGTAAAAGCTATGGGTACTGCACGCTTGAGCGCAGAATTTGGAAACTCGTGGGGCAATCGTGTGAACCGCGGGATAATTCTTGCCTTTCTTTTGAGCGTTCCAATGGGCAGACCGTGTCACTGTTAACGAACACCGTGGATTTTGGGGCGTGTACGCAAAGTTCAGTGGGCTGTCGTGCGTATGCCTCAAAGCAGGTATCAGCAGGTGTTTGGAGTAGCGCTCCAGAGAACCAGCTCTATTTCAATCAGAACGTAGAACGGTGCGAACCCACCGCTGCTGGCTGCAGAGAATTTCTTTCGTTTACGCCTTCGGGAGGCCGGTCGGTGTCCGAAGGGCTCTCGGCAGTGCTCGGGGCCCAGACAAAAATTCCAAACCTCACTGCGTATGAACGCGAAGGCAGTATCAGCAGCGTGTTTGCAAAAATCGATTCGGTGAGGGATGCGTGTCCGCGTGAAGCCGTGGGGTGTGATAAGTGGACAGCGCTCGGAAGAAGCAATGCGCAAACCACCGCAGTGGTGGAGGCAGCAGATCGCTGTCCGGCTCTCTGCGCTGGGTTCGTGACCTATGTGAGCGATCCCACTGCTTTTGAAAATTCACAGAGCGCAAACTTCATCGCCCGCACTGCCAAAGCCTGCAGCGCCCAAGAATCTGGCTGCGATGAGTTTACGAATCTTGATGCGCTAGAGCGTGGAGGCGAGGCCAGGGAGACCTACAGTCAATTGCGGCGTTGCCGAAAACCTGAAGTCGGGACAACCCAAGTTTACTATAGTTGGCAAGCGGCTGAATCCGAAGGCGGGGTGCAGCTCGTGAGTTGGGAACTTGAGCGTTGTACTGCTGGCGAGCTAGGCTGTGGCAGCACGGTTGAGGCCGCAGCAGGCAATGGCCCCAATGCGCCAGCCACCGTGGATCGCTCTGGAAGCTGCAAGAGCGACTTTGATAAAGGAACAGATTTTGACTGTCGAGAATTTCTCTTCGTCCCAGAAAACGGGGATCGGAGAAATCCGGAACGCTATTATCGGAGACTCTCAAAGGTTATTTTCGCTTCCGAGGACTGCCATCCGTATCGGCGAACCATTCTCTCCACGAGAGCCGAGTGTGCACGCGAGAGCGGAAGTTGGACTGCGGACGCGCGCGAATCAAATCGAGGCAGTTGTGTCTATAACGCTATTCCTCGGCAAGGGAGAATGTGTAAGGCCCAAGCAGCCGGCTGTAGGCTCGCCCGAGGACCCGGAAGTGGCGATGTCCGCTGGGTCTTCCATGACGATTTTGAAAAAATTACAAGTGTATCCTGTACTCCAGCAGATTCCGGATGCTTTAGCGGCGGCTTGCGAATCCCCAGCGGGATCGTGCCAGGGAGATTTTCGCTGAAATTGAGTTCGCCGGTTTCTGTGAGCGTTGCGGATCTTGGTCCAGCTCGGCGGTATGTGGTGCAGCTGCTCGTGCGCGCCCAGGCAGAGGGAACCTCGCTTGCCGTGGCCTTTGGCAACACGCAAGCCGAGTCGGTGAGTTTGAGTCGAGATTTTGATACAGTATTCATCGGCCCTGTTGTCTTGCCTGATGCCAAGTTTGATTTGCCGCTTTCTGATCCAGAAAGCCCCCGGCGCCTTACCCTCTCCCCAAGCATTCTTGGCAGCAGCTCGGGCACCGCAACAGTGACGATTGATGATATGTTAATCAGCGAGGTGCCAGACACCGTGGCAGTAGTCTCTGGAACATGGAGAACGCCGACACTGTGCACGTCGGATACGCTCGGCTGCTGGCCCTATCGATCACATTCTACGCAAGCAGTGGAAACCTTGAAGTCTTTCGGTAAGTCGTGCGCAAAAGAGTTTATTGGCTGTAGCGAGCTTATTGATACGGGCAATACCAAAAGTCCGTATGCGTCCCAGCCCTTTGAGGTGCGTTTTTCGGTGGAATCCAGAACGCTCACCATACCCGCGGACGAACTCGTGAGAGTTATTCGCAAGAAAGAGCAAGCATGTACTGCCTCCGAAGTGGGTTGTCAGCTCATGGGGACGAAAGTTTTTAACGATCAGGGGAGAGAAACAATCGTGGATACTGCGATTAAAAATGATCCCGAGCGCTATGGTGGGGCAAAACCAATTCTCTGCAGTGAAAACGAAGTGGGTTGCGATCTGTTTACCTCGGAAAGTCGCGGAGTCTTTGCCTTTAAGGATCCGGGTAACCGCGTCTGTTCTTTTAAGCTGAAAGAAGGGCAGGCAGCGCCGGGGTGGTACAAAGAGGGCTCAATCTCGACAGCCCCAGATTGTCCGTTACGCAGCGATCTTACCTATGGAGTTAAAGCAGCAGTGACACAGCCCGGAGTGGACCAAAACGGCAAACAGTGGGTGGGGCTGTGCGAAGCGACAAGCAGCGGTTGCACCGAGTATGTGGACCCGCGGTCTCTGCCAAGCCGGAATCTGCTCACAAACAGCACACTCAAACAGGATGTGGATCGAAACGGGGTGCCAGACGGCTGGAGCAAAACTGTTGTGGGAGAGCGCATTCGCTTAAGCCAGTCGGTCTCGCTTTTGCCAAACCAACTTTCCGTCGCCTCGGTTGCGGCTGATGCGGCAGTCACACTCCGGCTCTCGGACTGCAGTCGGTTGAGTTCTCCTGATGGCTCATTTACCGACGCCTCGGGTCGCAGCGCATTTGAAGAATCCGAGGTTTCGCGATCCCTAAGCCCGTCAGCCAAAGAGATTATTTCTCGCTTCACCTTTGCCGAAGGGTCCGGATGCACAGTCTCGCTGCTCGTGTCTCCCGCAGATATCGTGAAAGTCCGGGATGTGGCCGTACGGCAGGCGATGATAAGCTACGCCATTGATCGGACCACGACCCCTGGAGAATGTAACGGGATCGTGGATGAACGTCGGGGATGCGTCTTATTTGCAAAACGATCAATTGAAGGAGGAGTGACCACAGAGGATCTAGTTTCTAATGGAGGGTTTGAGCAAGACGAGAATAACGACCAACTTCCGGATCGCTGGGTAGCAGTCACGGCCGAGCATCTGCTCGCGCGCGAGATTGGGGATGGAAAAACTTCGCGAGCGTTGAAGAGTCTGCCAGAAAAACCCGTGACCCAGCGAGTGAATCTTGCTTCTGCCACCCAGTACCGCGTGCGCTTTACCGGAACGGGTGAGCGCGTGGCCATGACACTTACGTGTGACGCAACCGGCTTCTCTTCCCCAGACGGGAGCATTCGAGCAAGCAGCGGTCGACCATTAACCGCTCAAGACAACACACTGTTGCTCTCTCTTGATCGCGCAAACAATACGCGAGCGAGCGCACTCGTGGTCACCCGAACTCCGGGAAGCTGTATACTCTCGTTTACCACCGTTGGGGTAGCATCCTTCATTGATGATCTGTCGATTCGCGAAGAGTCTGCTGATGGCAGAGTGAATCGTCTTCCGCCTCTCTTGTATAGCGTAGAAGATATTCCCACCGGCAGCCCGCCGGCGCGCTGTGACCTCAACAGCCAAAGTTGTACTGCTGGGGCAAATACGGTGCTCAAAGCTCGGCCAAATCGCACGTGCAGTCAGTGGCTTGCGTGTCGTACTGCCATTGAGACCACAGATGAGAAAGGCAAGAAGCAGACGAGCTGCTTGGACATTGGCTCTTGTGCCGGGTTTGACAGCAGCGGCAACTGCAATGCCTCAACTCTGGAACCCGAGAGCACCTTGCTTTTGAACACCACCGTTTCTGCCGAAGAAGCGCGAGACATGACTGGCTATGTGAAGGTGGGGGTAGCGCGTGGATCTGGCTCGGCAGGAGTAACTCGGGTGCTTACTGAAGGAGCAGTGCCGTTTTCAAAGGCTAAGCAAGTGGGTAATCTCGTGGCGGTCCCGAATCCGAGCTTTGAAGAGTTTACGCGCGAGGGCAAACCGAAGCACTGGGACATTGAGCAGCAGGCAGCCACGTGGAGTCCGAATCTATTTGAAGTGGTTTCTAATCCATTGAAAGCTCAACAGCGTGGCGTTGAGCCCTTTGAAGGCCGCTCGTATCTGGAGGTCCACGCCGGCGGCTACGCGCTCTCGGATCTTTTGGACGTGTTTGCCGGAGTGCCGTATACAATAAGCGGGGCGTTAAACACTGTGGCATTGCAGAATGGCTGGGCCGTGGTCACTGTGCTTCAGTACGATAGTGACGGAAAATTGCTTACGGATTGCGCCGGTGGCGGTGGCTCTGCCGAGAGCTGCAGCTTTCATACACTCCGACTTGCTCGGGGACTAGACTGGACATCGTTAGTTTTTAAGTTTGTGCCGGCAAACCTGAAGACTCGTTTTCTTCGACTGCGAATTACTGCCCAAGAATTTTTAGCCCAAAAAACTCGGCCAGCGAAAAACGCGATTCAGGGATCCATTTTTGCAGATGCGCTGACAATTACTCCAACCCTTGAGATCACGAAGACGCGTCGCTGTGTTGGTGGAAGCACGCCCGGCATTCTCTGTGCTTCTGACGCCGAGTGTGCGGGTACTGCGGCAAATCCTGGTCGGTGCGAGGCACAAGTTCGTTACCTTGCTAACTCCTGCCGTCTCTATCCCAAAGGCGAAGCGCTCTCGTGCAGGGAAAAAGATCAAAGCGGGGTTCGATTCCGCGGACTTGAGGGATACTGTGTGGAGCGCGATCCAATAAATCCGGCTATCTGCCAGCTTTGGTGGCCAGTCGATGCGATCGCGGGCGCTCCAACTGGGGAGATTGAGACGTTTTACAAGGATCGTGCGCCCCTGTATTTCTGCAGTGAATTTCAGCTTCTTGAAACGCGACTAGGGTCGTGGTCTCCAGGATGGATTGAAGGCAGTTCTTGGTTTAGTGACGGCGGCAAGGTGGGCACACTTTCCTGTCCACCCGGGTACCGACAAGGGACTTCAGTGAACCAGTCAACCGGAGGGTCGTTCTTCTTTAACGAGCGGAATCGTATGCACATGACCTGTGTGCCGTCTGGACCAGTGAAACTGCAAGCTGACGGGAAATCCTGGTACGACTATACCCCAAGTGGACCTGACCAGGTGGCGAGCTGTAGTGATCGTTGTACCCTTTCTGGCGCGTCTCTTACACGCGAGGTCCGGGGATTTTGCATGAAGCTTACCCAGGTCGTGAAGTCTGATGGCGCGAACTTTGCCTGGTTTGATCGCACCAAAGGCAATTACACCGTACCCTTTGGCGTGGACTCCCTTGGCCGAATCACTGGCTATACCTATAGTTATGATAGCGCGCCGTTTGGAGCAGTGACCATTCCGGCTGCCGGAGATCCAGACTCTCCGGGATCCTGGAATCTTGCAAAGCCCCTAACACTCGAAAAACCAGGAAGTAATGTCGCGCGCGCCGGCTCGCCGTATAGCTGCGCCACAGGAGCATGTAATTCCAATTCCCAGGTGCAAATTTATCCAGACAGCAAGACAGACCAAGGAGTCGCGTATCCGACTGCTGGAGCAGAGAGCTGTGAGCTTCAAGGGGCAAGTCGGATGAAGCGGCTGTTTTTGCGATCGTTTGGCACTTATGAATGGAAAGTGGCAGGCAGTTGTGTAGCTCAACCACAAGAAAAGCGCTGCAGCAACAACAGTCCGAAAATCACATTCCTTGGGGGCCAAAAGCGCTGTGTGGCGCTCAATACTGCCTTTGCAGTCTGTACGCGCGATGAGGACTGTGGCACAGTGGAAAACCCAGGGCATTGTGCCGAAAAACTCGATCTTGCCGATAAAGTGTGTGAAGAAGACAGCGAGTGCAGAGCTTCTTCTGAAGGGTGTTTGCCCTTTGTCTGTGAGAACGGCATGATCACCTGTGAGACAGGGAGCTGCGAGCCGCGGGAAGCTGGAAGTTCAGTCAATGTCTGTAAGGGCGGGATAAACTCTGGAAAGCCGTGTGTGACAAGTTGTTTATCGGGCGCGCCAACGTCCCAGAAGCGCTGCAGTTTTGGCACCACTCCGGGGCTTGCGTGCGCAAGCAATAGCGATTGTGGTTCGTCCACTGCTGGCCGTTGCGAGATTCGGCAAGTTGGCGGCACGGTCTGTTCCCAGGGTGTGCGCGCGGGCCAAGCGTGTTCTGGAGACGGGGATTGTGGGAGTGGGAGTCAGCAGTACACTGCGGTAAACTCCTGCGGCTGGGATTTTCCAAAGCAGCTGTGCAGTCGCAATATCCGGCCGCTTGAACCAAGATTTGAAAACGGCAAGCTCACGGACGATGACTACTGTGCAGTGGCGCCAAGTGTTGGCGAGATCCTCTTAAACGGTCAGCGGGGCAGGGCAGAGAATCCCAACCAGATCGAGGTGAGAACACGGGCTGCCGATTTTGTCACACTCAAGTTTACGAGCGAGGTAGATCAAAATCAGCTCCCCATGACCGGCTACTCAGTGGACTGGGGAGACGGGACAAGCACGAGCGTTTCCGGAGTGGAAATTCGCAATCGTCCGAACATTGATAACCCACACACGCTCTTTCACCTCTACAGCTACTACGATATTTTGCGTGAAAAGGGAACTGCTGGTTGTACTGCTGCCACAAACGACACTCCAGGATCTTGCGCGCTCAAAGTGAAGATCCAAATCCGGGATAAATGGGGGTGGTGCAATGCGAGCAAAGTCAAGCGGGATACCGGGGTCTTCGGTTTCCGCGGCAATGACTGTGTGACCAACCCCGAGGCTTGGGCTACCTTTGATGGCACGATCGTCGTGACCGAGCGGTAAACTTGGTGTGAATAAAAAAGTGTTCACAATGTTCATTGTTGGAGCGCTCTGCGCATCTTTTTTCATCGTGCTCGCGCACCCTATTTTCGCAGGAGACACTCCACAAATAACTTCGCAGGTGAGTACGAGCACCGGATGGTGTTCGGGTTCGATCACTTCCAGAGTCTGCGACTCTGTATTAGGGATATTGTCTATCGTGATCGCAACCTTTACTTCTCTTGTCAGTTTGTTGTTCACCGGCACACTCTCCCTGCTCATTCGAATTGCCTCGTATAATGGTTTCGGCAACTCCGATGCAGTGACATTTGGTTGGGTTATTGTCCGCGATCTTGCAAACATGTTTTTCATCGTGGTTTTGCTTATTATTGCGATTTCAACAATCCTTGAGATTGAGAAGTACCAATGGAAGCAAATGCTCCCGCGGCTGCTGCTTATGGCGGTGCTGATCAACTTTTCAAAGACGATCTCTTTGCTCATCATTGATGTCTCACAGATCATCATGCTCACGTTCGTGAGCACGTTTACCGGGGCCGCAAGTAATTTTACTGATGCGTTTGGATTGGAGAGCGCATTCACCTTCGCAGCGGCTGGAGCTCAAGGGAAACTCGCCGCAATCAACACCAGTGAATTATTCGCTTCCTACGCCTTGGCACTTGTGCTCATGGTTGTTGCCTTGTCGGTCATCACCGCCATGCTTATTATGCTTGTCGGACGTATGGTGATGCTCTGGCTACTTATTGTGCTCTCTCCATTAGCCTACTTCCTTTCTACATTTCCCAAGGGGCAAGAGTATCACCAGCAGTGGTGGAAAGAGTTCACCAATCATGTCATCGTGGGGCCAGCGCTCGCGTTTTTTATTTGGTTGTCGCTTCAGGTCATGGCAACGATGCAAGGCGGGAACATCGATGCCTCCTTTACCATTGACGCGTCCAGATTGAATCCGAATGATATCGGAGTCAGCAAACTTGGCGATGGAACAAATCTCGTGAGATTTGTCATTGCGATCGGAATGTTCTTGGGTGGTATACAGATGGCCCAGAAGCTCGGAGTCATGGGCGGGCAGATGGCTGCTTCTGCTGCGGGAGCAATTCAAGGAGCAGCGAAAGGAGTCGGTAAATGGAGTTTGGGGCGACTTGATGATCTGCAAGCCGGAGCGCAAAAGCGTTTCATGAAGACAGGATTGGGCGAGAAGCTAGCGAAAAGCGAGTTTGGTAAACGGTATGGACTTGATAAATTGAGAACCCACGGTGTGCAGCTACGCACACTTCCCGAAGCATGGAAAGCGCGTGCGCATCGTGTGGAAGAAGAGCGGCTGGGAGAATCCAAGGCCGTGGCAACCGATATTATGAATCGGACTATTCCCATGGGCAGAGTTAAAAGCGATGACACCGTCATTGCCAAAAAAGCGCGGGTTCAAAAGGCGAAGAAGGAAAAGTTTGAGAATATGGAACGTCCAGAAGAGATCCTCCACATGATGGAATCAGAACTCGTTGATGGGAACGGGAAGGCTGTGAAAGGACGGGAGCACGAACTTGAAGCTGCATTGGAAGTGCTCACAAAAAATCATGATCTCAACGAACTGGCAAAGAGTAAGCACTTTTCACAGGTGTATGGAACGAATCGCGAGTACAATGCCGATACGGTGGTGAAGATGCTTGATCAGATGTTTGAGAGCGAAGATGACAAAGGGCGCGTGGGAAACTCTCTTGGGATGATTGGACTGGAAAACAAAGATGGCGTGCTCTACGGGCTTGGCGAGAAGGATATCAAGAAGGGAGAATATACGCTCAACCGAGATCCAAAAGCGCGAGCAGGGGCGTCGGCAGCATATCTTGCAAAAAGAAGCGGTCGTGCAGCAGCAAATTTGGCTGCTCGCCAAGATGTGTTTACCGAGTCTGTGGTGGAGTATGAAGGTGAAATTGATTCAAAAACAGGCAAACCAAAACAAGAGGAGCAATTGGTGTTTCGGAAACTCCATGAAGGAGGAAAAATGGGACTCAAGCGTAATGCCGGAGCGATCGCTGCAAATTATGGGTATACGTCGGAAGAATACCGGATTGCTATGGCAGAAAATCTTGATGTTATTGATGACTGGTTTAACCAAGACAAGGGCACAATGAAACAGTCCGAAAGCACGGGCATCTCGCAGTTTATAAAACAAGTCGTTGCCCGGGCAACTGGGAAAAAGGGAGATATCACCGATAACGATATTCAAACCTACCTGCGGGATTTACGAGTTCAGAATTCCCAAAGTGCTTTGACTCCGGCGATAAATGGCGGTATTAATCAGCGCAACGCAGCAACGCCAAACCAAACACCGATGGTCATGATTCCGACGTTTTCTTTTAAGGATGCACAGCGAGCGGCAGAGGAAGAAGCACGAGTACAGCCATCGCCACAACAGAGCGGCCTCGTGAGTGTCGTTGGGGGTGTTCAACAAAGGGGAACTCAAACACTTAGTACTGTCGATCAGCGAACGCAAGAGATCTACGAAGAGCGCACTTTCGGGCCTCCGCATGCGTCAGCAATTGCCCAGCAAGCAAGCGCTTCAGTGCCTGAAACGCAGAGGGCGGCATTCCCGGGCATGGTTGAAACGGTTCGCCGCGGCATGATCGACGAGACAATGAATCACATCCAAGCGCAAGATGTACTGCGTACTTCTGGACTCACCGATACGACACAGCTTCAAAATATATTGGGGCGACTTGCTGAAGCGCTTGGGAATTTTAAAGCAGGATCTGCAAATTTTGGATCTGTGCAAGGGGTGAGCACTTTACAACCCCTTCAGTTCGCTCATACTCTTGAGCCTGTGCTTCGGCGGGCGTTCGCAAGCGGCATTCGCAGAAATTTTCTGGCTTCTCGAGCCGCAAATACCGATGAAGCTCGTCAGCATATTACAGTAACAGTACAAGAGGAATTAAATAAAGAGCAGCAAGCCGGAAGAAACACATTCGATGAGGCTGCGATTACTCAAATCGCAAACGCCGTTGCCACTCTCTCTTCTACACTATGAGCCTTTCTTCGAATGAGCATTTCACCACTCGTCATCTTGAGCCAAGCCGAAAGATCTCGTTCGTATTTAATGATCGAGATCCTTCGACGCGGTTCGGGATGACGTTAAGGGCGCACTACTATGATACCTTTTCTTAATTCCAATGCATCGCTTTCCGAGGAAGCGACGCAACAAGAGGTGGAGAAGCGTGCAGCATGGGTGATTCGAGAGCGCCCTATGCGGCAATGCCGAGCATTTTCACGCGAGCTTGAACAGCGGGTTATGGCCTCATCGCTTCCGGAAAACGCTGCGGCGTTCTACGAGCAAATCATCCATCGGCTCCAGTTTACCGCTTTTACCATTCTCAACGATGAGCGGCTCCAGGAAGCGCTATTTGAAAAGGGAATTGTCGAGGCGCTTCGCGATGAGAATATAGATGTCCAAGGCAGAATTCGCGCGTATCTCATTGAGCTTAACGTCCCTGACCGCGATCCGCTCAAAAAGCGGTGGCGCGAGGCGATGCTAAGGAATATGCAGACACTCACGAGCGTTTTATTTATAGATCGCGCCGGAGCTCGAACCGTAGGAACGGTTCAGCAGTGGCTCAAGGCCTATCGGGCCATTTCCGAGGAGCCGTTGCCTTCCAAACTTGAAGCAGCGACATTTTTTTCAACTGACCGGAACTTCCGTGCTTTGAGCGTTTTTGAACAAGAGACAGTGAAAAAACTTTTTTTTCTCTTTACTTCACTCTTACGTTCTTCAATGACGATCGAAGGCATTGAAGAGGACATTGTGTTTGAAGAAGATGGCGTCCTCAAAGAACTGAATAAGCAGACGTACCGCGTGGAGGAGGTGCTCTCCAGCAAGCAACGCCCTTTCGCACCGGTAAAAGTCGGAGCACCTCCCACACTTGTCGAGCTTCGTGCTGCCGCAGAGCGCGGACAGAAGGTCGAGGATTTTGAGAAGGTCTACTTTGACGAGGCGACAAAGACGTTTCAGTGGAAGGAAGAATAGCGGCTGTGCCAGAGGAAGCACCATCACTGGAGCAGGTTGAAGCCGAGCGCGAGCGTGAGCTCGCGCAGCAACGGCGAGCGCAGAAGAAGGCCGCGCCCGCAAAGGCAGTAAAGGGGGCGGCAGAGAAAATGGCGCTCGAGGCTGGGAAGAAATATCTTCTTCGCCTCATCAGCGGCGCTTTTGGAGTGACTGGCGCCGGCCTTATCGTGACCGCCCTCATTATGAATTTCCAGCTTTTCTACGGCAATATACTCAAGGGTGGGCAGTCCGGGATTGCGCTTTCGATTTGGGAAGTGATGCTTGTCCTTATGCTTGATTTTTTGGTTGTGTTTCTGGTTGTCCTTGCTTTCGTGCTGTTCTTGTTGATGCTTTGCATTGCAAACGCGCCTGTGGGGACTGCGTGGGATATTATCTGGGGGAACTTTCCCAATCGGTGCGTACAATAGTGGTTTTTTCGCATCGTCTACAGACTAGAAGGGATCTTTCGGATATGATACGATAGGGGTAACGCTTCGGAAGTGGGAGTTTACTTTTTATGAGGGGGTTTTCAAAAGGTATGGCACGATCAACAAAACTCTTTACGTCAGAATCCGTGACTGAGGGGCATCCGGACAAGATGGCAGATCAGATTTCAGATGCGGTCTTAGACGCGATCATGGCAAAGGATCCGCGCGGACGCGTGGCCTGCGAATCCTTGCTAACGAATGGCGTCTGTATTGTCGCAGGAGAAATCACTACGAACAGCTACGTGGATATTCCGAAGATCGCGCGGGAGGTCATTAAAGACGTCGGGTACGTCAACGCCGAGTATGGCTTCCACTGGGAGACCTCCGGCGTCATGGTCGTGATTAAAGAGCAGTCCGGAGACATTGCAATGGGTGTGGACTCCTATACGCAGACTGCTGGGGGCAAGATTGTGAAAGAAGATTTAGCCGGTTTGGGTGCAGGCGATCAAGGTCTTATGTTTGGGTACGCAACCACCGAAACCGCCGAGCTTATGCCCTTGCCCATTGTACTCGCGCATCGGCTCTGTCAGCGGTTGGCTGAAGTAAGAAAGAAGGGGAGTATCAAAGGGCTGCGCCCAGATGGCAAATCCCAAGTGACCATTGAGTATAACGACGACGAGCCAGCGCGCGTACACACCGTGCTCATTGCGGCCCAGCATGATCCCGAACTAGATTTACAAACCCTTCGTAACCAGGTTACGAAGCACGTTATTGAGCCGGTGCTGTTTGATCGCAAGCTCTTGGCGCCGCATCAAAAAGCGCGAAAACGCAACTGGCAGACCGAGACGAAGAAGCGCTGGAAAGAAGTGAAGATTTATGTGAACACCACCGGCCGATTTGTCATCGGCGGGCCGCAGGGGGATACGGGCTTAACCGGAAGAAAGATCATCGTAGATACCTATGGCGGCATGGCGCGGCACGGTGGTGGCGCATTAAGTGGCAAGGACGCGACCAAGGTGGACCGCTCTGGGTGCTACGCTGCGCGCCATGTGGCAAAGCACGTCGTGGCTGCCGGACTTGCACGACGCTGCGAAGTGCAAGTGGCCTACGCGATAGGGGTACCAGAGCCTTTAAGCGTGCGCGTGGATACATTTGCCACTGGCCTCTTGCCTGATCCGCTCATTGCCGAGGCAGTGCAAAAAGTGTTTGATCTTCGGCCCGGAATGATTATTAAGAACCTCAATCTCCGCCGGCCGTGGTACCGCAATGTCGCCGCATATGGGCACTTCGGTCGTCCGGACCTGAAGCTCCCGTGGGAAAAACTTGATCGGTTGCGTGATCTTAAAGCAGCAGTAAAAAATATGCGTCCCTAGCTCTATGGATGAGGTGTTGGTGAAATTGGCAGATGGGACGTTTGTGCGCAAACCGGTGAGCGATGTCTTGGGTATTCCTCCTGCTTACGCAGTCGCAAAGACGGTGTTCCAATCGCCCCCTCCCTTTCGCGATTCCGGGATTACGGCGGTTGCAGACCGCATTGTGCTCCAGTGTCAGATTGGCGTTGACGATGTGGGCAGCAGGAGATTGCGGACATTTGTGCTTCAATACCTTGAGGGGAGAGCCAAGCCACACGAGCTTCAGGAGTTTTTTGTTCGATCGGAAAAGATTGGAGGCCTGGGGTTAAGCGATGAAGCGGCAAAAACGTGTAGCGCCGTCATCGAGGGGGAACGTGAACGCGGTTCATTCCGAATCGGGGATACTGTTGCCCGTCCCAAGTTTGAGCCAAAACCAGTTGTGCCTCCCGTACCACAGCCAACACCGGTGCCAGCGCCCCAACCCATGACAATATCGCACTCTCCACGCGTCATCCCTTCCTCTACTCAAGGATCTCGATCACAGTCTCACAACCCGGTGAAGGAATCCCGAGCCTCCGGACCGGTCAAAAGCATCGGGGTTTCCCCTTTGCCACCGTTACCTCAACTTGCTGTGCGGCCTCAAGAATCCAAACTAGGACCATCGGCAACTCGCCCGTCCGTGGTTGATGTGCGCCCGCCCGTTTCGCCAAAGCTCGAGCCAAGCAAGAGCGAGATTCCACTCACTTTAAAAAATTCTTGGTGGGGAGAAGCAACGCCTCCTCCTCTTCGTGGGCCTGCAGAAGAATTCTCCATGAGCATTGAGGATTTTCGCAGGCTTTCGGATGACCCGAACGAACGAATTGTGATGTTAAAAGGAAAGATGGATCGGCTTGCCAAAGAAGGATATTCATTTAAAGCAGCAGGGGTAGAGCTCTGGAGAAAATCTGCGGTATTTGGGCTGTACCTTGCTTCGGCAGAGGAAAGTTTAAAGCGAGCGCTCTCGATTTCGGATGCGCTTGCCGCGTGCGCGCAGGAAGGTGTTCCGACACTCACGATCAATGAGTTCAATGCCATTGGACAGTTTAACCGGTGGGTTGGAACATAGGTATGCAACAATTTACTGTTCCGCAATTCATTGATGTCGAGGATAAAATTATCGGGCCAGTGACCACTCGACAGTTCTTTATATCGCTTGCGGGGTTGTTGCTCATTTTTGTCGTCTACCGAATCGCAGATTTTTCTCTCTTTGTGGTGCTGGGGGTATTCCTTGCGATTTTCACTGGAATCATTGCTTTTTTACGGGTGAATGGTCGGCCATTTCACGAATTCCTCATTGATCTTCTGCAGGTTATGAAACGCCCGCGTATGCGTATTTGGCAGAAAATTTCAGAGGCTGGTGGGAGTCTCTTCGAGCAGCTCCCACAAACCACCCCGTTGTCGCTTGTCGCTCGTCCTAGAGCTCAGACAGCGAGGACGATTTCAGAGCTTGCGCTTCTTGTGGACACCGGAGGCCTTATTCATCAGCGGGAGCAGGGGGAGTGAACAATGCTGTGCTATGGCAAAAATTCCTTCCACCCAAGTCTATCTTGACATCGCGCAGATTCGCGACGATACGGTTATTCTCAAAGATGGGGGATTGCGCGCAGTGCTCTTAGTTTCCTCAATTAATTTTTCTCTGAAGTCTGAAGAAGAGCAGAAGGCCACGATGAGCTCGTACGTCTCTTTTCTTAATACCCTTGAGTATCCCATTCAGATCGTTATTCAGTCGCGGCCGCTTTCGATCGAACCATATTTGAAGGAGCTCGCCGAACTCGAGAAAGGGCAGACGAATGAACTGTTACGGATGCAGACAAAAGACTATCGGAACTTCGTGCGCGAGCTCGTCCAGTTAGCCGAAATTATGACGAAGCGATTTTATCTTGTGGTTCCGTTTGATGCGTCGGGTTCTCTCACGCGACCTCGTGGATGGCTCGCTCGAGCAGCAGCAGTGGTCAATCCTGCGAAAACGATTCGTATCCAAGAGGAAGAATTTGCTCGTGCGAAAAAGGAACTCCTTGAACGCGTGGGCCACATTTCAACCGGGCTTGCAGGGATTGGCCTGCGGTCGGTCGAGCTTTCCACCCAGCATCTCATTGAGCTTTTCTATGCAACGTATAATCCAGATTTGGCGGCAGTGGAAGCGCTACCGGAGATTGGGCAACTAAAAATTGAGAATTGATTGACGAATTACGAATTGCGCATTACGGATTAATTCGAAATCCGTAATCCGCAATCAAATAATCTCATGTCTTTCTTAGCTCGCTTTCGAAAAGAGAAACACCCCACGCCTGTGGGTGCCGATGTCGTGAGCGCTGAAGAGACGCGTGAGCTTCTTGAGGCCCAGCGTGTGTTGGCAAAAGGCATTGTCTCGGTGCGCGATCTCATTGCGCCCGCGAGTTTGCGCATTGAGAGCGACCACGTGATTATCGGCGGGAGTTTTGCGCGCACTCTTTTTGTTATGGCCTATCCGCGGTATATCAGTGTGGGATGGTTTGCGCCGATCATCAACTTCTCGGCACCCCTTGACATCAGTATGTTTTTTTACCCGATAGACTCGGGAACGATTCTTAAACAGCTTCGAAATAAAGCTGGCGTGCTCCAAGCCCAGCTCTCTGGGGACGAAGAAAAGGGCCGCCCGCGAGACCCCATGCGGCAAACAGCATTGCGAGATATCGAGGAGCTCCGTGATTCATTAACTCAAGGCACAGAGAAATTTTTTCAGTTTGCGCTGTACGTCACAGTCTACGCCAAAAGCAAAGATCTTCTCGACCAGTTTTCCGAGAAGATCGAGCAAATCTTTGCTGGGCAGCTCGTGTACTCGCGAAAGGTGTTCTACCAAGCAGAGCAGGGGTTTCTCTCGACGATGCCATTGGATAGAGACGAGCTTGGGATCGCGAGCAACATGAATACCTCGCCTGCGGCCTCGTCGTTTCCATTTATCAGCAGCGATCTCTCTTCGGACCATGGGATTCTTTATGGGATCAATCGACACAACAATTCGCTCATTATTTTTGATCGGTTTAGTTTACCAAACGCGAATGCCACAGTGTTTGCGACATCCGGAGCAGGGAAGAGCTATGCGATTAAGCTTGAAATACTACGGACCCTCATGTATGGCACGGACATTGTGGTCATTGACCCCGAACGAGAGTACCAGCATCTCTGCGATGCGGTTGGAGGGACGTATGTGAATATCACGCTTTCCGGAGAATCAAAGATTAATCCGTTCGATCTTCCCCGGCCAGTTTCCAAAGAGACTGCCTCTGCGGAGGATATCATCCGTTCTGCAGTCATTACGCTTAAAGGGCTGCTTCGTCTGATGTTGGGCAATTTCACACACGAAGAAGATTCGCTCATGGATCGAGCCTTAATCGAGACCTACGCGAAAAAAGACATCACGGCCGTCTCTGATCTTCGCCGTGTGGACCCCCCGAGACTAAAGGATTTGGAAGTTGTGTTGGGCGGCATGGAAGGTGGGGCAAATCTTGCGTTACGACTCAAGAAGTACACCGAAGGCACCTTTTCCGGACTTTTGAACCATCCCACAAATGTCGACATGAGGAATCAATTTGTCGTGTTCTCGGTTCGGGACCTTGAGGATGAACTTCGGCCGATTGCCATTTACACCATTGTCAATTTCATCTGGAACGTGGTCAGAAGTGAGCTCAAGAAACGCATTTTGGTCATTGATGAGGCCTGGTGGCTTATGCAGCAAGAGGAAAGCGCCAAGTTTATCTACGCGTTAGCGAAGCGCTGCCGGAAATACTACCTTGGGCTTACGACCATCACCCAAGACGTGCAAGATTTCCTCGGCTCGGCGTACGGCCAGGCGATTTTAAACAACAGCTCTATTCGGGTGCTGATGAAGCAGTCTCCGTCAGCTATGGAGGTTGTGAGTAAGACGTTTCTCTTAACTGAAGGCGAGCGCTACCTGTTGCTTGAGTCTGCGGTCGGGGAAGGAATCTTTTTTGCAGGAGATAAACATGCCGCGATCAAAGTTATTGCCAGCTACACTGAAGATCAGATCATCACCTCTGATCCCAGACAAATCCTTGAGATCGAACAGGCGAAGAAGGAATTTGAGAGCGCCACTGCGGCACGGTAATGAAGTAAATAGGTAAATGAGAAAATGCGACACAATCGTCAACCGTTGAATTACTCAATTTCTTCACGTCGACCGTTATGTCCCCGCGCCTCAAAATAATTCTCAGTTCCCTCATTGCAGTAACCGTGCTTGCGGTGGCAATTGTCTCTCTGCTCATTTTTCGTCGTGCGCCGGCAGTCGAAACTCCTGTCGTCCTTGCTCCGATTCTGGGACAGACTCTGCCGCAGTCAAACTTCTTGCCTACAGCTGGCAATCACCTCCGCGGCACGGAATCAAAACAAGACAATGAGAAAGCAATGCTTCAACAAGAGCCTGCTGCGGCCCAACGCGAGGCAAAGCAAACAGAAGGGTTTTTTGGGTCACGAAGTCTTGCAGATATCCCAATCGGGGCGACGGACGAGGACACGCGCAAGGCCCTTGTCGCAACTTCTCGGCTCATTGCGGAACGGTTCGGGACATATTCCTCGCAGAATGGGTTTCGTAATCTGTTGGACCTTCAGCCGTTTATGACCGAAACACTTGCAACATGGCTTGATGGATACATTCGCGATCGTAAGCGCAATAGCAGTACAAACACATATACTGCGACGGCGACCCTTGCACTTGGCGCCGCAGGGAAAGAGCTAGACACTGCGGCAGGTTATTCCACGGTCGTGGTGAAAACAAGTCAGACCACGACCGTAGGGAAGCAGTCAAAAACTACGAGCGTAGATTTCGAAGTAAAGTTTCTCCGTGAGCAAAAGAGCTGGAAAATCGACAATGTCCGGTGGCTGCGCTAATGCATCTCGTATACCCACTCTGTCATCCCGAGCCAGGCCGAGGGATCTCGCAGCGTTCAGAGCAGTCCAGCGTTATGGTCTTAAGCCTATCGAAGGTCTGCCGGAAGGTTTGGAATTTCGCCATCGATGCGATCTTCCCCGAATTCTGTCTCTTCTGCAGCCGCGAGGGATATATCCTCTGCCCACCGTGCGCAGGAGCGTTGCCGCTTCAGCTCTTTCACGGCTGTCCGTTTTGCGATCGCGTCTCGATGAATGGAATCACGTGCGACATATGTAAAAAAAATACCCCCCTTGCTGGGGTATTTTCATTTGGACTCTACAGCCAGCCGCGACTTCGCGAACTGGTCATTGCGCTTAAATATCACAACAAGCGCGACTTGGCTGGGATTCTCGGAACACGGATCGCTTCGTTATTGCCTGAGCTTGTCGAAGGCCTACCGAAGCCGCTTATCCTCACCGCCGTTCCACTGCACCCCACTCGGCTCAAAGAGCGCGGATACAATCAATCCGAACTCCTGGCCCGCGCAATTGCCGAATCACTCGGGCTTCCATACGTCAATCTACTCCAACGCACCCGCCAGACAACACCGCAAGTGGACATCCACGGAGTCAAGGAACGTCTCGTCAACGTCCGCGGCGCATTCACGGTCAATGGTCAAATGTCACATATCAATTCTCGGATAGTGCTTCTGACCGACGACGTCGTCACTACCGGCGCAACGCTGTCCGCCTGTGCTCGCGTTTTAAAGCTTGCAGGAACGGCAAACGTCTATGGTCTCACACTTGCTCGCGGCTAATCAAAACTTCGCTCTGATCTTTTAGAGTTTTCGGCGATCCGGGCCGCGATGGGAATCGTAGTCGAGGGTCACGCCGTAGTCAGTAAGTTTCGCACGATACGCGTCGATGTGCTCGAAAAGGTGTTCGTTAAATTTTAAAGCGTCGATAATTCGTTCGAAGAGTCCTTTGAGTTGCTCATCATCGAGTCCACGAGTGGCGGTGTATTTTTGTACTGTGATCACGAACGTCCATGTGCCAGTGTGATCAACAACGCGAACTTTGAGGTCTGTTCGATGCGGATCAATTGCGCCAAAGAGCTCGGCGGTTGAACCAATCTCTTCTGGACTCGGCGGCAGCGGCGGAGGACCGCCGGGACGAGTGAGGATCGCGGCAACCTCTTCATCGCTGTAGCCTTGTTTTCCGTACCGGCGTTCGTAGTCCTCTTTGGTGCGCATGAATGTGACAAGGGCAGCAGAAGGATTCTCTTTCAGCGCGTCGATGACGTCTTGTTTGGAGACTTGGTGTAGGGGTTCACTGTTCGTGAGCAAAGCTGCGTATTGTTGTCTTTCGGTAAGCGTTTTGAGTACCGAAGGAGCATCGGCTGGGGTGCGTTTTTCCGTATCGCCTTCGGCGCGTTCGTGTGTGGGATTACCAACGAGCAGAGAGCCGGCAGCGATGAGCACGGTGAGCGCACGATTGAGGGAGAGCCGGAGCGGTCTATACGCGGCTGCGGTTTTCTCTTTTAGAACACCAAGAGTTTGAGATCGTTCCCTCGTTGTCTGCCCAGTGATGGGATCGCGAAGTATGTGTCCGAAACGCGCGAGCAGCGCCTGGTAGTCTGCTGTAGCGCGTTGTTCAATATCGAGGATTTTTAGAAGCGCAGCATCCACCTCTGCCGCCTCTGGCGCACGTCCCAGCTCTTGGGGTGGTGGGAGGATTTCACGTTTGTGCTTTGGAGTTATCCCAAGCTCTTCGGCGCGACTCTTTATTTTCATACTTCCCGTTTTTCAAGGTCGCGCGCGATTTCCTCAAGTTTTTCGCGGTACGCGATATCCGCGCGGTCCACGTCTTCTAGAAGTTTTGCGATAAGCGTATTCATATCAGTATTAGTAGATCGAATACTACCACAGCAGTGTATACGATTCAAGTTGAGACCTTTGTTGAGCTTCTGCGCCAGAGCACGAGCAGGACGAATATGCTATTCGTGAGCACGAGTGAGGCAGGGTAGAGTACGGTCGTGAGGTTGACGCTTGTTAAAGCGGGAATCGCAAGCGTCCACTTGAGCACGCTTGCTGCATACTCAAAGAGCGTTTCTTCGTTGGGTTTCCGATACGCTTTTCGGAAGGTTGGAGCAAAAGCAGCAGCGTCAGCAATGCCAACTGAAATCACTGCAAGCAAGGGATTGCTCGTAATTCTCCAAAGAGCGATTCCAATGGCGCTTCCCGAAAGTGCAACGTAATCAATGGGTTTGATTTGGGTGTCTTTTTGTCGAATGGCAAGGGCTGCAATAAAGAATACAATAAGGGCCGAGGCGCCAGTAAACCAAGCTCCAGCGCCTCCGCCTGCGGAAAGTTGCGCAAAAAACGCGATTGTTTCAATACTGCCCCAAGCGACCCACGAAAACACATGGGGCTTGGTTGTCCCGCGCAGGGTATCCCGAATGTACGGGGCGTATCCGACAAACCCGATCACCGTCGCGAGAGAAGCAAGCAGGAGTTTCACAGTGCCATTATATGATCCTCAAGAGAAAAAGCGCAACTGCCGCAATCAGGATGATGGCGAAAAGAATTGCGAGCGTCCATCCGAGTAACTGGAGTCCCTCTTTCTTTTTTGACAAACATTTTCTAATCTTATATAATCTTATATAGTTAATGTATACGATTATTGTATGCTCCAAAAGAGACCAGAAAAAAGACTCAAAAACATTCCGGCTGAAATTTGGCTCAAAATCAACACCATTGATGAGCTCAAAGGTCAATGGATTGCCGGGGCAAAACTTAGCCCCCAAGCTTTAGGTCGTCTGAAACGATCGGTGTTGATTACCTCAACCGGGGCCTCAACACGTATCGAAGGCGCGAAACTTTCTGATGAAGACATTGAAAAAATGATGCGGGGGCTTTCGGTTCAAAAATTTGCCAACAGAGATGTCCAAGAGGTCAAAGGATACTACGAACTTTTGAACAACGTTTTTGATGCATGGAAGCACATCAAGTTTTCCGAAAGTACCGTCAAACATTTTCACAGGGAACTGCTGAAATATGTAGAGAAGGACAAAGGCCACCGAGGAGAATACAAGAAACAAGAAAACAGAGTACATATGCTCAACGAGGCAGGCGAGTCGGTCGGCGTGCTTTTTGACACCACCCCGGCCTACGTAACACCAAAACAAATGCAAGAATTGGTTGAATGGACCAGCCAGGCCCTTGAAGGGAAGGTCCACCACCCGCTTTTGATTATCGGCAATTTTTTGGTTGAATTTTTGGCCGTTCATCCGTTTATTGACGGCAATGGCAGACTCTCCAGAGTCCTCACTAATTTGATGCTTCTGAAGGCGGGCTATGAATATATGCCCTATGTATCCCATGAAAAGCTTGTGGAGGAGAACAAGTCGGAATACTACATTGCCTTGCGCAGAAGTCAAACAACGATCAAGAAGAAAAAAGAAGATATCACCCCATGGCTTCATTTTTTTCTCGGCCTCTTTCTTGAACAGTCCAAGCGAGCAGTGGCACTCTTGTCAAAAGAAAATATTGAGAAGCTTCTCTCGCCGAAGCAACTGGCGATATGGGAGTTTCTGAATACCGTCCCGGAAGCCGCACCGGCCGAAATATCTCAAAGGACCAAAGTCGCTCGGCCAACAATTAATCAAGCGTTGGACAAATTGCTGCGCCTGAAAAAGATTGAACGCATCGGACTGGGCAGAAGCACTCGATATCGCAAAGTTTGATTAAACAACCGGAAACGGGGACAGCCACAATTTTTCGACTGAATCAACCGCAAACGCAAGAAGAGGATGACGCGCTTGAACAATCCATCGCAAAAGATGCTCCATTCGGTGGCGATGATTGGGCAGAAAAGATGGTTAAAAAATTTTGGCTTGAACAGACACTGCGTGCAATAGGGAGGCCAAAGAAGAGGTAGAAACGGTGGCTGTCCCTATTTTCCTATTTTCATGCATGTCGTTTTCCGGTTTTTCCGCCATAGGCGGATCCTCCCGTGGAGGACAAGACTACTGTTTGATGGCGGTGGGGGTGAGATTCGAACTCACGGTAGCCTTTCGACTACAGCAGTTTTCAAGACTGCCGCCTTAAACCGCTCGGCCACCCCACCTCACTGCATCCATTCTGCCAACCCTCCGCCATGGGGCGGAACAGGACCGCTGGAATACCATTATCCGACCACTCCAAATGTTTTTTCTATTGTAGCAGATCAAACGAGATCCTTCGACCCGGCTCAGGATGACAGTTGGTTAAGAGATGGCTTCGCGGAGCCTGTCCCGAGCCAGTACGAGGGGCTCGCGATGATGAGGTGAGTCACCGAATTGAGTGATACCCGCCCGGGACGCCCGTGGGTGAAAGCACGATTTGCCAGAGCTGGGCGTTACGTGAGCGGAAACTACCGGCAGACGCCAGCAGATAAAATTTCCACATTCGGTAAAACCTGTCGCCGTACTTTTCTTTGATCTCCGGCCAGTGGCGGTGGAAGTTTGAAAACCATTGCATAAGGGTCTTGTCGTAGTCAGCCGAGAAGTTGTGCCAGTCCTCCATGACAAACAGGCCTTCCGTCGCGCGGCCGATTTGTTTGATAGAGGGAATCATGCCCACCGGAAAGATGTATTTTTTTGTCCACGGATCCATGGTGCGCACAGAGACGTTGCCGCCAATGGTGTGAAGAAGGAATAAACCATCCTCCTTAAGACAGCGACGGGCAACATCCATAAAGGCTCGATAGTTCTTGTAGCCAACATGCTCGAACATGCCGATTGAGACGATGCGGTCGAATTTCGGTTTGGTATTGTTATTGGCTGAGCAGAGTCGAAGCCCTTCGACTTGGCTCAGGGAATATTGAGCGGCAAAATCGCGATAGTCCTGGAGGAGTATTTCTACTGGCAGCCCTTTGCAGCGTTCTGTTGCGAGCGCTGCTTGTTGTTCAGAGACCGTGACCCCAACAACGGAAACGCCGTAGCGCTCGGCAGCAAACTTTGCCAACCCGCCCCAGCCGCAGCCAATGTCGAGCAACCGCATTCCGGCCTTGAGTTCGAGTTTGCGGCAAATGAGTTCAAGCTTGGCTTCTTGCGCGGCGTCAAGTGTTGTTGCTGGCGGGTTCCCGCTCCAATATCCGCACGAGTAGACCATTCGTTCTCCCAACATGCGAGAAAAGAGATCGTTGCCAATGTCATAGTGGCGTTTGCCAATGGTAAAGGCGTTTGAGCGCCTGCCTTCGTTCAGAAGCATTTCAAGCCCAATGCGAAGTTTTGTGCCCCAACTCATTGCGGCGCGCTCGCGAACACCCGATTTGTTCAACCGCGCCACGCATTCATCTAGTTGTAAAGAGTCCCACCAGCCGTCCATGTAGGATTCTCCAAAACCGAGCGTACCTTGCGTGAGCACGCGTCGGTAAAATCGTTCGTCGTGGACCTCAATATCCCACGGTCGATCGCCGTTGGGGCGTATGTCCGCAGGCGCAAAAAATTCTTCAGCAGTTTTTTTGACGCTCACATTTTTTCGGCTACGTTAGGAGATTCTACTTTCTTGATTCTAAACTTTGCCGGAGGGAGATTCTCGCTCCTTCAAGGCCAGCTCGGTCTCCGAGTTTGGCGCGGACAATGGGCGGCCCGCTGCCGTATGATCTGGCGAGATTTTGTTTTACAAATATCCGAAGTGCATCAAGCCGGATAGAATTCATAAGCCCTCCGCCCAAGACAACGATCTCCGGCGACCAATGGACAATACTATTACTGATTCCGACAGCAAGCAGCCGGGCAACTTGCTTCCAGACTGTTTGTGAACGAATTTTTTCTGCAGACTTTCCATAACGCCTTTTGAGCGCGGTTCCTGAAGCATAGGCCTCGAGATGGCCCGGGACGTGGCGATCCGAGCATTGGTCGTCGTGCTGCGCTTCGACATTAATGATTTGATGTCCGGGATCAAAGCCGATGGCTGCTGCGTCAATCGTTCCGTTTACAATGCGCGCTCCACCGATGCCGGTGCTTACCGTGTAGTACATCACGATGGAAACCCCGCGTCCAGCGCCAGTAGTGGCTTCGGCAAGTCCTGCAAGCGCTGCATCGTTTTCAATAAAAACAGGGGCGTGAAATGTTTTTTTGAGCGTCGAGATTACTGGCTCTCCGCCCCAGGCGAGATTCGGCGTACAGAGGAGTCGGTCACTGCTGCGTTCAATATGCCCAGGCGTTGCACCCGAGACTGCGCGGATGCGAGCTTCATTAACAAGCCCTCGGGCAGTTTTTTCAATGAGCGCAATCCCGCCGCGAAATGTCGAAGGGGTCGGCATGATCGTAACGCGGTCGAGCGTGCGAAGATTGCGCGAGACCGCAATACGCAGCTTCGTGCCGCCGATGTCAAAGAGGAGGAACACACGATGAATTTCTAATGACTAATGACTAATTTCCAATTCGGTTCGTACGTTTCGCTCCGCCATTAGACATTAGTAATTAGACATTAGGCATTTATCACCGCGTTCCAATCTGCGGCAAACTTGTCAATGCCTTTGTCCGTGAGCGGATGGGCGAGGTTGAGTGTTGACCAATCGGTGGGGAGGTCAAGCGGTGTATAGGGGATTGGTTTGAGCGCACCGGTATCGTAGCGGAAACCATCTTCGTTACCAGGTAACTTTTCGTTGTTACCTGGTAACGACATGCCCGCCGCGGCCCACTCTTTGAGGACTTTGAGTGGTGCCGTGATGATGTGAGAGCCAAGCTGTATCGCGTACAGGAGATGACTGATGTTGCGCACGCTTGCGGTTAAAACCTCGACGTGGCCGTCGCCAGCGCTGTACATCTCAAGAATATTTTTAATAAGCTCCATGCCGTTTTCTCCGATGTCGTCGAGGCGTCCCACGAATGGAGATACGTAGACGCTACCCTTTGGGGCGCCAGCAGTGGCCGCGTAGACCGCTGCTGCCTGCGATTGCGAAAAACAAAGCGTCATGTTGACGCGTATGGATGGTGCAGAAGCTAAGCTTCTCTCAACTGCATGAGGACCAAGAAGCTTAGCTTCTGGATTAATACTTTCACGCGCAGCTCGGAGCCCTGCGGCAGTGGTCGGATACTTAATGTGCGCGTTTGGAATCCATGTGAATTTTTCAGTGCCTTCCGCAAGCATCTGTTCGGTCGTCGTGTTTTGATCTGCGTAGACCTCGATTGAAACAGAACCGTTTGGGAGAAGCTGCGAAATTTCTTCGACAACTGCGCGATAAAATTGGTCAGCTTCAGCGCGCGATAACCGTTGCCCTTGATCCAGCCGCGTTTTGATCTCGGGGTTTTTCGCAATTAAGCTTGGGTTGGTGGTTTGGCCATCAAGCCAGCCCAAAATCCGAATCGCTTCGCGGGTCTCTGCTGGATCACCGCTGTCAAGAAAGATTTTAGACTTGAGCATAAGGGGCTTCACAGTCTTTCTACGAATTACGAATAAATGACGAATGTACGAATTGCCTCGTCGCTTTACAAGAGATCAAGGAATTCTTGCCGCGTCATTCAGGCAGACTGGAGGTTGTTGAGGATGATAAAACAGGAACCTCGTGGTACATGGGGATAACAACTGGTCGCTTAATTCCGGGCCGGACGTAAATCAAATGATCGCCTTCGTGGCGATCGAGAACAAACCCGGCGCGTTCAAAGGCGCGTGCGATCTTGCGATAGTGGAGTGCGACGATGCGAGACATCTGCTAGACCGCGACACTAAAACGATCGAGCGTGACCATAGGAGGCGTGGACCAGCGTCCGCGAGCACGGACAAAGCCCGCTTCTTCAAGAATGGCGTCAAGGGTTCCCATCCTTGAAGCGGACTTGAGGAATCCCCTAACGGCGTCGCCAAGATTGGTTCTGGCATCGTCTAGGGTCCGTCCACAACTGGAGACATCAAGCTCGGGCGTGTACGCCACGTAGGTTCTGCCTTCCTGGAATATTTGGATGGTGAAAGTGAGCTCCGGAATATGGTTCATATACTTCCTTTATACCACAATCCTTAAGAGAGTGCAACAGGAATTTTACTTGGCGGATTCGATAAGCAAGCGTATTTTTTTGATAATTTCCTTCCTTGAAATTTCTTCGTACTCGAGTAATTCATCGGGCTTGCCGCTCTTGGGCATTTTGTTGACGGCCATGATTTCGATGCGAGCCCCGATTGGGGCAAGGGCTGCAGCAACGGCTTCGCCAAGGCCGCCAGCAGGGTAGTGGTCTTCTACCGTAATGATTGCTTTGGTTTCACTGGCAGCAGTTTGGAGCGTTTCAAGGTCCAGCGGTTTAACGCTGTAACAATCTATGACGCGCACTGCGATATTTTCTTTGGCAAGCTCGTCTGCGGCGGCAAGTGCCTCAAACAGGGTGATGCCTGCAGCCACGACGGTGGCCACATCATGCTCGCTGCTGCGTAGAATTTTACTGCCGCCGATCGGAAATGTTTCTTCGGCGTTATAGATCACCGGTGTTTCTTTGCGTGTGGTCCGGATATACACGATGCCATCTGCCGCTGCCGCTTCATCCGTCAGTTTTTCCGTTGAGACTGCGTCGGCCGGATAAAGCACAATACTGCTGCGCACGCTTCGAAACATGGCAAGATCTTCCAGTCCCATTTGCGAGGGTCCGTCTTCGCCAATGGAGACTCCGGCATGCGAGCCGCAGAACACAATGTGTGCATTCGAGTATTGGCTCATGCGGATTTGATCAAAGGCCCGGGTGAAAAACGCGGCAAATGTGGAGACAAACGGGAGCTTGCCTCGACGTGCCATGCCTAACGCGGCGCCCACCATGTTTTGTTCGGCAATGTACATTTCAAAGAATCGCTCGGGGAATTCTTTCTTAAAAAATTCCGCATACGTCGAGTTGCTCACTTCGGCATCAAGGACAACGATCCTGGGCTCGGCAGCACCGACGCGGACTAATGCAGCCCCGTAGGCCTTGCGGGTGGCGACGAGGTCGCCATTGGCATAGTGAATATCGGAAGGCCTTCGACTTCGCTCAGGCAATGATCCGGCGAGATCCCTCGACTTGGCTCGGGATGACAGAGGGCCAACGCTCTTGATGACTGGAGGTCTTGGGACAATTTTGCCGCGAATTGTTTCATCAACTGGGCCCAATTCGGTCAGCGCTTTTTCGAGCTCCTCTTTCTTCAGCGTTTTTCCGTGCCAGCCGTCTTTGTCTTCCAGAAACGAAATGCCTTTGCCTTTGATCGTTTTCGCAATGAGCATGGTGGGCCGATCTTTGGTTTGTGCCGCGCGTTCGTAGGCGGCAGCGATTGCTTCCAGCTCGTGGCCGTCCGGAAGGACAATAGTGTTCCAACCGAAGGCGGCAATGCGGCGTTCGTAGGCGGAAAGGTCGTGCCCAAATAGTGTCTCTCCACGCTGGCCGAGTCGGTTCACGTCCAATACGCCAACGAGATTGTCGAGTTTGTACTGGTAGGCAAGCTCCATGGCTTCCCACTGGGAACCCTCGGCCATCTCGCTGTCGCCTAATAGGACAGAGGTGCGGTATGGAAGGCCGTCGAGCTTGGCTGCCAGCGCCATGCCAAGTCCAATTGAGAGACCTTGTCCAAGAGAGCCAGTGGCAGCTTCGGTGAATGGAAAGTGCATGGAAGGATGTCCTTCGAGCCGCGAGGTAAACTGCCGTATCGTGAGAAGCTCGCTTGGTTCGATTGCCCCAGCAGCAGCCCAGAGGGCATAAAACAGCGGCGAGGCATGCCCTTTTGAAAATATGAGGCGATCGTTATTTTCGCATTGCGGATTACGGATATCGAATCGAAAAAAACCTCCAAATAGGAGCACAGTCATGAGCTCCACGGCCGACAGCGAGGAGGTGGGATGGCCAGAGCCTGCGATGGTGGATGCGGTGAGGATCCATGCACGGATGCGGCGCGTGAGCTCCAGAAGCGTTTTTTGCTCCGTCATATCAAGGAGAAGATCGCGGAAGGGTCTGGGGTTGATAGAAAAGGAGCGGACTCTTTTTATGTTTCCAGGCGCGGACAATAGGATCAATAAACCGCCAGCTCGCCTCGATTTCTTCCGTGGATACAAACAGCGTTTGATCTCCGGCCATTGCATCAAGGATCAACTTCTCATAGGCATCAATGAACTCCTCTGGCGCATAGGCGCTGCGATAGTTAAATCCAAGTTCTTTTTCCTCAATGACCATGGCAGTCCCTGGTTTTTTTACCCAAAAAGACGTGACGACTCCTTCTGATGGTCGAAGGCGATATCGCAGCACATTTTGATAGTGATCGTGGCGATCTGGTGGGCACAGACACGGCGTGTGGTGTTTGAAGGTGACGGCCACTTCAACGTTGTCTTCCGGCAGCCGCTTGCCGCCTTCCATAGTGATCGGCACACCTCTCCAGTTTGGATTATCAAGCTCTGCCGTAATGCGAAAATATGTCTCGGTCGTTGAGCGAGCTGCCACCTCAGGGAGTTTCGCGTAGCCAGCATACTGCGCGCGCATTGTGTGAGTAGGAATTGTTTTTAAACTCAAGGGTTTCAGTGCGCGTAAGATTTTGATGCGTTCTCTTCGAATTGCCGATGCAGTGAAGGTGCCCGGGTTATTCATGGTGAACAGTGCAAGTAACTGGAGAAGATGATTTTGACCCACATCGCGCAGCGCGCCAGTCTCGTCGTAGAAGTCTCCGCGATCCTCGACCCCATCGGTTTCCCAAAATCGTAAGTCGAGGCGTTCGATATGCCGACGGTTCCAGGCCGGCTCGAGGAACGCGTTGCTAAAGCGGAAAGCCAAGACGTTTTGGACTGTCTCCTTGCCGAGATAATGATCGAGGCGATAGATCTGTTCCTCCTTGAAGAGTTTGCCGAGGAGGCGATCAAGCGCTTGGGCAGTTGCAAGGTCGCGGCCGAAGGGTTTCTCGACGACGACGCGGGTCCAGCCGCTTTCTGCGGGCGTCGGGGGGCATGCTTTCGTGAGGCCAGAGTGCGCGAGGTGTTTAAAAATTTTTTTGTAATACTGCGGAGGAACCGCAAGGTGGAACAGTTTGTTTGTGCAGGTTTTCTGTTTCGCATCCTGTTTTCCTAACAAGGAGGCGAGTTTCTCGTAGCCGCTGCGTTCATCAAAGTAGCCTTGGACATAGGTGAAGAGGCGAAGAAACGAGGAGTACTCAGAAGCAGCAAGGCCTGTCGACTTTCGCACCATCGTGCGCACCATTGTCTGAAATTCTCTGCTCTCAAGCGGCCTGCGAGAGAAGGCGACAACGTGAAACAGTGGGGGAAGCGCGCTTTTGCCAAAGAGTCTCGCGAGCGCTGGAATGAGCTTTTTACGCGCGAGGTCTCCAGTGGCGCCAAAGATGACGAGAACGGTAGGGACCATACGCGCACAGCATACACTACTTTTGTTCTGGACAACAGCGAAGCGCCATGCTATGCTTTACACCAGGTATGACCGGAAAGATTCTCATTATCGAAGACGATCAGTTTCTCCGGGACATTTGCGAACAGAAGTTTCGGCAAATAGGGTTTACGGTGGAAACAGCCGTGGACGGGACGAGCGGGCTAGAGAAGATTCTCTCTGGCAAGCCCAATTTCATCCTTTTAGATATCATTCTGCCGTCCATGGACGGGTTTGAAATCCTTCAGAAAGTGCGCGCGCATCCGGACCCTTCTGTGTCGCGGATTCCGATCATTATGCTCTCGAACCTTGGTCAGGAATCGGAAGTGGAAAAAGGGATGCGGTTGGGTGCAAACGATTATTTGGTCAAGACCTACTTTACCATGGATCAAATTGTGCAAAAGGTCTCGGCGTTGCTTTCTGGCAACCGGAGTGGGGTGCCTGCAGGGTAGCGAAGCCGCCGAACGGCTTCTGCTACCCTGTGAATAACTTTGCTCTTGAAATGACAGCGGTTGTGATAAAATACCAACAAGAGTAAAGGTCGGAGGAGAACAAAAACCAAAGAAAATAAACAATATATAAATAGCAGCGCATTCATTAAACGATTAACACATTCTCTATGAATCCAAAACAATTTTTACTCATCGGTGGCATTGTGCTCATCGTGGTGGGTATCCTGGGATTTGCCGGGGTTATTGGGGACACGGCAGAGGACAGCATCTTCGGATCCGCTTGGTGGTTTGACAATGCAGAAAACTGGGCCCACCTGGTCTTGGGTATTGTCGCCGTAATTGCGGCATACGCTCTGCCCGCATCAGGACAGAAGACCCTGGCAATGATCTTAGGTGTGGTGGGGCTTTTGATCGGGCTCTACAGCTTGTTCGGCTACTCCATGTTACTTGGGGCAAACCTTCAGAACCCGGCGGACTCACTTCTTCACCTCGTGGTCGGCGCGTGGGCGCTTTGGGCCTCGAAGAAAGGGTAACAAATGGAAGTGGGAAGTTAGAAGTGAGAAGTTGGAAAAAAGGAAATTCCCCTCCGATCGCGATCGGAGGGGAATTTTAATTACCCAATTACTTCATTACGAGCCTGTCGCCGAATGGCCACAACACATTGCCTGAGCCTGCCACCCCGACCGCGGTCGCGGGGGCCCCGCTAGAAGCGGTGGTCGAAGGCCTTCGTTTATTCAGGATTTCGGTAGCCCTTCGACTCCGCTCAGGGGATAAATCACATTCGGCGACAGGCTCATTACGGGATCATGGTTTCACAAGCGCCGTGAGTTTATCTTCGAGCGCAAAGAACTCCGGACTTCGGCGATCGCGAGGGCGGGGGAGCGGATTGGCAAGCACGCGTTCGATCCGTCCGGGCCGCGGGGTCAAGACCGCAATGCGACTAGAAAGCAAAATTGCTTCTTCAATAAGGTGGGTGACCATGACGATGGTCGGTTTTCGGAGGCGCCAGATTTCTAGGAGTTCGCGTCGGAGCTCGGTGGCGGTGAATGAATCCAGTTCGGAAAACGGTTCATCCATGAAGATGATCTTGGGGTCTGTGGCAAGGGCGCGCGCAATGCCCACACGCTGGCGCATGCCTCCAGAGAGGGTTCTCGGGTAGGCATGAGCAAATTTTAAAAGCCCAAAGAGTTTGAGTTCGCGCTCGACGATGCGATCGAACGTACGCCGGGGGATGTGTCTGGCAGTTAGTCCAAGCCCCACATTTTCTCTAATGCTGAGCCAGGGCAGCAGCGCAAACTGCTGAAAGACAAAGCTGATGTCGCTCGCGGTGAGATTTTTTCCAAGTTTCACCGAGCCGGTGGTTGGCTGGTCTAATCCGCTCATGATGCGAAGGAGCGTGCTCTTGCCAGATCCTGAAGGTCCAAGCAAGACCAAGATCTCGGCCTGCTTTATGGCAAGCGAGATGTCTGATAACACCGACACGTGATCACTGCCGCTACGATCGTTTTCAAACGACCAGGAGCCCTTGGTCTGGTAGGCCTTGCTCACGTTTTGCAATTCAAGCGCGACATTTTGCATAACAGTCCTTCATCCTTCATCCTTCCCGTCACTCTTCGGTTTCATGATGACTCCACTCTAACAAGGGCAACCAGAGGAGTTTGTTTATGGTAAAAATAAGCAGTAAGAACCCGAAAATTCCCAAGGCGGTGACGCGGGGATTTGTGGCAAAGGTCTGAAAGAATTCTCCAAGGCCGTTTTGGGTGCGGACAATAATCTCGGTTGCAACCAGCGCTTCCCACCCCTCTCCAATGCCGATAATTGAACCGGTAATGAGTCCTGGCAAGCTCACCGGAAACAGGTAGAGACGGATGTAATCCCATCCGGAAAGGCCCGCGATACTCACGGCTTCATCCCAATCGCGTCGCGCAGCGCGCAGCGAGGCAAGGATGGTAAAAAACATCGGCCAAACAATGGTAAAAATCAGAAAGAGGATCACGGTAGTGCTGGACGGTCCCCAGGTAAGGACGGCCAACGGAAGCAGCGCAAACGTGGGAAAGCTCTGGAGCACATCAAAAAGGGGCAGCGCCACTGTTGCTCGTCTGCCGCGAAAAAAACTCACGGCAAGCAACCAGGCCAGTACCGCTGCGATGGTGTAGGCGGCAAGCATTCTCCAAGAGGATACAAGCACGTCCGCGAGCAGCTCTGGGATTGCGATCTTGGTGGTGGCGGAAAAAACAAGCAGGAAGCCGAGCGGCAACGCCAGTAGTCCAAAAGTGCCAATAAGATGCCACGGCGAATGGTACACTCCAAGTTTGCGGCGATGAGAGGCGGCGTGCATAAGGTAGTGTTTTGATCCCGAAGCTAAGCTTCTTAGGTTAGTTGTGGAAAGAGAAGCTTAGCTTCGGCTCCATGGGGGGTTAGGCGTACCCAGAAAACAGTTCAATGTTGATGCGCTGCTCCGGAACTCCCGCGGTCTTGAGCATCTCGCGCATGGCAAGCACCATTGGTCCGGGGCCTGCGATAAAGTAGATTGCGCTGCCAAGACCAGGGAGGCGCTCCTTGAGCATTCCGATATCAATGGCGGTTGTCTGTCCGTCCCAAGCGCGTTGCGATGCTTCCATCCCGGTCATGGTTGGGATCAGCGTAAAATTCGGGTGAGTTTTTTGTGCATCCTGAAATTCTTGGAGAAACGCCGCATCTTCGGGCCGACGGTTGGAATAAAAAAGAAGAAGGCGGTGCGGTTTGCGGTCATGCAATGCCTGAAGAATAATCGAGCGCATGGGTGTTACTCCAATGCCGCCGGCAAGAAACACTGCCGGTATTGAAGCGTCTTCATGGAGTGTAAATCGCCCGTATGGACCGGCAATCTGAACAGAAGAGCCGATGGGAAGGGCCAGAAGCGCGCGCTTGAAGTCACTCGTGCCCGTACGGATTGCGACAGTGAGGTGCGGCTCGAACGGAGCTGAGGCAATGGAAAATGGCCGGACATTTGGGCGGCCGTTTTCCGGGATAAGCGCAGGTAAGGTCAGCCGAAGAAATTGTCCAGCAATGAACGAAAACCCCTCCGGCTTTTCAAAGGAAAACGCCGGGGTGTTTTCTGCCACCAATTCTTGCCCAAGGAGTTTTACGGTGTACGATTGCGCCATGGCTCTATTGTAGCGCATTGCTATTCATCCGTCATTGCTGTTCAGCCGCTTCCTCCATTGTCATCCCGAGCCCTGCCTACCGGCAGGCAGGCGGGTCGAGGGATCTCGCTGTCAACTCACGGCGAATCTCTTCTGGAATCGGCAAATCGCCTCGGATTGGACTTTTTCCGGGATAGCGCCACGCAGTTACTATCACGAGTTGTCCGCGACGCTTTGTCACCATAAGCCAAATTTCCGAAGTGTGTTTCGGATTTGCGGGCTGCATGAGCGCCGTGGTCCCAGGGGCAATGCCATGCTCCACGCGCGAAGGGCGTCGGAGCACTCGTTTGAGCCGACTTTCCGACAGCCCATAGAACCGCATTTTTTGTTTTGCATGCTCGGTCCACATAAAATGGGGACAGCCACCGTTTCTACCTCTTCTTTGGCCTCCCTATTGCACGCAGTGTCTGTTCAAGCCCAAATTTCTTAACCATCTTTTCTGCCCAATCATCGCCACCGAATGGAGCATCTTTTGCGATGGATCGTTCAAGCGCGTCCTCCTCTTCTTGCGTTTGCGGTTGATTCAGTCGATCAATATATCCGCTTGGTACGTCCACTGGCCACAAGGATAGCAGTCTTTTTTGCTCCAGACTACCATATTCTCTTCTCCAACCACTGGACCATCGCCAGTTTTCTGCTTTCTTAACCAGGTTTGCCCTTTTTGCGTTTCGTTCCACATATCGCACGAGTGTGAGGAAGTGACTATCTTCTTGGCAAAGGAAAGACTTATAGCGCCCTTGGTAGAGATGTCCTTGTCCGACCATGTTTTTTTCTGCGTGCCACCTTCTTGTATGGGTATTCGTGAGCCAGCCCATGAATAGCCCCATGTCGCCGTCATGTTCTGGGTAGAGCACAAGGTGCCAGTGATTCGGCATAATACAGTATGCCAACAATCTCATGGAATATTTCTCCACAGCGTCTTGAAGGATGCTTTCGAACTGTGTGTAATCACCATTTGTCTCAAATATCTGTGCGCGGGCATTCGCCCTATTGAGGACATGATAGACGTGATTACCGATGTCTATTCTCGCGATGCGTGGCATACAGTATGAGAGTAGTATATCATGGTTTCACCTACAAAAATCGTGGTTGTCCCTGTTTCGTTCTGTTCGTTTCACACCCCCCTTCCGCCGCGCCCTCGCTTTCGCCGCAGCCGAATTTCGTGCCAGTGAAACTGGCACGTCGCAGAATTGAGTTGATTCCTAAATTTCTGCTTTTATGTTATCATAAAGACAACACTTAATCAAAAATCTATGGAACAAAATTTGAATCAAAATCCAGTACCAATTCAACCCCAGCCATCAAATAAATTTCCAACTTGGGCAATAGTTTTGATTTCCGTTTTGGTTACGGGAATAGCAGTAGCTTCGGGAACATATTATTTTCTAAATCGAGATAAAAATTTAACGAATAACCAACCGCAACCAACTAGTCAACAGACAGAAAGTCCTTTGCCTTCAAACACCAAAAACGGAAATCAAGTTAGCGATGGTTTTGTTTATATGAAATCGCTAACAGACTCTCCGCATGGTCAGGCAGATATTATTGTCTCTAATTTTGATGGATCAACCAGATCAAAAATCCAAACTGTTCCAAAATATGTTGGGCCTCTTGATGATAATGATGTGTCGGAAACAGGAAAGATTGTGTACTCAACCTTTTCTGATACTGGAGAAAGTATTTTGGTAAGTGACAAGGGGGCCACGCCACGAAATATTTTAATTTTGCCACAAGGTAAATCAGTTGAATCAACAAAAATTTCTCCTGATGGACAGAAAATTGTCTACTCATTGCTCAACTGGGGAAATAACAATTTCACTGAACAGCTATGGGTCATGAACGCCGATGGGGCAGATAACAAAATGATTATTGACGATACTGGTCGCTACATCGTTGAGCAGGGTCCCTTTCGTTTGGCACCCTTAGCATGGTCAAAGGACAAAACAAAAGTTTACATGATTACTACCACCGACAGCGAGGCCACACCGCGCGGTATGTATGTCGCAGACCTTGCAACAGCAAAAATCCAAAAGGCGAAAACTCCAAATGTTACTTTGTGGGGTTTATCGTTTTCTCCCGACAGAACAAAAATCGCTTACACAACTTTTGAGTGGAAAGATGTTCCTGATAGTTTTCCTGAAGCTGAAGCACCTTTTACAATAAGCGTTACGGACTTGAACACTGGGGCTACCGAAAAGATTTTAGAAAGCCAAGCCGATCAGTATTCCGATCCTGTTTGGTCCCCGGACGGTAAAAAAATAATGTACAAAATTGCCAGAGAATTTGTTGAGGGCGGAGATGCGGCAATACTGGTTGTTGATGCCAGCACTAAAAAAACTTCTGTGGTTGTGCAAAGTACAAAGAATACGAGAATGGGGCCGTGGGCTTGGCTTTCTAATGACAGAGTAATTTATACAGAAGAAAGTTATACAACGGGACAAATTCAAAACAAAGTAACAACTTATCTCTTTACGATAAAAATTGACGGTACCAATAAACAGAGCATAGATTCAGCAAGAGATATGATAGTTTTTGATTCATTGAAATAAGTTGTTAAAATCAATAAAGAGTTGGGTTAAGCAACTCTTGCAGACGGATTCGGAGATAAAAATCCGCCGATGTGGGTTAAGCACACCGACGATTTTTATCTTATATGGTTGTCACTAAAAGAACATCAGGGAGTATGAATGATGTTGTGTGCGCACGGGTGGGTGGGGCAAACACAACTCCATTGAGTTCTGCGGCGCATTTTGCAGATCAAAAAATTCTTAATTGTTTTTTGCTTCTGCAAAATACGAAATTCGGCGGCGGCGAAAGCGAGGGCGCGGCGGAAGGGGGGTCTGGGGGGAATTCGTGTGCAAAGTAAGCTTGAACAATGCAGTCGGTTAAAATCCGACCTATCTAACGTTTAGCCAACAGGATAGTACAGAACTCTGCAAAAATGGTGGCTGTCCCCGTTTCTTCGTTTCTTCGCGCCGACCATATTTTTGGCGGAAATTTGAATTCCGATTTGATGCGGAGAGGGTGGGATTCGAACCCACGGACCCCTTTCGAGGTCAGCACATTAGCAGTGTGCTGCTTTCGGCCACTCAGCCACCTCTCCACGGTTTATTTATTTTTTTATTCTACTCTTGGTTTCGCGTAAATTCAAGGCGCCTTGTCAGTCCCATGAACGAGCAGTATACTCTAGGCGTATGAAGGACGTGCTTTATCAATGGGAGTTTGCTGAATATCACCAGCACGAGCGTGGAGGGCTCTGGTATGTTACGGCAGGAGTGATTACCGCAGGGCTGTTCGTTTGGGCAACCATGACTGCGAACTACCTTTTTGGGATCATCGTGATGCTCGCGGTGTTTATTATCTTTTTGCGCGACACCCGTTCTCCGGAACGGATGCGTTTCACGATCACACCGCGCGGGATCGAATATGGACTTGTGGGAGTGCTCGAGAGCATCCGGGTTCTTCGCTGGAAAGAGCTCAAACATTTCTGGCTCATCTACGAACCTCCAGAAGTGAAGAGTCTGTACTTCCACCAGAAGACCTTCTGGGCGCCAACGCTCGTAATCCCCTTGAAAAAACAGGATCCGGTTAAGGTACGAAACGCGCTCAAGAAATACCTTGACGAGGACACCACGCAAGAGTACGAACCAGTGGCCGATACGCTTCGTCGCGCGCTGCGACTATAATGCGCCCATAGCTCAGCTTGGATAGAGCGCCACCCTGCGGAGGTGGAGGCCGGACGTTCAAGTCGTCCTGGGCGCACCAAGGTTTCCATCTACGAATATCATTGACAGATAACACATCTTCGGCTTTAATAGATAGACTGCTGCAGTAGCAGATTTACATTGAAAAAAAGGAGTGCGAATGGTTGAGATTACGGTGCACTCGCAGAGTGTCAAGTGCGCGCGTTGCGGAATCGTGGATTTTCTCAATGGTCTCAAGAGGATCGATGGCAAGTTTTACTGTCAATCGTGTCAGAAAAAACTCCATATAGGTATCAAATGTTCGAACTGAAGTGAAGGAGGTCTGTCTTGGCAAAAGGAGGGACAGGGACACGCGTGAAGCGAGAAGCGGCGCGGACGCCGCAATCTCTCGAAGACGCGGCGCAGTTTGTGCGCGAGATCGGGGAGATGCAGCGTGAGATCAATCTCATTAATGCTGCGCTTACCAAGAAGGTGCAGGAGCTCACGAAGCAGGCGCAAGCCAGAAGCAAGCCGCATGAGGAGACATTTCAGCTTCTCTTTGAGGGACTCTATGCTTTTGCTCAGTCGCGGCGCAACGAGCTCACTGAAGAGGAGAAGAAGAAGTCCGTTGACCTGCCGACCGGCGTGTTCGGTTGGCGACTGCGGCCTGCGTCGGTGAAGCTCAAGGGCAGTGAGGATGAGATCGTCGCAAAGCTCGAGCTTCTAGGCCTCGATCGGTTCGTCCGCATCGCCAAGCAGGTGAGCAAGGAGGCGATGCTCAAGGAGCCGCAGGTTGCGGCCACAGTGAGCGGAATCGAGATTCTCCAGGGCAAGGAAGACTTCTTCGTGAAGCCCCTTGAGGCTCGTGCAGAGCTCATCTCGACCGATGGCAAGCGTCTCAAGGAGGTGAAACCAAAGAGTTCGCGAAGTACTCGAGACGGAGACGAGAGTGCGTGAGTCGCTTTCTCGCTCTATAGCCGGTACAAGGGTTCCCCTTGGCCGGTTCGTTTTTTTGCTCTATTCTATAAAAAAGACATATGACGACACTTGGCAGCGCCATCACAGATATTCTTCCGCAGATAAGCAAGCGGGTAGAAAAGCAACTCACACACCTCGGGATCCGCACAACGAAGGATCTTCTTTTTTATTTTCCCTACCGCCACGAGGACTATCGAGTCATCACCCCGATCGGCAAACTTGGAGAGCTTGCGGAAGGGAACCGCGCGGCAATCTCGGCGCGCGTGGACCTTATCCGTACATTCCGCTCTGCCAAACGGCACATGCTCATTACAGATGCAGTTGTTTCCGATCCATCTGGGTCAACGAAGATCACCTGGTTTCACCAGCCGTATGTTGGGAAAACCCTCCCGATTGGCACGCGCGCATTTTTTGTGGGCCGAGTTACTGGCAAACACGGACATGAGTTTATTAACCCGAGTTTTGAGAAAATTTTAGGTAGCCCTTCGACAGGATTCGGGAATATCGGGCGGGATGCTGGGCGCATCGTCCCGGTTTATCGAACTACTGAAGGCCTTACCCAGAAGATGCTACGGGCATTGGTGCGAAAGGCCTTACCTGCCGCCACAACACTTCCCGAATGGCTAGCTAATGGGGTCATTGGAGAGAATGGACTCCTGGGGTTTGCACAAGCAGTTGTGGCGATTCATTTCCCTGCTGACGAAAAAGTTTTAAAGCGGAGCCGCGATCGTCTAGCCTTTGATGAGCTTTTCCTCTTTCAAGCTCGGGCCTTTGAAGCCGCAAGTCACTGGAAGCGGCAACAGGCTCCGGTGGTCCGTTTTGACGAGCCGGCAACAAAAACATACGTCAAAGCCCTGCCGTTTCGTTTAACTGATGCTCAACGCAAAGCCGCCTGGGAGATCCTGGGAGACATTGGAAAAGAGCACCCGATGAATCGATTGCTTCATGGCGATGTGGGTTCGGGCAAAACCGTCACGGCTTCGATTGCAATGTTTAATGTGGCGCGTTCAGGGGGGCAAGCCGCGCTGCTGTGCCCGACAGAAATTTTAGCGAATCAGCATTTTGAGACGCTCAAAGCATTTTTTGCCGCTTCTGAAATTCCCATCGCGTTGCTGACTGCTCACGCAGTGAAACTCGGGAGTCGCAGGGTGTTAAAGAACACGGTGCTCAAACGATTAAGAAGTGGGGAACTGCCGATTGTGGTTGGCACGCACGCGCTCTTGCAGCCGCCAGTTTTAATGCCAAAACTGGCACTCGCGATTATTGACGAGCAGCACCGGTTTGGGGTGGAGCAGCGCAAAGCATTAAGTGAACGGCGTGGAGACGCGGTGGTCCCGCACATTCTCACGATGACGGCGACACCCATCCCGCGCACACTTGGTTTAACGCTCTACAGCGACATGGACCTGTCGGTGCTTGACGCCATGCCGACCCATCGTGCCGGGGTGCTCACAAAAGTGCTGCGCGCGGACGAGAGAGCAAAAGCCGAGGAACACATTCGCAAAGAAATTGCGGCTAGCCACGGAGTGTTCGTGCTTTGCCCGCGTATTGAAGTGGAAGAAGAAGCCGGGGAGACCCTGTTTGACTGGGAAGGCAGCCGATCTGTGAAAGCAGAAAGTCAGCGACTCGCCACCGTGTTTTCAGGCGCGCGTATCGGCATGCTTCATGGAAAGATGAAAAGCGAGAAAAAGGAGGAGGTGATGGAGCAGTTTTCAAATGGGGATCTTGACATTCTCGTTTCCACTTCGGTCGTGGAAGTGGGCATTGATGTGGCGCGCGCTACAATCATGCTCGTAGAAAATGCCGAGATGTTTGGGCTTGCGCAACTGCATCAGTTGCGCGGACGCGTGGGCCGTGCTGAACTTCCCGGGTTTTGTTATCTCATTGTGGGCACTGCGGACGAGCAAGCACGAGAGCGCGTGGCTGCACTTGAACAGCTCACCGACGGCTTTGCGTTGGCCGAGCGGGACCTTGAACTTCGCGGCCCGTCGCACCTTTGGGGATCGGAGCAATCCGGCTGGCCGAAGTTTAAAGTGGCTGATCTCTACGACAAAGCAATGGTTGAGCGCACGCACCGCGCGGTAAAGAAGTTGTTTCGAGAAGATCCGACGCTTTCAAAGTGGCCGCGAATAAAGGCGGCGGTGATGCGGCGGGCTCGGGGGCTAACATGATGGCTCACGTGCCAGCGCACTCGTGCATGTCGTATTGCCCCCGCAGAATCTTGCACGTTTTGAAAGTTGCGAGGTAAAACTCGCTTGGAGGCAGTTGATCTCTGTTTTAGCGCCGCAGAGCCAAATAAGCGACGTGAGGTCAGGCTCCCAGCAAGCTCCAACAAATTTTGGTACTTCATCGCAAGAACCCTCTTGCCATGTTGACGTGGTTGTAAACGGACAAAGACTGTTTGGGATGTCTGAGTAGCATTCAAGGCGTGTTGCTGTCCTTACGATACATCGACCACGACGAGAGACAGGAGTGGTTTGCGTTCCGAGATTTTTCACCGCATCGTTGCTGCAGGCAAGGTGCGGGAACCAAGTTCCATCGAAGGCAAACCGAGTTTTACATGCTTGCTCGGTTGTGTTTTCAATACAGGCAAGATCGGTATTATTGGGCTGGGGCAAGACGCATGCACCATGATTGAATGCAACGCCAGAGTCTGGCTCACCAAATCCTATCGGAACACTTGGCAACCTTACCGTTTCAAGCACTTTCTTGCTTTTCGGAATCGGATCAATGTTTGGAAACTTCAGGGTGAGTATTGCCGGATTAATGGTCTGAAGCATGATGTAAGAGGTGAAGAGAATGATGAGCCCCAAGAACGCCATCTGGATTGCGTGTTTCCCTTTTTCGGCCTGTGCGCTCATGCCCGAGGCCGTGATGTAGAGAAACCCGCCCCACATGATCATGACCACGGCCAAAAACGCGCCTGCCCCAATGCCAAAGGTGTAGATCTCGCTGATGTAGGTCTTCAGCAACTGTCCAGCAGCTTCGGGAGTGCTGATCTGAGTTGTCGGAGGAATGTTGCCAAATTTCACCGAAGGCGTGAAGGTCTGTAAAAGCGTGAAGAGCATAATGCGATCCTAATTATGAGAGTGTAGAAAAATAGTATTTTATGCCCTGAGCTTGCTCGCCTCGCCCGCCTCGCCGAGACGAGTCGAGGCTGGGCTGAAGCTTCGGCGAAGCGGGTCGAAGGGCTACCGAATTCCTAAGGAAATCCTTCGACTTCGCGCGGCTCCGCTCAGGAAATAACCCTTTTGAGTCATTTTTCTACACTCTCAATTATATTCGAATCCATCCGAATAATCCGAATATTCGGAGCATTCGGATGCACTGCAGAGGTTGCTCATTCGGATCGCTGCCTTTACTTTCACAAAGGAATCTTCTTCACTTTGCCATCAACACGGTCATTAATAAACAGCGTCTTGCCATCCGGGGAAAGTGTGAGCGTATCTGCAGAGATGGGACGATCGGTGAGGATGTCGCGTTTCACCTGACTTTGAAGATTGAGTTCAATGAGTCGGTCGGTTGTTGCTGGTACTCCCAGTCTCACAAGTCCGGCTCCATCTGGAAGTTGTTGCGGCACAGCGCAAACAAGACTCGTTGTCCCGCGAAACACGCACTTATCCGCCCAGGTTTGGATGTCCAAAGGGGTGCGGTTGCCGCCCAGGAGCTGTCCACTGCCATTGACGAGCCAGAGCGTCGGACGCCAAGCGGTCTCGCGCGTGGCAGTAGAATAGAGCAGCCGACTACCATCAGGATCCCAGCGACCAAGGAAGTTCAATCCTTCAATCACGGTTGAAGGCAGGTTCTCATGGTTTGGGCCAATAAAGAAAAGGGTTTGACGAGTCTGATCCACTGGTTTTGTATAGAGTGCCACCACGCGGCTGTCCGGAGACCAGAGCGGCTGGACAAGGTGGCCGCGATCCCCAAGCTGTTCTAAGGGGACCACGTTGCTTCCATCTGGATTTGCCACGGCGAGCCACTGGTTGTCTGGATCAAATCCTAAGCTCTTAAAGACAATCGCATCGCCAGAGGGAGAGAAGGAAAATTCTTGCCAGTGCTTTGGCAAGGTTACCGGGCGTTTTGTCTGGAGGTTGTAGAGGATGTTCGCGCCATCTGGGAATTCGAGAATTGCCTTGGAGCGATCCGAGGCCCAGGTCACTTGGCTTGCAAACGGGAAACGATCGTCTGTAAGCAGGATTGGAAAACCATTTGCATCCAGGCGAAACAGCGTTCCATCCTCGCGGTTGTACCCAACGGTTGCGCCCCCAAAGATCCCAGAGGATAGGATATGAAAACGAGAAAGAGGGAGGGTTTGTTCGGTACTTGGTACAGGGATTGTCGGAGCGCTTGGCGCAGTCTCGGCCGGAGGTAATATGGGGCCACCGATCGGAATCGTCGTGGGCTCTGGAATTTCAATTGGGCCAGCAGGCGGGAGCGTTACCTCCACAACTCGTTTGCGAGAAAAAACCGCCACGAGCAACAAGACGACCGTTACCACGATCCCAACAACAACGAGAACAAGAGTGAATTTTTTGGCGTTCAATTGTGGGAGAGTCATGTGGTTAACAGTGTAATTTTTCCTCTGCGCGCGCGGATGGCAATGGATTGCGGCAGTGTGGAAGCGTTTTTGAGCAGGAGTTCTGCCAGAGGATTCGCAAGGGAAGTCTCGATGGCGCGTCGGAGCGGCCTGGCTCCTTCAAGGGTGTTGGTTCCAAGGCGGACGAGTTCGGATCTGGCCTCGGGGTGTAATGTTAAAGAAATTCCGTGCTGCGCTTGGAGTTGTGCCCCTACAGTTGCAACATGCTGCTCGACAATCTGTTCCAGTTCGGATGTTTTCAGCGTATGGAAAGGAATAATCGCGTCAATGCGGTTTAAGAATTCTGGACGGAAATGCTCTTCAAGTGTTTTTTTAAGTGTCTCACGTTCGATATGAGTAGGAGCAATATTGCTGTCATGCTCAAAACCAATGGACCTGCCCCCGAAGAGTTCTCGGGCTCCAAGGTTTGTTGTCATAACGACAATGGTGTTTGAAAATACAATGGTTCTGCCGCTGCCGTCCGTGAGGCGCCCGTCATCGAGAATCTGCAAGAGGACATTGACGATTTCCGGATGCGCTTTATCCAGCTCGTCAAAGAGCACGAGTGTGTACGGATTTCTCCGGACGCTCTCGGTGAGTTTGCCAGATTCCCGATAGCCGACGTAGCCGGCTGGAGAGCCGATGAGTTTGGAAATCGTGTAGCCTTCCGCAAATTCGCTCATGTCTAGCCTCACCAGCCCGTGTTGATTATCATCTCGACCGAAAACTGCTCGGGCCAGTTGCAGAGCAAGTTCGGTCTTTCCCACGCCCGAAGGGCCCAAGAAGAGAAAGCTTCCTATTGGTCTGCGGTGATCCGAGAGTCCAACGGTGCGTCGTTTCAGAGCACCGACTACTGCCTCGATTGCATGGGCTTGGCCGATCACATGCTGGTTGAGCGCTTCACTGACCAGAGATACGTTTGTCTGTGTGAGCGTCGTTATAATCTGGGAGAGCGGGACTCCGGTCATACGACTGGCCACGCTCGCAATGTCTGATGCCGCGACCGTACCCAACGGGGCAGTCGTTAAGCCATCAGGAGAGAGTAAGCTCTCCAGTTTGAAACGCACTGCGCACTCCTCTTCCTTCAGGTGCAGCGCCTGTTCAAAGGCTTCGTGTTCAACTGCGTGCTGCTTCTCTTTCTTCAGGGTTTCCAGCCTCGATTTGAGTGTTTTCATTACGCGCGCGTCCTTGGTTTTTGCGTGCGCAATCCGTACCGTTGCGGCCGCTTCATCAAGAAGGTCAATGGCTTTATCAGGAAAGTATCGATCAGTAAAAAATCTTCCAGAAAGCGATACGGCGGCAGCAAGGGCTCCTTCCTCGATGTGCACCCGATGGTGGTTCCCATAGGCAGCAGCAAGGCCGCGAAGAATCTCTACTGTTTCGGTAGAGCTGGGCTCCTGAATTTTCACGGGTTGAAACCGACGTTCTAGTGCGGGATCGCGTTCAATATACTTTTTGTAGTCATCCTCGGTCGTGGCCCCGATCAGTTGAAGCGCTCCGCGAGCCAGCGAGGGTTTCAGGAGGTTACTTGCGTCCAAGGACCCAGAAGCAGACCCGGCTCCAATGAGCGTGTGCACTTCGTCTACAAATAAAATGACGTCGCCGCAACGTTTCACTTCTTCGAGGACCTGTTTTAATCTGCCTTCAAATTCGCCTCGAAACATCGACCCGGCTACCAAGAGGCCGAGATCGAGCATAAGGATGCGTTTGCCGATAAGGGCATCTGGCACCGCGTCTGCCGCAATGCGGTCAGCTAAGCCTTCCACGATCGCGGTCTTTCCAACTCCGGCTTCGCCCAAGAGGAGGGGATTGTTTTTTCGTCTTCGACAGAGAATCGTGATGAGCCGATCAATCTCTTGCACTCGTCCGACGAGTGGATCGCGTTCTTTCCGAGCACTCAAGTCACTCGTGAAGTACTGCAGTGCTGGAGTTTGCTCGTCGTGATCGTCTGGCTCTGAAGAATGAGTAATGTCGCGAACTGCTCTGAGGTGACTTCCCTTGAGATGATCATGAAACTTTGTGCTTGCCGCAAAGATGTTCTTGAGTTCCAAAGAAAGGCTCTTGGGGTTCAAGTGGAGTTCCTGAAGAATAAAGAGGAATGGGTGCGGGCTCTGGAGCTTTGAAGCCAGATCCATGAGTGCGGCAAGGAGGTGCTCGGTTCCAACATACCGATGTCGGTACAGGTGAGCAAAAAGAACCATTTTTTCAAGCACCGCGGTGGCTTCCTCGTTGATCGGAATGCTCCGGTGTATTGCGGCGTGTTCGTGATCTGCTTGCGGGGGCGATTGAGTTTCTATTTCGACGTTATGTTTTGCAAGGATTTCAGATCCAATTGACCCATGTTCATGGACCAGCGCATGCAGGAGCTGTTCGCACCCAACCGCATCAGATCCTTGCTGCTTTGCGTTCTCATGCGCTCGCTCAAGAACGTGCCGCAGGTGGATCGTGAACTTCTCAACGGGGCTTGCGGTGTGGGTTGTTGTCGCCATAACCACTTTTCTGTTATAATGTGTTCAGGAGTATTTGCGTCCTGTGTGTAAACGCTGACGCTCCTTTAGGCTAAATATACAAGGAATCGCTTGTCCAGTCAAAATGATCTTTTCTTCACAACCGTCATACCTTGGGGTTGATCTTGGCGCTTCGGCAGCCAAAATCGTTGAACTTGCCAATGAAGGCAAGCGCGCTCGGCTTGTTACCTATGGTATTCTCGATGAGCCGCTGGATGTCGTGGGCAAGATTGACCCAAGGCAAGAACCAGAGCGCGTTGGTCTTGTTCTGCGCGAGCTCACGAAACGGATTAAGACGACAACAGTCAAAACGTTTGCCTCGCTCCCGACATTCTCCGTGTTTACCTCAATTATGAACGTGCCAACGGTAGCGGGCAAAGACCTCGCTGCCGCAGTGCGCTGGGAAGCAAAGAAGATCGTGCCCTTGCCCATTGACGACATGGTGCTTGATTGGAAAAAATTGCCTTCGGTCGTAGTCTCGAGCGCTCCCGAGGAGCACGGGCTTCTCCCGTTCGCAGCAGAGGCAAAACCCCACACCAGAGTGTTACTCACCGCAGCGGCAAAGGACCTTGTAAAAAAATACATTGAAGTGTTTCGGCACGCTGGACTGCAGCTCATGAGTCTTGAAACCGAAGCATTTGCGCTTATTCGTTCGTTGGTTGGAGCCGAGGAGCGCGTTGTGATGCTCGTGGACATTGGGGCAGTAAACACCGATATTTCCGTTATTGATCATGGTATTCCTTTTTTAAACCGGTCAATTGACACTGGAGGACTCGCGATCACCAAGGTCCTTGCGGACAGTCTCTCCGTCGCGATCGATCAGGCAGAGCAGATGAAACGCGATTTCGGCGCAGGCAGAGAACCCGTGCTTCCGGAAACGCTCAAAGTAGTTGTAGAGCCCATCGTGAATGAACTCTCGTACTGCATGTCGCTCTATGAGCGCCAGCGACAAGTCCTCGCCGGTACTGGCCCTTCCCCCGAGGATCGCGGCAATGAAATGCCAATCGATAAAATTATTCTCACCGGAGGCAGTAGTGAATTAAGTGGACTTTCGCAGTACCTTGCCCAGCGCCTCAACATTCGAGTGTTGTGCTCTAGTCCGTGGGCGCGCATTATGGTTCCAAAAGAACTTGAAGGTGAGCTTGGTCGGGTTGGTCCGCGGCTTTCCATTGCAATTGGATTAGCGATGAGGGACATTGTGTGAGTGAGATCAACCTCCTTCCGCAAGAAGATCGAGCGCGCGAGCAAAAAGAGCGCGTACTTGCTTCTCGCGTTGCCGAGTCGCAGCGCGTTCGTCTTACTCAAGGATCACTACTGCCAAAGGCCCAAAAAGCAGCGCGCGGGCATCTCTTACAGCGTCTGTTTGGGAAAACGCCCCCGGATCTTGGCCAGCAGGCTGTGCGAGATGGAGTGTATTCTCCGCCGGTTTCGAGTGTTCCCGAGCCTCCTCAAGCAAGGCAAAAGAGTTCTTTCTTGAAACGGTGGCTTGGCATTCCCAAGAAGCCAACAGTGGGGGCTGCGATATCTTCAAAAGCTTCGGAAGCGGTGGCTTCTCCGGCAATTTCGTCCGCAGAGTCGATACAACGAGAAGAGCATCCGCAAGCAGGATCGTTTCTCGTACTGTCGAAGAATCTTCTCGCAAACGTATTTCAGAAACATCATCGGAAAGAAGAAAATAGCAAGCCTCTCGTAACGAGTTTGCTGCCGCATGAATATGTCCGAGCATCGTATCATGCTCTTGCCTACACGAAAGTTATTGGCGCTTTGCTCGTGAGCTGCGGGATCGTGGCGCTTGGATTCTGGCTCTTGTTAGGGTATGAAACTGTCGCGCGCGCCCAGTTTGATCAGGCGAAGACTGCGGCTGCCACAATCGACCAAGAAGTGCGCGCGCTTGACCGAGAAAAAGCCGAAGCGCTTCGGTTGCAGAACAAGGTTGATGCCGCAAGCAAGCTTTTGGACGCACATGTGCGCTGGACGCGGGCACTCACTTTCCTTGAAGGGAAGACAGTCGAGGATGTGCAATACGAATCAATGACCGTCGATACCAGCGGGAAGATATCGCTTAAAGCCTTGGGGTCTTCCTTCTCGGCGCTCGCTCGGCAGCTTGTGGTTTTTCAAAACACCCCAGAAGTGAAGTTTGTCTCAATTAATAAAGGAGATGCCGCGGATGCCGGGGGCGGCGTGCAGTTTGACGCGGCGCTTGAGGTCTTTCCGGACGTATTCCAGAATAAGAACTCGGTCATTGGTAATTAGTAATTGGGTAATTTACAAAATCATTCCGTCGGTTCAACTGGGACATCAGCGCCAATTACTCAATTACCTCGTTACAAATTACTTCATCGTATGCCCACATTGCGCACTCCAAAATCGATCTCGTCAAAACCTCCCTGGCATTGGTATGACTCTGCCACGCTGTTTGCGTTGCTTATTCTCTTCGTTGTGCTTTTCTCTGGCGGGTTTCTTTTACTCAAACCTCGCTATGAAAGCATCCTGCTTCTTAAAGCCGAGATTGCTCGCGCCAAAGAAGAGCAGCGGGTAAAGACAAACATTCTGGAAGTCCTCGGCCGGCTCATTGAGAATGCGAAGACGCTCACTGCCGAGCAGCGTGCCTATCTTGCCTACATGCTGCCACCACACCCGGATCTCCCAGGGCTTTTCGTTCAGGTCGAGCAGCTTACCCAAGCGAGCGGCATGGGGTTAAAGTCCATGAGTATTGAGGAAAAAGGAACAAAAACTTCTGGAACTCCAAGTGCCGTGCTTTCACTCCCGTTTGTTATTACCTACGACGTTCCCCAGAAAAATCCCTATACAGTGCTCAAGCAGTCTCTCGTGGCCTTTGAACAGAATCTTCGCCTCTTGGATCTTGAGAGCTTCGCGTTTGAGCCAAAAAAGGAGAGTGAACAAGCAGGAGAGACAGGAGCTCCAGAGCAGCGTCGGCAGATGCAGATGAAGTTTTCAACGTATTATTTACCGGAAGCCGGTAAGTAGTAATTAGGTAAATGAGTAATTGGGTAATGTGCGAAATGTTGCGTGATTGTTCGGACACTGCCGATAATTACTCAATTACCATTTACTCAATTACCCGTCGCGATCTATGGCCATTACCCAAAAACCGAGAAATATGACGCGCACGATCCTCCTGCTTGTTTTGTTGTTGGTGATCGCCGGAGGTGGCGGATGGTGGTATTTCTTTTCCTCTTCTGGATCTACTCTAGCGCAAGTCGGCGGCAGTGAGGGGTTTGTTCCAGCAGCGGGCGAGCGGCTCAATCCCAACATCCCAACCACCCTGTTTTCCGATCCGCGATTCACCGAGCTTAAAGTATACGGAAAGGTTCCGGTTGAACCAGGAGTCGTGGGCAGGGAGAATCCATTTGCGAGCATCTTTCCAAAGACCGCAGTGACTGAAGAAGCGTCCGAAGTCTCTCCTTCCGACGTTGGATTTTAGAATATGCCATCGGAACAACTCCACCCACTCCTTGCCCTTGCGGTAAAACAAGGAGATCTCAAGGAGGCGGCAGCCGTTTCCCTTGCCGAGGACGCAGCCAAAGGGACCAAGAGCGTTGAGCGCCTCCTGCTAGACAAAAAACTCCTCACCGAGGAGAAACTTCTTGTGCTCAAAAGCGCTCTCTATGGGTTGCCGAGCGCGGACCTTTCTGTTGCCACGTTGGAAACGGAGATCGTGCGGGTGATTCCGGAAGAAGCCGCAACCAACTACCGGATGGTGTCGTTTGCGAAGAAGGGGACGACGCTTTCCATCGGGTTCGTAGATCCGCAAGATTATCGGTCACGCGAGGCCGCAGAGTTTTTGGCAAAGGAGGACCATCTCCTCATCGAGTCGTTCGTGATCTCCGAGCGGGGCTTTGAAAGCGTGATCAAAAAGTATCGCGTCCTCGGGGCCGAGGCAAAAGCGGTCATTGGCGAAGCCAGAGCCCAGCTTGAAGAGCACGCGGCAAAGGAGGGGGAGAGGTTTGAGGAAGTCATCCGAGCCGCGCCCATTTCAAAGATGGTCTCTATGATCCTCCGACACGCTATAGATTCCGGGGCTTCAGACATTCACCTTGAGCCGCTTCGGGAAGAAACACGTATCCGTTTCCGTGTGGACGGGAAGATGCGCATTGTGCTGACCTTGCCAAAGTTTGTCCACAATTCGCTGGTCTCGCGCATTAAAGTGCTCTCGTCGTTAAAAATAGACGAGACGCGACTGCCCCAAGATGGCAGAATTCAATTTCAAACAGAAACAAAAACTGTTGATCTGCGCGTATCCATTCTTCCGCTTGTGGATTCCGAGAAAGTGGTCATGCGTATCCTTGATACCTCCGGAGGGGTATTGTCTTTTCGAGAGCTCGGTTTTCGGGAGCGGTTTATTTCCATCATGGAAAGAAACATTAATAAGCCGTTCGGAATTTTCCTTATTACCGGCCCCACGGGTTCGGGGAAGACGACAACGCTTTATACCGCGCTTTCGGCGCACAACACCGAAGACACTTCAGTGGTGACCCTCGAAGATCCAGTGGAGTATTTCATGCCCGGGGTCGCTCAATCCCAGATTAATCCGGACGTAGGACTCACGTTTGCCGCAGGTCTTCGCGCCATACTCCGGCAGGATCCGGATGTGATCATGGTTGGTGAAATTCGGGACCAAGAAACTGGGGAACTTGCGATCCACGCCGGACTCACCGGCCACCTGGTCTTCTCGACACTACACACCAACGATGCGTTTGGGGCAATTCCGCGACTTGTGGACATGGGATTACAGCCATTTTTGCTCGTTTCGGCATTAAATCTCGTCATGGCCCAGCGTCTCGTCCGTCGGATCTGTGAATCCTGTAAAGTGGAAACGACTATTCCGAACAATCTTGAGGAAGAGGTGAGAAGTTCTCTTATTGACGTGCCCGCAACACTTCTCAAAGAGACATTCGGGAACCAGCCGATGCCTTGGAAGTTTTTTAAGGGCCGAGGATGTAAGCGCTGTGGAGACTCTGGCTACAAAGGCCGGACCACGATCGGAGAGTTTGTGGAGATGACCGAAGACGTGAGAAAAATAGTTATTGAAGGAAGCGACCCAAAGCGTATTCGGGAGGAGGCGCACAATCAAGAGATGATTACGATGAAGCAAGACGGATTGCTCAAAGTGCTCGAGGGGCTCACCACGCTTGAGGAGGTGTTATCAGTCACCAAGGCATAAAGACTATGCCCTTCATTGTTATCGTGGAAGACGATACTTTTCTCGCACAGATGTATGCGTCCAAGCTTACGCTAGAAGGCTACCGTGTGAGCATTGCGCCGGACGGAGAGCGAGGATGGCAGATGATCGAGAGAGAGCGTCCAGACCTTGTGCTCTTAGATATTCTGATGCCGAAGATGGACGGGTTTGCTGTCTTAGAGAAGATTCGGAGGTCCATGAGCACGCAGAACATTCCGGTGATCCTCTTAACGAATATGTCTCAAAAAAAGGATGTGGAGCGCGGGTTGGCCTTGGGTGCCAATGACTATCTCATTAAGTCGCACTTTATTCCTACCGAAGTGCTTGGAAAAATCCGGAAGCTCTTGGGGGAGGATGAGGCGGGTAATTAAGTAAATGAGTAAATGAGTAAATGAGTAATATAATTACCTAATTTCAAACTGCTGTGCCTCTCTACCGCTACACTGCAAAAAATAAACAAGGCGGCCTCATGCGTGGCATGGTGGATGCAGCAGAAGAATCTGTAGCGCAGGACATGGTGACAGAGAAGGGGCTGGAGCTTGTTGCGCTTTCGGAATCCTCTCCGCCGTCCGCACTCCAGCTCTCGGTTGGTTGGTTGAACCGGATCAAAACAAAAGACGTCGTCGTTCTCTCCCGGCAGCTTGCAGTCATGACGTCGGCGAACGTCCCGATTGTCCAAGCCTTAAAAATCCTCGTGGATCAGACGAGTAACCCAAAACTCAAAACAATTGTCTCGGAAATCTCCGATAACATCGAAGGAGGCGCTAGGCTTAGTCAGGCATTCGGGGACTACCCGGATGTGTTTAGCGATTTCTTTGTCTCCATGCTCAAGGCTGGCGAGACTGCAGGGAAAATCGACGAGGTTTTAAACTTCTTAGCTGACCAAGCAGAGAAAGACTATGACCTTTCCAGTAAAATTCGCGGGGCCATGATTTATCCGGCGTTTATCGTCTCTGGGCTCTTAACCGTCGGCTTTCTCATGATGGTGTTCGTGATCCCAAAGATCACGGGCATTCTTACCGAAAGCGGAGCAAAGCTCCCGTTTGCCACAAAGGTACTCATTGCAACAAGCTCCTTTTTCGTCCACTACTGGTGGATCGTCATTGGACTTTTGATTGGGGGGTTTGTGAGTTTTCGGTTTTATATCCGAACACCACCGGGAAGACTGCAATGGGACTGGTTGAAGATCCACTTGCCGATTTTTGGAGTGATTTTCCGCACGGTCTATCTGGTGCGATTCACCCGGTCCTTGGCCACGCTGCTCGTCGGCGGAGTCCCGATTACGCGGGCCCTTGAGGTCGTTGCCGATGTCGTGGGCAACGCGGTCTACCGCGAGCTTATTCTTGCCACACAACGGTCCGTGCGCGACGGCAACCCGTTGGCCTTGCTGTTTTTGGAAAGTCCCATTGTGCCGGTGGCGGTTTCTCAAATGATTAACATTGGGGAGCAGGCAGGCAAGCTCGATGACGTGCTGGTGCGTCTTACCAGCTTCTATAACCGGGAGATCGAACACCATATCGCGAATCTCACCACCTTGATTGAGCCCATTATCATGGTGGTGATGGGGGTAGGAGTGGCTTTCATGATTGCAGCCATTATTCTGCCAATGTATCAGGCGGCGTTATCGTTCGCCTAATACCCTTTCATTTCTCTTGCGCGTTAAAATATGCTATCCTAAAAAAGTACACCCTGTGGATAACGTGACCCTGTCAAACAGGGTCATCCCGAGTCAGACCGAGGGATCTCGCGCACGCTCAACTTCCAAATACTCTCTAACTAACCACTGAACACTTTATAATTATCACCTATGAAGAATCGTCAACACGGTTTCACGCTGGTCGAACTCTTGGTGGTTATCGCGATCATCGGATTGCTTTCAACCATTGGGGTGGTGTCGCTCAATTCAGCTCGGGCCAAAGCCAGAGATGCCAAGCGGCTGTCTGATGTGCGGCAGATTACCTCGGTTTTAGAGCTCTACTACAATGGCAAGCAACAGTATCCACAAAGTCCGGCTACGGGCAGACAAATGAGCGACACCGATGCTTCTGGATGTGTCAGCGAACAAAACGGCGTTGTTGGCGCTCCTGCAACTGGAGACGTGGCTGCCGCGGCATGTGGGGCCGTTCCACTCTTATCGGTAATGCCCAGGCCGAATGTCGGAACCGGCACACAAGAATACCGTTATGTAGGATATGAAACTGCGCCCGCGCCAGCGCCAAGCGGTACCGCAGTAGCAGCGCAGCTGTGCGACGGATCAGCAGGAAACACCGACTGTCAGGCTTATGGAATTGAATTCACCCTTGAGACCTCAGTCTCTGGAATTAATGCGGGGTTAAACTGCCTCACCTCTTCTGGATTTCTCACCCAGCCAGCCACGTCAGTGGGCTGCACAAAGACCGGGTAAGAACTGAGCTCTCTCAACAAGACCCCCTCCGACTGCAGTTGGGGGTCTTTTGGTATTCTCTTCGCTCAACTATAATAAGATTGTAGAAATTCTTCATTGTGAGCGAAGCGAAGCAATCCCGGGTCATGATGGGGATTGCCACAGTCCTGCGATCGCGATACGAAGATTGCGCAATGACAATCAACCCCATGCTCATCTTCAGTTTCCTTTTCGGCCTTGCGGTCGGCAGTTTCTTGAATGCCGCGGTGTTTCGCGTGCGCTGGCCTTCGCAAGGATCGCTCGTTCGGGGACGCTCCCATTGTCCGAGATGCCACACCACACTGCCATGGTATGATCTTATCCCGCTTGTTTCATTTGCAATACTCGGCCGCCGCTGTCGCTTTTGCCGCAAACCTATTTCCTGGCAATACCCGCTTGTAGAGCTTGCGACCGCACTGCTATTCACTCTCGCGCTCTATTTTCCAGCTACAATCGAACTTACCTCGCTTACCTCGCTTACCTCGCTGTTCATCCGTTGGTTCTCCATCTCGGTCCTTCTCTTTCTGTTCGTCTTTGATCTCAAGTACGGCCTGCTTCCGGACCACGTAACCATCCCAGCTATTATTATTGTGTTTTTAGGGGCTGTGACCACGAGATCCCTCGGCTCGCCATCCGGCTCGCTCGGGATGACAGTTTGGGATTATTCCTTTTCTTTGTTGGGCGCGGTTATGCTTGGCGCGCTTTTTTTTGCTTTCCAGTACTTCCTCTCTCGCGGTCATTGGGTTGGAGGAGGAGACATTCGCATGGGGGCATTAGTGGGCGCCATCGCCGGCTGGCCCGGGGTGTTGGTGGCCCTGGGGCTTTCCTATCTCATCGGAGCAGTAGCCGCGATTCTTTTGATTCTCGCTGGCAAGAAAAAACTCCGCGGTGATAGCCTACCGATGGGTCCGTTTCTTGCTCTCGGCGCGCTCACGGTCATATTTTTCGGCGATCGAATCGTTGAAGCTGTTTTGTATCCCTATAAATTCCTATGAGAGGGTTCACGATGATGGAAATGCTCATTGTGCTTGGCCTGTTTCTTTTTATCGGTTCCTTCTCGCTGCTGAACCTTAGGCTCGGGGGCAATATCCAGGATGCGAGACGAGAGGCGCTCCGGCTTGTCTCCACTGCCCGCGAGATGGAGCGGCGGACCCTTTCCGGCTCTACGGCGCCAGAGGTGGGGATCACGGCTCCCAAAGGGGGCTTTGGGATTAAGATGAGCTCGGATGGCGCTTCGTATGCTGCGGTCGTCGCGCCCAACGCGGATGACCTTGCGACACTCTCCACCCTTTTTACTGTGACCCTTCCAAAGTCCATGACGCTCTCTCCCGCTAACTTCACCTTCCTCTTTACCCAACCCAAAGGAGTGGTTTGCGCCCAAGAGGGCAATGGCACGCGCTATTGCGGCTTGTGCCGCGTCTTTGATCCTGGGACCACCACGTGCCTTTCTTCCATTCCGCTTGCCACCGCTGCTCAACAGAAGCAGACGTTTAGCGTGTCCATGGACCAACCGAATATCGCCAATGTGATTATAAATCTGGTGAGCGCGCGGCTCTCGGCGCAATAGCAGGATTATAGTCGAGAACTTATGATTTATTACCGAAAATCTCTAGCAAATCAAGGCGGTCAGGGTCTTCTTGAATTAGTGATCGCATTGGGGATTCTTGTTACGGGAATATCCGTAGTTCTGACGTTGTCGTTTGCGAACGCTGCAGCAGGGCGAGAAGCTGAAGCCCGGGCCGTTGCTGCAAATCTTTCTCGGGAGGGGATCGAGGTGGTCCAGCATATTCGGTTTTCAAACATTGATCTGGGATTCAACTGGGATCAAGGATTAAGCACAGGAACCTACGCGGTCGTGTTTGATCCCAGCAGCACTCCCTCCTGGCGGCTGGACCCAGTCACGTCGGCAAATCAGGAACTTCTACTTCAAGAGAGTTCAGCGGCCGGGTTTTTGGGCTTGCGCCTCCAAGGGAGTGGCAGCGGGACGCCCACCGGGTTTTTACGCACGGTGAGCATCGGAGATATTTGCGAGGATGGCTCAAGCTCCTGCTTGCCTGGTAATCCCAAAGCTGGAATACGGGTGAACGCTGCCGTAACTTGGAAAACCGGCGGCCGACGAACCGTCAGCACCGAGGCCACGTATTATCATTGGCAATAAATATGGCGATTACTTTATTACGGATTACGAATTTCGGATTACGGCGTGGTGGTCGGTTCACAAAATCCGCAATCCGCAATCCGCAATCCAATAATCGTCAACAGGAAGGATTTACCATGCTCGAAGTGCTCATGGGCCTTGGGATTTTTATGACCATCTCGCTTATCGTGATGCAGATTTTTGTGACTGCGCAATCTTTTTCGCGCCTTCATGCCGTGGAACAGCAGATTCAAAATGATCTGCGCGCCGCGCTGCAGTCAGTGGTCCTGGACATTCGCGGAGGAAGAATTGAATATGCAAAGTATCCCGGAGGAATTGTTCCCGGCGGCGCGGTTTCAACCCTCTTTCTTCGAGATGAAGACAACACCGAGATTGAGCTTACTTCGTCTGCAAGTTCTAGCAGTTGCGGCGGTTCCGGTGGAAGCGCATGCTGCGAAGATGCGGTAAGTAGCCCCTGTTTGGTCAAGATCGTGAAAGACCCCAGTGATGCCACAGGCACCCCGCGGGTTTCCGCAGTGACCGGGAAAAGCATTCGGGTCATTGGCGGATTTCCGGCGTTTTATATTTTCCCAAAAGTGGATCCGCTTCTTGGAGGCCAACCCAGACCGGTAGTCACAGTGTTGCTTCGCGCCGAGCCGACGAACCTTCCAGGCATCAAAGGAGCGCATCCCATGCTGCTTCAGACCACCGCCACACCGAGGAATCAGCCGGTACCGCAGTGATCTATGAAAATTACTGGATTACGGATTTCGGATTGTGGATTACGCAGGCGTGTTGCGTTGGCGCAATCCGCAATGCGCAATGCGCAATTACGCAATCTCAATCAAGACGGCGTCGTTCTCATCTGGGTCATGTTTATGGTGATGGCCCTGTTTGCTGCGGCCTCAACGCTTGCCATTGTCATGGCCTCCTCGCTTCGGGTTGCCGGCTCGATAGACACTGGCGTACCCGCCTTCTACGCAGCCGAATCTTGCGTGGAGCGCGCCCAGTATTACTTGCTTCAGCAGGACAGTGCGCTTTCGCGCAACGCAAAAGTTAACAAGCTCAATCAAAACAGTCCCCCTGCTCCTGCCCCGCCCAAGACCGATACGCTCACCAATGGGGCAACATGGTCGCGAGGAGACGCGGTCTGTTCTCAATCCGCCTCTGTGCCGGTTGATCCATGTGAAAAAATTCAGCTCTCGTGCATTGGGAGCTTCAAAGGCACGAACGCTGGGGTGAGCGCAGTAATTGAATAGCGATCCGAATGAGCAACACCCTCACGCATCCGAATTATCCTAATCTTCTGGTCATTCGGATGAAATTCCTCAATTAGGATCGCATTTATGCTGACCAAGGCCCAAGCAAGAATACGAATTACCAAACTCCGGCAGGAAATCAACCACCACCGGTATCTTTACCACGTGCTGGACCGGATTGAAATTTCAGATGCCGCTCTGGATTCGCTCAAGCACGAACTGGCTGAACTGGAACGGCAATTCCCAGACCTTTTGACTGCTGACTCGCCGACACAGCGGGTCGGTGGCAAAGCGCTCGCGGCATTTGCCAAAGTCCGCCATAGTACTCGGATGCTTTCCATAGATGACGCATTTTCTGCTCAGGAGGTTCAAGAATGGGAGGATCGGAACAGCAAACTTCAAACAGCAAACTTCAAACAGCAAACTTCAGGATATTACGCCGAGATCAAAGTGGACGGTTTGGCAGTGTCGTTGCGGTACGAACATGGGGCGCTCGCTGTTGCCACCACTCGCGGGGATGGGATAACTGGGGAGGACATCACTGCGAACGTGCGCACTATGGAGTCCGTGCCCTTACAGCTTGCAGATCCAGTCGAAAATCTCACAAATCTTCCTTCACCCTGGAAGTCCTGGGTGTCTGTTTCCATGCTTGGGCAGCTTGCGCGAGCAGCCAAGACCGGTGCCATTGAGGTCCGCGGAGAGGTGTACATGAAGAAATCCGCGTTTGCCAAAATGAACGAGCGCCAAAAGAAAGAAGGCAAGGAACTGTTTGCGAATCCGCGCAATGCGGCAGCCGGCGCCGTTCGCCAGCTGGATCCCAAAGTTGCCGCAAGCCGCCCGCTCTCATTTGTGGCCTGGGATCTCGTGACCGACGTTGGCCAGCAGCTTCATTCTCAATCGCATGTCTTCCTGTGCTTGCTGGGATTTACCACCCATCTTGAGCTTGAGCGGCGCTGTCAGGATATTGCCGAGATTGTTGCTTATCACGACGAAATGGCCAAACGCCGCGAGAAAGATAAACTGGATTTCTTATTTGACGGAGTAGTCACGGTCGTGGATGACCGTAAACTCTTCGAGCAACTCGGGGTCGTGGGCAAAACGCCGCGCGGTCTGCTTGCCTATAAATTTTCTGCCGAACAAGCCACCACGATGGTGGAAGACATTGTGGTCTCTGTGGGCCGCACTGGTGTGCTTACTCCGGTGGCGCATTTGAAGCCGGTGGAGGTTGCAGGCACGACCGTTTCTCGGGCGACGCTCCATAACATTGATGAGATTGAGCGTTTGGGGGTGAAGATCGGGGATACAGTGATTATTGAGAAAGCCGGAGACATTATTCCAAAGGTCGTTTCAGTACTGCCGAAGCTCCGAACTGGTAAAGAGCGCGCATTCGTGATGCCCAAACGCTGTCCGATGTGTCATACCTCTGTGACGCGCGCCAAAGGCGAGGTCGCGGTCCGCTGCCCGAACCCAAGCTGTTACGCCTCGCGGTTGCAGGGAATCCTTCATTCTGTAAGCCGCCATGCCTTTGATATTGACGGGCTTGGAGAGAAGATTGTACAGCTTCTCATGGAAGTAGGACTTGTTCGAACTCCGGCAGATCTTTTTCATTTGACGGTTGGGGATTTGCAACCCCTTGAGCGGTTCGCCGAGAAAAAAGCAAGCAATCTCGTAGAAGCTATCAACGCGGCGCGTCAGGTTCCGCTGCCTCGGTTTCTTTTTGCGCTTGGGATTCGGCACGTGGGAGAAGAGACCGCGCTTCGCCTGGCCGAAGAATTCGGTTCGATAGAAAAACTCCGAGAAGTCGGGCTTGAGCAGCTTGTTACGGTGCGCGACGTCGGCGACATCGTAGGAAATAGCGTTTTTGAATGGTTTCGCAATCGGGAAAATATCCAACTGCTCGAGCAGCTTCAGAAAGAGGTCAAGATCAGCGACTACATCCGAGCTGGTGGAGTCGGCGTGTTTGCCAATCGTTCTATGGTCTTTACCGGCGAGCTGGAAAGCATGACTCGAGAGCAGGCCGAAAGCAAGGTGCGCGAGCTTGGTGGACACCCAACAAGTTCGGTCTCAGCCAAAACGAGCTTTGTGGTCGTGGGCCGCGATCCCGGCTCAAAAGCAGCCAAAGCCAAGCAGCTAGCAGTGAGGGTCTTGAACGAGCAGCAATTTCTTGCTATGATCCAACAGTAAAAGAGCCCACGAAACAACAAAAGCTCTACGAATACTACAAAACACTCCGTCATCCCGAGCGAAGTCGAGGGATCTCGTTTTCGTTGTATTCGTAGCTATTTCGTAGTTTCGTAGGTTTTCTCCTATGCTCACCACCAAAGAGATTGAACATTTGGCCAATCTTGCCAGGCTTGAGCTTTCCGAAGCCGAGAAGGAACGCTATGCAAAAGAGCTCTCCGGAATTTTAGAATTTGTGGGACAGCTTCAGGAACTCGACACCACAGGTGTAGAGCCAACCGCACACGTGACCGGACTTATCGGCGGCAGCCGTACTGATATTGTCCAAGAGTGCGATGCCTTAACGCGACAGCGATTGCTTTCCGCAGTTCCCAAGCGTGCAGGAGATCTGGTGGAAGTGCCGGCGGTCTTCACCGGACGAGAATTTAGAATCTAGAATCTAGAATTTAGAAAGTAGAATGTGAAGCGTCTGGGCGTTCGTATTCTCGCTATCCTAGATTCTATTTTCTCGTTTCTAGATGCTCACTATGTCTCCCAATGAATTAACCATTATTGCCGCCCACGACGGCCTTACGGCCAAGCGATTTAGCTGCCGCGAGCTTGTTGATTCCTGCCTTTCTGCGATCGAGAAGAAGGACGGCGAGCTTGGGGCTTTTTTAAGCGTATTTGCTGACCACGCGCGTGCGGATGCTCTCCGAGTGGACGAGAAGCTCGAAGAACGAGAGCATATTGGGCTTCTCGAGGGCATTCCCATTGCAGTCAAGGACGTAATTCTTACTCAAGACCAACCGGCCACTGCTGCTTCAAAGATTCTTCATGGGTACGAGGGGGCGTATGATGCAACAGTGATAACCAAACTCCGACACGCTGGAGCAATTATTTTAGGAAAGACTAACTGTGATGAATTCGCAATGGGCGCTTCAACAGAAAACTCGGCGTATAAAATTACAAAAAATCCGTGGGACCCAGAACGGGTGCCCGGCGGTTCATCTGGGGGTTCTGCTGCAGCGGTTGCTTCTCATGAGTGCATCGCAGCGCTTGGCTCGGACACTGGCGGATCAATCCGTCAACCAGCCGGATTCTGTGGAGTCGTTGGACTCAAGCCAACGTATGGGGCAGTCTCGCGTTCTGGGCTCATTGCCATGGCTTCAAGCTTTGATCAGATCGGCTCATTTGGAAAAACCGTCGAGGATGTAGAAATTTTTTTTCACGCCATCCGCGGCAAGGATCCCAAAGATGCTACAACGGTCGATTCACAATTACCAATTACTCATTACCAATTATCCAAATTACGCATCGGCATCCCCAAAGAGTATTTTGCCCAAGGAGTTGATCCAGAAGTGGCGACAGCCGTTCGAAGCGCGATAAAAAAATATGAGGATCTTGGCGTGAAGATTGAAGAAATCTCGCTACCGCTTTCCAAGTATGCGCTTGCGGTCTACTATGTCCTCATGCCTTCGGAAGTATCGGCAAACCTTGCGCGGTTTGATGGTATCCGGTACGGGGCGTCGGTGAGTAATCCAGAAGTTAGGAATTCAGAAGCGAAGCTTCTCCCGAGAAGCTTCGCTTCTGCTCCATCTCTCGCGTCGGCTCCATCTCTGATGGATGTCTACACCAAAACCCGCGGCCACTATTTTGGCGCCGAGGTCCGCCGACGGATCATGCTTGGGGTCTATACCCTCTCTTCGGGCTACTATGATGCGTACTACAAGAAGGCGCAACAGGTACGTACATTGCTGCGGCACGACTTTGCTCGGGTATTCAAACAGGTGAATGCATTGCTTGCTCCGATCTCGCCAACCCTCCCATTTCGCTTCGCAGAGAAGACCGAGGATCCACTGCAGATGTACCTTGCCGATGTCTTCACGGTTTCGGCAAACGTTGTCGGGATCCCTGCACTAGCAGTTCCATGTCCCAGGAACGACAGAGAACTCCCTATTGGTTTTCAGTTAATGGGGCGGCCGTTTGAGGAGGAGCTATTGTTTTCACTCGGCAAAGCGTACGAACGACAGATTTCGTTATCGTGATGGTTCGTCAGGTTGACCATGACAATATCGTCATCCCGAGCCGCGTCGAGGGATCTCACACATGGAAATCACCATTAATCCATCAGTACTCCTTTGGGGCGTGTTGCTTGGCGTCTTCGTTCTCATTGTCGTTATTCTTGTCGTGCGCCAAGTCCTTCGCCGTAGCCGCTCCTCCCCGCTTGATCGCGCCGAAATTCAACGTCGCTGGCAGCGGATTGAACTATTAGCCAGGAGTGCGGATGAAAGCGGGCTTCGCCACGCGGTGATCGAAGCAGACAGCGTTTTTGATCTTGCCATGAAGTTGAAATTTTTTTCAGGGCTAGATTTTGGCGGACGGCTGAAAGCAGCACAGGCGCGCAGTCCAAAACTGCGCGCGATCTGGCAGGCGCACCGATTGCGAAACGAGCTGGTTCACGAATCCGGAAACTCACTTCGCCGCGGCTCCGCAGCATACGCCATCGGCATCTATCGCAATGGACTCAAAGAGCTTGGGCTCCTGTGATACAGCACATGCAGTAATTCGGTAATGATCAAATTATCCAACTACTCGTCCTCTATGATTCCATACTTTCAAATCGTCTCGTTTTCTCTCGGTCCCTTCACGATCTACGTCTGGGGCTTGTTTGCCGCACTCGGTTTCTTGATTGCCTTTTGGGTTGCGGCACGCGAGGTGAAACGATGCGGCGGCGATCCGAGTATTGTCTGGGACGCAGCCCCATGGATCGTGCTTTCCGCCATGCTCGGCAGTCGGCTTTACGCGGTTTTTTTTGACTACCCGGAATACTATCTTGCCAATCCAAGCGAGATTTTTAGAGTTTGGACTGGCGGGCTTTCGGTTTTCGGGGGCATAATCGCGGCAACGCTCACTGGGCTCTGGTATCTTCGCCGACGTGGCGCGCTCAACTGGGCAGTGGTTGAAAGTTTTATTTTCGCGCTCCCTTTGGGTCTTGGAATCGGCCGCATTGGTTGTTTTCTTATCCACGATCATCCAGGCACGCTCACGAATATGCTCTGGGGCGTGCGCTACCCAGGGGGCGCAATTCCCGGCGTGGCTGGCGGAGTGCGACACGATCTTGGCTTCGAGCTTATGGTCTTTGACTTTGCGTTATTTGGATTATTCCTTTTTCTCCGTCGTCGTCGATTACCATCGGGTTCCTTCGTTCTTCTGTTTCTTAGTTTGAAGTCCATTGCCCGTCTCTGGCTGGATTTCTACCGAATCTGGGACGGCCCGCTCGCTGAACCTCGCTACGGCATATTGACCGCCACGCAGATCGTCGCTAGTATTACTCTTTGCGCGGTTGCGATCTTTTTCTTGCTCTCTGATTTTCGGAAAGCAAAGCTGTCTTCGCGCCCATGAGTACCGTTTTGAAATACCCAAAGAAGAGTCATCGGAAGCAAATCTCAATTCCATCCGTGAGTGAAGACCTCGCGGAGTTCTTGGGAATTGAGTTCGGGGACGGCGGGATAGGTAACCCTTGGCAGGTCGTCATTAGTCTGAATTCAAAATCCGATGCCGAGTATGCCATGCATATACAACGACTTATTAAAAGGCTTTTTTCTATCGTAAGTGTGCTACGCAAGAGACCGAATCAGAACACGCTCGTTATCGTATGCTCAAGTATGAATCTTGTTGATTTTCTGGTAGGGAAAGGAGCGGTGCGCGGCAACAAAGTTCTCCAGCGAATTGATGTACCCGGTTGGATCAGAACTAACCCTGCTTATCAGAAGGCATTTGTGCGTGGCTTGGTGGATACTGACGGTTGTCTCTATATCCACAATCACGTTATAAAGGGTATACGCTACAGGAATATTGGTTTGTGCTTTACCAGTAGCTCAAAACCACTCGTAACTTCTACTTCAATAATTCTCAAAAAATTTGGCGTCGAGCCCCACATCACAGATGAACATCGAAGGATTTATCTTTACAGCGGTGATGCGGTATCAAGGTATCTACGGGTGTTTGGCTCATCGAATTCGAGAATTTTGGACAAGTATAAAGAATGGAGAGGTGCAAGAGTGGCTTAATTGGCAGTCCTGGAAAGACTGTGTGCCCGGAAGGGTACCGAGGGTTCGAATCCCTCCCTCTCCGCCAAGTTCAAACCATGTGAAAAAATCTGCCGTATCAATCGTTCTCTCGATTTTGGTCCTGAGCGTTTTTGGATTGCCACGTGCCGTGTCTGCGAGCGGATGCGTCTGTATTGTTCAGGGCGAGATTACGGCCGCGCAGTGTGTCGTCGTGGTTGCAAAGGAGGAGTGTCAAGCCACAGGACAGTTTCTTGCAGAGTCAAAACGTCAATCAGTGCAGTGTACCCTCTACACTGATGATGCATGCACTGCAAGTAATCCTCTTTCATTGGATCGCATCGCTACGCCCACCGCGCCCGCGTCTGACAGCACGATGCTTGGCGGGGGTGGAAGTATGGGACCTGGTACGACTGTGCAACCACCCGTGAGGAACACTCCCTCCTCCAGCGCTCCTCCCGGCTTCCCAGAACCCAAGATCATCATTCCAGAACTCAACATCAAAATTCCCGGGCTCACGAATTTTGTGGAGCCTCATCCGGCCGAGTGTCCGGAATCCCTTTCCAGCATTGGCATCACTTCCTGCAAGAACTTCCCGTGGATCGGGCAGTACATCAGCGCCTTTTATAATTTCGGCATTGCGATTGCGGCGTTTCTTGCCGTGGTCCTTATCATGTGGGGTGGGTTTCTTTATATCACAGCCTCGGGCATCTCATCGCAAGCCGAGAAGGGCAAATCTTTTATTCAAGGTGCGTTCTTGGGGCTCGTCATCGTATTTTCCTCCTACATCATGCTTGCGACGATCAATCCTGACCTTGTGAAATTTCATGGTTTGGTCGTTCCAGACGTGCCATCGCGCGGGAGTATCTCAGGAGCTGTGGACCTTCCCAGAGTGGTTGACGAAGGCTATGAAGAACGGGGAGAGGTTGAGGATGGTGATGTTATCGCGTCAGGCAGTGCTCAAGAGCAGCCGCTCGATCCTTTTCAGGGCAGTGGCACACTTGCTTCATCATCTTCCACAAGCACTACGCAAAGCCCCACATCACAACCTCGGCCAGCTGCCCGAACAATCGATTGTAAGAAAGAACCACCCACTGACCCCTGTCCAAACTGTCCGACGCTGCCTACTGCTTCGTTTTCTGCCAATAACGTCACATACAAAGGCGTGAAGTCGCAAAAAGATCAGCCCTGCCAGCGCCGCACCGACCAAGTGACCTTGGAGATGAATACAGTCATGCAGAAGATTATCGCGCGGCTGAATGAGACAGGACCGGCAAGCGTCATTGGCGCCTGGCAGGTGACCGAAGCGTGGCCTCCGACAGTACCGCACGATTCGAGCTGTCATAAACGGGGCTGTGCGATTGACCTTGTGATTCTCGGCGCAAAAGGGGAGAATGATCCGCGGGTCATTGCAATGGAAAAAGTGCTACGCGAGTTTCTGCAGCCCGGAGGGCTTGGCTGTGTCTTAAACGAGTATCGCGTCCGTACGAACAAGCGCACTGGCCCACACTTCCATATCGAGCTTGGGAAGTGCCGAATTCATTGACGGCCAGAATTTCATCCTTCATCTTTCATGTTCTCTCCAGTAGAAGAAATCAAAGCGCGTCTGGATCTCGTGGATTTTATTCGCGAGTATGTTGTGTTAAAAAAAATGGGCGGCAACTGGAAAGGCCTGTGTCCGTTTCACAGCGAGAAAACCCCGTCATTTCTCGTGAGCTCCGAGAAGGGGATTTGGAAGTGCTTTGGTTGTGGAGCTGGCGGAGATCTTTTTAGTTTTCTCATGAAAAAAGAAGGCATGGAGTTTCCAGAAGCGTTGCGCACATTAGCCCAGCGCGCGGGCGTCGTACTTCGCGCTCAAGACCCCAAGGTACAGAATCAGCGCTCGCGATTGCTTGATCTACTTCAAACTGCTGCAGATTTTTTCGTTGATCAGTTGAAACGATCTGCTGCTGCTATACTGGCGCGCGAGTACCTTTTGCAGGAACGCAAACTTGCCTCAAAAATACTCGATAGCTTTTCTGTTGGTTTTGCTCCGCATTCTTGGAATGATTTGAGCCGTCACCTTCTTGACCGTGGGTTTTCCGAAAGTCAGATATTGCTTTCCGGCCTTGTCGTTGCTTCCGAAAAACAGCGAGATCAGCGCTCACTGCCGTTCTACGACCGTTTCCGTGGGCGCATCACCTTTCCGATCACTGATGTCCATGGCAGCGTCATTGGCTTTGGCGCGCGTACCTTTGTCAAAGACAGTGATGAGCCGAAGTATATTAATACCCCAGCCACCATGTTCTATGATAAAGGAAGAATTCTCTTTGGTCTTTCTCACGCGAAGCGAGCCATTCAAGAAAAGAAGCAGGCGATTTTGCTTGAAGGGTACATGGACGTGCTCGCTTCACATCAAGCAGAAGTGTATAATGTTGTAGCACCGTGCGGCACTGCGTTTACCGCCGAGCAAGCCAAGCTACTGCTCAGGTATGCAAGCGAGTTTGTTTTTTGTTTTGATACAGACGACGCCGGAGCCTTGGCCGAGGAGCGCGCGGCAGATGTAGGGTGGGACGCCGGGGCGAGGCTGTTCTCTCTTTCCCCGCTTCCGAAGAAGACCAAGGACGTGGATGAACTTGTTCGCAGCGACCCGGCGCTGTGGAGGCAGCACGCGCAAAAATCTATCCCATTTTTTGCCGCGTATGAAAAACGGCTCGCAGATATTTTGCCCCCAGCAGATATTGTAAAAAAACAGGAGACGATCCAGCGCCTCATTGATCGGTTGACCCACTGCGCTTCAGGAGTTGAACAAGAGCATTGGAGATCGCACCTTGCGCAGCGCTGGCAGACGAGTGAAGCGACACTCAAAGAAATGCTCACACGCGCCAAGCGGACAATGCCGAGCAATCGCGTCTCATCCGCATCCGGATCAGAGAAAGTCCTTCCGGCACAGGATTTACGTACGCGCGTCGCAGAGCGAATTGTGGCCCTTGTGTCGCGACATCCTGCAATCGCTCGACCCATCCTTGCGGATGTTGAAGTATCTTGGTTACCCGAATCACTGCAAGATCTCTTTCTACAGACGATGGGGACGTTACCCCAGCAGCTATCGCCTGCAGCAACCGAGGAGTTTTCCCGTATTGAACTCATTGGCGGTAGTCTCTATCATGATCTTGACGCTTCCCAGGTGCACATTGAGGCAGAAGAACTTTGTCGGAGAGCCCAGGAGTTGTATTTGCACGCAGAACTTGAAAGAATTTCTCATCAGTTGCATGAGGCAGAAGCTGCGGGCAGCACGGGTATCCCAAGCGACATTTTTGAACGATTTAGAGTAGTGACAGAAGATTTGGCAAGGCTTTCTGTATGAAAAAGAAGCTGCAGAAAAAGAAGATTTTCCCTACCCGCAAATCTGCGCGTTTTCAAAAACGTCAAGCACGGCGTCGGGAAAGGGTACGGGGGTCGACACCGAAGAAGGCTACGTTAGGAGTAACCCTTTCCATTGCGCCACCAACGCCGGAGGTTCTCGAGGCGCTCCTTAAAAAAGGGAAGTCTCGCGGTTTTGTCACCGAGCTTGAGCTTGCGCGGACATTTTCCGAGGTGGAAGAGTATCTTCCCTCGTATGAAGAATTCCTTGATCAACTCGATCAAGTCGGTGTGCGTGTGGAAGAGTTCCACGGAGGGTTTCTGCGCACAGAACCAAAGCCGGAATCAACAAAAGAGACTACCCACATGGATCTATCGGACATCTCGGCGGACTCGATCCAGATGTATCTGCGAGAAATCGGCAAAGTTCCATTACTCACTGGTGAAGAAGAAGTAGCGCTCGCGAAGCGAAAAGAAGTAGGGGATAAAGAGGCGGAGAAAAGGCTTATCGAGGCCAATCTTCGGCTCGTTGTTTCCATTGCAAAGCGTTTTGTTGGGAAAAGTCTCACCCTGCTTGATCTTATTCAAGAGGGCAATATCGGTCTTTTTCGCGCAGTAGAAAAATTTGAGTACCGAAAGGGGTATAAATTTTCGACCTACGCGACCTGGTGGATCAGACAAGCGATTACGCGGGCACTCGCCGACCAAAGCCGGACCATCCGCATTCCGGTGCACATGGTAGAGACGATTAACAAGTTCCAGCAAGTGGAGCGGCAGCTTATTCAAGACCTTGGCCGCGAGCCCATGCCCGAAGAGATTGCGGCCGAGATGGGCGAGGGATTAGAAAAAATTTACTACATCATGAAGATCTCCCAAGATACGGTCAGTTTGGAGACCTCTGTGGGGGAAGATGACGAAGATTCCACTCTCGAAGACTTTATTGAGGACGTAAAAAATATCACTCCAGATCGCGCGGCAGCGCTGCAGTTGCTCAAAGATTATGTGGCGGATGCGATTAAAGGCCTCACCCCCCGCGAGCAGAAAATTCTTGAGATGCGTTTCGGCTTAGTAGATGGGGTTACCCATACCCTGGAAGAAGTGGGTCAGGAGTTTGGCGTTACGCGCGAGCGTATCCGTCAGATTGAAGCCAAGGCGCTCGAGAAGGTCGAGAAGTACGAAGGCATTGAGAAGCTAAGAGATTATTGAAGGCCGAAGTTCGAAGTGTGTGCAGGAAGTTGACCAAACAACTCAAGTGACGTAAAGTCCATCATGTTCACTCTTCATCCTTCATCCTTTGAATTACTCAATAACCAATTACTTCATGCTCGTATGTTACACCCCAAAGCATTCGCTAACTCGTTAGCACTCGTCACTGCGCTCTGCTATCTCTTATTTTATGTGTTGGGCGCCATCGCCCCAAGCGTGCTCGTGTTCGTCTACAACGCCCAGTTCATGGGAGCAAACATGGCCAAGTACATTCCGACTTCGGTGCCGTTTTGGTTTTTCCTTGGAAATTTCCTCACCGTGGTCATTTTAAGCTGGCTGATCGCCTACATCTGGGCATGGCTCTATAATAAGTTCGTGAAGTAAATTCTAAGACGTCGTCGTCATCTCGAGCGCAGCCGAGGGATCTCGGCCGCCCTTCGGGGCGAGACGAAACGATGCCTCGAGATTTTTTCCGAGGTAGCTCAATGGTTGAGCGGCGCCCTGTTAAGGCGATGGTTGCGGGTTCGAGTCCCGCCCTCGGAGCCAAAAGAAAATGACCACTTTTTTAGTGGTCGTTTTTTTTTGTATAGGATCAAATTCGTCCGCCAATTGGCGGGGAGGAATCTCGCCAACGGCTCAACGCCCATGCCCTTCCGTAGCTTTAGCGGAGGGGGGCCGTTGAGCCGTTTCGCATACGCGGCTATCCGAACGTCCATCGTCACCGTCTCATGTGATATTTCTATTTTGGTTTGACAACTTGTTGACAGCTTGGGCAGGTATGCTACAGTGTTTTTTCTGCGGACGCGAGAAGTTGTTTCAAAACCGGAGGTGAACACATTGCCAAGCCAAGGTCGAAAGTCTCTGAATCGGGAGTATGTGCGCGAGATTCTTCTGGCGTTAATCTTGGAAAAGCAGCAGATGAGGTCATCTAAGATTAGCGACGCAACGCAGATTTCGCAACCAGAGGTCTTGGCACTTCTGTATGTTCGTTTGAAGTTCGGTGAAGGCGCAGAGATAGATGAGCAGACTCTTGACTGGAAAAAAAATTGCACTGTCGGTGAGGTCTTAGATATGCTGGGGCTTCAAAACTGTGCCGAGCTCGAGCGTACGAAAACTCGTAGTCGTGGGACTCAAAAGAAGGCCGTCGATGATTGACCCAAGAAAGGTCTGCATCGGACCATGGCCAGAGGAGTACGAATCCATCCTCTGCGGTATTTGCCACAAGAATGATGCGGTCTGGGCTCGTTTTGACCACGCAAGTCTAAGCTCGGTCTTCTGTAACGAGCAAGACTGCCGAAGAATCGCACTGCCGGAAAGCGATGGCGCAATTCCAGAGGATGCAACGAACATTCCGTAGGCTCATCGCAGATGATGGGCTTTTTTCATTGCCGCATTCCTCGCAGTCTGTACGGAATTTGTGACTTCTGGTACGCTGCTCATTATGATCGTTCCGCCTCACATCGAGAGAGTTGCGGCAAGTTTCTATGGTCTTGGCATTGCGCCCAAGCTCTTGGAGATTCTTGATCGTTTGAAGTTTACGATCCCGACGCCGATCCAGCAGAAATCCATCCCTATTGCCATTGAAGGCAAAGATCTTATTGGCATTGCCCAGACCGGAACTGGCAAGACGCTCGCGTTTGGTATTCCGATGATTCAGCGATTGGCACAGGTGAAAGGTAAAGGACTGGTGATTCTTCCTACTCGTGAGCTGGCGCTTCAGGTGGATGAAGCATTGCAGCAGCTTGGACGGCCGATCGGCCTTCGCACCGCGGTGTTGATCGGCGGCGCTTCTCTGGTCCGTCAAATACAGATGCTCTCGAGAAAGCCGCACATCATTGTTGGAACACCCGGACGCATTCTTGACCATCTTGAGCAAAAGACGCTTGCCCTTGTTGATGTGCGTGTACTTGTTTTAGACGAGGCTGATCGGATGCTCGACATGGGGTTTGCTCCGCAGATTAAGCGTATTTTGGCAGTAGTACCTCGGGATCGACAGACCATGCTCTTTTCCGCAACCATGCCAGATGACATTGTCCGGATCGCGACTGCGCACATGAAGCTTCCAGTGAGAGTTGAGATCGCCCGTTCCGGTTCAATGCCAGAGCGAGTGGAGCAGGAACTTTTTGTGGTCAGAAAAGAGCAGAAGCTGCGTTTGCTTGAACGTCTCCTTACAGACTATCATGGGAGCGTACTCGTGTTTACTCGAACAAAATTTGGCGCTCGAAAAATTTGTGACACGGTGAAGAGTTTTGGGCACGCCGTGGCCGAGATCCACTCGAATCGGTCCTTGAACCAGCGCCGCGACGCGCTTGAGGGATTCAAAACCGGAAAGTACCGCATATTGATTGCAACTGACATCGCTTCTCGCGGCATTGATGTGACCGGGATCGAACTGGTCATTAACTTTGACATTCCGGAAGACCCCGGAGATTATGTGCATCGCATCGGCCGCACGGGGCGAGCTGGCAGAGCAGGGCATGCCATCTCGTTTGCAATGCCGGATCAAGGAAGCCAAGTGCGCGACATTGAAAAGCTTGTGCGCACCCAACTGCCCATTGCGCGATTGCCAGAGCTTCCGCCAGAGCGGGCATATCTGCCCGTGCGGCGCGCTCCGTTTATATCCGGACGTCATCCGCGCGTGTCAACACCGCAACGCGGATACCGTACTCGCCGGCCAGGGTATCGGCGTTAATCGTATCATTTTGCAACGAGTTTTGAGATATGCTAGTCTAAGCAGAGACAGTATGCACAAGGCAATAGCAATGACACTTCTTTTTGGCTTTCTGTTCATTGCCATTTTTGGATTTGCGGCAATGAAGCACGAGTCAGGCGGGCACCACCATGGGTGCATTGCGGCGACTGCCCGAGCGTCACCCTGTACCGACTCGACCAATCCGTTCGGGTTTGTGGCGTTTCATCTTGATGCATTTAAGAGTTTTACTGGCGCTCCAGCCGGGAATATTGCCGTAGCGGTTTTGGTTAGCGTACTCCTACTCGTCTTCGCAGCTCGTCGGTACAGCCCTGCTCCTGACCTTAGTCGGTGGGTAGCCTTCTTGCCGCTTGGCAGACTGTTTCTAGAACGCCATTGTCTTTCTCATACCCTCCGCAAAGTTCACTTCTTAGCATTGCTCGAGCACAGCCCGGTTCGTCTCTAGAACGCGAGCTTTCCCAGTTATAGTAACGGCTGGCAGTCTCGCGTCCCAGATTCCTGATCAGGGTTTTTTGTTTTTGGTATGAGCAAAAAAATACTTACAACATCACTGCTTTCGATCGCACTGTTTGCTGGTATTGTTTGGTTGGCATCTTCGTCCTCGCCAAGTTCCGAGTTAAATTCTAGAGCCGCTACAGTTTCTGCGCGTCTGTTCACGTCCGAATCTTCCTTTGATTTTGGCACGGTTTCAATGGCACAGGGCATTGTGAAAAAGCGTGTGACCATTACAAACGAGGGTCCGGATTCGATCGCTCTTGGAAAAATGTCTACCTCCTGCATGTGCACGACCGCAACACTCATCAAAGGGGAAGATCGATTCGGTCCATTTGGCATGCCCGGGCACGGATATATTCCAAAGCTCAACCAGACCCTTGGACCAAATGAAGAAGCGGTAGTGGAGATCGCGTTTGATCCGGCAGCGCATGGCCCTGCTGGAGTTGGCCGCGTAGATCGGTCAGTGTATCTGGAGAATAACGCCGGCAGCCCATTAGAGATTCAGTTTACGGCGACCGTAACACCTTAGTGAGTAATTGAGTAACTAAGTAATTGGGTAATGAGTGAGTGATTGATATGGTCGAACGATTAAAGCGGAATCTGTTGCCTGTAGCAATGGTCGCGGCTATTGTTTTGGCTGGCGTGATCGTGTTCTTCCGGGGTCCGGCAGCCGCCAGCGTGCTCTGGAATTGGAGCAATGGTGGCACGTGGCTGTTGCCGTTGCTTGTGGTCTCGGCATTGCTTGATTCAATAAATCCCTGCGCGTTCTCGGTCCTACTTGTCACGATCGCATTCTTGCTTTCGATCGGGAAACTGCGAAAAAAAATCCTCACCATTGGCAGCGCCTATATTTTGGGGATCTTTCTTGCCTACCTTGGAATCGGTCTGGGGCTGCTCTCGGCTCTGCATCTCTTTAGCACTCCGCACTTCATGGCAAAGGTTGGAGCAACCGCGATGATTGTCTTGGGAGGCATCAACATCCTCAATGAGTTGTTCCCGCGGTTTCCGATAAAACTCCGGATCCCTATGGCGGCGCATCACCGCATGGCCGAGCTTATGGAGGCAGCGAGTATTCCGACTGCGTTGGGGTTAGGCGCGCTCGTGGGACTTTGCGAGTTTCCCTGCACCGGCGGCCCGTACCTCATGGCAGTAGGGCTGCTCCATGATAAAGCAACCTACATTCAAGGATTCGGGTATCTCCTGTTCTACAACGTGCTGTTTGTGTTGCCACTTGTGCTCATTCTGGCGATGGCAACGGACGCCCGAGTGCTCACGCGTCTTGAGCATTGGCAGCAAACCAGCAAAGGGCTTTCCCGCTGGGTCATGGGCGTTGTCATGGTACTCTTGGGAGTGATTATCTTCTCTCTGTAGGATCTATGAGGATTATCCTCCTCACGATCGCATCAATACTGGCGCTTACTGCGTTGGTGGCGGGCGTCAATAGAACGCGCGTGCTCCCATGGACGATCTGCCCCATCTGCGTCGGGGTCTCGGGCACTTGGGTCTGGATGTTTCTTGGCGTCACCATCGGAAAATTACCAATTACTGATTACCAATTACCCGTCGCAATAATGATGGGTGGTTTGGTCGTCGGTATTGGCTACCGGTTGGAGGATTGGGTGCGGCAAAGTCGTTCACTGCTCCTCTGGAAAACGAGCTTCATGACCACCGGGTTTGCGCTGGTTTTAAGCGCGCTGCTTCGGGAATGGGCAACGGCATCGGCACTGCTCTTGCTTGAACTTGGAATTGTCTGGTGGTTTGTTTTCGCTGGCGTACGCGAGCCAATGAGCAAGCAAGAGAAGGGAGAGCGCGTTCTTGAGATTGAAGGGCGCATGAAAAAATGCTGTTAAGAGAACGTCTTATCCTAAAAAAATTCACTATGGAACATCATGAACTCCATGAAGACCGAGGACAAAAAAATCCGTCCCCTCCAACGAGACCACCGTGGTACAAACAGTTTCGGCCGCTTGAATGGGTGGGCATGATTGCGATTGCGGCAGTCGTGCTCAATCTCTTCTTTGACGTGCGGCTGAACGTTACGCGACGGCCAACGTTTGGCAAGGCAGCGTTCCAAAAGACAACTGCCAGCAATACCCAACCAACAGAAAACAGTCAACAGCAGACCGGCCCATCAGATGAAGAACTCCAAACCGCGGTCTTGCCTGCTTCTGGAATCGCGCTGCCGATCGTCTGGAACGATATGGGGAAACAACTGGTACAAACCGGAGTGCTGGATCTTAAAAAGTTTGAAGATATTTACGCGAGCCGAGGCAGGTTTGGAGCAGAGAAGAAACTGCTCACCGAAAGCATCAACGACCAACTCACCATGACTGCTGAAAATTCCGGCACGTGGCTTAATATCCTTTGGGCCTTTGGGTTAGGGCAAAAAAGTGCTATCCTATCTCAAGGCCAGATGAGCGATCCCGCAAATGGCGGAGCGGCAAACTTCGCGTCTACTGGCGGGTGGACCATTGCCAAAGGGGACGCAATGACCCACTACGGCAAGCACGAGTTCCTAAAGCTTACTGGCGAGCAGGAAGAACTCGTGAAAAAAGTTGCCGAGGGCATTTATCGGCCGTGCTGCGGAAATTCGGTGGCTTTTCCGGACTGCAATCACGGCATGGCAATGCTTGGACTGCTTGAACTCATGGCCGCAAACAATGTGAGCGAGCAAGACATGTATAAGACAGCGCTCGTGGTAAATTCGTACTGGTTCCCAGATACCTATCTCACGATTGCCAAACTCAAAGCCAAAGAAGGGACGAGCTGGACGAGCGTGGATCCCAAAGAAGTGCTTGGCGCAGAGTTCTCGAGTTCTTCGGGTTACAGGAACGTACGAGCAAAAGTCGAGCCTTCACAGAGCAAGAGCAGTAGCGGCGGGTGTGGCGTTTAGATCTATGGAGATCGCCATAAAAATAATCGGCACAGCGCAACGGTCAGCAGCCGCACGTTGGCGGCTGGAAGACGGTTGAGACTAAAATTGTCCTTGATCCAATTTACGCGCCAGCCCTTGATGGGCTTGGAGACTTCTCGCACTGCATCGTCGTCTTTTGGATGCATGCGGTAAAGACATGCGAACTTCGGCATGTGCCCCAGGGCAAGGTGGGGATTGTCCCCGAGGTTGGAATCTTTGCATGTCGGTGTCCGGCTCGTCCCAATCCGATCGGGATCTCCACCGTTACAATTCTCGGCATTACAGAAAATATCCTCACGGTCAAGGGCCTCGATGTCGTCGATGGTACACCAATTCTGGATCTTAAACTCTACACGCCGCAGTACGACGCCGTCGAGGGAGCGCAGGTGCCGGCGTGGGTGGATCGCTTAGCATATTAGTGTTAAGATTTCTTTGTACAATTCTTATCACGGACCATTTTTATGATGTGGAACATGGGATATGGGTTCGCAGGGTTTGGGTGGCTGTTCATGCTTATCTGGTGGGCTGTACCCATCCTGATCATTGTGGTACTCGTGCGCTGGATATCCGGAAACAATGGCAGTGATCGGCATTCATCAGCGCTTAAGATTCTCAGGGAGCGCTATGCAAAAGGGGAGATAGACGAGAAAGAATTTAAAGAGAAGAAGCGCAACCTTGCATGATTACCTACGAAGACTGCATGCATTGCTTGGTTAAACCTTAACAGAAGTATTATGTTTAATGTTCGAACCATCGAATGGGTCTTGCGCATTGCCGTGTTTGGTGAATTTCTCGGCCATGGGGTATTTGCGTTGCAACAGAAAGCTGGTTGGTTTAAGTATTTTGAGGCAGTGGGGATTACCGATCCCGGCACGATCGGGAGTATGCTGACCGTGGTCGGAATCATCGACGTGGCACTGGCAGCGCTTGTTCTCATTAAGCCAGTAAGAATCGCGCTGTTGTGGATGGCGGCGTGGGGATTGTGGACCGCCCTGATCCGCTGGCCAGTGGGTCCGGATCCGGTATGGGATTTCTTTGAACGTTGGGCCAACTGGGGAGCGCCGTTGACACTGTTGTTGTTACGCGGTTGGCCAAAGAATCCGAGAGAGTGGTTGAGATAATCGTAAATCCTCGATGTATGAACACCGTTCAAAGAGTTTCACTGCTCCTGTTGCGCCTCACCTTGGGCTGGCTCATGCTCTATGCTGGCATCACGAAGTTGCTTAATCCCTCGTGGAGCGCGGCTGGATACCTCAAGGGAGCAAAGACCTTTGCGGGCTTCTATCAGTGGCTGACGAGTCCTGGAATTTTGCCGACGGTGAACTTCCTTAATGAGTGGGGCCTGACGTTGCTTGGAGTGTCGCTGATCTTGGGCATCGGGGTGCGACTGTCTGGAATCCTTGGCGCGCTGCTTATGCTCTTGTACTATTTTCCAGTGCTCCAATTTCCGTACGTCGGCACGCATTCATATCTGGTGGATGAGCATAGTATCTACGCCGCGGCTCTTCTTGTCCTTGCCGCGTTTCGCGCTGGACGGGTGTTTGGGCTTGAGCGCTGGTGCAGCGAGCTGCCAATTTGCCGGAGATTCCCGAAGTTGCGCGCGTTGTTTGGGTAATCCATTCGTCATCCCGAGCCAAGTCGAGGGATCTCGTCCCACAGAGATTGCCACGCTCTCCGATCGCGATCAGAGGGCTCGCAATGACGGGTAGCAAAAATCTAGTCCATTCACATCAAAATCCATGCGAATCATTACTTCAGCCGCGTTGGCAGCAGTTGCGCTCCTTCCATGGACCGCGATTGCGCACGCGCAGTAGTATCCAGCAGCAAATCCGCAGCAGTATTACCCGATGGGGGCGCGACGCTTCTTGGAGAGCGTCGCGCCCCAATGTTATCCCCACTTGACAAGGAATTCTTGGGGGGATAGTGTTTAAACACTTGCACAAGTGCTTAATTACTATGCTCTCGAACGCACAGGTCAGTACGCTCCGAAGACAGTTTCTCGCGCGCCAGGACACGCTGCCGAAGGTGCTTGGGGCCTTGGGGGACCCGGGGAGATTTCGGATCTTCACGCTGCTGATGGTGCGCCACGATATTTGCGTGACGGATGTCGCAAAGATTTTTCGGATAACGGTCTCTGCCGCCTGTCAGCAGTTACGGGTGCTGGAACTCTCTGGACTCGTGAAAAAAACAAGAATGGGCCAGATGGTGTGCTACGAGGTAAAGAGAGAGCACCCCACGGTGAAGCGTTTCATTCAATTTCTTCGCTCCAGTGAATAACGAATTTTCTCATGCCACTGAAGCTCGTCACACTCATTCTCGCCGGAGCCATTGTGGTGGTGGCCGTGTTCGTTTTGTCCCGCGCGGCCATGAAGAACGACTTTGGTTTGCCAAGAAACAGAGATGCCAAAAGAGAAACGATCAGCATTTCGGGCAGGGAAAAGGAAATTATGGTGACCGAGGGCACCAAACACAGCATCCCGCTTGCCCAGATCGTGGGCGGCGGACCGCCGAAGGACGGCATTCCTTCCATTGACCGGCCGAAATTCATTTCGGTTTCAGAGGCAGCCGCATTGCTCTTGGACACCGAACCCGGGCTTGCGTTTGAGCACAAGGGGGTGAGTCGGTTTTATCCATTCCAAATTTTGGTGTGGCACGAAATTGTGAATGATACGATCGGCGGGCAACGCGTGCTCGTGACGTACTGTCCGCTGTGTCTGTCGGGAATTGTCTTTGATCCTACGGTTCAAGGGGAGCGCGTAGAATTTGGCACGTCCGGCAAGCTGTGGAACTCGAATCTGCTGATGTATGATCGCAAGACCAATTCGCTCTGGTCGCAGATTCTCGGCGAAGCGGTGGTAGGAGAAATGACCGGAATGCGGCTTCCCGTTTTGCCGTCAGACCAGATTCGATTCGGCGAGTGGCGGAAACTGCATCCCGACGCGCAGGTTCTTTCGCGAGACACCGGCAGAACTCGATTGTACGGACAAGACCCGTATGGGGATTACTACACGACGCCTGGTACCTATTTTCCTGTGAGCAAGAAAGACGACCGTTTGGCAGAAAAAGATTTTGTGTTGGGTATTGTGGTGAATGGGAAAGCCAAAGCGTACTCTCCGGCAGCGGTAAAGAATGCCGGAGTCGTTGCGGATGTATTTCAAGGGAAAACTATTGTTGCGGTGTATGAAAAGGATATTGATGCCGTCCGCATATTTGAGAAGAAAAGCAACGGAGCGCTTGTCCGCATCAATCCGTTCGGCTCGTTCTGGTTTTCCTGGGTGGCCGCTCACCCAGATACGGAATTGTTTAAATAGTATGAAAAAAATCTCAATCGTTCTTGGGCTGCTCATTCTGGGAATTATTGGATGGCTTCTGGTTAGGCGAAGCACAGAGCAGCCCACCGCAGTTCCCTCGACTGCGCCCACTCGGCAGGCGCCAGCTTTTGCCCTCCAGGATTACACTGGAAAGACCGTCCGCAGCACTGATTTTCCAGGAAAACCGCTCGTCATAAATTCCTGGGCAGCATGGTGTCCGTTCTGCCGCAAGGAACTGGTGGATTTCGCCGCTGCTCAAAAAGAATTTGGCGACCGCGTGGTTTTTGTCGCCATTGACCGAGCAGAATCTCGCGAGGTTGCGAAGAAATATTCGGATGAACTGGGCGTCACAGGTGATTTGATATTTCTGCTTGACTCTTCTGATTCTTTTTACCGGTCTATCGAGGGATTTTCTATGCCGGAAACAATTTTCGTTGACAAGGACGGTAGCATCATAATCCATAAACGGGGCCCGATGGATCTCGATGAAATTCGTCAAAAGATACGCGAGATTTTATGAGTAGGACCTACGCACTCCTTGTCATTTCGAGCGAACTCTCCGTCCGCGGACGGAGAGGGAGTCGAGAAATCTCGCAGCAAATACGGCCCAATGGCGAGATTGCCCGCTTCGCTCCTCTGAGGTCGCTTCGCTGGAAATGACAGAAAAATGCGTAAGTCCTAAAACGATGTTTTTATTTACCACGAAATATGATTGATCATTCGCAGATAAAGAAACTTGAATACAACTCTATCACCGATGGCATCTTCATCGGCACAAACCAGTGTTGCCGGACGCACTTCGATGCGCAGCTCAAGAACGAAGGGATCACCGCAGACATTTCTCTGGAGGAAGACCGGCTGGATGCTCCCTTCGGCGTTGATTTTTATGTATGGATTCCAATAAAAAATCACACCGCTCCCAAACGTCATCAGCTCGAATTTGGAGTTTCGATACTTGAGAAATTTGTGGCCATGGGCAAGAAAGTGTATGTGCACTGCAAGAATGGCCACGGGAGAGCACCGATGCTTGTTGCCGCATATTTCGTTGCCAAAGGCAAAAGTCCGGCAGAGGCCGAAGCAGTGATAAAATCAAAGCGGCCGACTACGCATCTGGAAGATGTGCAGCGCCAGGCACTGAAAGATTTTGCCAAAAGGTAGTTGTGGAATTCTCCCTGATCATCCCAGCGTTTTTCGCGGGCGTGCTCACGTTTCTCGCTCCGTGCACCCTGCCGTTGGTGCCCGGGTACCTCGGGTTTATCAGCGGGGTGGGCGCGCGCGAACTCGGCGATCCACTGCAAATCAAATCTGCCAGAAGAAAAATCTTTCTCGGCGGGCTCATGTTCGTGCTCGGGTTTAGCGCGGTCTTCATTCTGCTTGGCAGTCTCTTTGGGTTGGGGGGAGCTGCACTCATCCGCTATCGCATCTGGCTCTCCAGGATCGGCGGCCTCTTTGTAATCTTCTTTGGTCTTTTTATGATCGGCCTGCTGCGACTTCCGGCATTACACGTGGAAAAAAGGGTTCGAGTGTTTCGAGCCATTACTCCGGGTCATCCGAGTAGCGCCTTTATCTTTGGGGCAACATTTGCCTTGGGCTGGACCCCGTGCGTGGGCCCGATCTTGGGGTCAATTCTCACTCTTGCCGCGGCGTCTTCCACGGTCGGCCAAGGCGCGTTTCTGCTGGCGGTATTTTCGCTCGGGCTGGCAGTGCCATTTCTGCTGCTTGCCGCCGGCATCGGCTCCGCGTCCGCCACGATTGCAAAGATCAGCACGGTGCTGCCGATGATCTCTGTCGTTGGCGGGATTTTTTTGCTGGTGCTCGGCGCCCTGCTGCTCACGGACAACCTCGGTCTTTGGGTCGGGACCATGTACCAATGGCTTTCGTTTATTCGCTATGACCGATTATTGGATTACTTGTAACGGCCAACTTTGCAATAAAAGCGTACCGGCTCTTTCGTCATCTCGACCGAAGGTCCGACCCGCTTCGCCGTAGCTTCAGCGAGGCGAGCCGCGGTCGGACCGCAGTGGAGAGATCTCGCGCGCGGCATACGACCGCTCGCGTTCCTGAAGGAATGCGCAAGATTTCTCGACTGCGCTCCCTCTGGTCGCTGCGCTCGAAATGACAATACGGAAAACTTCTTCGTGCAAAACAGTGGTACGGTTTCATACCAAAGTTAACCTGTAACTTCAATGACTCTCAGAGCGGGTGCATGGTGCACTCATACCCGCTACCGGTGTGGATAACCACCCTTGACTGCCATAAGAGTATGAACTAGGATTCATATTGAAAGGTCGTGGATTTTTTAAAAAATGTTATTCAATAATCCTCTATGGCATTTCAACTCGGCGAGGTCTACGGTTGCCCGGACAAAGAATGCGGATGCGAAGTGACCGTGACAAAGGCAGCGGCTCCCGGTCGCGGGGGAGAGGAACCGCCTCGGTGCTGCTGTAATCAGAAAATGGTGAAAAAATGAAGCGCGTTGACTTTGATCGGCCGCATCAGTTCTTTTTTGAAACCCTCGGAAGCGAGGTGCGCTGGAGCATTGTCCAACTTCTGCGCGCGCGCGGGCTGCCGTCCACTGATATCGCAAAAAAACTCGGGCAGGAGCAGAGCCTGGTTTCCCATCACCTGCGGCGCCTTGAGCGATGCGGATTTGTCCGGGTAAAAACCAACGGGACCCAGCGGGTGTATTCGCTCAACGAGCAAACCATCTGCCCACTGTTGAAGCTTGTGGATAAGCACGTCAGTCGTTTTTGCAAGAAGGCCTGTTGTCCCTAAGTCACCCGCGGCCTCTTGTGCATGTTGCTTGGTTTTTGCCGCCTGTGCTATACTTGTTTTGTATGAAACCATGGGTGTTGTTGTCGGTCATTGTAGCCATACTCGTGTTTGCGACGTTTGGCGTCTCCCAAGGCATGGCCATGGATGACATGGGCTTTATGGGCAGTTGTGCGCTCATGGGCTCGCCCGCGGCGCTTTGTCCGATGAGCGCTATGGAGCACGCGGCAGCATTCCGAGGATTATTTGCTCCGGTGCCAACGCTGTTTGGACTTTTCCTTTTGCTCGCTGCCATGTTGCTGCTTGCGAATGTGCCGGCGTCTGGATTGTTGGTTCATGCGCTCTCCCCGCCGGCAGCAGCGCTTTGGGCCTTGAATCCCAACCTCGCTCTCTATCCTCTGTTGCGAGCGCTTTTTGCCTCTGGGATTCTTCATCCTCGCGATCACGCCTGATAAAGCGTCTGGCTTCCAGACGGTTTTGCTGACGCAAGACCCTCCTTAAGAGAGGATTTATCAGGCTTATTATATTATATGGAACAACAAATGCACATACAAAAATTTCAGATCGTCGCTTTGTCAAAGCGAAGCGTTGACGCAGTGCGCGAATTGGCAGGGTCATTCGGGATCGTGCGAGTGGATCTCAACGAACCCAAGCAGCTGGTACGGATCGTGAGTGCGGCGCCAGTGACTGTTGCGGATCTCAATGCTCGGCTCGCAAGCGCTGCGTTACGGCTTGAAGTTCTTGATTCAGAAGCGAAGCTTCCCGCGGGAAGCTTCGCTTCTGCTCCAACTGCCGCTGTCGTGCGCGGCGGCGTGCTTAAAGTGGCGATTGAAGGCATGACGTGCCGAAGCTGCGAGCTGACCATTGAAAAAAAATGGAAAGAACTGCCCGGAGTAAAGAAAGTGGACGTGGATGCCGGACGCGGCATGGGCCGGATTGTCTACGAATCGCAGCCACCAGATGTCCAGCAGCTTGAAGCCCGGATTGCCGCAGACGGCTATCGGGTAAAGCGCATAGCATCGGGGCAGCGAGCGGATGTGTTATCCGACCACACTGCTCGGCCTTCGTTCTGGCGGCTCGTTGGATTGTTTGCGCTGGTGCTCCTGCTTGGCAAACTCTTCAGCCGATTTGATCTGCTTCGGCCTTCGGTGGCCTTTGGTAGTTCGCTTTCGTTTGGCGCAGTGTTTCTCATTGGATTGGTGGCAGCAAGTTCTTCGTGTTTGGCAGTTGCTGGCGGGATGCTGCTTTCCTCTGCCAGTCGGTTTAACGCGCGGTACCAAGGAGCAAGTCGGCTTGCTGCCATGCGGCCGGTGTTCTTGTTTGTGCTCGGTCGGGTGGTTTCCTATGCGCTTCTTGGTGGACTCATCGGGGCGTTAGGCCGCGCGCTTGCGCCCTCTGCTATGGTGACTGGCGGACTTACCGTGCTTGCGGCCGCATATATGCTGCTCATGGGCTTGGAGATGCTTGGCATTGCTCCGCGATGGCTGTTAAAGATACTGCCGCGAATGCCCAAAGCGATTTCTCGGCGGGTGGTGAACGCAGAGGGTAAAGAGCATCCATTGGCTCCAGCGCTGCTTGGCGCTGGCACCTTCTTCTTGCCATGTGGATTTACGCAGGCCTTGCAGCTGTACGCGCTGACCGTTGGCAGCGCTGCTACAGCAGCGTTGATCATGCTTGCGTTTGCCTTGGGCACCGCGCCCTCGCTGTTGGCTTTGGGATGGGCGAGTAGTGCGCTCAAAGGCAATCTTGGAAAACTGTTCTTTCAATTTTCCGGAGCATTGGTTCTGGTGTTAGGGCTCTGGAACATTGGCAATGGGTTTGCGGTGGCCGGCTATCCGTTGAGTTGGCCCACCTTTGGGACTGGCGCAGCGCAAGCAAGCGATGTATCTGAGTCCACGGTGGGGGATCCCAACGTCTCGTTTGACGGGAGCCAGCAGACCATGCGGATGACTGTGGCCTACTCGGGGTATGGCCCGGATCGGTTTACGATTCGCGCAGGCGTTCCCACGCGTTGGGTAGTGGACGCAAAGGATTCCGGAGGATGTTTGGCAGTATTGCAATCTCCTCGGCTTGGGATTCAAGAATTCTTACGACCCGGAGTTAATGAGATCGCCTTTACTCCAAAGACGCCCGGAGTGTATCCGTTCAGTTGCTCCATGGGCATGTTTCGGGGGGCTATCACTGTGATATGATTCGGGCCCACGAAACAACGAAAGCTCTACAAATACTACAAAACACTCCGTCATCCCGAGCGAAGTCGAGGGATCTCGTTTTCGTTGTATTCGTAGCTATTTCGTAGTTTCGTAGTATATGGCCATCCCATTTGATCCGGATTTCGATGCCCCAAAGCAGGGAGTTGATTCGCGCCTTGCGTTTGCAGTCGGGATGGTCTTGGCAGTGTTGACGCTGGGCACAATTGGATTTCTGGTGTTGTTCATTCAGAGAAGCTAAGAAAATACCCCCTCCGGCCCCCTCGTATCGCAAGAGGAGGGGTTCTTTCTCCTTCCTCCTTTCGCAAGGGGGAGTGAGGGGGTTAAAAGAAGAAACTATATGGCAGAACAAGAACAGCAGTCAACCTTGAGCAAGCAAGAACGTCGCGAGCGTGAGCGTGAACGTGAGCGGCAGCAACAGCAGCGCGGAGCACGTCGAAAACAATACACCCTCTATGCCGTCGTCGGGGTACTGTTGGCTGGGGTCATCGGCGGATCGCTGTGGTTTTTGGCCCGTGCCGGCTCGCCGTCCTCTTTAGCGACCTTCGATCCCAAGCGCGTCTGCATCAACGAACGCATCCCGCTTGCTATGCACATCCACCCGAAGTTGCGGATTTTCATTGACGGCCAAGAGCAGCGGATTCCTGGGAACATCGGGGTGATCGGCAGTTGTGTGCGGCCGCTGCACACCCACGACGGTTCGGGTGAAATTCACGTCGAATCTAATGTCTCGCGCGATTTCACTGTTTCCGAGTTTTTCGCAGTGTGGGGGAAGACCTTTTCTGGCACACAAATTCTTGACTCCAAAGCAGATGACACTCACCGGATCGTGATGACGGCTGGCGGTAAGGAATCCAGCGAGTTTGAAAAGCTCGTGCTGCGCGACAAGGAGGAGGTTGAGATTCGCTACGAGAAAAAATGATTCCCTCCCTTGTCATCCCGAGCCGCGCCGAGGGATCTCGCGTCGGCCACCCGCCGCACCTCCTCCGGCGCTGACCGCCACAGGCAAAAAACATTCTCACATTCCCTGCCCTGTAGTCTCCGACCGCGGTCGGGGAGGAGTTCGCTCGAAATGACAGAAAAATGCGCAAGTCCTAGAAATGTTCAAATACTATGCCAATGGATAAAATGCTCGTTACCGTTCTTGGAGCGATAGGGATCCTTGCGGTCTACTGGTTTTTCTTAGGAAAGGAAGAGAAAGCCGTGTCCGTGAAGGATTCGGTGGAAATTGTGGTTGAAGGCGGATATACCCCCTCGACCATTACTATTCCCAAAGACAAAACCACGCGCGTGACGTTCCTGCGCAAAGACCCGACCGCGTGCTTGGAAGAGGTGGTGTTGCCGGACTTCAGAATTCGCAAGACATTGCCGCTGGGGGAAGGCGTCACGGTCGAACTCACTCCGCAAAAAGCCGGAGAGTTCCGGTTTGCTTGCGGGATGAATATGTTTAGTGGGAAGATTATTGTTGTGTAGAGTTCTATGAAGGCAACCTATCCAGTTGTTGGCATGCATTGCGCATCATGTGTAATGCGCATTGAGCGGGCATTGAATGCGGTGTCCGGCGTGAAACGCGCGGCGGTGAATATTGCCACAGAGCGAGCAAGTGTTGAATATGACGCGAACATCGCGACCGAAGGCAAGCTCGCCGAGGCAGTAAAAGGCGCGGGGTATGAACTTATTATCGGAGACGGCGGTGCAGACGCTCCGCTTCTTGTGTTAGGAGCAGAAGCTAAGCTTCTCGGGAGAAGCTTAGCTTCTGCATCAACCGCAAGAAGCGTAGAGTCTGATGACGCGGGAGAAAGCGCAGAAGTGGTTCGTAAGCGCCGAGAACTGCTCGCGTTGCGAAACAAAGTGACGGTGAGCTTGGTTCTTGGCGCGCTCGTGGTTTGGGGGAGTTTTCCGTGGATTATGGAGTTTTCGCCGTTGGTGTTCAAAAACCTTTGGGTGCAATTGATCCTTGCAAGCATTGTCCAGTTTTGGGCTGGCTGGGAGTTTTATCGCGCGGCATGGCCAGCGCTGCGGCATCGCACAGCTACGATGGATACACTCGTGGCTATTGGCACCACCATGGCCTATGGTTATTCAGTGGTGGTGACGCTGCTGCCGGGCTTGGTCGAGCGCGTCGGGATCCGGCCCGAGCCATATTTTGATGTCTCAAGTATTATCATTGGATTAATTTTGCTCGGGCGATATCTTGAGGCGCGTGCCAAAGCCGGGACATCGGAAGCCATTAAAAAGCTCATGGGCTTGGCGCCCAAGACCGCGCGAGTGTTGCGCGATGGAAAGGAGATAGACCTTGCGATTTCTGAAGTGGTGGTGGGCGATCGCATTCGCGTGCGGCCTGGAGAAAAGGTGCCGGTGGACGGGAAAATTATCCAGGGAGAGTCGTCGCTTGACGAGTCCATGGTGACTGGGGAAAGTATTCCAGTGGATAAAACTGTAGGGGATACCGTGATCGGCGCTACCGTAAACAAGACCGGTTCGTTTGTGATGGAAGCGGCCAAAGTGGGCAAAGACACCATGCTTGCTCAAATTATCCAACTCGTGCAAGAAGCCCAAGGAAGCAAAGCCCCGATTCAGCGCTTGGCTGATTTGGTTTCCTCGTATTTTGTGCCTATTGTGCTCATGCTTGCCATTGCGACGTTTGTGGCATGGTATGATCTTGGTCCTGCTCCAGCATTGCTTTTTGCAATTTTAAACACCGTGGCAGTGCTCATTATTGCGTGCCCGTGCGCCATGGGTTTGGCAACGCCCACTGCCATCATGGTGGGAGCCGGCAATGGGGCGCTTCACGGCATTCTTATCCGCGATGCCGAAGCATTGGAACTCGCGCATAAAGTCACCACCGTGATTTTTGATAAGACCGGAACCCTGACCAAAGGGAAACCGGAAGTTACGAATATTTATTCCCTGAGCGAAGTCGAAGGGATTCTAAAGCAAGGAGAGGCTTCGACAAGCTCAGCCAATAACGGTGTGTGGAATGAAGACGAAGTGTTGCGATTGGCGGCGGCGGTGGATAGGGGATCTGAACACGCGATTGCGCAGACCATTGTGGCAGAAGCCGAGCGGAGAGGATTGGAACTTGCAAAGGTAGAAAAATTTGAAGCCGTGCCCGGACATGGAGTGAAAGCAACAGTTCTCGGACTTGGAAGCGTAGCTTCTAATTCGTTGGTGGCGGTGGGGAATCGGCGGCTGATGGAGAAAGAAGGGGTATTGCTTGAGGCCACAAAACAGCAGATTGAACAACTCGAGGCCCAAGGCAAAACCGTGGTGATGGTTGCGGCTGGGAAAGATTTAGTAGGCCTTATTGCCGTGGCAGATACGCTCAAAGAGAGCGCTTCGGCGGCCGTAGCGGCGCTTCAAAAAATGGGCAAAGAAGTGATCATGATTACCGGAGATAATCGCCGTACAGGAGAGGCGATCGCAAAGCAAGCAGGAATTGATCGCGTGCTTGCCGAAGTGTTGCCCGAGCAAAAAGAAGCAGAAGTGAGGAAAATTCAGGCCGAGGGCAAGGTGGTCGCGATGGTGGGCGACGGCATCAATGATGCTCCGGCGCTTGCCGCGGCAAACATCGGCATTGCGTTAAGCAGCGGGACCGACGTGGCCATGGAGGCCGCCGGCATCACGCTCATGAACAAAGACCTGGGCTCGATTGTGACGGCACTGAAGCTTTCTGCTTCCACCATGCGCACGATCAAGCAGAATTTGGTGTGGGCGTTCGGCTACAACATCTTGCTCATTCCGGTTGCCATGGGAGCGCTCTATCCATTCTTCGCAATACTCTTAAGCCCGGCGCTGGCTTCTTTAGCCATGGCCACGAGTTCGGTCTCGGTGGTTTTCAATTCGTTGCGGTTGAAGCGGTTCGTGGCAAGGTAAGCAAGATAGGCGAGATAAGCTGAACTTCTTCGTGTCAAACACCGGGTGTCTGACATCGGGTGTTGGACAGCGGAAGCAATAAGCGAGATACGCAGTAAGCGAGGTAAGTACGTCATATGAAAACGTCCCCCGATCGCGATCGGGGGACGTTTTTTTTCTTGGTACTTATTCTGTCACCTCGACGCTGCCTTTCATGAATGGGTGCGGCTCGCAGCGGTAGGGGAAAGAGCCGACACTGTTAAACGTATACGAGGTGCTTTCGCCCTTGGCAAGCAATCCGCTCTTTGGGCCCTGAGCTCCGTCTGCAGTTACCGTGTGTTTCACCCCGTGTTGATTGATCCACGTCACGGTCGTCCCTTTTTTTACTTTGAGCGTTGCTGGAGAAAATTCGAACTCTGGGATGGTTACGGATGCCGTGAGGGATGTTCCTTTTTCGGCTTTCTTTTTCATTTTTTCCTCAGCTTTCTCTATTTTCTTTTCCATCTTCGCTACTTTTTGGCCGCCGAATTTTTCCGGAAACTGTTTTACAATGGCGCCGGAAACAGCATCCGCAATGCCGCCGATCTGCTTTTCCGCTGCGAGTTCGTTCGTGTATGAATCCTCAAACTTTCCGCCTCCATAAGAGTCTACTGCTGCTTTGAGGTGCCCCACGTGCTCTCCCACCACTTTCTTCACGACCTCATAGGGGAGATTTGGATTTGCTTTCGAGAGAAAATCTGCAATGGCCTCTTGGTAGCCACCAAGGTTTTGAACTGCTTTGTCCATGCTCGCTTTGTCACCTTTCTTTGCGGCAACCGTATAGTCCACGAAAAAGCCGATGTGGCTCTTCCAGATTTCGAGAAAGCGCTTTTCTCCTGCCTCCCCGTAGACCGAGCCCACTGCTTTGGAGATCCAGATCGAATTTTTTTCCAAAGCACCGGCTGCTGCCGCAAAGTCAGTCTGGCCGTCAAAGCCCCGTCGCACTGCGTTACTTGCCAAATGGACGTGTTGGCGGTAGAGGCTGTTTAATAGGACGCGGAGATCTGCTGCAGAGGTTTGCGTCTTCTTTTCAATCCCGAGACGCTTTTTGGCCTTGGATATCGCATCCTTGACACCGGCGTGCGCAGGCAGCATCGCGAGGCCAAGAAGGACAGTCGCGATCATTGGCGCAGCAATGGCCGCTTTCCGTGAAATATGTTGAAACATAGAGGAATGAAGTTAAGAAGGAAGAAGTAAAGATGATGGAAGATGTTGTTGTCGCTTTTGCGCGTTCTTTGGTACTGTGAGAGAGCCTAGCACGCTAAAAAGAGCTCTGTCAACGCAGTTTCTGGGCAAGAGCATGAGTACTGTGCTATAGTAGAGAACGTATGCATCTTGACGATCTTCTCAAAATCGTTGAAGAGCGCACGGCAAGCGATCTTCACCTGGTAACTGGCGAGCCGCCGGTGCTTCGCATTGACGGGGAACTTGAGACCCTGGATTTTCCCTCAATTCAGGGGGACGAGCTTCGGCAAATGTTTCTCTCTGCCCTCTCTGCAACACAAATGGAGCGGCTGGAGCGGGAACTGGAATTGGATGTTGCCTATGAGCGCGACGGCGGAGGTCGCTATCGCGTGAACCTCCATTATCAGCGCGGAAGATTGGGCGCGGCCATCCGCTACATCCCAAGGGAAATCCCTCCGCCGGAACATGCAGATTTTACTGAGACGCTTTATCTGCTCACCCACTTTCATCAGGGGCTCGTGCTTGTTACCGGTACGTCGGGCTGCGGGAAGTCTACAACCTTGGCGATCATGTTAAATATCATTAATCAGGAGCGCAGGGCACATATTATTACCCTTGAGGACCCAGTGGAGTTTGTCTATGAACGCAAGCAGTCTATTATTGAGCAGCGCGAGATCGGAAGCGATACACGGTCGTTCCCAACCGCATTGAAGTACGCACTCCGGCAAGATCCGAACGTCATTCTCGTCGGCGAGATGCGGGATCTTGAAACTATGAAGGCTGTGGTTATGGCTGCCGAGACTGGGCATCTAGTTTTTAGCACACTGCATACGGATACGGCGGCGGAAACGGTTCAACGTATTGTGGATTATTTCCCGGGCCACCAGCAAAAACAGATTACCCAGCAGATTTCGACCACCCTTCGCGCGGTTATTACGCAGCAACTTCTCCCTAAGAAAGAAGGCGGGCGCGTTGTCGCCCGAGAAATCTTGCTCAATACTCCGGCGATTGCCAATTGCATCCGCACGGGGAGATTTTCTCAAATTCCTTCCATTATGCAGACCTCCGGAAAGGAGGGCATGGTGACTATGGATACGGCGATTCATCGGCTGCTGCTTGCTGGCGTCATTGACGAGACCACAGCCAAGAATCGCAGAACGGGCAAAGACGTGCTCGCAACCCTCTACTGAAAGGTATGCCCTTGGCGCCCTTGCGCATTGCCACTGACGGCGGTCCCTCTTCTCATGTCTTGGATTTGCGCGCTGCCGCAAAGCCCGCACGCTCTGGGAAGTTTTTTACGTTACCAGAAAAATTCGAAGCACTTCGGGGACACAATTTTCTTCCTGGGGCTGTCCATGAGTTCTCTTCTCGTCTCAAAGCCAAGAGCCATCTTTTGGGTTGGGATGAGTACTCCTTGAGTTTCTTGTTTCTGCCGCCTCTGTTTGCGACGATAAAACTCATTGAGATGTTGGTGAACGGCCGATTGCGAACGTTTGTTATCAGGCTCCTGCCGAAGCGCGAAGTATGTTGGGCATCGTTGAGATTTGCACTGCTTGTCCTGCTGCTTCTTTTTGGGCTAAAATTGTTTTTTTTCGTACCGATAAAGATCGCTGTGTGGGAAAGGCAGCTTACCAGCTCAAGTAAAGAGCTGCTTTCATCGTTTGAAAAGGGGGGAAGCGCGTTTTCCCAAGGCGATATGAAAAACGCGCGCCTATCGTTTTTGCAAGCAAAGAGCGCCCTTTTGGTCATTGATGCTTCGATGGGGTCACTGACCAAAATAGTGAGCTCTATCGGGCAGCATGTGCCTATCCTTGGGGGAGCGCTTGGTTTGCCAGCGGTGTCCTTAGTAGTAGGCAATGAAATTTCTCAAGCAACACTCGCGTTTACCGCTGGATTCTCCGCAATGGTACGCTTCTTCGGGGGGCATCCACAGGCAAGCGTGTTTTCCGAAGCTCAAGGGCAGATGAAACTCGCACACCATCATGCCAAGGCCGCACTCGCATCCTTAAACGGCCTTGATATTAAGCATTTGCCTGGGGATCTTCGGCTGTCGTTCCAGGAGCTTCAGACCCAGCTTGCCGGAATTGTTCCAGTTCTTGGCTCACTTCCGGATCGTCTACGGCTTATGCACGCATTGCTCGCAGGGGAGCGGTTTACTCGTTACCTTATTGTGTTTCAAAACAACGCGGAACTGCGACCGGCAGGTGGATTTGCCGGTAGCTTTGCCCTCGTTGATGTTGATCGAGGAAAATTGAAGCGAATTGAGATTCCTGGTGGAGGATCGTATGATCTGCAGGGAGGGCTTTCTCTGCGGGTGGCAGCTCCGGAGCCGCTCAAAAGATTTCGTCCCCGTTGGGAATTTCAGGATACGAATTGGTTTTCTGATTGGCCAAGTTCTGCGCGGACTATGATGGCATTTTATGAGAACGCAGGGGGACCGACCGTTGATGGCGCGTTGATGCTTACGACCAGCGCACTTGAGGAACTCCTTGGGGTTCTGGGGCCCCTTGATATCCCCGAGCAGAGAATGCAACTAACAAAAGAGAATGCGTTTACCACTATCCAATCTGTGGTCGAAAGCAAAGCGGCGCGCCGAAGTAAGCGACCGAAAGCGGTATTGGGTTCAATCGTTACTGCGTTGATGAAACGCGTGTTTGCGATTTCCCCGGCAGAGGTCGAGCGATTGTTGCCAGTATTCGAAGACCTTATTCGGGCTCGGCACATCGCGATCTATCTGAAAGATGAACAGCAGCAGCAGGCAGTTCTCGCTTCCGGGCTCGCAGCAGAAGTCCGTGAAAATCCAAGCGGAGATTATTTCGCGTTTGTTGCTGCAAATATTGGCGGCGGAAAATCTGATCGCGAGATCGAGGATACTATTGACCTTGCGACCACCGTGAGACAAGATGGACACATTGAAAGAACACTCCGGCTTACGAGAGCACATCACGGCAGGCCAGGCGCTCCGTTTGTCGGGGTGACGAATATTTCTTATCTTCGTTTTTACGTGCCCAGCGGCGCAACGTTGCTTTCAGCACAGGGATTTTCATCTGAAGCACGACTTGCGGCAGATCGGCATCAGGAAGAAGGCGAAGAGGACCTCGCTTCTCATCCTCTTGTCCAGGAGCGCCCAGGAGTTGGGACAGTGGATCCCGAGAGTCGAGTGCGGATCACGGAAGAGTTTGGTAAAACCGTCTTTGGAAATTGGTTGATTGTTCAGCCTGGGCAAACCGCAGATATTGAGCTTCGCTACCAACTTCCGTTCTCCTTCCCATTAATCGATGAAGTTGCGCGCTATACGCTGCTCGTACAAAAACAGCCGGGAACCAGAGCCCAGAACGTCAATTTCAATTTTGCACTGCCGAGCGGCTGGAGTGTACTTCAAGCTGCTCCCGAGAGCTTGGCTTACGAAGGCGCCAAAAGCGTTCCGCTCAACCAAGATCGCGTGTTTGCATTACTTTTTACACGATCATGAAAGAGACATTTTTCAAACAGCGACCCATTCCGGAGGCCTCGGGAAGTCACACTCGCCTCGAGCGGAATCTGGCGTCGATTTATCGCAGCAGCGATGGGAGGAAGGCTGATCTCTCTCGGCTTGAACCAGTGCAAACGCGTTCTCGGGTTGGCGCGTTGAAGGTTCTGCTTGTATTGGGTATTGTTGGTGTATTGGGATGGTTTTTCTTTTCGTCTCGAAAAGCGGCGAAATTTGGCGAGGAGGCGGTGGCGCTCTCCTTGACTGGTCCCTCAGTACTCAGGGCTGGAGAACTCGGCACGTGGAAAGTTCTTTGGAACAATACTTCTCCTACTGCGCTCACCCAGATGCGCGTGAGTCTCGAGCGTGAGCGTTCGTTTACCCTGCGCGATGTTCGGCCTGCAGCAGCAGATCCTCAGACACAGCGCTGGAGTGTTGCCGATACCAGTACTGGAGCATCAGGGTTGCTTGAATTTGATGGCGTTTCTTGGGCTGCTCCAGGCAGTGACCTCACTACAGAAGTTTCTTTAGGGTTTGCGCCAGAGCAATGGGGCGCTCGTTTTACTCGTCGGGCGACAATGCTGACAAAAATCGTTGAGTCGACATTGACGAGTGAACTTGATGGACCGACGCAGATCATTGGTGGGGGAATACAAACGTACACTGTCCGCGTCAACAACAGCGGGCCTGATTCTGTTTTAGGGGTAAAGGTGGTCATTACCCCGCCGGGGACATTTACCGTATCGTCCACACGTCCAGATATTGCTGACATCGGTGGGACGCTTGTGGCAAACTCTCTCTCTGTTCCTGGTCGAAGCTCGGTTGTCTTTGATATTATCGGCAGCTACGTCGAAGCCTCTCAAGTATTGCCATTACGATCGAACGAGTGGAAGGTTGAGACATTCGTGCGCCCGCTCGAAGGCCTTGAAGATCTGAAACAGAGTAGTAGTTCACTGCCGGTGGTCTTCGTTGCTGGCGACGTGCTGTTAACCACACTCGTCGGGGAAAGTATTGATACACGCAGCGTTGATCTTGGTAGTACGTTGCCTATCGCGGTGAGTCTCAAAAATGAAGGTGGCAGCGCTCTCGAGGACATTCTTCTTAAAATCATCGTCACTGCTGTTCCGGAAAGCGCTGGGTCTTTGCTGAATTGGGAAAGAACAGAGCATCGTGATGCCGAGCAAGTTGATCACAGCATTGTGTACTCTGCGCAAACACTGGGCGCGTTGGAACGCGTCGCTTCGAAAGAGTCCGTCGATGTTCGTGCAAAGCTTCCACTGCTTTCCGTTGTTGACCCAGCTTCTCGTGCTGCCGGAGATATTGCCTTTGATATCAAGGCGGTGGCAACCCTTGGGAAGACCGACGGTGTGGTTCTTCCCCGAGAACTCACGAGTAACGTGGTGCGAGTGCGGGTCAACTCTGATCTTAATGTAGAAGCGCATCCTCGCTACTTTAGCGACGAGAATCTTGCGCTGGGAAGCGGACCATTACCGCCGAGAGTTGGGCAGATGTCAACGGTTCGTATTCTCTGGAATGTGAAAAATACCCTCCATGAGCTTCTTGGACTGTCGATGGTCGCGATGCTGCCCCCGGATGTCGTTTGGACCGGCAACGCGCGCGTTGCCGCTGGGACCATTCGCTTTGATGAGCGTTCACGGGAGATTCGTTGGACGGTCAATCGCATGCCGACCTCCGTTCGTTTGCTTGACGCCGATTTTGAGCTTGCGGTAACCCCAAGTGGCAGCGACGTTGGCGCGCTGTTAACGCTTTTAAAAAAGATTACCTTTGAGGCAGAAGACGCGGTGACACATACGCTGTTTCGTCGCGCGGTTGCGGACCTCGACACGAATCTTGTTGGCGATCCGTTTGCATCGGGCAAAGGAGTGGTGGCACGATAGCGAAGCTGGCAGTCCTCTGCGATCATCGTTTGGGAGCACGTGTCCGCCCCCATGTTGCTTGAATAAGGAGTAGATCGTATGCATTTGAATGAAGCAGGGAAAATTTACATGATTGGCATTAAAGGGGTTGGCATGACCGGATTGGCGCAAATTTTCCAAGGAATAGGCAAGCGAGTTTCTGGCTCTGATACCGCAGAAGAGTTTTTCACCGAAGAGGTCTTGCAGAAACTTGGGATTCCGTTCGTCAAGGGGTTTACCATCGAAAACATTCCGAGCGATACCGAGCTCGTGATCTACGCCACCGCGTATCCGGAAGACCACGTTGAGCGAGTAGAAGTAGCGCGGCGGGGAATTGCGCAACTTTCGTATCCCGAAGCGTTGGGTGAGATTACAAAAGGCATGCGCACCATCGCGGTCTGCGGCTCGCATGGGAAAACCACGACCACCGCGATGTTGGGGCAAGCATTAGAAGCGCTTAGCATGGACCCCACCGTGCTCGTGGGCTCGCGCGTGAATGCGTGGGGGACGAATGCGAGAGTAGGCAAGAGCGACCTTTTTGTGCTGGAAGCAGACGAGTATCAAAACAAGTTGCGCTTTCTTTCCCCCACTGGTATTATCCTCACGAACATTGACTGGGATCATCCGGATTTTTTTCTAACCCCAGAAAGTTATCGAGAAGTATTTGGAGCGTTCGTCAAGCGCGCGCCAGAACACGGTTGGATTGTGGCAAACAGGAAGGACGGCGAGTCTGTCCGAGCCCTTGAAGCAGTGAGCGCGCGTGTGAAGTGGTTTGATCCTGAAGCCCCACTGCCAGAACTGGCAGCCACAAAAATTTTCGGGGCGCAGAATCGAGCAAACGCCAACGCGGTGATCGCGGCGCTTTCGTGTTTTGGAATCTCACCGGAGCAAGCAGCAGGAGCGCTTACCTCGTTTGCCGGCACTGCGCGTCGGATGGAGGAAATTGGGCGCGCGAATGGATTGATTGCGCTGGATGACTATGCCCATCATCCAACCGAAATCACGGCAACCATTGCCGCGTTGCGAGGGCAGTACCCCAATCACCGGATCGCCGTGCTTTTTCAACCGCACACGTTTTCCCGCACCGAGACCTTTCTTGACGATTTTGTGGCTGCGCTTAAAACCGCAGACGTCGCATTTGTCACCGACATTTACGGCAGCGCGCGCGAAACAGTCGGTAAGATAGACGGCAAAGCGCTTGCCGCTGCGTTTAAAAATGGGCAGAATCACTATGTACCATTTTCCAACGCCGCCGAGATGATCACCCGTACGTTATTCCCTGAGCGAGCCGCGCGAGTCGAAGGGCTACCCACGCTTTTTGTCACCATGGGCGCCGGAGATGTATGGAAAATTGGAAAAGAGATTTTATGGAAATCCTTGAAACTCTAAAAGAAAAACTCCCTGACGTCATCATTGAGGAGAACAAACTGTTGGCGCCGTTTACCGCGCTTCACGTCGGAGGCCCGGCGCGTTATTTCCTTCGCGCACGTTCTTCTGAGGTTTTCAAATCGGCAGTGCTGACCGCGCGAGCGTTAAAACTTTCATTGTTTCTGCTTGGCGGCGGCTGCAATGTGCTCGTTTCGGATCGCGGTTTTCCTGGACTTGTGGTGAAAGTCGAAGATCGTCATTGGCAGGCCGATGGAGAGCTGGTGCGCTGTAGCGCCGGTGTGCCACTGTTGTTTCTTGTTCGAGAGGCCGCAAAACTCGGCAATATCGGTTTTGAGTTTGCTGCTGCAATTGCTGGCACTGTAGGCGGTGTGGTGCGCATGAATGTCGGGATAGGCGAAAAGACCGTGAGCGATAACGTCGTTCGTGTGCAAATTCTTGAGGGGAGGGATACGCGCTGGGTCGACAAAGCCGAGTGTGCGTTTCGCAAGCACGTGAGTGTCTTTCTGGATCATCCCGACTGGGTCATTCTTGAAGTAGAGTTTTTTCTTGAGTTTGGCCTCAAGGAGTACGCGGAAGCGAAGATTTCGGAGATTTTACAGGAAAAAGCAATTCGCCAACCATCGGGTATTCCCGGAGTTTTAGCATTCCGGGATGAAAAGCGAGATAGCACGTGGGTTACTGCCGGAGAATTCATAAAAGAAGTTGGGCTTGATGGGTATGCTATTAGAGGAGCATCTGTGCTCAAAGATGATCCAAATTATATTGTGAATACGGGCCGAGCAACAGCCGATGACGTCGTGGAGCTCATGAGTTTACTCAAAACTCGCGTGCGAGACGAGCTGGGTATTGAGCTTCGCGACGCCATTGATCTCGTGGGGTTTTAGACCATCGCTTTTTGCGTGATGTTTCATAGGTCGGGTTGCCAAATCAATAGAGGAGCAGTAGAATAACCAAAGAGACTATGAAGCTTATTTTCAAACAAACCAATATCGCGCTTAATCAAACCGTGAGCCGCGCGCTTAAGCAGAAGCTCTCAAAGCTCAATGTGTGGCTGAAAAAGTTTGGCAGCGCGGTGAAACTTGAGATTGAAGTTGCATTAACCACGCGACATCACCGCAAAGGTAAAATTTATCACGCCGAAGGCAATCTCTATTTGCCGAAGAAAATCCTACGTGCAGAGGCCCAGCGCGAGGACGTCGTCGTGGCCTTTGATTGCATGCGTCAGGGACTTGAGCGAGAGATTGAGCGTTATAAGATGGAGAAGGAAGAGAAGAACTATCGTCAAGCGCGATATGTAAAAAAACGTACGCACATGACGCCATTGGCGTGGAGAGGGCCGGGAAGGGAAGAGGAGCAGGAAGAAGAAACCTGATGGGCCGTTGGGCCGTCGCCCGAATTCGCTACGCGAAAATTCCCCAGCGTGAAATTTTCGCTGCAGTGCCTCCCTCGCTCGTCTCGCTTGCGCTCGACACCATGCCCGCTCGGTCGGCAATGCCGCTCATTCCGGGCACCGACCCAACGGCACCGTGATATCATGCTGAAAGAATAATAGAGTATGAGTTTATTGACGGCCATCTTCGGCGATCCGAATGAACGAGTGATTGCAAAAATTCGGCCGATTATCGCCGAGATCAACAAAAGAGAGGAAGCGTCCCGAGCCCTTCGGGACGATGATTTTTCATTGCGGATTGCCGAGATTCGGCAAGAAATTCAAAACGGCAAACCACTAGACGAGGCGCTGCCAGAAGTTTTCTCTCTCGTTCGGGAAGCGAGCCAGCGAACCACTGGGTTGCGCCACTTTGACGTGCAGCTTATTGGCGGCGTGGTGCTTCATCGCGGACAGATTGCCGAGATGAAAACCGGAGAGGGGAAAACCCTTGTTGCAACCTTGGCTGCCGCCCTTAATGCGCTTTCAGGCAATGGAGTGCATGTGGTCACGGTCAACGATTATTTGGCCAAGCGCGACTCGCTCTGGATGGGCCCGATCTTTAACCTCCTCGGGCTTTCCGTGGCGTCCATCCAGCACGAGAAAGCATTCCGGTATCAGCCGCTCTCCCTGCATCGCGGAGAGCTGGTTGAAGTGCGCCGCAATGAAGCGTATGCGTGCGACATCACCTACGGCACGAACAACGAGTTTGGGTTTGACTATCTTCGAGACAACATGGCGTACTCGCTCGAACAGATGACGCAACGCGGGCAATCTTATGCGATTGTGGACGAAGTGGACTCTATTCTCATTGATGAAGCAAGGACCCCGCTTATTATTTCAGCTCCGGCAGAAGAATCAGCAAAACTGTATGAGACCTTTGCGCGGCTCGTGGTGAAATTAAAAGAGAACGAGGACTACAACATTGATCTAAAAATGCACGCGGCAACGCTTACCGAAGCCGGGATTGCCAAAATGGAGCAGTGGCTTGGCGTAGACAACCTCTATGCCGGCGGGGTTCAACTTGCGCACCATCTGGAAGAGGCGCTCAAAGCCCACGCGCTCTATAAACTGGACCGCGACTATGTGGTGAAAGATGGGGAGATCATTATTGTAGACGAGTTTACCGGCCGACTTATGATGGGCCGGCGCTATTCTGAAGGGTTGCACCAGGCTATTGAAGCCAAAGAAGGAGTGCGGGTGCAAGAAGAATCCCAGACCATGGCTACCGTGACGTTTCAAAATTATTTCCGGCTCTATAAAAAGCTTGCCGGCATGACCGGCACTGCCATAACTGAAGCCGAGGAGTTTTCCAAAATTTACAAACTCGAGGTGGTCGCGATTCCCACCAATAAGCCAATGATCCGCGCCAACCTTCCAGATCGTATTTACAAAACCGAAAAAGGCAAGTTCGTCGCAGTAGCCAAAGAAATTGCCGAGCGCCACCAAAAGGGTCAGCCAGTTTTGGTCGGCACCATTTCCATTCAGAAAAACGAGCAGCTCTCGGCGGTGCTTTCGGAAGCCGGAATCCCGCATCAAGTATTAAACGCCAAGAACCACGAGCGTGAAGCCACAATTATCGCCGATGCCGGACGCGCTGGAGCAGTCACGGTGGCCACGAACATGGCTGGTCGCGGAGTAGACATTATTTTAGGCGGCACCATGCCGACAGACCTAGACAATCCGGAGCAAACCCAAGCAGCAATGGCTTCTTGGCAAGTCGAACACGACAAGGTGGTCTCGCTTGGGGGACTTCTTGTCATTGGCACCGAGCGGCATGAAGCCCGGAGAATTGACAATCAACTGCGCGGTCGCGCCGGCCGGCAAGGCGATCCTGGAAGCAGCCAGTTTTATGTTTCCCTGGAAGACGAACTCATGCACAAGTTCGGCACGGACAAAGTCAAAGGGCTTATGGATCGGATGGGCATTCCGGAGGATATGCCTGTAGAAAATCGTATGGTGAGCCGCGCCATCGAAGCGGCCCAGCACAAAGTAGAAGGACATAACTTTGATATTCGAAAACACGTTGTCGAGTACGACGACGTCATCAATAAGCATCGTGAGGTTGTCTATAAAAAACGTCGCGAGTTTGTCAGTGGCGCCCCAGAAGAAAATCGCCAGCGACTCACGCAGATGATTGCCGAGGAGATGGAACGTGTTGTCTCGTTTCACACGGCCGGGGAAACGCGCGACGCGTGGAACCTGCAGGAGATCATCGAAGTGGTACGGACCATCATGCCCGTGCCAGAAGGGGTGCTTCTAGAGCTGGAGTCGATGACTGCGAAAAATGAGAATCCGGTGTTTGCTCGTGAAGCTATACTCAAGCGTTTGAGTGAGATTCTTCATTTCCACTACGATAATTTTGTTCGATCCATTGAAGATCTCGCAACTGGAGGGAGAGTTGGAGCGTGTGCCGAGCTGGAGAAAGCAGTGCTGCTGCGGACGCTCGACGGCCTCTGGATCGAACATCTCGACGCCATTGATCACTTGCGAGAAGGCATTGGGCTTCGGGGCTACGGCCAGCATGATCCGTTAGTGGAGTATAAGCGCGAGGCATTTCGAATGTTAAGCGAGCTTATCGCATTGTTTGAGAAAGAAGTTGTCTATTCCATCTTTAAAGTAGGGCTTCAGGTGCTCCAGTCTCGCGGCGTCTTCGACCGTCGCGGCGTCACGTTCAGTGCGCCCGCGAAGACGGCAGACGGCGAAGGTTCATCTCCGACCTCCGACCTCCGACCTCCGATCTTCAAAGTTGGGCGCAATGATCCGTGTTATTGTGGTTCAGGAAAGAAGTTTAAGCGCTGTCATGGGGCGTGAAGATATACTCTTTCCCATTTGGCCTTATTCGGTATGACCACGCATGACGTCCCCCCATACGTTGGCGCATTGCTGGAGACGGTCGAAGGAAAACTCCTCTTTCAGTTGCGGGACAATATGCCCGGGATCTTTGCTCCGGGAATGATCACGACATTCGGCGGTAGCGTGCTTCAGGGCGAGGATCCTCAACGAGCGGCGCTGCGTGAACTCAAGGAAGAGCTTGAGTTAGAGCTTCCGATTCGGGATGTATGTCTCTGGGGTGAATACGCTCACCGTCATGAGCCATTCGGGATCATCCACCATCATTACATTTTCCATGCTCGAGAAATCGTTCGGGCATCACTTGTCCTTAAGGAAGGTCAAGCGATCATAGAATTGGCGCGCACAGATGATCGTGAAAAATTTCCTTTCGTTCCCTTGGTTTTACTACTTTTAGAAGAGTTCTGTGGTAATTCAGAGAATGCCGCGCGCCTCGCTCGTCAGAGTGGCTTCAGTGTCAAGCGGAACCTCACCGAGGGATCATAGCCCCTTGCATTCTTCTTGAGGAATCGGTATACTCAAAGGCACTTATGGCGCAGGAGTTGCCAACACTCGTCGAATTTCTCAAAGCCGGATCCCATTTTGGGCATCGGGTGGGGAAGTGGCATCCAAAGATGGCGCCGTATATTTATACTTCGCGTAACGGGGTACACATTATTAATATTGAGAAAACCAGGGATATGCTCGCCGACGCCTTGGCGTTCGTTCGAGCGTTGGCCGCTCGGGGAGGTAAAATAATTTTTGTGGGCACAAAGCGGCAGGCGAGCCTCGTTATTCGACGGGAGGCCGAACGCGTTGGCATGCCGTTTGTAGACACTCGTTGGCTTGGGGGTACGATCACAAATTTTGAGGTGATTGCCCGTGTCATAGAAAAGTATCTCACGCTTAAATCGCAAGATGCCAAAGGCGAGCTCGGGAAGTACACAAAGAAAGAGCAAGTGGAGATCCATCGCGATATCACGCGGATGGAAGGAATGGTCGGAGGAATTCAGACGCTCAAATCAGTGCCTGACGCACTTTTTGTCGTGGATGTGAAGCACGAGCGCACAGCAGTGCGCGAGGCGCTTGCGAAGAAGATCCCCATCGTCGCAGTCAGCGATACCAATACAAATCCCACGGGCATTGCGTACCCGATTCCGGCAAATGACGATGCTCTGAAATCAATCGAAATGATTACGAAATTAGTCGCCGACGCGGTGCTTGAAGGAAAAGCAGCTGCAAAAGAGGCAGCGGCAGCCGCCAGCGCGGCCCATGCTCCAGAAGTCGTGGCTGCTGAAAAAGGCGCCGCATCGGTAAATCCGTAATTCGCAATCCGAAATTATTCAATTGCGAATTGCGCATTGCGGATTGTGTCCATCACCCTTGATCAAATCAAAGAGCTTCGCGACAAGACGGGTGCTGGAGTTGCTGATGCAAAACGCGCGTTGGAAGAGTCCGGCGGCGATGTTTCTGGCGCGCTGCGGAAGCTCCGAGAGCGCGGGCTCAAGCTCTCACGAGAGCGCGCCGAGAAAATCGCTGGCGAGGGATGGATTGGCAGTTACGTGCACCAGACTGGAAAAGTCGGCGTGCTGGTTGCGGTGTGCTGCGAGACCGATTTTGTATCGCGTTCTGCGGCATTTCAAGCGCTCGTTCGCGACTTGGCTTTACATATTGCTGCGGTGAATCCTTTGTATCTCACAAAAGAGCAGATCCCAGAGGAAGTAGTTGCTCAAGAGCGAAGCATTGCCCAAGAGCAGCTGCGTACACAAGGTAAGCCAAAGGCTATGTGGGAAAACATTATAGCTGGCAAAATCGAAAAGTGGTATACTGACGTGTGTCTGCTGTCTCAACCATTTGTAAAAGACGAGACAAAGACTGTTTCGGACCTCTTAAACGAGGCACGCACGGCGCTGGGCGAGAAGATTGAGATCGCACGGTTTGTGCGGTTTGCGATATAATCACGCGATACCAATATACTAATTTCATACGAATGATACAAATTATACGAATGATGACGCCGATCCGATTGGTATTATTGGTATAATTTGTATGGAATTCGTATATTAGCATCGCGCTATGCTCCGCATTGCCATTAACGGTTTTGGTCGCATTGGACGCGCTGCGTTTAAGGTGGCCTTTGCGAAAAAAGCAGTGGAAGTGGTTGCGATAAACGACATCACTGATGCGCCGACCCTGGCGCATTTGTTGCGTCACGACAGTATTTACGGAGGATACGAGCATGCGGTTCTCGTAGAAGAATCTTTTCTCATCATCGATAAAAAGAAGGTTCACGTGCTTCAAGAGAAAGACCCCACGAAGCTTCCATGGAAAAAAATGGAGATTGACGTGGTCCTTGAGTGCACTGGTCGATTTACGACTGAAGCAGAAGCGAAGACTCATCTTGATGCCGGGGCAAAGCGCGTCGTCCTTTCTGCTCCAGCAAAGGGCGGGAGAATGCCCGCGTATATTCTCGGTGTCAATGCGAGTACATATCACGGAGAATCCGTCGTGAATAATGCCTCATGCACAACGAACTGTCTGTCACCAGTTGCGGCAGTACTCGATGCGGCGTTTGGAGTTTCAAAGGCAATGATGACAACAATTCACGCCTACACGTCAGACCAGCGACTCCACGATGCCCCACACAGCGATCTCAGGCGCGCGCGTGCTGCAGCAGTAAACATTGTGCCAACAACAACTGGGGCAGCGATCGCGACTGGTGAGGTTCTGCCGAAACTCAAAGGTAAGTTCGATGGGCTTTCAATTCGTGTGCCACTTGATGTGGTGTCGCTCTCGGATATCACGTGTGTGACGAAGAAAAAAACCACTATTGAAGAGGTGAATGCGGCATTTAAAGCGGCAATCAAGCAAGAATCCTGGAAAGGAATTCTTGACGCGACCGAGGAAGAATTAGTGAGCTCCGATTTTATCGGCAACACGCACTCCGCAGTCGTTGATCTTCCATTGACGCGTGTTGTTGATGGGGACCTTGTGAAAATCGTTGCCTGGTATGACAACGAGTGGGGGTATTCGAACCGACTGGTAGAGCTTGCGGAGCTGGTAGGCAAGTGGAGGAAGGCGTGAAAGGATGGCTGTTCGCCTCTCACGTCATAGTATGATTTCTTTGAGAACACTCGAAGATTTATCCAAAAATCTGAATGGCAAGCGGGTTCTGGTTCGCGTAGACTGGAACGTGCCGCTTGGGAAAAATGGGCGCGTTGAGAAATCCGCGCTTTTTCGTATTGAGGCATCAGTGCCAACCATCAACGAACTCCTTGGTCGCAAGGCGACTGTGATCCTCCTTGCCCATCTTGGCCGGCCAGAGGGTAAGCCAAATCCAGAGTTTTCGTTGCGGCATATTATTCCAGCGGCCGAGCGAATTTTGCACCGTCGGATCACGCTGCTGCCGTTGCCGGGAGGAATTACGAATTACGGATTGCGAATTACGGGTTCTCCTCAACTGTTTTTATTTGAAAATCTGCGATTCGATCCTGGCGAGGAAGCGAATGATCCACAATTTTCGCGTCGGCTTGCGGCGTACGGAGATTACTATGTCAACGACGCGTTCGGCAATGTCCATCGCGCCCATGCTTCAATGGCCGCTCTGCCGCGCTTGCTGCCGTCGGTTGCAGGACGTTTGCTTGAGCGGGAAGTGAACACGCTTTCCCTCTTGCTCAAAGCGCCGAAGCACCCGTTTGTGGCGATCATCGGCGGGGCAAAAATTTCCACAAAGTTCGGGGTGATGAAGAAATTGCTCAAGGTTTGCGACACCATGGAAACTGGAGGCGGCATTGCAAACACACTCCTGCTGGGCAGAGGGTTTGAAGTCGGCGCTTCGCTCATTGAGAAGAAGTTTGCAAAAATCAGCATTGGGAAAGGCAAGCTCCTGCTGCCAGAGTGGGATGTGGTCGTTTCCCGGCAATCGCGCAAAGCAGTTGGGGTTCGGACCGTGAACTTGGATCGCGGAGAACTTGTCCGCGAGAACGAACTCATCGTGGAGTTTGGTCCCAGAACCGTTGCGCGCTACTTGGCAGCAGTTGAGAAAGCAAAGACAATTCTTTGGAACGGGCCGCTTGGAGTCAACGAAGTGAAAGAATTTAATAAAGGAAATATCGCACTCATCAAAGCCGTCGCTCGGCAGACCAAACGAGGCGCATTGACGGTTGCCGGCGGAGGTGAGATTATGAGCGTGATTGATCGGCTTGGATCGCGAAATAAGTTTTCGTTCTGTTCTACTGGGGGCGGGGCGATGCTGGAGTTTTTGGAAGGGAAAAAGTTGCCGGGGATTGCGCCGCTGTTAAAAAGGTAGTTCTCGACTCAACTCGTCCCGCCTTTGGGCAGGATCCGCCGCTGGCGGAAACAATATGGTTCGACAGGCTCACCACATATTCTTCGAGCGGAGCGAAGCGAAGTCGAGAAGTACTTACTCGAACAATAATTATTAAAGCAAATTTATGGATATCGTCACGCCATTTCAATTCCGCGGACTACGTATTCTTTTTGCGCTGGTTTTGCTCACGCTTATTACACTTTTTGGCGCGATGACAATAAAGACCTATCGGCAAAGTAAAATTGTGGGCAAGCCGGAAAATGTGCGCGATACCATTAGCGTTTCCGGGCGAGCAGAAGTGACCACGATTCCGGATGTCGCAGTGGTCCGCGCAGGGCTTGAGACCAACGCTGCCACAGTTGCCGAAGCCCAGCGAAAAAATACCACGACAATGAATGCATTCTTGGATGAGGTAAAAAAGCTCGGTGTTGCAGACAAAGACCGTAAAACCGTTGGCTACAGCATTTATCCAAAGTACGAGGAACGCCGCGAGCCCATTACTGGCCGGTACGTGCGCTCGGTGCTTGTGGGCTACACTGTCACGCAGTCACTGGAATTCAAAGTCCGAAATTTTGACAAGCTCGGGGATGTGGTCGGGGCCGTTGGCAAGCACAATCTCAATCAAGTGGGCGAGGTGAGTTTCACCGTGGATAAACCCGATGCGCTCCGTCAAGAAGCGCAAGAAAAAGCCATTCTGGACGCAAAGCAAAAAGCTGAACGGCTGGCGCGCGCCGGAGGGGTTCGGCTTGGCCGAATGATTTCCTTCTTTGAGTCCGGCGGGCCCATGCCGCACCAAATGGATGCTCCCATGATGGCCATGAAGGCAGAAATGGGAGGTGAGCAGCCAGTGCCTCGGTTTGAGTCCGGAAGCCAAGAGCTTGAGGCAGTCGTGACGGTGACGTACGAGTTGTTGCCGTAGCGAGCCTATTAGCTGGTAGCTTGTTAGCTTTTTAGGAATGAATTCCGATTGCCCGTCGCTAAGAAGCTAATCAGCTAAGAAGCTAAAAAGCTCTCATTATGCGTCTTCTGGTAACCGGCGGCGCCGGATTCATGGGGTCGGATTTCATCCGCTTTCTCCTTACCGAGCAGGCCGATGTTTCGGTTATAAACTTTGACAAGCTTACCTATGCCGGGAACCTTGAAAACTTGCGAGAGGTCGAGAACAATCCGCGGTATCGGTTTATAAAAGGAGATATTGCGGATAAGGAGGCAGTAGCCGTAGAGCTCGCAGCAAGTACATTCGACGCGGTGGTCAACTTCGCGGCCGACACCCATGTGGACCGTTCGATTGCGGATGCGGAAGCGTTTGTGAAAACCGATGTGCTTGGCACGCATACACTTCTTGAGCAAGTTCGGCAGCTGAAGATCCCGCGCTTCGTGCAAATTTCGACAGATGAAGTGTACGGCTCTACCGAGACCGGCGAGTTTACCGAATCCTCTCCATTTGAACCCAATAGCCCGTACGCGGCAAGCAAAGCCGGAGGGGACTTGCTTTGCCGCGCGTATTTCCAAACCTTTGGCACGCCGGTTATTGTCACGCACTCGTGCAATAATTTCGGGCCGTACCAGTACCCGGAAAAAGTGATCCCGCTTTTTGTCACCAATATAGTTGAAGGCAAAAAGGTGCCGCTCTACGGGGACGGACTCAATGAGCGCGAGTGGATCTTTGTGCGCGATCATAGTCGCGCGGTCTGGACGATTCTTCAAAATGGCAAGCTCGGCGAGACATATAACATTGGCACTGGCTGGCGCATTTCAAATATCGAACTTACCAAAAAAGTGTTGGAGCACATGGGAGTAGGGCAGGACAGGATCGAGCGCGTTGCCGACCGGCTCGGCCACGACCGTCGTTATGCCCTCAGCGCCGCGAAACTCCGCACCTTGGGTTGGGCGCCAACCGGAACCTTTGATGACCACCTCGCAATCACCATGAATTGGTATAAAACTCACCGCGACTGGTGGCAGCCGCTCTTGAAGAAGGAACACGACAAAAGAAGTGAGGACGTGAACCCGTGAATTGACAGTTTTTTCTTCTGTGGTATACTCTTTTTTCCGAATGAAAATTGTACGAAGGAGGAATCGTGAAGCGTACGCTGTTTGAAATCGTTCAGGAAATTCTAGAGACACTTGGTCGGACCCTCGGGGTAGAGGTCAATGCAGAAGAGTTAAGCGTGGAGTGTAAACAGAGCACGCAGGAGTGCACATCTGGGGATGTTTGGTGGGCGCTTCGCAGTGCGCTTTCCTATTTCAAAGATCGCTCAAGAGCGTTTCCGTTCTTTCGCGACTTTCAAGGCGAGCCAGAGCCGCTCACGAGTGATCAGATCAGCATCTGCCTCCTGGAGATGGCGGTTCTTTACCACGGAGGCAATCTTCCGGCGGAGAAGCGCCATACGTACGAGCACTTCACGCACTGTATGCCGTGCTCCGGAGACCTCACTTCAGTTGTTGTTACATTTTTCGTTGCGCTTGAAGGACATGACTTTGGGACGCAGTTTAGAATCTTAGAGCAACAACAACAGGAGCAACTGCTCCACGCTATTGCTCATTGTGCGCAAGGAATGCCATTTCGTGGTGCGCAAGGAATGCCATGTCGTGACCCCGAACAGATCGCGGCTGTCATCGGATTTCTTACGCGAATTGGAGAGGTACAGAGGGTCGAGGCCGCGCGGTTTCTCGTAGAACGATTCGGGCAAGGCGATCCGCCAACGGATGAGCAGCTCGAGCGCGCATTTGCAGAATTCGATGGATTACCGCCTCCGAACCAGGTCAACTAATGAGCCTGTCGCCGAATGCCATTTATCCCCTGAGCGAAGTCGAAGGGGGAGTGAAATCTAGAGCAAAAGAGAGCCTTCGACAAGCTCAGGCAATATGTTTTCGTTATTCGGCGACAGGCTCCTGATTCCCCACTGGGGTCTCATGAAGGAGCGGAGCCACACGCTCCGGTTGAGATCTATTCAGACCCGATCACGCCCGGGTCTTTGTTTTTTTCTTGCGAGATTTTGGGGGTGTGGTAGGATGGGGGTGGTTGAAAGAAGCGAGGATTGGGTCGAAAGAGAGCTTCGGTGAATCCAACTATGAAGGGAGTGATTATTGGCGGTGGATTAGGGACAAGGCTCTATCCGCTTACCCACGCGACGAACAAGCACTTGCTGCCAGTCTATGACCGGCCCATGGTGTTTTATCCAATTCAAACGTTGGTCAACGCCGGAATCACCGAAATTCTTATTGTCACTGGTGGGCCGCACGCAGGGGATTACTTACACGTGTTAAAAAACGGACAAGGTCTCGGTATGACCCATCTTGAGTTTGCCTATCAAGAGAAAGAGGGGGGGATTGCCCAAGCCCTTTCTTTAGCAGAGGCTTTTTCAAAGCACGAAAAAATCGCCGTCATCTTAGGCGATAACATCTTTGAAGATTCTTTTCGGGATGCGATAGCGACCTATGAAACGCAAAAACGCGGAGCAAAGATTTTTCTTAAAGAAGTTGGGGACCCCCAACGGTTCGGGGTTGCCGAGATCGCCGAGGGAGCTATTGTGCGCATCGAGGAAAAACCCAAAGAGCCCAAGAGTCGTCTTGCCGTCACTGGGATATACTTCTACGACGAACAAGTGTGGGACGTTATTCGCTCTCTCAAACCCTCGGGCCGCGGGGAACTTGAAATCACCGACGTCAATAATTTCTACATTACACAGGGCACTATGACCCATGAAATCCTACTGGGTTGGTGGACTGATGCTGGGACCTTTGATAGCTTGCTTCGGGCCGCGAATTTGGTGAAAGAGAGTCGGAGTTAGGGCAGATCATACAAAAACACTCCGGGACCATCTTGGTCGCTGCCGAGAACAACGAGCGTTTTGTTGTCCGGTACAAGGCGCATGTCTCGGATTTCTTTGAGTTCCAGAAGCGACACTTCAAACGGGTTTGCGTCCGTGCGTTCCAGCGCTCGTACGCGCTGTAGATCGGCAAGCAGGACAATCGGAAGGCGATTTGGCACGGCAACGTATTTTGCAGCGACCAAGAGCGCCGTCGTTTGGGTTGTACCAGCGTCCACATCCCAGAGATGGAGCTGCTTGTTTTCCAGCACTGCAAGCAGCGAATTCGAATTCCAGCGGGCATCGTGAATTGGACCGCGCGAGAATTGCGTGGATCGTTCTTTATCAAGAACAACAAGAATTCGCGTGGTCCGTTCAATGGCGGTAAGGAATCGTTTTGGGGACGGCAGGAGATCCCACTGTCCCTTTGGGAGTTTTTCGATCGTCTTTTCGAACTTCACTGGTGGTATGGTTCTTGCGTATTCCTGTTTTGTTGTGGCGGTGAGTTCCTCAGAATTGAAGCTCCAGAGCTTCTGCTCATTCTTAGAATTGAGCTGCGTTAATAGCACGGGATCATTCAGGTGTTTGATTGGCAGGAAGGTGTATACTCCTTGAGCAATTTTTCTCGGGAGTCTGTGCCGAAGCAGGAGCACAGGTGAGGTAAAGGTCGTGAGTCCAGCCTCAATCCGGTACTCTTTTTCCCATGGAAGAAATCCTGTTTTTTCTACTCGCACCGAAATGGTGCCCGGAAGGAGTTGTGAAAACCATAGTCGATCGTCGCGCCACAGTCCACGCGTTGGAATTCCATCAAACAGTGTACGGATGTGTCGATCGTTTGTTTGCAGCACCAGCAGGCCAGTCTTGTACACCCGAAGATTTACGAGATCGAGTCGATAGCCAGCGCTGTACAATATGAGCAATGGAGCAGATACGAGAAACGTAGCGAAGAATCCCCAAAAAAGTATCCTGCGATTCGTTTTCGACACACTGCTGTTGTTTTGATTATTCCGATGTGCTAGAGTTTGCCTTTAGTGTACTATACCGACTATGGCTCGATTTGTCATTACTGGAGGGAAACCACTCTCTGGGACTGTGGCGGTTTCCGGCATGAAGAATGCGGCAACGCCAATTTTGGCTGCAACACTGCTTGCCTCTGGAGCGTGTCGCATTCATAATGTTCCGCGCATTACTGATGTGGAGCGTATGCTTGAGTTACTCCGAGAACTCGGGGCGAGCTGCTCGTGGATAGCGGATCATACCGTAACAGTGGACACACGAGCACTGACCATTACCGCACTCACCAAAGTTGTTGAATTCCATGATTTTAAGAAGAGTCCAATCGCGCGTGCCATTGAGGCAATGCGTTCGTCGGTCTTGCTTATTGGACCTCTGCTTGCGCGGTTTGGTTCTTTCTCGTTTCCAGAACCCGGCGGGTGCATTATTGGTAATCGACCCCTGGATGCTCACCTCGAGGGGTTCCGGGCTCTTGGTGCAACCGTTGTACGCGATACAGGGGTCTACGCGTTCTCTCGCGATTCTCTGACTGGTCGGCGTATTGTCCTTTCGGAGTTTTCGGTAACCGCAACCGAGAATATTATCATGGCCGCGACTGCGGCATCGGGTGTAACAGAAATCCACTGTGCTGCAGCTGAACCACATGTCGTCGACCTTGTCCATTTCCTCCGCACCCTCGGTGCCCACATCAGCGGAGAAGGAACGCACATCGTTCGCATTGAAGGCGGTCACCCGCTTGGCTTGGGTGAGCATACCTTGATCCCGGACCAGATCGAAGTTGGCACATTTGCTGTTGCAGCCGCAGCCACCCGCGGGAGTGTGCGGATCACGAACTGCGAGCGAAGTCAACTGGACAGTGTGTTAAGCAGATTATCCGCCGCAAATGTGAAGTGGCAGTGGGAGGGAGAGTCAGTGCTTCATATCCGTCGGTCCCCAGAGCTTCAAGCGTTTCGCCTTCAGACTCTGCCATACCCGGGTTTTCCCACAGATCTGCAAGCGCCGTTTGGGGTACTCGCAACCCAGTGTCAAGGAACAAGCCTTATTCATGACCCAATGTTTGATGGCCGACTTTCTTATGTTGCGGAGCTTGTGAAGATGGGAGCGAATGCGGTTGTCTGCGACCCGCATCGTGTGCTCATCTCGGGGCCGACACCGCTTTTTGGTCAAGAGATTCGTTCTCCTGATTTACGAGCGGGTGCAACCTTGGTCGTCGCAGGGCTTGTTGCGCGCGGCGAGTCGATTATTCACAATGCAGAAGTGCTTGACCGTGGATATGAGAAGCTTGTCGAACGTCTTACGTTACTTGGAGCAGATATCAGACGAGAACCGTAAAAAAATAAGTCATGAGGTATCTGGCTATGCTTGATCCAGAATCCAAACCGCCAATGACTATTCGGAGATTTGCCGCAGTGTACCTTGGGACAGTTGTCCTGCTTGTCGTATTCTCAAGCGGTCTCTTTCTTGGCTCGCGGAACCTGACCGGGATTGCAGCAGTGGTTGATGTTGGACTTGGAAGTGACGTACTTGAACGCTCGGCTGCGAGTGTCCCAAAACGGCTACGCGACAAAATTGATTTTAAACAGTTTTGGACGGTGTGGGATCTTGTCCAAGAACGCTTTATTGATCGTCCAGTTTCAGAGTCACAACTCTTCTACGGGGCACTCTCGGGCATTGTCGGCAGTTTAAACGACCCCTACTCGGTCTACCTCGATCCAACGACTGCAAAGAAATTTAACGATGACCTCGCCGGGAGTTTCGACGGTATTGGGGCTGAGATCGGCATCAAGCGAGACGAATTGCGCATCATTGCGCCCTTAGAAGGTTCTCCAGCAGAACGCGCGGGATTAAAAAGCGGGGATATCATCACGGCGATTGGGGATGTCGAAACTCGCGGCATGCCACTGGAGAAAGCAATAAGTCTTATTCGCGGGAAAAAGGGGACGAGCATTGTCTTGAAAATCTTTCGCGAGTCATTCGTAAAACCCAAAGAATTTACCGTGGTGCGTGATACCATTGTGGTTCAGAGTGTGAAGTCCAAAATGTTGCCGAACGGCATCGCCTACCTCAAGATTTCTTCCTTTGACGAACGAGCCACTGCCGAAGTGCGCCGGGCAGTGGATAATCTTCTTCAGTTTCCTCCGAAAGCATTTATTGTTGATCTGCGCAATGATCCAGGCGGGTTCCTGGATACTGCGGTTGAAATTGCCGGGGAGTGGCTTTCTCGCGAGCCAGTGGTCTACGAACAATACCATGCGAAGCCCAGGGAGACGAATGGCCTGGATAGCAACGGGCGCAAAGTCTATAATGCTACAGGGAGTGCGCGATTAGCAAAACTGAAGACTGTCGTGCTCGTAAACGGCGGTTCGGCTTCTGCTTCAGAGATTCTTGCTGGAGCGCTCCAAGACTACGGAAAAGCTATACTTGTTGGCACTCGGACCTTTGGCAAAGGGTCAGTGCAAGAGTACGAAACGCTCTCTGATGGGTCGGCAGTGAAAGTGACTGTGGCGCGTTGGTTGACTCCGAAAGGCCGAGCGATTGAAAAAGAAGGCATTGTTCCAGATATTGAAGTCCCAGAGCCCGAAGGCGAGCAAACACAGCCAGAGGCAGAGAAGAAAGATCTGGTACTTGAGAAAGCGGTGGAAATTATTCTGACGGGTAAATAAGTAATTGAGTAATTCAGTAATTGTCGTTGACAGTGTTCGTTTCGCGAAACAAAATTACCTATTTACCCAATTACCAAATTACTGCTGTGTCTGCTCCTCGTTGGTATTTCCAATCCCGTCGAAAAATTAGCCCGTTTTTTGCGCTGTTTGCGCCTCCAGTAGTGAGTTCTTCTCTGTTAGAGGAAGTGATCGGGCAGCGTTTCGCGCAGGTGCTCGTGCTTTACGAGGATGGCTGCTATCAGTTTTTTTTGGATTCTCCAAGCCAAGAGCGCATTGCGGCCTCGTTGTTTGAGCGCGTTTCTCGCGAGCCGTTGTTTATTCGAAAGCTCACGGAAGAAGTGAAGCAAGAAGGGCAGAAGCTCCTGGGCATTGCGCGGCGATTTCTTGATGGGGATCTTGAATCGCGTCCATCCTCGGCCTTGCGGCGAATCTTTCACCGGTATCGGGAAGCGTACAGCCGAATGTTCGCGCGAGGGGTGAGCGCCGTGCTCGTGGATCGGCCGCTCATTACCCACCTTCAGAGTGTGCTTGCCCAGAAAGTGCAGCGCGAAGGCGACCCATTTTCCGAGGTGTTCACTGCGCTCTCAACCTCTCCAGACGTAAACTGGCATCTCAAAGAAGAAGAGGAGCTTCGATCAATCGCTCGCCGAGCGCTCAAAGACGAACAATTCGCGCGAGCGGTAGCAAGCGGCAGTATGAGCCGTGAAGGGCTTGCAGTTTTTCCAGAGACATCAGCAGCGCTTGAACGGCATACCGAACGCTTTGGCTGGCTTCCGCATGACTATGAAGCGAGTAGTTGGACCCCAAGCGAGATCGCGGATCGGTTTTTTGAGTTCGCGGCTTCGGCCAAGAGCGCCGCGCGGGTCCAGACCATTCGCACCCGCGTCGCAAAGATAAAGCATAGCCAGCAGTTTCTCATTGATCGGTTCAAGATCGAGCCGCAGGATGCTGGGCTTTTCGAAGCACTCCGACATTGCGTCTATCTCAAGCATTTCCGAAAAAACTTCGATGTGCGGGCATGCCTCGGGCTTGATGCGTTTTTTGCGGTGCTCCAACACCGGAGCACGTTGTCTCACGAGGCATTGCTCGCGTTAAGTCCGGAGGAAGTGGAGCAGCTTCTTGACGGCGCAACATTTTCCGAAGCAGAACTCCTGGCGCGTCGAGGTCGCAGTGCCTTCCTCACCGAGGACGGTGCCACTTCAATCTTCACGGGTTCGCAAACTGACCCATGGTTTGCCCAAGCCAGCGTGGATCAAGACATCGCGGACACGAATATGGTCCGCGGGCTTACGGCTTGTCCGGGCCGGGCAGAAGGCCCCACACGGCTGGTGTTGGATCTCGCGGGTTTAAAAAAAATTACCCAAGGTGATGTCATGATTGTCATGGACGTGTTGCCCGAGTATCTTTCAGTTCTCCGGCGCTGCAGCGCGCTCATTGCGGATGGAGGCGCCACGATTACGAGCCATGTGGCCACCATTGCCCGTGAAGTGGGACTCCCTGCGCTTGTTGGCGCGCTCAACGCCTCAAAAATTTTCAAAGAAGGCGCACTCGTGGAAGTAAACGCCACTGAAGGGTGGGCAAGAGCCCTGAATGCGTAAAACTTGACGCACCACATCAAAAGTTTCGCGCATTCGGCTTGAAGAAAAAAGAAACGCGCCCTGACTGATCCTTAAAAGCAGGACAGCCAGGGCGTTGCTGTGATTCAGGCCTTGCATGGCTCACGGCCGCCGACTTTTTCGGCAGTCCGTTCCAGGAGTACAAGCGCCTCGTCTTTTCCCCCTCTGACAAGGGCGATGATGTGGGTACGATACGGCCAATCTGGATTATCGGTTGGGAATGGAATCCTGGGAACAACGCCTTTATGCGTTGTCGGATCAAGCGCCAAATCTCCGAGCGCTGCGATGAGTGCCCCCCAGTTGTTGATCTTTACTGGGAGATCGATCGCAGCCTGAAGTACACAGAATCCTTCTTCCCACCCCAGCTGGCGGGCAACGGATGCTGCGAACATCTCGGATTCGCAGCGGGTCTTGACGTTCGTCACGATGACGGAGCGAGCGCCGCTTTGGGTCGCGATACGGCCGCCTGCCATTACCCCCGGATGCTGTTCGAGAGTGAAGTTGATGCCAAGGTATCCGCGCTGGCGTTCGATCGGAATGAGCTCTGGAAGATTATCTCGAACCTTCCAGGCCTCCGTGCGAAGCCGTTCGAACACCCCAATAGGCAATCTGGGGTCTGAGAGTTGTTCCTTGAAGAGGATGCTGCCGACATGAACCCCCGCAGCGTTTGTGAGTCGGGCCGCGACATACTCCGTTGCTCTACTCGGTAAGGCAAAATGAAAACTGGCTTCCATTGCCTCGTTTGGGAGTGTACAGGGCCGTACGAGAAAGTCGCGGAGTTGGAGAGGACGCAGTTGCCGGAGGTAAGTCCGGATCGTGGCAGAGTAGTGCGTATCCTTCCAGAGAAGAAACAGTCGTTTTGCGCCGCCGGCTAAGTCTGATGGAGAGACCTCGACCGTGACTTGAGAAATCTTCGAGTGAATGAGCGTAACGGCGTCGACGATTTCCTCTTCGCTGCTGCAGAAGCGATGAGGAGAAGGGAGCGCCTCGACCCCGATTTCTTCGAGGAATCGGTACGCGTTATGCAGTGTATCGAAGACTCCCGCATCTTCGGGAGCGAGATTGTTCGTTTGCTCCCAGGAGATCCCGAGATCGTCGACGAATCGGCGGACCAGGTCGTTCGTCATCAGAAAGTGAAGCGACTGTCCGGCACGGACACTGGTTCGGATATGCTCGCGCACTTCATTCATCTTTCGAGTGCGTTTCAGCAACACCGTCAGCAGTCCAGGGTCACTGCCATCTTCCAGCTCTGTGTAGACCATGATTCTTTCGGAAGCCCCGAGTCCTCGATCCCAGAGCCAGCGCTCATAGCGCGAGAGCTCGCGTTCGTTTTCTGCTGATCGAACGAGGACGACGACCGTTCCCGGAAGGGTGAGCGCCCATTCGCAATACCGCGAGATTCCTGGAACCTCGGTCGCTGGGGCATAGCTCTCCGCACTGATGATATAGAGTGGGTTGCCAATATGCTCGTTCACGACGGTCTCCTTCCATGAGGATTGTTTCAGGAGTTTTCAACGAGCTGTTATCTAAAAACCCATCCGAACCCTAGCAGAAGATAAGAGATTAGACAAGGAAGTTACAGAGGAGTAAAATATTCACCGTATGACAACCTCTGCGCTCATCCGGTCATTTCAAAATATCCATAGCGGGGATGTGGCATTGGTCGGCGGAAAAGGGGCGAGTCTTGGGGAAATGAGCAATGCCAAAATCCCGGTTCCACCGGGGTTTGTCATCACGACCACGGCCTTTTCTCGTTTTCTTGAAGAAACAGATCTGGATGTGGAAGTGGACTCTCGGCTCAATGCCCTGAACGTCGAGGATACAAAGAGTGTGGATGAGACCTCGCGGGTGCTTCGGGCACTGTTTTTTAAATCTCCAATACCGACCGACATAGCAGAAACGATTCTCAAACAGTACGATGCTCTGGAAGCAAAAGCGCCGCTCGTTGCAGTGCGAAGCTCTGCCACTGCGGAAGATTCGACTTCCGCGTCTTGGGCCGGAGAGTTGGAGACCAACCTCAATACGACTCGGAAGGACCTTCTCGAGAAAGTGAAAGAGTGTTGGAGCTCGCTCTATACGCCGCGGGCATTGGTGTACGCGTGCGACCGGGGATTTCTAAAAAGATTTGAAGGTACTTCTCGACTCGGCTCGAAGAATATTGTTCGAGCGAAGTCGAGAACTTCCAAGTCGAGAAGTACCCTCGTCACGTGCGATGTCAAAGTCGCAGTCGTTATTCAGGAAATGGTACAGTCCGAAGTCTCAGGCGTTGCCTTTACCGTGCACCCGGTAACCAAAGATCGCAACCAAATGATCATAGAGGCGGTGTGGGGTTTAGGCGAAGCGCTTGTCTCTGGTCAAGTCACTCCAGATAGTTACGTCGTCCTAAAGAAGCAGGGGACGATTGTGGATATTCATGTAAGCACTCAAGAGCTTCAGATCGCTGGCAATGGCTGGGCGGCAGTCCCGAATGCCCAGCAGAAGCGTCAAAAGCTCGTTTCGGGACTGGTGCTCAAGCTCTCGGACCTCTGTTTACATATAGAGAAGCACTACCGCTTTCCGTGCGACATCGAATGGGCGTACGCAAAAGGGAAGTTCTGGATAACGCAGAGCAGGCCGATTACCACACTGTAGTGTGGTAAATCCAAAACTCTAATTTCTAAATCCAAAACAAGCACAAAATTCAAAATCCGAAACATCGGTGTTTTGGATTTCGGACATTGGGATTTGTTTAGGATTTAGTGCTTTGGATTTAGGATTTCGTTATATATGAAGGTAGTATTTCTCCAAGATCTCCCAGTCCAAAAAGTGCGCAAAGACGACGTCCGCGAGGTTGCCGACGGCTACGCGCGCAATTTTTTGTTTCCAAAAAAGCTTGCGGTGCCGGCAACATCTGCCGCCCTGCAACAAATTCACGCTCATGCGCTAAAGCATGAACGTGAACAGCAACGGGCTACTGGAGCGCTCAATGCCCTCAAGCAAAAGCTCGAGGGCTTGACTGTTGAGTTTAAAAGAAAGGCGCACGAGGGTAAACTCTATGGAGGCATTCATACGCAGGATATTTTGGAGGAGCTAAAAAAGCGCGGCGTTATACTGGAATCAAAGCAGCTCAAACTCGAGCATCCGTTAAAGATGCTGGGGGAGCACAGCGTGAGGGTGAGGTTGGAGGAAGGAATCGAGACAGCAGTGAAGGTACGAGTGAGTGAGGAAATTAGTAATTAGGTAATTGGGTAATTTTTGAATCGTTCGCATCGTTTGTCACGAAATTACTAAGTTACTCAATTACTTATTTATACCGCTGCGTATGTCCAAATTTATTTTCGTTGTTGGTGGCGTCATGAGCGGAGTGGGTAAGGGCACCACGACTGCCGCGCTTGGCCGGTTGTTGCTTTCCAAGGGCTACCGCGTCACCGCGGTCAAGATTGATCCCTATGTAAACATTGACGCCGGCACCATGAACCCCACCGAGCATGGGGAAGTGTTTGTGACCGAGGACGGAGACGAGACCGACCAAGACATCGGTAGTTATGAGCGGTTTTTGGATACAAACATCCTTTCTCTCAACTACATGACCACCGGCCGAGTGTATCAGTCGGTGATCGAGCGGGAGCGCAAGCTCGAGTATCGCGGCAAGTGCGTGCAAGTGGTCCCAGATGTTCCCAATGAGGTAATTCGAAGATTAGAAAATTCTGCAAAGAAGTCGCGGGCAGAAATTGTCCTTGTAGAAGTTGGCGGTACGGTGGGAGAATACGAGAACATTCTTTTTCTTGAGGCAGCTCGGATGATGAAGCTTGCCCATCCCGGCGATATTCTTTTCGTGCTCGTGAGCTATCTTCCGGTTCCGCACCGACTTGGAGAGATGAAAACAAAACCAACACAACACGCCGTTCGCGCGCTCAATGCCGCAGGGATTCAGGCGGATTTCATCGTTGCGCGCTCGGAGCAAGCAATGGATGAGCTTCGTCGTCGAAAGATGAGCGTATTTTGCAACGTTGCAACAGAGGACATCATTCCTGCGCCAGACCTCTCGAGTGTGTATGAGGCGCCACTTCACTACGACAAAGAAAATTTTGGGCAGCGCGTGCTAAAAAAACTTAATCTCCGAGTGCGGCGGCCGGATCTTCGGGGGTGGAAAGTCATGGTGCGTCGGATGCAGACTGCAACCAAGCCGCTTCGAATTGGCATTGTGGGGAAGTACTTTTCAACGGGAAATTTTATTCTCTCGGACGTCTATTTTTCCGTTATTGAAGCTTTGTGGCACGCTATTGGGCAGCAGGGATATAAACCCGAGCTGGTGTGGCTCAATAGTGAAGAATACGAAAAAAATCCGCGCAAAGTCCAGGAGTTGGAGAGATTTGACGGAGTACTTATTCCAGGCGGCTTTGGCACACGCGGAGTCGAAGGAAAGATCAAAGTGATTCAATTTGTCCGAGAGCATCGGATTGCGTACTTTGGTCTTTGTTATGGTATGCAGCTTGCGGCAGTGGAGTTTGCAAGGAACGTTTGCGGATTAAAGAAGGCGAATACCACGGAAGTGGATCCCAAGACGCCGCATCCGGTGATCACGATTCTTCCAGAACAAGAAAAGTTCACGAAAGAATTGCGCTACGGGGGTACCATGCGGCTTGGGGCCTATCCCTGTGCATTAAAGAAAGGCAGTGTGGCAGAGCGCGCGTACAAAGAACGACTCATTATGGAGCGGCATCGGCATCGCTACGAGTTTAACAATACGTACCGAGAGCAGTTTGAAAGTCGCGGGATGATTGCTTCTGGGACTTCTCCGGATGGCCGGCTTGTGGAGATTGTCGAGATCCCAAAGCACCCGTTTTTCGTCGGGGTCCAGTTTCATCCAGAGTTTCTTTCCCGTCCACTTCGCCCGCATCCGCTGTTTCGGGCGTTTGTGAAAGCGGCGATGAGGAGAAAGAAGTAGCACATCTATATTCCCTGAGCTTGTCGAAGGGCCGCTACCGACAAGGGAATGGCTTCGACTATGCTCAGCCAACATTATTCCCTGAACTTGTCGAAGGGCGCATATGCAACCATGGAAATGGTATGTCTATATTCTGGAATGCTGCGATGGAAGCTACTATGTCGGAATGACATGGCAACCCGATACGCGGTGGCGGCAGCATCTCTCTCTTCTCGGTGCGCTCTACACACATAAACACCGACCCAAGCGGGTCGCGTATCTCGAAGAGTATGAGAATCTTGAAGAAGCAAGAGCAAGAGAGCTTCAGATTAAAGGATGGACTCGAGTGAAGAAGGAGAAGTTAATTAAGGGCGAATGGGGAAAATGGTAGGCCTTCGACAAGCTCAGGCAATAAATAAAAAATCCCTTGCGGGATTTTTTTACGAAATTTTATTCCCCGAGCGAAGGTCCGACCGCGGTCGGACCGAAGTCGAAGGGCTCCTACTTTTGTGCCTCACTCGGCGCCACATTTACAAACCGTCGCCATGCGCGGGCGCCGTCAAACCGCACCACCTTCCGGCGGGCAAATGTGACTATACCCTTGGCCACCGCGTAGAGCGTGTCGTCTTTGCCGCGGCGGACATTGTTGCCTGCGTGGAATTTTGTGCCTCGCTGTCGGACAATAATTGAACCGGGCTGGGCTTTTTGCCCGCCAAATAATTTCAACCCAAGCCGTTGTCCGGCCGAGTCGCGTCCTAAAGCGGTAGAACCGCCTGCTTTTTTATGGGCCATACAAACAGAAGTTAGAAGTCAGAAGTAGGAAATCAGAGATGATTGAGTGTGTGAGCCGGGCCTCTCCCTATGGGAGACAGGGAGATTCACTGTGCGATTTCTTTTAGGAGACCTTGGACTTGCCGCTTCAGTTTCGGGAGTTCGTCTTTTATGATTGCCCAGAGCAGTTCGAGGTCCACGGAGAAATAGGTGTGAATGAGTCTGTCCCGCATTCCTGCAAGGCCGCTCCATGGGACTGCTGGATGCGCGGTACGGAATGGGGTTGGGATATTCTTTACTGCCTCTCCAATGATTTCAAGTCGTCGGATGACTGCGTCTTGCGACATTCGAGAATCCATGAAGTCGTCTTTGCGCATTCCGTGCACATGCTCCTCAATCGTTTCAACACTCTCGAGGATGTGGCCGAGAAAAATGTTGACGTCTTTTTTCACATGATCGGTTGCTGCTCTTGGAGAATCCGATCCCGTACGAGAGGATGAAGGGAACGATAGGTCACGACGTCTACCCGAGTGCCAAGGACCTTCTCCAATCGCTGTTCTAAAGCGATGAGATCAAGCAGTGATTTTCTTCCGGTAAATTCAATAAGGAAATCAACGTCGCTTCCTCGGTGCCATTGTCCTCGTACCGTGGATCCAAAAAGCGCGGCGCGTCCAACTCCGGCAGCCCGGAGCACTGGAAGTGCCTTTTTCTTTACACTCTGCACAGTTGGTCGCATACAATCAATGTAGAAGGAATCATACATCATGAGCGCCGGGAAGTCAAACGCGACGCGGCCGAGCATTGACGCGGAGGTAGAACGCGCTATACTGCTTCTGCCTGTGGCGTTCGTCCGCAGCGCTCCTTGACTTGAAAGGAGATTCCCTTGGAATTTTTTTCACGCTGATATTGGGAACCATGAAGGTGCTCGTGCTGGGCGTTTTCTTGTATTGCCTTGGCGCGTTCACCCTGGGCGCAACCCTCGGGATTGTGGTCAACATTGGCGAGCCACTGTGCGGAGCGGATCGTGATGAGGTTCGCCTCGGGCTTTTAATGGTCTGTTGGGTCCTCTCTGGGTTCTGCCTGTGCGGGCTGCTTTGCCTAGCCACGTATTGGTTCCCGGCTCTCGCAACAACGTGAAAGGAGCGGAACTGATGATCAACTCCTCGTCCCAGGAGATGTAGTCACGTTCGTCTACACACCTGAATCCCAGGAGAGCTTTTCGACTCTGCGACGCCCGCCGCCAGCCAACTACCTGTGCATTCAAGGCGTGAAGTAGAGCCAACTGGTCTCCGCTGCCGATCGTCTCGCTGCGTCTCTGCAAGGTGGGCCTCCCGCCTTGTTTTTTTGTTCACGATCAGGGAGGATATTCCCTGAGCGAAGGTCCGACCGCGGTCGGACCGAAGTCGAAGGGTCCCTTTGAGCATGCAAGGACCTTCGACAAGCTCAGGCCATAACAATTTTTTCTACTATCTCAATCTTCTGCCGTTGACGATTTGTTAGGACAAGTGTTAAGATGCTCGCACTTAATGCCCGCCTAAGTTTCCCATTGGAAACGAGGCGGCTACTAAATTCGGAAAGCAGTGACGTATCAAGAATAATCCACGTAACCACTGGGAAATTTTGGCGGGTATGGTAAACATTTTCAGATCCACGGGTCGAAGCAAGACGCGCTGGGGGATTGCGGTGCTTGTTTTGCTGGGGCTGCTGGCTGCAGGGATGGTGTTTCCGGTTCAGACGAATCGGGGGTTGACGGCGCTGCGGCTGCGAACAGTCCGCGAGTATCCGTTCCGACTAGGCCTTGATCTTCAAGGCGGCACCCAGTTGATCTATGACGCGGATGTAAGCCGGGTGCCGTCTGGCGAGCAAAGTGCCGCTCTTGCTGGCGTACGCGACGTGATTGAGCGCAGGGTCAACGCCTTTGGAGTGGCAGAACCCATTGTGCAGACTGCCCGCGCTGGAGATTCCTGGCGCGTTATTGTGGAGCTTGCCGGCATCACCGACATTCAAGGGGCCATTAACCTTATTGGCGAGACCCCGCTTTTGGAATTCAAAGAAGAATCCACGGACAAGCCGCGCGAGCTGACTGCCGAAGAAAAAAAGTTACTTGTCCAGTTCAATGACAAACAGAAGGCGCTGGCCACAGATATATTAAATCGCGTCAAACGCGGGGAAGAATTCGCAGCACTCGCGCGGCAGTATAGCGAAGATCCGGCTGCGGTTAAAGAAAAGGGCGGGGACATCGGTTTTGTCCAAGCAGGGGAGACTGGTTTGGGGGCGGCAATGCTTCGGGAGGTGCTTTCGAGCAAAGTGAAGCCGGGCGAGTTGGTGAGCTCGATTGTCGAAGATGCCTCCGGCTACTCGTTGGTCAAACTGGAAAGCACGCGAGCAGATACCAAAGAGGTCCGTACCCGCCATCTGCTTATCTGTTTTGTGGATGCGATTTCCTGTAATAAACCAATTTCCAAAGAAGATGCACGAAAAAAAATCGAGGAACTCAAAGCCAAAGCAACTGCTGAAAATTTTGAAACCTTGGTTAAGGAAAATTCCACCGAGCCGGGCGCAGACAAATCTGGGGGAGACCTCGGCTACTTTAGCCGCGGACAAATGGTCCAAGCGTTTGAGGAGGTCGCGTTTGCGCAGTCGGTCGGCACGATTTCGGAGCCAGTCGAGTCCCCGTTTGGGTTCCACTTGATTCACAAACTGGATGAGCGTGCGTTGACCGAGTACCATCTGGCCCGTATCTTTTTCAAAAAGAAACAGCCAACTGACATTGTGCCGCCAGCCGAGCCCTGGAAGTACACCGGGCTTACCGGAAAGCAGTTAAAACGCGCAGCCGTGGAATTTGATCCCAACACGAACGAGCCCATTGTGAGTTTGGAATTTAATAGCGAAGGGGGAAAGCTTTTTGAAGAGATTACGCGCCGGAATGTGGGCAAAAACGTGGCAATCTTTTTGGATCGGCAACCGATTTCAGTGCCCAGAGTCAACGAAGCCATTAGCGGCGGCCGCGCAGTTATTACTGGTCGCTTTGATGTCAAAGAAGCAAAACTGCTCGCCCAGCGCCTTAACGCCGGAGCGTTGCCAGTGCCCATTAAACTCGAAGCGCGGCAGCTTATTGGCGCCTCGCTTGGCAAAGAGTCGCTGGACCGGTCGCTGTTGGCCGGAAAGATCGGCTTTGCGATTATTGTCCTGTTCATGCTGCTGTATTATCGGCTGCCAGGACTGCTTGCTTCCATCGCCCTTTCTCTCTATGTGTTGCTCGTTTTGGCGATTTTTAAGCTCTGGCCGGTGACGTTAACCCTTTCTGGGATCGCCGGAGTTATCCTCTCCATTGGCATGGCGGTGGATGCAAACATTCTCATCTTTGAGCGCCTAAAAGAAGAGTTGCGTGCCGGTCGGCCGCTCGACTCTGCGATTGTCGAGGGCTTTCGTCGGGCCTGGACTTCCATTCGTGACTCCAATATTTCAAGTTTAATCACTGCGCTCATTCTTATCACGTTTACGTCAAGCGCGGTGCGCGGATTTGCGCTCACCTTGGCCATCGGTATTCTGGTCTCGATGTTTTCCGCCATCACCGTCACGCGTACCCTTTTGCGGTTTGTGGCTCCGTGGATCAAAGCGAGGGTGTGGTTGTTTGGCGTAGTTTCGGCAAATCCAAAATCCTAAGCACCAAATCCTAAACAAGCACAAAATCCAAAATTGTTGAAATCCTAAAACCCTTTTGCGATTTGAGTTTAGCATATTAGGATTTGTTTAGGATTTAGATATTAGAGCTTCGGAATTTTCACCGCTATGTTGCCCCTGGTCTCCTATCGCCGGCTCTGGTACACGCTTTCTAGCGTGGTGTTTACCGTAAGCATTGCGGGGATCCTACTGTTTGGTCTCAAGCTCGGGATTGACTTTACCGGCGGGACCATGATGGAAATTTCGTTTGCGACAAGAGTGCCGAGCAATGAGGAAATCTTGAAGGTAGTTTTGCCCTTTGACCTTGGGCCAGTCACCATGCAGCCGCTTGGGGATCGGTCCAAGGTGTTGCGTTTTAAGCCAGTGGAAGAATCTGAACGTGCGAAGATTTTTCAAGCTATTGTCCAAAATTTTGATCCGGAGAAAAAGGGGACCGTGAACCTCGAACGCACCGAGGCAATCGGCCCAGTATTAGGCGCTGAACTCAAGGGCAAAACCTTTGAAGCGCTTGTTTTTGCAATTCTGGCAATTCTTCTTTATATCACCTACGTCTTCCGCAAGGCCTCGCGTCCAGTGAAAAGTTGGAAGTATGGGGTTGCCGCAATTGTGGCGCTTATTCACGATGTGACTATCCCAGTAGGGCTCTTTGCCTATCTGGGCCGTTTTCAAGCAGTGGAAGTGGACAGTTCCATTGTCACCGCGCTGCTCACGGTGTTGGGATTCTCCGTTCATGACACCATTGTGGTATTTGACCGCATTCGTGAGCGTTTGCAATCTTCCAAAGAAAATTTTGCCACTGTAGTCAACCAGAGCATTAACCAGACCATTGTGCGCTCGATCAACACCTCGCTGACGGCGTTTCTCGCACTGCTTTCGGTTTACCTTTTTGGGGGAACTTCCACGCAAAACTTTGTCTTGGCCATGATGGTGGGCATCGTGGTCGGCACTTACTCTTCCATCTTCATCGCCTCGCCGCTTCTCGTAAGCTGGCACCAGTGGGCACAAAATCGGAAGGCATAACCTTCGCATCGTCATAGAAAGCAAAAAAAATAGAGCACGGGTAAGGTGCTCATGAGATTTTCTCTCTTTGCTCTCCGGACCATTCTTCGTCTAATTTTCCGTGGAGCATCTTCGTTTTCCAACCCCGCGAGAGTCCAAGGTCGGAGATCGGAAATGCCATGCGATCCACCTCCCGGCAGAGTTTGAAGAAACGACCCGTCCACTCTGACGCAGTCCAGAAATTCTTGCGCAGCCATTCGAGTTCTTTGAGAAGTTGCTCATAGAGCTCTGCGCGTTCGGATGACATCAGGCGCTCTCCGACGCGTTCATGCTCCGTCATCGCGCTCTCCCTGGGAAGCGGAAAGCTCGTTTCGCTTTGAGCTCCGCGACTTCCCATTGCGAGGCGCCAACTTGGCTCAGCGAGAGACTCCATCCGCGAACGCCATGCTCGAAATTCTTCATTTTCTTTGGCCACGAGGCGTCGGTGTCAAAGACGTGGAACCTGAGCCATGTCCAGAGTTTCTCGAGTTCATTGCGTCTGTTCATTCTTCCTCCTTGTTCGAGGATACGTTGTTCAGGTCCGTGCAGCATCTCTAGGTTGCCAGTTGAGAAGTTCAACAGGCAAGGTTTTCTACCATGGGTAGAGGACAAAAGTCAACACGAGTTTTGACTGAGCAGATAAATGTTGATACCATACCCTGTGTATTTCTCTCTTGTCTGCTGCCGATCGGCGGAGTTCGAGCAACCCCTCCTTCGCTCGTTTCCGGTAAGTCAAGGATTCTAACCTTGTGTTGGGATACTTGAGCCGGTCGGCAGCAGTTTGGGGAGGAGAAGACGATTCCCGGGCCGTTAAGGCTAAGCCTCTGTCGAAGGAGGCTTAGCCTTGATCGTATGCACCCGTGGCCCCTCAATCGTTTCTTTGACGAGTTCAAGAATGTCTAGCATCACGCCTTCAAGCACGAGTTTTTGGGCCGCGCTAAACTTTTTAAGGACAAAGATCTTCGGGTCGGTTTTTTGTTTCCAGTTAGGCCGCGCTTGTGCCGGAGCAACGCCAATGCGGATTCGCCAGAATTCTTTGGTGCCGATGTGATCAATGATGGACTGCACGCCATTGTGGCCGCCGGCGGAGGCGCCGAATGAGACGCGCACCGTGCCCAGCGGCAGATCAATATCGTCGTGGAGGACGAGGAAAGGTACTTCTCGACTGCGTTTCACTTCGCTCGAAGAATATGTGGTGAGCTTGCTCGCCTCGCTGAAGCTCCGGCGAAGCGGGTCGAGACCATATTGTTCGACCCGAGTGGAGAACTTCCTTTGTTTTAAGAATGCCGCCACCGCAAGTCCGGAGTTATTCATGAATGTGAGGGGTTTGAGGAGCACGAGGGAAGCTCCTCCACGCGGTCCGATCGCGATCGGACCTTGGTCGGAGAATATGCTTGCCTGAAGTTTTTTATCTGTTTTCCAGGAACCTTCAAGTGTTTGGGCAAACGCGTCTAACACAAGCCAGCCCACGTTGTGGCGGGTGTTTTCGTACTCTTTGCCGGGGTTTCCAAGGGCAGCAATGAGGGGCATAGTGGAGTAATTTGGTAAATGAGTAATTGGGTAATTATCGATGGACGCATCAATCCGTGGTCCTTACTTATTTACTCAATTACTAAGTTACCGTTTCATTCTCGCTGTATATGAATCTTTATTGGCACTCCCGTAAATCCCGCAAGTGCTCGAATATGCTTTTCGATGATTTTGACGATCGAGAAGGGAATTTTGCCGTGGCGCGTGGTGGTGATTGAAAATTCCGGGGGGTTGCTTTTGGTTTGTTTGAGCGCGCCGAGTTTTGGGGTTTGGCGCATGGTTTTGCGAGTTCTCGCGCGTGTCATGCCCAATTCGTGGCTGATTTCTTTAAAAATACTCTGAAGGGTCTGCTCGTCAAGCGTCTTTTGTTTTTCTTCTTGAACCTCAAGGACAAGGTCCAGGAGTTTGGTGATTCTCCACTTTTCATTGGCCGAGATCGTAAGTAGCGGCGCAAATGCGAAGAACGGGAATTCATTGCGCAGTTGTTGTTCAAAATGTCGGATTACGGTGCCGCGATCTGCCTCGGAGGAGCTGGAGGCAGCGAGATCGTATTTGTTGGCCACAAGAATGGTGGCAACATCGGCTTCTTTCACCACTCCGGCAAGCGCGCGATCTTGATGCGAAAGCTGCTCGTCAAATGGATCAAACAGCAGAAGCGCCACATCGGTTTGTCGCAGTCGAAGCAGGGTGCGTTCAACACCAGCTTTCTCTACATCGGGCCCCACATGGCGGCGGATGCCGGCAGTGTCTGTAATTTTTAAGATTCTCCCTTTGTATCGAAACAGCGTGTCAATGGGCTCGCGGGTCGTGTGCGGGCGCGCATCTACAATGACGCGCTCCTCCCCAAGAATTGCATTAAGTAATGAGGATTTGCCTACGTTCGGTTTGCCCAATATTGTGACGATAATGTCCGCTTCGTTCGGCGCTTGATCACCTTCGTCCTTCGTCCTTCGGCCTTCGGCCTTCGCGAGCACTTGAATGACCTCGTCAAGTAGATCCCCGACCCCGGAACCGTTGACTGCGGAGACTGGAACGGGTAGTTGTCCCCCAAGAGAGGGGAGTACCGCGACCTCGGCTCGCAGCGCGTTGTTATCAGATTTGTTCGCAACCACAATAATCGGGCGCTGGAAGGTTCGTGCAACTTTGAGTAGTTCCCGGTCAACGGCCATGAGGCCTTGTTTGGCATCAATGAGGAAAAGGATGAGGTCGGACTTTTTGAGTGTAAGCGTGATCTTCTGCCGGATCTTCATGGCCATGGTCGGCGCGTTCGTCCCTCTGCTTTTTCGCAAGATCTCGACTCCTCCGGTGTCAATGAGCCGGTACGATTGTCCGCGCCAAAGCATCTCGCCTTCTTTGTAGTCGCGCGTGGTGCCCGGAATGGGAGACACGAGCGCCTCACGCGCTTCGGTAAGGCGGTTAAACAGGGTGGACTTGCCGACATTGGTCCGGCCGAACAGGACAATCGTTGAGAGAGACATATTTTTATTCCCTGAGCGAAGCCAAGCGGAGTCGAAGGGCATCCTAATAAGAAGCCAAAAAGTTACCCTTCGACAGGCTCAGGGAATAACTTTTTGGCTTTTGGCAACAGTTTCATACTGCTTACGGCGACAGTGTGGCTTGACGACCGGCAAACCGAGCGGCCGCGTCTTCGCCAAGTACCACGACGCAGTCGAACTTGTTGCTGTTCTCAAGCCAAGACGGCGGATCGGTCGCGATGGAAGCCGAGAGGTGCTTTGCAATTTGATCGCGCTGCTTGCGATGCTTGCCCGTGAGATCATAGAGCGTCGTCGTCTTTGGGGGTTCGCTCACCGCAGCATTGCCAATGTTCTCTACGGCAATCCCTTGGGCAACCAGAAGCTCGCCAACGGTGGCGCCGAGCCCAAAGCTTTTGGTTCCGTTGAGCACTTCCACTCGCGCAGCAGCAACGCTCACCACCGGGCGAGAACGCTCAAAAAGAGTTGCCGCAAGGGTTTTTAGTAATCCATAGTCGCTGCTCTTGGGTTCTAACAGATAAGCGCCGTCAAGCCCCCTGGTCTCTTGGAGAATGCCGTCCTCGAGTTCAATACTAGAAGCCAGGATCTTCGGATCCTTATTGAGAATGTCTTGGAAGCGGAAGACGTCTGGAAAGCTGATGTTGGTCGTGATGTGCTCGCGAAGCAATGTAGAGAGCGCTCCGATGGAGCGGGGACGAAGCAAGGAGGGGCTCATGAGTTTTTCTTTGACCGCGGCAATCACCTTTTGTTGCCGGTGCATTCTGGCAAAGTCCGACCCCTCGCCGTTATTGCCGTAGCGTGATCGGGCGAATTTGAGCGCAGTCGTGCCATCAAAATGGTTCGAACCCTTTTCGATCTTTAATATTTCATAGCGCTCGGCGAGAATTTTGTTTTTCTCATTGCCAATGATGGGGTATTGCTGATCTTCAAAAGATCGCTCGACAAGCACATCAATGCCGCCAATGCGGTCCACGAGTTGCTCAAATCCCCGGAAGTCCACGCGCAGGTAATAGGGGATGGGCAAGTTAAAGAGCTTTTCGAGTTCATCTTTCAGCGCAACGATTCCGGCCCCTGGAGTTTGGACCTCTTGGGTCGCGCCAATGGCGTTGATCTTGCTTCCCGCAGGTCCGACCCCGGGAACAAATAAATCGCGCGGAATCGAAAGCAGTGCCACGGTGTTGGTCGAGGGTTGATAACTGCCAAGCAAAATCGTGTCCGTAAGATACGGCCCATCGTGTCCAGCGCCGCCGATGCCCGTGACCAAAACATTGACCCGATCTGCGTTTTCGCCAGCAAGTACAGTTCCAGAGATCCGCGGCAGCAGGGAAAATGGGAACACGCTCCTGATGGTATTTTGAAGCGCCAGCACTGGCTTGGGCGCAATGGAGGCGGGGATAATAAGAATGGCTTGGGCGCTGACCACTGTGGCCAGCAAAAAAATTCCCAGCAAGAAAAATCCGCGCGCCGTCCAACTCCATGGGCGAAGCGCTTGTCGCTCTTCTTCAAGCAGATCTTGTTCGTGCGCTTCCAGAATATTGGGGTCTTCGCGGCTCATAGAGAGAGAAAACGTAGGGGGAGTCTATCACGCCGCGGTAAAAAAAAGAAGCCCAGTGAGACTTCGCCAGAATCTGCTGTGCAGATTATCGCCCCCGGATCTCGATCGGGGGCAGGCGAAACTCTACCGGGAAGGCCTGCATTCGTTTCTGGTGGGATTGTCATTTTGCCTGCTGCCAGCTAGAATAAGCGCGAGGTGAACGTGGGCACATAGCGCTCTCCTTCGCCTCGAGATTGCTCGGAGCTTCGGCTCGCGGTTCCCGCCGTTCTGCTCGTGCGCTGCGCGCACATCGCATAACAGCGGCCATGCGACATGTCCGTCCGTCACTCCACTTCGCTTCGTGCCGTCCGTCCACGATCGCATAGCCGCGAGCCGTTAGCGGAAAACGCTCGCTTCGCTCGCTGGCGAAATTCGCCTTCGGCGAACATCGCCTCTCGGCTACTGTCCGCGCCTACCGTCGCTGCTATCCTCGCCGCTCGCAAAGCGCACGGCTTCATCTCATAGCGCCTATCCAAAATTTACTTCCAAAAACTTCGTTTTTGTCGTAAACTTTGGATCAGGCGCGGACATTGGGCGAAATATACTTTTCCTTTTAGGGCTTCGTCCAGCCTTTAAAAGAAAGCGGCTTTGATTTTTTCTTTTTAATAGGGGGGAGAAATAAGGTATAATTTAGCACCAATATTCAATCAATATTCAATCATATGAGTGAAACAGAACGCTTTGAGCCACAGGCTCCGACAAAGAAATGGCCAACGCTAGAAGAACTTGCCGAGATGGCGAATAAAATAGACATTCCCGAAAAATGGCAAACTGACCTAAAGCCGCTTACACCAGAAACTTTGCGGGACATCTGCCGACGTTTAGCTGATGAAACACCGTTGTCTCTTGAGGAGTGGAGAAAGCTAAGGGAGGTGCTATATAATAAAATAAATTATTCCAAACAACCTGAAGTACAGCGACTATGGGAACTCACTATTGAACGGGGTATCGATGGTCTCGCTCATTTGATAGAAGTATCAACCCCAGAACAAATTCGCAAATCTGCAGAAGCGCATCCTTCCAAAGATTATAAAGATCCAAAGTTCTACTGGCTGGCTGGTACTGCTAAAACATGGCATGATAATATAATCCGCGTGCTTGATATTAGTATTGGTACAACAGTACAAGGCATTGAAAAACTTGCACAAAAACTTATGGAGCAAGCAAGCATACCATTCGCAAAAAGAGCCAAAGAACTTGGTGCAAGTGGTGCAGATGCTATAGAAGCTACAGTGGATCGTTTAGAATATGTTCGAACTTATAGCTCAAAACAACAAAAAGACGAGACACGAATTGCACAGCGTGTTCAAGAAATCATGTCAACAATATAAAGGTATTTTGGCTCGGGACAATTTACCCTTAGCCCCTCGCCCAAATGGACAAAATTGATTTTTTTCTTTTTAATAGAGGTGGTAATGGAGTTTTCTCCGCTTCGCTCCAAAAATAATAAGGAATAGAAATTTCTGGCTACATCACATAACCGCGTGTATCTGGCTCGCTCTTTCGCAGAAAGAGCTCGCCCAAATTTTGGCCTTTTCCGTTTCGTGCTAGCGTGGTAGAATATTTCCATAAAGGCCTACCCAGTAAAATCACATCCACTTTGTGGAACAGACTTTCATGAAATTCGCCGGCAGGCTTTCGACCTGTACGATGAAATCAAGCGAAAATCCAAACGAAGACCGTATTTGAGGTCGGCTTTCTTTGAAAAGGACAAAATCTTTCTGGAAATCTACTGGCAACACCTTTTTAATCAGAGTAACTGGCGCGACCGCATGCGACGTCTTAGATATTACCCGTGTGCTCTAGAGCTTATCCAACATTCACGGTTTGAGCCGACCTCAAAAGAAAATCCGAACAATCGTTCGGAGATATTTCACCGGTTCACCGGCATTACCAGAGATCAAGTAGTTTTCCATGTCCAGATTAAAGAGGATAAAAATACAGACCAAAAATTCTTAATCTCAATATTCGCTGCAAAATAAAGAAAACCCGACTTGGTGTTCGGATTTTCTTGATGAAGACCTTCCGCTTCGCGTGGTATATGAACCACAGGCCGAAAGCCTTCAATTACACTATACCACAGCTAAAATATATGTCAACCCACCCTTGTGGATAGGCCGGAAAAGGCCAAAATTTCAGATACACGCGGACGTTGGCCAAAATTGCTCGCTTCGCTCGCTGACGCAATCCCGCTTTCAGCGGGACTTACGCCTTTTGGCCAATGGGCGGCGCGTTCCGCTCCAGTTGCCCTTCAGTCGCTCGCTCCACTTCGCGACATCGGCCAACTGTCGCGTATGCGAAATCCGCCTCCTCCCCCGACTGCGGTCGGTGTCGGACTGTCGCATACGCGCCGCCCATTAGGCCAAATCGAATTCTAAACCTGCAATTTTACAAAAAAACAGCCTTTCGTAAAAAGCTGTTTTTGATTCACCCCGACACTTCGCCATGTTCCCATGTTGCGATGTCAGGGTATGCTGTACCTCCTACGACTTTCTGTTGGTCCACCAAATGGTTAAAGCAGCGCCTCCATTGCCGATGAGGCCGTTTACGATCGGGTGGATGAGCTTGTAGCCACTTCCATCTTCCCAGTCAGCCAAGATGGCAAGAATCAGAAGTGAGTAGGCAATTGTGGCGAGCGTCCACGGCAGAGGCTTTTCACGCAGTGTCCCGCGCACAAGTCCGATCATAGTCGGGAGAAACGAGATCAAGAAGATGGCCTGGAGAAATATGTTCGCCATGATGGCGTCACCGGTTGTTCTCCAGAATATTCCGATCCCGAACGCGAGAGCCGTGCACAATATCTCCTCCTCTCCGATTCTGCCAAACTTGCCTCTGATCAGAGAATAGAGGAAAATAGCAGTGAGACCAAGTGTGGCTACAAGCGTGATCGTCCACTCGAACACATTGCCGTGTACCACGCTGAAGTAGGTGATGGTATTCATCGTGCTAACTACCACCCAAATCAGCCACGTTGCAGGGTTTGGAACCGAACTTCCTCTGACGACCTGTCGGAGGTAGAGAAATACCACCACAACAAGTGTCAAACTCGCCAATGTTGAAAGAACTTGTGCCATTCTGCCACCCTCCAATTGCAAGTTGTGAATGTACTTTCACTGACCATGTAATATACCGATCTTTTTGCGCTACGTCAATGGTTTCGACTTGGCCTAACAGCGCATTAGCGGCTCACTTCGTTCGCCCAGACCTTCGTGTGGTAAGCGGCTCCGCCGCGTATTTTATCACACTTCAGGCCTCGCCAATGCGCAAACGTTATACAATATCGCCAAAATTATGAATGAAGTACAACATGGTCGGTACCAACACTACAAAGGCCATTTCTACGAAGTGATTGGCACCGCACGGCACAGTGAAACCCTCGAAGAAATGGTCGTCTACCGAGCGCTTTACGAATCAGAGTTTGGGAAAAACGCTCTTTGGGTCAGACCGAAAGAAATGTTCATGGAATCAGTCCAAGTAGATGGGAAGAATGTACCCCGATTTAACCGTGTGTCATAATTTTGGCGACATCGTATAACAGCGACTATACGCCATCTTCCTACGCTGAAGCTTCGGCAGACAGGCGCATGAGACGCGAACGTTATCGGAAATAAAAGTCCTTTCCCCGCCCCAAGGGGCGGGGTCCTTGAGAAAGAAGGTTTGGAAACCATTGGTTTCCAAGGTATGATAGGGACATGAACCTCACGCGAAGTAACCACTGCGTCTATGATACGCACTACCACGTTGTCTTTCCCGTCAAATACAGCAAAGCCCTCCTCTCTCCCGCCGTTGCGTCCGCTGTGGTCGAGATTGCCCATGAGATCGAGCTCCGGTTTGATATCGTCTTCGAGAAGATTGGCACCGACGGCGATCACATCTTACGCTCTGGACGTGAGGTTCATGTCCCTTCCATCCATACCCCACCCCTTGGGGTGGGGTAATTGATTTTAAACACTTTAACCCAAAAAAGTATGTCCGAACAAATGAATGGTGAACATTTAGAGAAATCTAAAGTAAATGTAGAACGTCACTACAAAGAAATTAATGGCGTACGATTTGAAGAAGGGGTTCCAAAAGAAGAAATCAGTAGTTTTCTCGAAAGACTAGAGGAAATGGATCGAAAGGGCATAGGGAAAGGTTTTGATGAAGATATTCGTTGTTGTCTCGAACACGCAAATGCTGGAAGCACCGCCCCGATTGTACGCGACCCACTCAAGCCTTACGCACTCATTTTGGGAAAAATGACGTTAGAGGATGTAAGAGAAAAAATGAGAGAAAAAGGTTATAAGGGTATGGATTTACACGAAAATTACACGCTTCGAGAGTTGCAAGAAAAAGATTTTTCAAAGCGACGTATACCACTCAATATGTCAAAGGCTGATTTGGATAAATTGATAACCCATTTAAGCAATCTCTACGGAGATGGATACCCTCACCCTATCGAATTTATCTTCATAGGAGAGGGTTTGGATGATGATGGGCGATATCTCCTACCACATTTATCACATATTTGGGTTAATGGCGAACGAGTTGACTTTCCGGAAGACCTCAAACAAATTCAAGTGAAAGAGGCGCAGGCTTTTATGCCGGGTTCAATCTTTGTCGTAGATCAAAAGGGGTGGCGTGTAAATAAGATGAAGGAAAATAATGGGTAAGGAAGTTGGTGGCGCGCAATTCACCCCCAGCCCCTCCTACCCTCGCCCAAATGGACAAAGTTGATTTTTTTAATAGAGGGGAGCAATGAAGTTTTCTCCGCTTCGCTCAGAAAACGATTTATTTATAAAGTGACGCAACCTGATTTAAAAATATGACACTAACAAAGAACTTGCAGTGGTACAAATTACTCTCTCGCGAAGGTGTTGATGTCACAACTATATCACAAATCGATATTGTCTTTTATGATCTTATCAGACAAGCGATTGGAAAAAATGGTGAAGTATTTTTTACAGTCCTAAAAGGTAAAAACTTTACCCATTACATTGGTACTGACCCCAAAGAAGTCGGTAGGTGGATATATAAAAAAATTTTTACTAATCCGAAACAGATAATTAAATATTACGAGGAAGGTAAAAGATTATTAAACAAAATAGAAAAAAATACCGCAAAGTGGTCACACCTACTGACCAGAAAACCTACAAACGACAACTTTATCTCCGCTTTTAGCGATTTTAGAAAAAGTTTCGTAGAAATAAGTTACATCTACAGTATCACCTCGTGGCTTGGAATTGAAGCATGGCAAATTGACTTCGAAAACATGCTTAAAGAGCTAATAACGAGAAATAAATTAGAGAAACAAACAGAAACCATACTTTCAACTGTCTATAAACCATGGAAAAAAACAGCACTTATTGAAATACAAGAAAAACTTGCCAGAGGTAAAAGTCCTAGACGCTTAGCTGATGAATATCAGTTTTTGCGAAGCTGGAGTGTAGTTTGGTACAAACCGATTTCTAAGGAATGGGTTAAGAGTATTCAAATCCCCACTCAAAAAGAAAAGCTGAAACTCTACTCAGCGAAAAAATTATTAGCATTGCTAAAACCGGATGTACAAGAAAAGAAATTTATACAAATTGCACCATATATTGTATTCTTCAAAGATTGGCGAGACGATTTGCGAAGATTTCATGCGTATCATTGGTCATTCTTTTTTGATTTAGTTGGACAAAAGTTTAATGTTCCGCGCAATGATATTGGTTATTTCACACTTAATGAAATAGAAAACGCTTTACAGAAAGGAATTCTTGACACTGCAATCATTGCTAATCGAAAAAAAGAGTGTATAGTGACAATCGCTAAAAAAAGACTGACAATGCAAGTGCTCGATGGCAAGGTACCAGAAAAATACAATAAAATTATTTATGAAGTAGAACACCGAGGAGAGAAAAAGATAGTACGAGGCAAAATCGCACAAGCAGGTGTTGCACGAGGAATTGTGAAAATTATCAGAAGCTATCATGATATCAAAAGAGTGCAAAATGGCGATATTCTCGTTGCGAATACTACTCACCCTGACTTTTTACCAGCGATGCAAAAGGCAACAGCCTTTGTTACCAATGAAGGAGGTATAATTAGCCATGCCGCAATTGTCGCTAGAGAGTTGAAAAAACCATGCATTGTTGGAACTGGTAATGCTACTAAAATATTAATGGATGGAGATTTAGTTGAAGTTGATGCAAATAAAGGTATTGTTAAGATTCTAGAAAAGTAAAATAGAAACTCGCAATAAGGTGTCTTGGTTTTTGGGAATTCACCCTTAAGACCATTCTATGGTAAAATAAAATCGGTTTAACTATTGCTATGGCAGACATTCAAAACCCAAACAACCATATTACCTTGTTTAAAGGCAAAATTATCAGGAAAACTATTTTTAATAAAGAGTGGTATTTTTCTGTTGTTGATATAGTGGGAGTGCTCACCGATAGCCCTGATCCTGGCGCCTACTGGAGAAAGCTGAAGCAAAGATTAAATGAGGAAGGTAGTGAAGTCGTGACATTTTGTCACGGGTTGAAATTAGAAGCTCCCGACGGAAAAATGCGCGAGACCGACTGCGCCAATACTGAAGGTATTTTGCGTATTATTCAATCAATCCCTTCATCAAAGGCCGAGCCATTAAAACGTTGGCTGGCTAAAATCGGGTATGAAAGAGTGCAAGAAATAGAAAACCCCGAACTGGCGACAAAAAGAACGCGATTGCTTTATAAACTCAAAGGATATCCAGAGGACTGGATTGAGAAACGAATGCGCGGAATTGCCATCCGTGAGGAATTGACAGACGAGTGGCAAAAACGCGGAGCGGAAAACGAACGAGATTACGAAATTTTGACTGCTGAAATTTCCAAAGCAACCTTCGGCGTTACTCCTTCAGAATACAAGAAGATCAAGGGTCTCAAACGCCATAATCTTCGCGATCACATGGATGATTTTGAATTGATTTTAACCATGCTTGGCGAAAGAACGACCACAGAAATACATCGTACTAAAGATACCAAAGGCGTACCTCGGCTAAAAGACGATGCCAGAGCTGGCGGGCAAATCGCCGGCTCAGCTCGAAAACAAATTGAAAGAAAAATCGGGCGATCCGTGGTATCAAAAAATAATTTCTTGAAAACCAAAGATGTAAAAAGGCTGAAAAAAAAGAATTGAAAAAGGCGTCTTGGTTTTTGGGCATTCACCCCCAGCCCCTCCTACCCTCGCCCAAATGGACAAAATTGATTTTTTTCTTTTTAATAGAGGGGAGCAATGATGTTTTCTCCGCTTCGCTCAGAAAACGATTTAAAAAAATTTTATGGATGAAACAAAACGAGGTAAAATGCCACCAGGGGAACAAAAGAAAGAAGAAATAAAAAGAGAGCTCCGATCTAGGATAGGTGATCCTGATTGGCAAATTTTAGATATGGACGTTCGACTTTTAAAAGAGGCTGGAGAAAAAAATCTTACATCTGTATTTAAACTTCTGTTCGATAAAACATTTATGCAGCTAAAGGAAGTATTCGACGAAGGTTCTACTGGAGCTGTCGCAAGCCAGGTTGGTCATCAAGGAGTACATGCAGCGAATACTTATGAATGGCATGGGGGTACAATTCCTGAAACAGAAACGGAACTTCACGAAAGAGGCAGAGCACTTTTGCAGTTGAGAAATATCTACCAAACCGGGCACAATCTTGATGCTGTTCAATATTTCGAATCAATAGGAATGAAAAAACAGGCTAAGCAGCTCGAAGACATGTTTAAAGAAGTTTGCGGACTCAATGATAACGAAATTGCATATCTGAAAGAAAATCCAGATGTATACAATCGAAGCATTCGAGGATTATCTCGCAGAATTAATAGCGAGAAAATGAAAGCATTTTCAGAGCAATACTTACAATTGTTACAAGATGAATTGGAGAGATTATTTGTTAGTTTTCCTCAACCTCTCCTTAACACAGAAGAAACTGATAAAGTTGTCCAAGAAATTAAGGATAGAATGGAAGAACTACTCGATCAAATCAAATAATAAGGTGTCTTGGGTTTTGGCCATTCACCCCCAGCCCCTTTTATGACGAAACGAAAAATGAAATCAGCTATCTCTGACGAATCACTTGCACCACTTGGAAAAGCTCGACATGGTCTGCTGGCGGCAAAAAAAGAATGCCCGAATTCGCTTCTGGCGGGATTGTCATTTTTTCCGCTGCCCGCTAGAATGAGCGCGAGGGGCATGTAGCTCAGCTGGTTAGAGCGCCCCGCCCCTCATTATTACATTCTCTGGTGGGCACATAGCTCAGTTGGTTAGAGCGCTGTCCTCACACGACAGAGGTCCCTGGTTCGAACCCAGGTGTGCCCACCAGAGAATTGAATATCGTCACGGCGGGGAGGTCCTCCGATCGCGGTCGGAGAGATTCCCAGCTTGCACCACAAGACTTCAGCGGTATGACAATACATTTTTTCGACGGTGGTATTGAGCGTTTTATTGAGGCGCTTGAGAGGCCAACGATTGCGAAAGTTTTACGAACGATTGACCTTCTGGAAAGATTTGGGCATCAACTTGGGATGCCGCACAGTAGGCGCATTGACCGGCGATTATTCGAATTGCGAATACGAGGGCAACAAGAGGTCCGCTTGCTGTATACGTTTCACAAAGACACCATCGTGCTCCTCCATGGCTTTATCAAGAAATCCCACCGTATTCCGGTAAGAGAATCTGCGACTGCTGCTCAGAAATTACGCGCACTTGACAGAACATAACATATACGTTATACTCACTTCGTCTATGAAATCCTACGCGACGTTCAAAAAGCAACTGCTGAAGGATACGGCGGTTTCAAGGATCTACAATGAGCTCGGACCCGAGTTTGCTCTCGTGCAGATGATTATTGAGAAACGCATAAAAAAGGGATTGACACAGTTAGAACTTGCCCGGAGAATTGGAACAAAACAATCTGCTATTGCCCGCCTTGAATCTGGCAGATACAACCCGACCCTCGTCTTTTTAGAGAGAGTTGCCAAGGCACTCGATGGGCAGTTGATGGTATCAATTTCCTAAGACCATCATCGGTTTACTTCCGCAAGAGCTTTAATTTCTTCGCAAGCTGGAGTCGTTGATAGGCCTCTTCGTAGGCAAGCATGAGCTGCCCGCGGCCAAAGGATTGGCCCACCCCTTTGATGGACGTGACAAAGTCAAGCTCGGGCAGTTGGCCGTCTCGCAATAGCCCCATGATTTGTGCAGGGGTTTTTCCTGCAGCACGTTCTTTGGCATAGAGGCGTGGTGAAACATCAGCTTTGGGTCGGCACAACTGGTGGAGTCTTGGTCGGCACAACGCAGACTTGTTTTTTGAGGGGGTCTAGAAACATGCAGCGCATCGGCCAGCGGCTTTTTGACGTGCCGAGTTTCGGACAGTCGTCGACGCTACTGCGAGATAATTGGCAATGTCCTCATGATCTGCGGCAAAGGCGAGGCCGAGCGTTTGGAGGTCAAAGGTCGGCGAATATGCGAGGCATTGCCGCGCAGCATGTTGCACTTTAGAAACGAGCTGCGTTTTGAGTTCTGTAGGAAGAAGCGCGAGTATGAGTTTGAGGTTGGCTTTTATTTCTTTTTTGTCCAAACATGCGGTTGCGAGCGCATCCATCTGCCAACCATCCGGACAGTAGCAGGGGAATTTTTGTAGCACCACTTTGCACTGCTGCTCAAGTGAGGGTTGTGCGGCGGAGAAAACGCTCGCCATCGGCAAGACCATTCAATTTATTGTATACTGACTGTGGATAAGCGCATCATGTTTAAACCATCTTTTTCTATGAGGATTTTGTTTTTACGAGTTGCAGGGCTTGTGTTTGCGTTGGTTGTTGCATTTCCCGCAGCTGCTGCATCCACCGAGGATCTTGTACTGCTGTTTCCGTTTGATCAAGATTCAGGAGCCACTGCGACTGATCTTTCTGGTAATGGCAATCATGGGACCGTGAGCGCGACCCGAGCAGAAGGCAAGTTCGGGCAAGCAGTCCAGTTTGACGGAGTGGACGATGCAATTCGAGTGCAGCACAGCAGCTCCTTGGTGTTTTCCAATGCGATAACTGTAGAAGCATGGGTGAACCTTGATGCGGGAGCGGGTTCTGCAAAGATTATGCAGAAAAAAGCCGTGAGCGGTAGTGGCCCCGGCGGGTTTATTTTTGGCGCCTGGTTTGCAAATCCCGCAGGACATGCGTTTGAAGTGTACGATACTCAAGGCCAGCAGCATATCGGCGACACCGGAGTGGCTCCGGTGCGCGGGACTTGGCAGCATGTGGCAGGGACGTTTGATGGGTCAACGATCAACATGTACCTTGATGGGGTCCTGAAGAAGTCCACCGCGTACCAAGGGTCGTTTGGCGCAAATACCGATGAACTGCTCATTGGCATTCAGTCCAACAATCTCATGCCCCTTAAAGGCAAGCTCGATGACATCCGCATTTACCGCAGCGCGCTTTCTGCCTCTGAAATCGCCTGCGATATGCAAGGCAATATTATAGAAAACGGAGCGTGTATTCCGCTTTCCCAAATGAACAAGCGGCCGACGATCACTGCTTCCGGTCCTGCCACACTCAAAGCCAACGCCGAAGGCGCCTGGCAAGTTTTGGCAGCAGATGCGGATGGCGCCACGTTTGCCTACTCGGTGGATTGGGGGGATGGCACTTCTGCCGAAGACGGGACAACCAGCGCGCCAGTGGCAAAGACGTCCACGTCGTTTACCCATCGGTACGCCAATGCCGGAAGCTACAATGCGATTTTTTCCGTCGCTGACAGCAAAGGCGCCGTGGTCCGTCAAACCGTGCCGGTGGTCGTGAGCCCGCCTGCAGAACTCTCGGGAAATATTTTCGATCCGTATACGCTGCGGTTTGCTGATAGTCCCTACACGGTAAAAAGCAATGTGGTTGTTTTCCCTGGCGCCACCTTGACCGTGGAGCCCGGCACGGTGGTTCGCTTCTCTGCAGGAACATCCCTTGAGATTCGGGGAGCACTCGTGGCCGAGGGGATCGCGGAAAAGCGCGTGAGATTCACGGCGGTCGAGAGTGCGCAAACCAAGGGGAGCTGGGGCGGAATTCGGGTGAGCAATACTCTCGGAGGACGCGCGTCGCTTCGGTTCGCGGATGTGGAGTTTGCGCAAGCTGCGCTTATGGTCGAGTGTTGTCATTCCGGCGGGCCATTGACGATTGCGGACTCCGCCTTCCGCAACAATATGACTGCCCTCGGCGGCTACGCCGGAAATGTGAGGGTAACCGTGGACCGCACCACCTTTGAGAACAACACTAATGCCGTCACCAGTGCCGACAAAGACATCCGAGATTCCACCTTCCGCAACAACACCTATGGGCTCTACCAAACCGAGCGCATCTCGGTAACAAATAGCACACTCACCGGCCACAAGGTCGCGCTCTGGGGCGGCCGAGGAACCGTGAGCGGCTCCACCATCACCGGAAACGAAACCGGAGTCCAGGCCTTCTATGAAGGATTCACCCTGGAGAAAAATACTATTACGAACAATGGGGTTGGAGTGATTCTGGGGCAGTACGATGGAACAACTCCGACGATCAGAAGCAACAATATTCACGGCAACACCACCTACAACCTCAAGGTCACCGGATCCGCGAACAAGACCGTTGCTGACAACTGGTGGGGCACGACCGCTTCCGCAGACATTGACGCAAAGATCTACGATGGCAAGGACGATCCGACGCTTGGATTGGCGGTGTACTCGCCGGTCCGCAGTTTGCCTATAGATATCAACCAGCCGACGTCGGTCTCATCGCTGATACCGCCGTCGACGCCGTGGGTGAGTTACACCGGTGCGAAGTGTCTCATTGATGGCGACTATGCGCAAAGCGGGATCTTCACGATTTCGTGGAAGAGAGAGCCGCTACTGGTGAACCGAGTGGAGGTGACCGCTCCGCCCGACTACAGCACCCGTTTCGTGAGAGTGAATAAAGAAGCGGACGCCGTCGGCTTCGACGGGCCGCTTGGGTTCGTCGCCTCAAATGGGCAACTGTTGACCTTTAGACCAGGCAAGACCTATCGTGCGCAGATTTTCAGCGACTCCGGTGCGAGTGACGTAGTGCCGTTTAGTATTGCGATCTGTACCGGCGGGCAAGTTCCGCCTGCCGACTCTCCGGCAGCGGCAGGACCTGTGGGCCCTGGTTTGGTCGTTGCGCCTCCGGTGCCTGGAGTGACTGCCCCTGCTCCAAGTGGCGCAGGCGCTGGGGCAGGAACCGGGGCCGCAGGAGGAACTCCAGCAAGTGCGATAGCGCCCGGAGCGCTCGCGACTCCAGGCGGAATTGCTCCTCCATTTATTTCCACCACTCCCCAGCTTGCGGTAGAGACGTATAAAGCATTTAAAGAAGTGGAACAACTTCGCGAGCAGCTTCAGCGCGTTGAGGAATTTCGCGGCAAAGTGGACGAGGACAAGCGCGAGCAACTGAAGAGCGAATTTGCCAGCAGGATCTCTGCGGCCGAAGCCAAGATTGAACAGGGAGATCTGGCCGGCGCTCGTGCACTCGCGGCTGAAGTCAAAACCTCGCCGCTCGCAGGAGAGGTCCGATCGTTTGTGAGGCCCAAAGAAGAACTCAAGCAGCTTCAGGAGCGGTTTAAGCAGGCGGAAAAAACTGTCGTGATCCTTCTGCCAGTGCCCATTAGTGCCAAAGAGATCGCCAGCGCTGGCGGGGCATTCTTATTCACTGATTCGTTCGAAGCTGCGGCGGACTTGGCGCTCTCCCAGCGCTATGCAAAGCGCGCGGAAGATCTCTTTAGGCGAGGAAACGATGCGGCGGCGCAGAAGTTTCTGGAGCGGGCCTACGGAAGCTCTCCGCACGACGAGCTGCTGTTGGAGCAAGGCAAGGTAGAGCAGCTTTCGCCAACGGCCGTGGCAAAATTCGTTGAGCAACTGAAAGAGCGGCTGGATCGGACTGCTCGCGGGGTAAGCGAGGCGCTTGCCCGAGGCGTTCCAATTGAAGCAGAAGCGCAAACACGCTTACAACAGGCCAAGGCCGAAGTCGCGAAACTGGAGGCCGCCGCAGATCGTCAGGCAACCGCAGAGCTCAAAGAAGGCCTGGAAAACCTCAAAGACCTTGATCTTGCCGAGCATTTCACGAACTTCAAAGGAGAGGGGATCCTCTCGGGCGAGCGAGTGGATTTGGAGATTGCCGAAGCCGCGGCGCGCCTCAAGACCCTTAACCGAACCATTGCGGATGCGGCTGCTGCAGGAAAAGACACCGCAGAATTGGCTGGGTTAAAAGCAATGCAAGAGAGCGTGGTGGCCACGCTTACTGCCGCGCGCGAGACCGGCGATCCGTCGCTGGTAGTCCAGACCATGGACATACTGCGTCAACAGGATAAAGTGCTCTTTGAGCGCGCCGGAGCGCTCGCGGTTGAACTCGGAACGAAACGGTTTGCCGCCGAGCTTTCGGCAACACTGGATCGCGCCAGTGAAGGCCTTGCCGCAGCGGAAACGCTCAAGGTTCCGACCTCAGTCAGGGGAAGGTTTACGGAGTTAACGAAAGCCATGAACAGTGCATTAAAGCAGGCCCAAGCGGTTAAAGACGAGCCGGACAAACTCGAGCGTGCAATCTCTGAGGTGACGACGCTTGGCGCCCGCCTTGGGGAATTGGCCGCGGACTTTCAAGTGAAGGATGCAGAATTGGTGAGTTTCGCCCTGGCCGGAGTCGCGCCAACAGGGTTTGAGGCAGCCCTTGGAGAGGATGCGGAAAAACTCGCAGCTGCCGAAGCAATGGTTGCAGCAGTCCCGGCTCGTCAGACCTTTGCCGTGTCCAAACTTCTAAGCACGTTGGATCCGAAATCCCTGGAAGAGCTGCTGGAAGCCCGAGAGCAGGATGAAGCTGCGGCAGATGCACTCTTGGGTACCATCGCGGCGTTGCCCGCCAAACACCAGCGGCAGATGCTTCAAGGGAAACTGGCGCTGCAAAACGAGCTGAACCTTGTCCGGCAAGGCCGTGCGGTTGTTGAGGAGATTGAAGGCGTCAGCGAGCAAGCTCTTGAGAAGATAGATGAGCTTCTTGAGGAATTGGAAGCAGCGGTGTTCCCAATACAAACGAATGATCGGGCGCACGCAATGCTTTCCGCGCTAAGCTCCCGTCTTCTCGCAGCCGAGGATCCCACTGAAGTCGCGGTGTTGGCAGCAGCTGCCGAGCAGCAGTATCGGGCAATTACCAAGGCTGGACAGCAAGAAAGTATTGCTTCTGGCATTTCGCCTGCGGCAAATATTGATCCCACCAGTCCGCTCTTTGCGGAAGCGAGGTATCTTCGAGCAGAGGGCGCGCTGCTGCTTCCACCAACAAAACCGCTGAAACTCAAAGAGCGCGTGGCGCGATCGGAGTTTGCGAGTATGCTCAATAAGACTTTAGACAAGGCGGTGCTGCCAGAACAAGGGACTGGTACGCTCTCGGTTGCCGATGGACTGCGTTCGGCGCTCAAGGCCTACGGTATTACCCCGGACTTTAACGCACGCGACGTCAAACGACTCGCTGGGTTTGCCAAACGGGTCGGTTTGCTCGAAGTAGAGGTTGCAGATCTTGCGCGACCCATGACGCGAGCGCTCGCGCTTGAACTCATCGCGCACGCAGATCAAAAATGGGGCGACGAGCGAAAGTAGCAGTAGTTACGCTCGGCAGCTTGCTCTGCCGGTCTTCTCAAAATATTGCTGGTGATAGTCCTCGGCCGGATAGAAGGGCCCGGCCGGGGTGATTTCCGTTGCAATCGGCCGACTGAACTTTTTTGTGCGTTCCAGATCCTCTTTTGATCTGCGCGCCTCACGCTCATGCGCTAGCGTATGAACGTAAACTGCGCTGCGGTATTGATCGCCGACATCTGGCCCTTGGCGGTTTACTTGCGTGGGGTCATGGCATTCCCAGAACGCGGCGAGCAGTTTCTCGTAGGAGATTTTTTTGGGATCAAACTCAACCTCCACGGCTTCGGCATGTCCGGTTCCATAGCTAGAGACCATCTCGTAGGTGGGATTTGCTGTGTGCCCTCCGGTGTAGCCGACTTGGGTTGAGACAACGCCCGGCAGATGCCGGAACGCTTCCTCGACTCCCCAGAAGCATCCAGCAGCAAACGTGGCTTTGTGGGTTGGCATAAATACCGCTTTTCATTAATTTATTCTTTCTTCGGTCTTTTTCCTTTCGCGTTCTTGAAATATTTTTGCGTGTCACGATCAAAATCGGATATGAATTCGCGGTCTTGGACGACTCGATATTTTTCAAATTCCTTTTGGGCGTGCTCGAGCGCTTGCTCGTGAGAGACGCTTCCCGCACCTTGTAAAATTTCAAACGTGCCCAGTTTCAAATAGCTGTCAATAAACCTTGCCCACTGCGCCATCGTGGTGAGGATGCCGCGTTTTGCCCGATCTTCTGCCAAATCTAGAAAGGCGGAAACGATTCTCCGCAAGCTCGCCAACTCTTCTTGATGGAGGTAGTTTTTCGCGATGACCACGTCAGTTTTTATAATTCTGCCCCTCGGGCTTTGTTTCCAAGAAGTCAGCCCCATGTTCTTTTTTCCGCTATCCGCGCGATGACGGATGATCTCTGCAGCGGTGCTTCCGGTAATAGCATAGTGCAGCTTGTTCTGCACGAATGCAAAGAATGTTTTTGTCGTTTTGCTGGCGTGATCATAATCAGCGGCTGTTTCGTAAATATCAGCTATCTTTTGATACAGCCGGCGTTCGCTCAAACGTATCTCCCGGATACGTTCCAGCAAATCCTCGAAGTAATCTTTCCCAAAGTGAACGCCGTTTTTTAGTCGTTCATCGTCTAACACAAAACCTTTCACCACAAATTCACGCAGGGTTTTCGTGGCCCATTGACGAAAGCGGACAGCTTTTTCAGAATTGACGCGATATCCAACCGAAATAATAGCATCGAGATTGTAGAAGAGAGTCTTTCGTTCCACTTCCCTTCCACCTTCTTCTTGAACTTGTAAAAATTCCTTACAAGTTGCATGTTCGTTTATCTCACCCTCAAAATACAAATTTTTTAAGTGTATGGTTATATTTTGGGACGAAGTTTCGAAAAGTCCAGCCATCCTTTTTTGGGTCAGCCACACCGTTTCCCCTTGGAACAGCACCTCAACGCGTACGTCCCCCTCGGGGGTCGTGTAGAGAAGAAAGTCTGACTCTTGAGGAACAATATGTTTTGGTCCGTTCATATTTTTTAGAAATGCATTCCTTTCGGGCTGCTGGGAATTTCACCGGCCATAGGGCTTCCGCCCTCTGGCGCTCCCCCTCCGATCGCGATCGGAGGGGTCGCTGTCACCCCAGCGGGGAAACCCCCGTTTCCCCGTCCCCCTTCCCAGTCCAATTTTTGCACCCCTCATTCATTTCATTCACTCGGGCTGCTGGGAATTGAACCCAGTCTTCACGGTCCCGAACCGTGCGTACTGCCGGTATACTACAGCCCGATTATCGAAATTCCAAATAACAAAATCAAAATGCAAAATGAGGCGGCGTGATACACACTATAGCCAAACTGCGAAAAATTGGCTAGAGTGTAGTTATGTTGGGTACTCTCTCTATTGTTGCGACTCCGATAGGCAATCTTGCCGATATGACATTTCGTGGCGTGGAGACGCTTAAAAGCGCGGATGTGGTGGTGTGCGAGACCCCGAATGACACCCGCCGGTTGCTATCTCACTTCGAGATTCGCAAGCCCCTGCTGGTCTGGAGACAACGGAGCAAAGACGCGGGCGAGATTATCGAAAAATTGCGTGCTGGAGAGTCGCTTGCCTATGTGACCTGTGCGGGCACGCCAAACATTTCGGATCCTGGGGGCAAGCTTGTGGAGATTGTAAATCAGCAACTTCCTGAAGCCAAGATTACCCAAATTCCGGGCCCGAGTGCGGTCATTGCCGCGCTCTCGGTCTCCGGAGTGCCTGCGGACGAGTTCTGTTTTTTTGGGTTTCCGCCGTCCAAGAAAGGCCGTCGTTCCTATTTTGCAGACATTGCCAATTACCCCTTTGCCGCAGTGTTCTATGAGGGCCCGCATCGGGTCCTTAAAAGTTTGCGAGAACTGGAGGCTGCTGGCGCCGGAGAGCGCCACACCGTTGTCTGCCGCGAGCTCACGAAAGTGTATGAAAGTATCTACCGTGGTACGCTCGTTGAAGTGATCGAGAAGGTAGCAGGGGATCCGGTGAGAGGAGAATATACGGTAGTTATTGGACCACAAGCGAAGAAATCCCAAATCCAAAGCACCAAATCCTAAACAAATTCAAATGTCCGAAATCCGAAACACTGACGTTTTGAATTTATCGTTTTTGAATTTTGTGCTTGTTTTGGATTTAGAAATTAGAGCTTCGAATTTTTGGCCACTATGTCGAAGTTTTATTTAACCACTCCCATCTACTACATTAACGACAAGCCACACATTGGGCATGCGTATACGACCATTGTCGCGGACGCGTTGGCGCGGTGGCATCGCATGAAGGGGGAGGAAGTGTTTTTTTTGACTGGCACAGACGAAAATAGCGAGAAGAACGCGGAAGCGGCCCGGAAAGTTGGAGAGCAAGATCTTGGGAAATACCTTGATCATATGAGTGCGGCCTGGCAGATGACCTGGGATACGTTGGGTCTTTCTAATGACGATTTCATTCGAACAACCGAAGAGCGTCACCAGAAAGCTGTCGTGAAGTTTTGGAAGGTGGTTTTGCGTGCCGGAGATATTTACCAAGGCGATTATGAAGGACTGTATTGCCAAGGATGTGAAGCATACCTTGTGGTCTCTGACCTCGTTGATGGCACGTGCGCTATCCATAAGAAGCCGCCAAAAAAGCTCAAAGAGCACAACTATTTTTTCCGAGCAGCAAAATATCGCGATGCGGTCATCGCGCATATCGAGTTACACCCCGAGTTTGTTCAGCCGGAATCACGTCGGAACGAAGTGCTGCAGTATCTCAAAATCGCTTTTGGAGATATCAGCATTTCTCGAGCATGGAAGACGCGGGAGTACGCTGGGGGAGTCTCCTTTGGTATTCCGGTGCCAGGCGATAAGGACCAAGCGATCTATGTGTGGTTTGACGCGCTCATCAATTATCTGACTGCTGCTGGATATGGCACGAATGAGCGAAGATTTAGGAGTCTCTGGCCAGCAGATCTTCACATTGTCGGCAAAGATATTTTAAAGTTTCACGCGGCACTTTGGCCAGCAATGTTGCTTTCTGCTGGGTTGGAATTGCCAAAAAAAATATTTGCGCATGGATTTTTCACAGTGGACGGCCAGAAAATGAGCAAGTCCTTAGGTAATGTAACCAATCCGCTTGACGTGGTAGGCAAGTACGGGAATGACACACTCCGGTACTTTGTTTTGCGGGAGATTCCCTTTGGCGAGGATGGAGACTTCGGCGTTTCGAAACTTGAGGCGCGCTATTCGGCTGACCTTCAGCATGGTATTGGAAACGTTTGCCGTAGAATTATCACGCTTGCAGACCAAATTGGGGCCCGCCAGATGCAGTCTGTTTCTGGCGGTTTGATTTCAGAAGCTGTTACACTGCCGGAACAAACTGCAGTTGCGTGGCAGCACTATACAGCAGGGATGGACAGGCAAGCCACACATGAAGCAGTGACGGCGCTCTGGGAGTATTTGGGCACGCTTGATGCGGTACTCGAGCGAACAAAGCCATGGGAGAATTCACGGCCGATCGAAGCCCGAGCGTGCGTGCTGGGCACGTTGCTTGAATCACTTCGGCACGTCGCCTGGATGGCATGGCCGTTGCTTCCGAGTACCGCAGAGGCGATTTTTCGATCTTTAGGTATATGGACAAAAGAGTCTACCCGGACTCTTGCTGAGGCGAAGCAATGGAGCAACCTTAATGCAAAGTCAATTTCCATTTCCCGTGGGGCGCCGTTGTTTCCCCCAATTCAGAGGTCAGAAGTCAGAGGTCAGAAGTCGGATGCGCGGAATTAGTTATTAGAAATTAGTCATTAGTCATTCGCTTGTATGTCCCTCTTCGATCTCATGCTGCTCATCATCCTCCTGCTGTTTGCCAGTGCCGGATTTCGGTTCGGGCTTATTCACGCGGTCGGGTCGCTGGTTGGCATCGCGGTGGGACTCGTTGTCGCGGGCCGCATGTACGAGGTCGTGGCGTTAAAAATTGTTCCCTATATCGGTGGAAGCGAAGCGCTCGCTCGATTTTTTGCCTACCTTGTGATCTTTATCCTCGTCAATCGCCTTGTCGGTGTCGCGTTCTGGATCTTGGAAAGGACCTACAACATTCTTGCGATCGTTCCAGGGCTTAAACTCATCAATCGAGGCTTGGGCGCGCTCTTGGGATTTATCGAAGGGATTCTCGTGCTTGGGGTTATCTTTCACCTTATTGGCCGTGTGCCGGTGTTGGGCACGGCAATGGCTCCGATCGCGCGTTCCCAACTTGCCCAGTGGATATTATCGGTTTCATCGCTCCTGCTGCCGTTGCTGCCACAATGGTTTAGAGACCTTACTGAGGTGGATTGGGAGACGGTTCGTCGTTTAGTAGCGTTTCCCGGCGGCACTGCGGCACTGAAAGGATTAAGCGATGTTAGCGGCGCCACGCCGCTTATTGAGCAACTCCAAAAGTCCGGACCCCAAGCCGTGGAGCTTTTTGAGCAGCTCAAAAAGAGCGTCGGTCCACGATGAGATACAAAATTCTAAATCCGAAATTCAAAACTCGAAACACCAGTGTTTTGAGTTTATAGTTTTTTGACTTTGTGTTTGTTTTGAATTTTAGAAATTAGGATTTCGAATTTACTATGCCTCCGCGTTTCTACGACATCCACGCCCATGTGAACTTTAAGGCCTTCAAAGAAGACGGGCAGCAAGTCATGGCTAATGCTGCTTCCCGCGGCGTCTGGATGAATTTGGTGGGTTCGCAAATTGACACCAGCCGACGGGCAGTGGAAATGGCTGGTCGGTATCCGGAAGGAGTGTTTGCGATTATTGGACTTCATCCCATTCACCTGGTTCAGAGTGTTGTTGACGAAGAAGAAGATCACTTTGCAACGCGCTGCGAGCAGTTTGATTCAGAGCAATATCGTGCGCTCGCGGTTGGCAATCCAAGGGTGATCGCGATCGGGGAGTGCGGGTTGGATTACTACCATCTGAAGTCAGAAATCGGAGGTCAGAAGTCAGAAGTGTTGAGTGTTGAGAAGATTATCGAGTTGCAAAAGGAAACACTTTTGCAGCAAATTGCGCTTGCCAAGGAGTTGGACCTCCCATTGATGTTGCACTGCCGTCAAGATGCTCGAGCCGGTGGTCAAGGCTTCGCCTCGACCAATGCCTATGATGATCAATATGAGATTCTGAAAGAAATGGGAGTGAGCCGCGGCGTCATGCACAGCTTTTGCGGAACTCCGGAGCAAGCGAAGAAGTTCATCGAGCTCGGTATCCTCATCTCAATCTCCGGCATTGTCACGTTTAAGAATGCTGACGTCGTGCGCGACGTGGTTCGGGCAATGCCACTTGACATGCTCACGATAGACACAGACTCGCCGTACCTTGCGCCGGAGCCGAAGCGCGGCACGCGCAACGTTCCAACAAATATCGAATTCATCGCGGCAAAGATTGCCGAACTCAAAGGGGAGAGCATCGAGCGTGTGACCGAACAAACAACCGCAAACGCGCGACGGCTGTTTAAGGTATAAAATAAAAAAAAGCGGGCGCGCAGAATGCTATACGACAAAAGGACGTATCGAACACAGGAACATCGTCTAGGCTGCAAGCCCGTTTATCGGAGGTGATGGCCACCCCCGAAGATAAAGGCCAGGCTCCATCCACGACTTCGGGGGGGAGACTCATGGCTTCAGGATCCTGACCAAAGAGTGCAGACTGCCGTCCTCCGTTGTCCATTGCCAGAGGCAATGAAATAGATTGACGGTTGCCCGTCGCAGAAGACGGCAGCAATACATTGTCGAGGAGCGATATCTTTAATATACTGCGCTGCGTTGACTTTGGCAAGCCCAGTGCTAGGATGAGAGTGCCGGGACGGTTGAGGTTCGACCTTGGCGTGAAAAGGTCGAGCCTCTGATGATGAATACTTTGGACCAACCGAGATTCCTCGGCTTGGCTCGGGATGACAGTTGAAAGGTATGAACAACGGGCTGATATTTATTACTGCCTTTGCCTCGCTTGTCGTGAGCGTCGGCGTATTTTTACTCGTCCGCAACCAGCTCCGGCGTTTTCTTGAGTCCCAACGCCAAGACCAAAGTATGCTCATGCTTAATCAAAACATTCAAGGCATGCAAAGTCGCATTGACGCCACGACCAAGGCGATAGGTGAGCGACTTGATACTGCCTCTCGCGTCATTGCCGGAGTAACCAAAGAATTGGGCTCGGTGCAGGAAATGGGCCGCTCTATGAAAGAGCTTCAGGATTTTCTTCGATCGCCAAAACTCCGAGGCAACATCGGCGAGCAAATTTTACGCGACCTTTTAGAGCAATACTTTGCCCGAGAACACTTTGATATTCAGTACAAGTTTCGCGACGGGCAAGTGGTAGACGCGATCATCAAGACTGACAAAGGCATGATTCCGATTGATTCGAAATTTCCCATGGAGAACATCCAGAAGATGCTTTCATCCGAGACCGATGAGGACCGGGCGCTCTTTCAGCACGAGTTTATCAAAGACGTAAAAAAACACATGAGCGACATTAGCAAGAAGTATATCTTGCCCTCAGAAGGCACGGTGGACTTTGCCGTCATGTATGTGCCGAGCGAGTCGGTCTACTACGAGCTGGTGCGCTCTCCAGAAGATATTAACGCGTTTGGCTATGAAAAACGCGTATTTCCGGTGTCGCCGAATAGTTTCTACTATTTTTTAAAAGTGCTTTTGCTCGGCATGGAAGGCAAAAAAGTAGAAGAAGCAAGTAGGAAAATCCTTGAGACCTTGCGGGCCATTCAAAGCGATGCCATGCGGTTCGGGGACACGCTGGGAGTATTAACGACTCATGTGACTAATGCTAAGGCTGCTGTAGATCGCGTCAACACCGAGTACGGGAAGTTGTCGGGAAAGATTGAGGATGTGAGACTGCTGAAATAAATAGGGACTCTCATGAGCGTTGGTGGAGCGTTCCGTCGCTTCCACGCGGTCTGACGGGTTTTGTAGGCACCCGTATAGACACGCGCCTCATGAGAGTCTTTCCTGCTGGCGCCAGCCCCGAACGTCGGGGCAAGCGTCTCGCGGATGGGGTCCGGTTTCCCGGAAAAAAGAACGAGCATAAAGAGTGTAGCAGCAGTGTCAAATCGCTCAAGTGTGGAAAAGCGTCAATAATTCTACAAGCTATGGTAGACGTCCTGTCGGACTTAAACGAACAACAGAGACGTGCCGTGATACACGAGGGAGGTCCTCTACTTATTGTGGCTGGAGCCGGCACAGGCAAGACTACGGTGATCACGCGTCGCATCGTCTGGCAGCTTCAAGCAGGATTGAAGCCCGAGGAAGTTCTCGCGCTCACATTTACGGATAAAGCAGCCCAGGAAATGGAGGATCGGGTGGCGCAGCTGTTGCCGATCGGCTTTGGAGATCTCTGGATCTCCACCTTCCATGCATTTGGCGAAAGGATTCTTCGGGCCCATGCCATCGATGCTGGAATTTCCGATGATTTCCGACTGCTCTCGCCCACGGAGAGTTGGTGGCTCTTAAAAAAGCACGCGGATCGCTTTTCGTTCGATTACTACCGGCCGCGGGGAAACCCCACGAAATTTTTCCACGCGTTACTTCAGCACTTTTCTCGAGCGAAAGACGAGGGTATTGGGGTTGTTGCCTACCGCGCGTACGCCGATGACCGTCGGCTGAATCAGGATGCGACAATTGCAGTGGCAGAGGAGGCTCGCGTGCTCGAGATTGCGGAAGGCTACCGTATCTACCAGGAGATTTTAGCCGAAGAGAATGCGCTTGATTTCGGAGATTTACTTTTGAGCTTGCGAGATCTTTTTCGGCAGCGCCCGGCCATTCTTAGACGCTATCAAAAACAATTCCGCGCCATCTTGGTTGATGAGTTTCAGGATACGAATTCGGTTCAATATGAGCTCGTGAAACTTCTTGCCGGGGGAAGTGATCCGGATTCTTTGGGAAGGAGTCTCACGGTGGTTGCCGACGATGATCAAGCCATCTATCGCTGGCGCGGGGCCAGTTTTAATAATGTCATTCACTTCATGCGCGATGTGAGGAGGGCAACGGTCGTCGTGCTCACCGAGAATTACCGGTCGTGTCAGAGCATCTTAGACGTTGCGTACCGATTCATTCAACACAACAACCCGCATCGGCTCGAAACAGCAATCAATGAGGCGACAGGCGGCGGGCTTGGACGGATCGTGAAATTGCTCACCACGACCCGTGACCGACCAGGCGTCGTAGAACATTTGCATGCCACGACGGAAGAAGCCGAGGCGCGAGCAGTGGTGGAGCGTATCCTCGATCTCAAACACAGTGATCCATCAGTGTTGTGGTCTGATATAGCGATTCTCGTGCGCGCCAATAGCGATGCGGTGTCTTTCCTACCCACATTGTCTGCCGCTGATGTTCCGTATCGACACTTTGCTGCTCGTGGGCTGTATAAAAGACCGTTTATTTTAGATCTCATCAGCGCGTTACGTGTTATCGATAACGTCTTTGCTTCATCCTCGCTCTGGAGAGTTCTTACGAGTTCGCTTATTGCAATCGACCAGCGGGATCGTTCACTGCTCATTGAGAGTATGCGGGAACGCGGCGATATTGCGCTCTTTGATCTGCTGAAAAAAATTGGTACTGATGAGTCGTTCTCTGCTGCTGGCAGAACAGAGTTGAGCAAACTTTTCCGTTGGATTGAAACACTCGCGCGCGAGGCGCGAGAAAGAGATATTGGGGGCGTGCTTCTGCGTCTGCTTGAAATAACCGGCATGCTCACTGTGCTTGGCAAAGCGCAAGATCAGCAGACCCTTCGTAATCTTGCGGATCTCCAGCAGTTCTACACCATCATCGACCGATTTCGTGCTGTCACAGACGAACCGACTCTCCACGCGTTTCTCGAATTCCTCGACCTTGCCTTGGCATCCGGCGATGAAGGTTCTCCGCGTCTGGACGCGCTTGAGGGTCCTGATGCGGTCCAGGTGCTTACTGTACACAGCGCCAAAGGGCTTGAGTTCCGCTATGTTTTTTTGGCGCATTGTGTGGATCGTCGGTTTCCAACCGGTAGCCGCGCCGACCAACTTGAATTTCCGCACGCGTTAAAAAATGAACTCGGCTCTGGGGAAGGCGACCTCCACCTTATGGAGGAGCGCCGGCTTTTCTACGTCGGCATGACCCGCGCTCGCGATGGGCTTTTTTTTACCTCGGCCGAGGATTATGGCGGGTTAAGAAAGAAAAAACTGTCCCGTTTCTTGTTTGAAGCTGGCATTGCAAGCCCGCAGGCTCCACCAAAGCCCACGGGCCGAACGCGGTTTGATTCGGAAAATCCAAAATCACAAGCACCAAATCCAAAACAATACCAAAATTTCAATATCCAAAATTCTAAACACGAGCGTCCGACTTCCGACTTCCGACCCCCGACTTCTTTTAGTTACACCCAACTTAAGGCCTATGAGACCTGTCCGCTTCAGTATAAATTTGCCCATGTGTTCAAACTCCCCCGACGCGGCAATTGGCTACAGAGTTTTGGTAAGACGATGCACACAACACTCGAGAAATTCTTTTCGCTCGCAGAAGAAGGCAGTCAGGGGTTGCTTTTCGACAGTGCGCCAAGCAGAGAGATCTTACCAGTGAGCCGTGTCCCCGCTCTCGCGACGCTGCTTGAGCTTTACGAGCGCTATTGGATTCCCGAGTGGTATGCCTCGCACAGTCAAGCCCAAGAGTATCGCAGTCGGGGGAAAGCGATGTTGCTTGCGATGTATGAACGCTATGAGAAGACCGGGTGGCCATCCATCTGGGCGCTTGAGAAACCATTTCTCCTTAACATTGGAGGATTCCGCCTCAAAGGCAAGATTGATCGGATTGACCTTGTTGATGCAGAAGCGAAGCTTCCTGCGGGAAGCTTCGCTTCTGTTCCAAGACCGGCGTCGGGGGGTACTGATGTCCCAGTGGTGATTGTAGATTACAAAACCGGCAAGTCGCCGAAGACTGACGAGGACGTGGATCGCGATCAGCTCCTCCTTTACCAAATTGCCGTTTCCACCCTCATGCGCGTCCATCCAATCCAACTTTCGTACTATTTTCTTGAAGATCAAAAACAGGTGTCTTTCATCGGCACACCGGAAGAACTCAATGTTCTTCAGGGTAAAATTACTCAGACGGTTGGGCAGATTCGAAGCGGCGCGTTTGAAGCAAGACCTTCAAAAAATACGTGCACGTTCTGCGACTTTAAGGAGATTTGTGAATACCGGGTGTTGTGAGGTATATGCCTCTTCATTCTCTTGCGGACATCCTGAAATCACGAGAGAAACGACTGCCGTTTCGAGGGGAACTGCGAGCGAATCGCGTCTGTCATGAAGTCCGCGCATGGATTGCCACAACATGGGGGCAAGATGTTGCGGATGAATGTATCCGTGACTGTTTTTTTCGTGATGGCGAGCTCTCCATTGGGGTAGCAAGCAGCTCGTTTGCCGAAGAGCTTCGTTTAAGAAAACAAGAGCTTTCTCTTTTTCTCCGTCAGCAGTTACCAAAGCAGGGTATTGCCCATATCCGTATCTTTGTCAGTAGCTCATAATATGATAGACTGCAAAGTGGACTATGACGGTGCGCCAATACCTCTTGCTCATGGGACTCTCGGCTCTCTTGTGTTGGGTCGCATGGCTGTTTGTGTTGTTTTCCATGAATCCAAATACTGGGGTTATTCCGGCGGTGCTCCTGTTTTATCTGACGTTGTTTTTCGCAGCGTGCGCGACGTTTTCCATTGTGGGTTTTTGGTTGAGACGACGTCTGCGGCCGGAGGATCTACTCTTAAAACAGGTTGTGGTATCGTTCCGACAGTCGCTCTTCTTGAGTTTTTTGATTGTCGGAGCGCTCATACTCGAACGTCGCGGGACGTTCACCTGGACACGGTTTTATCTGCTTGCGATCACCGTGAGTGTTATCGAGTTTCTCGTGCTCGCTTTTACATCACATCGGAGAACTCGCAAGCGACTCCTGCGCGCGATACCATGAACGGTGTATTATTTTTCGTATGCTTCGATCCCGACGACGGTTGAAGGTATACGCGGGTTCTGGGAATATCGTGCTTGCGTCAAGCGTTGCACAGGGGCTGGGGGTTTCTCTCACTCCTTCAGGAGTTGCCCGGTTCTCCGACGGTGAAACGTTCATCGGGCTTGGGAGCCACGAGTCGGTTACCGGTTCAACCGTGGTGGCAATTCAGTCGTGCATGCCCAGTGGGAACGAGCGACTTATCGAGATGCTCCTCCTCTTAGGTGCGCTCAAAAGGCTAAAGCCAAAGCGTCTGCTCGCCGTGTTTCCATTTTTTCCGTACCGACGTTCATGCAAGGAGAAGCCAGGCGAAGCGATTGGCAGCGAGCTGGTCGCGCGATTTGTAGAGGCTGCTGGTGCAACACGCGTGGTGCTCGTGGATCCGCACTCGTCGCAGCTCGTGACTTTTTTTAAGATTCCCGTAGAGACGGTCACAGCTATGAATCTTTTTATTGACGCATGGAAGGCTCAAAAATTCATACGGCCGCTCGTGGTCGCCCAGGATCGCGGAGCGGTTCAGAGGGCACAGTGGGTCGCGTCAGAGCTCGGGGGCGAGACGATCGCGTTTGAGAAACAGCGTGGTCGGGCTGACGAAGTCCAGAGTATGGCCATGAATCCGGCGCACGCGGCTCGCGTCTATGGCGCGACCTGTTGTATTATCGACGATGAGATCAATGCCGCGGGAACTCTCATGCGCGCTATTGCGGTGTTGGTGAGCGCTGGGGCACGCGAGATCCATGTTGCTGCCACACACGCGATTTTCTCCGGTCCGGCAATCGAGCGACTTGGCACAGCACCGATCTCAAGCCTCATGGTCACTGACTCTATCGGTTTTGGTCCGGAGAAGCGCTTGCCAAATATGAAGGTTCTTTCTGTTGCGCCGCTTCTGGTGAAAGCGCTCAAAGGGATCATTGACGGCAAAAGGCGATAGTGCCAAGGTGACATCGTATGACCATTACTCTGCCTGGCAAAGTGCTCCGTGAGGCCGAGTGCAAAGCACGCTCTGGCATGGTTGCGATCCGTGCTGGCGCAGATGGTCTGGTGCGGGTTGAATTGGATGGGTTCGTGGTGTCGATGTGCGGGGGCGCTGATCTTCACGAAGGCAACCCGATTTGGGAGGAGATTTTACGACTGTCGGCAGCCGTGGCAGAACGCGGCGGGGTCATCGTCAATGGCGGTGATCAAGGCGGCTGCATGCTCGCCACCGCGCGCGCCTACCCCGAGCAAACATTGGGCGTTATCTGCCCTCCGATGAGCGGCAATCCCTACGGACCAAAAGCAGTGCTCGAAGACCGGCTCACCCGTGTCGGTATCATCACGAAGATTCCGACTGTCGTCATCTTTGAGGGCGGAGTTGGGACCATCGAAGAGTGGGGCAGAGCGCTTAAAGAAATAAAAAATAGCTACTCGGACAACACCGGCAACCCGCCAAAAGTTTTTTTGCATAACTACTGGCGTAAAACTTTTGACGTCCTCTGGACCAGTCGGGCAATTCCCAAACGCATCATGGACCACGTTCACTTTTTCGTGACCGCCGGTGAGGTGATGCAGGCGTTGTAGCCATTCCGTCATCCCGAGTCGGACCGAGGCCTGCCCGCCGAAGCTTTGCTTGCCCCACGGAGCCTCAGCGAAGTGGGGGCGTAGGCGTGGATCCCGCCCACTCGCCGCCTGTCCGCTGCCGACACGCTTTGCGCTCGACGAATTCGGGAGAATGCGTCTCTGACTAAGGTCAGAGTACGCTCGTGCGTAACTCGTCCCTCCTCCGACCGCGGTCGGAGTCGGTTCCTCAAACAGTACTGGGCTCGCTCGCACTCTCCTCGAATTCTGGGAGCGCTCCGCTATTGTCGGGCAGCGGATCAGTCGGCAAGCGCGGCCTTTATCGTCATTGCGAGGTCCTCCGATCGCGATCGGAGGACCGTGGCAATCCCCTCCATTTTGTGAAATTATCTCGCTTCCGCAATCTTCTAAACGGCTCAACGACAGCTCTCGTTGAGCCGTTCGCTATTGCTGATCGCAGCCGGCTCCAAGCGACTTTCGCTTTTTTTTGCTTTCCATTGGTTGACACGACTAACCAGAGATGATTCCATTGGAGGGTCAAGCGGGCAACTGGAATAAGCACCAGAACGGCTTGATGCCGTTCTTTTGCAATTGAAGGAGGTCGTGGGGCATGAGCGACAAGAAGAAACCGAGAGGCCCCATGGAGTCTGTCTGCTCCTTTGTCGCAGAAATCGAGAAGCTCCTGCAGGCATTGAAAGAGCAGCAGATGTCCTACTTCTACCTGCTGGAGACCGACCAAGTCTGTCTGGACTGCGACCGAGTCATCGCGGCTCTGCGCTCGGCGGGAAACGATCCTTCCGCGCTCAATCGACTCCAAACATTCAAAGCGCAGATACCCACGACGTTTGGACCGGATTATCTGCGCGGTCTGGTCGAGGCCCTCAAGCAATACTTGTCCGACCAGTAACGCCCCCCAGTGGGCGTTTGGGAGATCTCGACCACGTCGCTGTTTCGGACTCTAGTGCTCTCTGCACTGCTCCGGGCGGCGTGTTTTTTTATCACTACGAAGTACGAAAAGGCGCGAAAATACGAAAGCGAAGGATGTACGTTTCCCGATCGAATCTCAAAACATTCCGAGATTGTCAATTATGAAACCCTCTCGAGCCTGTCGCCGAATGCCATTTATCCCCTGAGCGAAGTCGAAGGGGGAGTAAAAGTCCTTTCCCCGCCCCTTGGGGCGGGGCAATTGATTCCTCAACAAAAAAGAGCCTTCGACAAGCTCAGGCAATATGTTTTCGTTATTCGGCGACAGGCTCCTCACTGTCATTCCCGCGAAAGCGGGAATCTACAATTTTCTAGGGCATTGCTGGATCCCCGATCCCGGTCGGGGATGACAAAAAGGCAGTTGCTAATTCAGAGTCCGAGAAACGGCTCAACAAGGGGAGTCGTTGAGCCGTTGGCGAGATCCCTCGGTCTGACTCGGGATGACGAAAAATAGGTAGCCCTTCGACTGCGCTCAGGGACTATCAAAGCTACACCTTGATGATGACCGGCAAGATCATGGGTCGGCGTTCGGTTAAGGTAAACAAGAACTGGCCGATGTCGTTTCGGAGTTTACCGCGAATTTCGTCGTCGTCCGCCGCCATCTTGGGTTCGTGATCCATAAGAATTTTTTTGATCTTGGCGCGCAGCCGCTCCACAAGTTCTTTGTTTTCTTTCATGTGGATGAATCCGCGGCTAATGATATCCGGCGACCCAATGAGTTTGCCGGTCTTGCCTTCAATGGTGGCAATGACCACAACCATGCCGTCCTCAGCCAGCAGTTGGCGATCGCGGAGCACCACTTGGCCAACATCGCCGACGCCAAGCCCATCAACCATAACGTAGTCAGTAGGCACCCGCTCGGTCGTGAGTTCCCCAACCACGTCGTTTCCATCTCGTTTAAAGCTCACCACCTGCCCGTTATCTGCCACAAACATACGCTCCGGGTTGTGGCCAAGTTTTTCAATCATCTTCGCGTGCACTCGCAAGAAGGAATGATTGCCTTCAATAGGCATGTAGTATTTGGGATTCACGAGCCGATACATGAGCTTCAAGTCCTCTTGTTTTGCGTGTCCACCGGCGTGGACGTCCATCATTTGGTAGTGGATGACCTCGACGTTGTGTCGGTAGAGCGCATCTTTGAGTCGTTGCACTGAGCGTTCATTTCCCGGGACAATGGATGAGGAAAAGACCACCGTGTCTTTGGGCTGGAGCTTTAAGGTTCGATGCTCACCGTTGACAAGTCTGTTTAAGACCGCGCGGTCTTCCCCCTGTGCTCCGGTACACAGGACCAGGACCTTGTCGTCCGAGTAATCTCCAAGAGATTCTACTGGAATGAGCGTTTCTTTCTTCAGTGCCATGTACCCGAGCTCCTGGGCAATGGCGACGTTACTCTTAATACCATAGCCGTCGAGCGCGACTTTCCGACCAAGGCGCTCTGCAGCATTGATGATCTGCTGCAGGCGGCCTAAGAGCGACGCAAAGGTCGCGATGAAGATACGGCCAGGCGCATTTCGGATGATGTCATCGATGTTTCTTTGGATTTCCGTTTCTTCGAGCTGGTGGCCCGTTTGGGTCGCATTCGTGGAATCGGCCAATAGGAGCAGGACGTTTTCGTCGTGCAGACGCCCAATTTTTCCAATGTCAATACTCGAGTTGGGATCTGTGATCGACAGATCGATCTTGAAATCTCCAGTATGCACGAGAATTCCCAGCGGCGTATGAATGATGACTCCAAGGGAGGCCGGGATGTTGTGTGTCACGGTGAAGAACTCCACGCGAAATTTTCCAAGTTGCAGTTCAGTTGAGCCATCCACAGTTTGGGTTTTTAGAGGAATGTTGCGAAAGTCGGTTTCGCGTTTCGCGATGATACCCAAAGTGAGCGCAGTTCCGTAGATCGTCGGATTTCCAAGTTTGTTCATGAGATGGGGGATGCCCCCGATATGGTCGTAGTGGCCGTGGGTGATCAGCAGCCCCCTGATGTTTCGTTCTTTGCCTCGGAGATAGCTGATGTTTGGGACCACGTAGTCAACGCCTGGCATATCTTCCTCGGGGAATTGAAGCCCCAAGTCGATGATGATGATATCATTGCCGTACTCGATGAGCATGCAGTTTCTTCCCACTTCTTCAAGGCCCCCAAGGCCAATAATGCGCAGCGTATCGCGTGGGGCTTCTGGTCGTTCTGCTGCCTGGTTACGCCAGACAGCAATGCGGTCAGAGCGTCCGGGTCTTCGAGCGCGTTGTGGGCTGCGTCCTCGATTACGGTTCTGGCGTTTGGTTCCACTGCCGGCAAGCGCGTTTGGTCCTCCGGAATGAGAAGAACTTGCTTGGGATGTTGCGGTAAGACCTTCGATCATAGTATGGTAATAGTGTACATTAATGCGGATAAAGTGAGCCCGACCCTCATTTGAGGGAGAGAATTTCTTCTGGTGCCGGAGGAGGGAGTTGAACCCTCACGTCTTGCGACATACGCTCCTGAAGCGTACGTGTCTACCATTCCACCACTCCGGCTAAATTATTGTCCGCCACCTGGGCGTTCTTTGAAGAACTTCCACCTTGATGTTGTTTTGAGATACCAGTTGGCAATGTTTGCGAATCGGTCTGCGGGAGTGGCGAGAGTAGCAAGGGTGACTCCCAGCAGCTGTTTCGGAAGAAGGTAGAGAATTTTCGGATGCGCGAGGATTGCGGCGGGCGCGTCGTTTGCGATCAGCATTTCAAGCTGGGTGTAGAGCGCCCGACGGAGTTCTGGCGTTGCCTGGGAGCGTGCGTCGTCAATGAGTTCATCGCCTTTTTGGTTTCGCCAGAGCGAGAGATTTAAACCTGGATCATCCAATTGCGAGGAGTGCAAGAATGCGAAGGGGTCTGGATCTGCGCCGAGATTCTGACCGTAGAGCAAGACGTCATAGGCGCGTGGGCGAATAACATCGGAGAGAAATGTTTCGCTTCCAACTGATCGGACCTCGACGTTGGCTCCGTAACTTTTCCAGCTTGCTGCCGCGGCCTCGGCCGCAGATCGATATGACGGGACATCTGGCGTCGTGATGGAAAAACGTAATACCTTCTTGTTTTGATTCACCCGTACCCCATCTACGAGTTTCCAGCCACTTCGAAGAAGTTCGCGTTCGATACTCGCTCGATCCGGAGGGTCAACGCGTGGCTGGGGGAGCGGATAGAGCTCTGGCGTAAAAATTCCGGCTGCCACGTCTGCGGAGTTCCCAAACGCTTCCTTCACAATACGGTCTTTGGGCAATGCGTTCACGAGTGCGCGTCGAAGGCTTACATCTGCAAAAATCGGTTGCTCGCGCGGATTAAAGAAAAACGCGGTGTACTCAGGCAGTGAGAGAGTGATTGTATTCGCGTCCGTCCGGCGTTTGAGCGCATTTTCGACTGCTGCTGAGACGTTGGTAAGCAATCCGTCGATCTTCCTTCGCTCAAACGCCGGAATCGCAGATTCCAAAGAGGGAAAGAATCGGAGGGTGAGCGTTTTGAGGCGCGGGGCCTCTGGGGACTTCGCGAAGCGCTCAAGGACGATCTGAGTTATTCTTCCATCCTTACCCCGATCCATGCTTTTGAAACGAAACGGGCCACTGCCGACAAGCTCCGGGTCCATTGTTTGCCAGTTCGTGCGTCCTTGCCATCGATGCGATGGAAGGACTCCCCAGGTAAGAGATGCGAGAAAGGTTGAGGATGGTGAGGGCAGGGTAAACGTAAGCAGGTCCGGGCCGCTTTGGCGTACAGAAACTTTTTGAAGTGCTGCGGCGTAGGAGCTTTGTACTTGCGGATCTTGGATACGCCCGATCGTAAAAAGAACATCGGCGATCGTGAGTGGCTGACCATCGTGCCAGCGAAAGTCGGAGCGAATCGCGACCGTATATATTTTTCCATCTGGACTCATGCTCACTCCTTTGGCAAGGGTTGGCGAAAAGAATTTATCATTACGAAGGTCTGTTTTAAACAGGGGCGAGTAGAGGAGCGAGATAATGTCAAGATCAGCGCTTGAGTGCGTGGCAAAAAGCGGATTTACGGTGCGTGGTTCCCCAAGAATACCTTCCGTGTATGCGCCGCCGACCGCAGGCACGGCAATTCTTTGTGTCGCAGTCAAACGCCAGAACAACAGCGAGCTACTGCCCATGAGCAGTGTGCATGCAATAAGGATGATCCATCGCTGCCGCACGGAAAGGACGCGGGGTAGAAAAAGCAGTTGGGTTCGAGTCGGGACGCGCTTTGGCCAAAGATCGTAAAGGCTTCGCACATCTAGCCGAGGCAGCGTCTGGCGGCGTCGTCGCAAACTCGATAGCCGGACGCTGCCTTTGAACCACCGTGCGAATGTGAAGATAAATTGTGAAGTTTTTCGCGGCAAGGGAGAGGGGATGAAACGAGCATCAACAAACGCTAGGGGGAGAGCAAGGTGAGGCCAATTCCAGAGGCAAAGAAGATGACGCTCAAAATAATCGTTGCAGTAAAGAGCGCTTTTTCAGCGCCTCGGCGTACGGCGTAGAGTTGTCCACCGCCTCCGAATGTGTTTCCTAAGCCTGACCCCCGCTGCTGCAGGAGAATGGCAGCGATCATCAGGGATCCGGACAGAACCTCGAGAGTAGTGAGAGCAAGACGCATGGAGATTTTGATTGTGTTTGATAGTAGCAGGACACTTCGTTGTTGTCAATGCGTTGATTTTTCGGCGATAAGTTTGGCGAGTTTCCGTGCGCGCGATCCGACCACACGCATCCTGCGTCTGCGCGTTTTCCGTAGATCCCTGCGTTCTGCTCGTGTGCCACGCATAGCGCTCGTTGTTGGCAGTATAGCATTCACTTGTCCAGCGAGCAATTCTGGGATATACTGTCGGGACTCTTGTCTATGAAAACGAACACCATCGTTGTTCGCGGGGCACGCGTGCATAACTTGAAGAACATCGACGTGGATATCCCACGGAATTCGCTCGTGGTTATTACCGGGCCGTCCGGCTCTGGGAAGTCAACACTTGCTTTTGACACTATTTATGCCGAAGGACAACGGCGCTATGTTGAGAGTTTTTCCGTCTATGCGCGGCATTTTCTTCATCTTATGGAGAAGCCTGATGTTGATCGGATCGATGGATTGTCGCCCACCCTTGCGCTTGATCAGAAGTCGCTCGGTCGCAACCCGCGGTCAACCGTGGGCACCATGACCGAAATTTACGATTACCTTCGGATTCTCTTTGCCCGGCTTGGCGTTCCGCACTGTGTCCACTGTGGGCACTCCCTCGCGCGCGCATCGCTAAAAGAGATGAAAGAACGGGTTGCTTTACGCGCGAAACACGCTTCAGTTCGGATTATCGCTACCATAAAAACGGGAAAACGCGGAGAGCTAACGACGTTCTGGGAACTTCTCAAGCGACATCACATCGAGACGCTCCGAATCGATGGCGCCATTGTCTCGCGGGAGGAAGCGCGCTTAAGCGGCATCAAGGCAGGTCTTTCGGTTGAAGCGTTCGTCGCCCTCTGGGACCCTCGGAATCTTCGTTTGGCAGCGCTTGAGGAAGATATCCAAAAAGCGTTGGAGCTTGGCAACGGAAGTCTCACTATTGAAGCGCTCGATGGCAGTGATCGTTTGTTTCTTTCCACTGCCTTTGTGTGCGTGGGTTGTAGCGAAAGTCGCCCGAGCATTGAGCCGCAGCTCTTTTCTTTTAACAGTCCGGATGGGGCGTGTGCTCGCTGCAGCGGGTTGGGCACACATTCCGTCATGGACCCAGAGCTTGTTATTCCAAATCCTCGCCTCACGATTCTTGAAGGGGCGATCCGTCCCTATTCTCGACTCATGGCAAACCAGCAGCCGATCATCGCAGAGATTGCACATGTGGGTGCTCGTTACGGCTTTCGCACAAATCAAAGCATCACCGAGTTGAGCGGCCAACAGCGGGAGGTGCTCTTGTATGGCGATCAAAAACACGGTGGGACATTTGCTGGGGTGATTCCACCACTGGAAGCAAAGTATGCGGCCACCGACTCCGAGTATATCCAGAGTGAACTTGAACGGTTCATGCGGATCTACCCGTGCGAGGTCTGTCAGGGCAAGCGACTGAAACCCGAGGCGCTTTCCGTGACTCTTGGCAAAGCATCAATTGCAGATGTCGTTGCTCTCTCAATCCGAGGTCTTTCAGGTTTTGTGGGCAATCTTGCGAACACCATCCGTGATGCCGGAGCCATGTTTAACGATCGCGAAGATCGGATCGCGCGGCCGCTACTTAAAGAGATGAATGGGAGAATTGAGGCGCTACTCCATGTAGGGCTTGACTACCTTACGCTTGATCGCAGTTCAATGACCTTGGCCGGCGGTGAAACCCAGCGAATCCGACTGGCGTCCCAGCTTTCTAGTCCGCTGATTGGGTTACTGTATGTGCTTGACGAGCCTTCCATTGGGCTTCATCCTCACGACAATGATAAGCTTATTACGACATTACAGCGCTTGCGTGATGCAGGCAATACGGTGATCGTCGTTGAACACGATCCGGCGATGATCGAAGCGGCCGATGAAGTGATTGATATGGGTCCGGGCGCTGGCGAGGACGGCGGGCAGATTATCGCACAAGGACCACTTACAAAAGTGCTTAAAAATCCCCGAAGCGCCACGGGTCTCTATCTCTCTGGCGCATTTGTCATTCCGGTGCCTCTGCTTCGGCGCCGAAGTAACGGTCATGCTCTCGAAATCATCGATGCGTCAGCGTACAATTTGAAGCATATTACGGTCACGGTTCCCCTTGGGCTTTTTGTTGCGGTGACCGGTGTTTCCGGTTCCGGGAAGTCCACCCTTGTTTCCGATATCCTTTCGCGGGCGTTGCACCGAAAGCTCTATGGCGCAAAAGATTTCCCCGCGGAGCACAAGGAAATACGGGGGATGGAGTATGTCGATAAAGTTATTACGATTGATCAATCTCCGATCGGACGCACTCCGCGTTCTAATCCAGCGACATACACTGGAGTGTTTACCGGCATCCGTGATTTCTTCATAGAAATTCCGGAATCACGCGCGCACGGATTTCGCGTTGGACACTTCAGCTTCAACGTGAAAGGCGGACGCTGCGAGCAATGCCAAGGTGCCGGCGTTGTGGGCATTGAGATGCAATTTCTTCCCGAGGTGTACGTTTCTTGCGAGAGCTGTAATGGCCGACGATACCGGCCCGAGATCCTCGAGGTTCGCTGGAATGGGAAGAACATTGCCGATGTACTGGAGATGACCATTGCAGAAGCAATCCGTTTCTTTGTTTCTGAACGTCGCGGTATTCTCTCTGCGTCTCTCGAAAAACTCGACGTGCTCGAGCGGGTTGGTTTGGGGTATTTGAAACTTGGTCAGCCAGCAACAACCCTGTCTGGCGGGGAGGCACAGCGGATTAAGCTTGCGACTGAACTTGGACGCCGGGCCACCGGCCGCACCCTCACAATCCTCGATGAGCCTACAACTGGGCTTCACGCCGTGGACATCAAACGTCTGCTTCATGTCCTTGCTGAACTCGTGGATAAAGGCAATTCGGTATTGGTGATTGAGCATAATCTCGAGGTCATTAAATCTGTGGACTGGGTCATTGATATTGGTCCGGGAGGCGGGGATGCGGGCGGGGAAGTGGTTGCAATGGGCACTCCGGAGCAAATCATGAAGGTAAAGCGTTCGGTGACTGGACAGTATTTGAAAAAAGTGCTTGGGTGAGGAAATTCGTAATTAGTAATTGGTAATTTTTGAAATCGAATCGGTGCATCACGAATTACGAATTACTATTTACTCATTACTGACGTCGTGTGTTCATGTCCACCCCCGACGCCCTGGTTGCCACCATTGCCCTGTTTGATGGTTTTGATATTGCGCTTTCCAGCGCTGAGGTCTGGATGTACTGCGCAGCGTATCAAGAAAAATCATATTCCCTGAGCCAGGTCGAAGGGCTCCTTTCTGCTGACAATCGCCTTGAATGCACCAACGGCCTCTGGACGCTTGCTGGCCGCACTGATCTTGCCCGCATACGCGTCGTGCGTGGGTTTCCAGTGCATGAGCGCTGGGCCATCGCGGGGCGTGCTGCATGTCTTGCCGCATTGGTGCCATTTCTTCAACTCTTCGCGGTCTGCAATACATTTGGCTATGGCGTTGCAAAAGAAGACAGCGACATTGACGTATTCGTGGTGGCTTTACATCGTCGACTTTGGACCGTTCGATTCTTGCTTACGGTCATGCTTCACGTGCTCCGTTTGCGCCGGCACGGTAGCCGGATTGCCAAACGCATTTGCCTATCATTTTTTGTTGCGACCGACTCTCTCTGTATGGCGCCTCTCTCCTTATTCCTTGAGCCCATCCCATTATTCCCCGACCCGAGTGGAGGGGCTACCCAAGAGGCCCCTGACCCGTATCTCGCATGGTGGGTGGGCTCTGTCATTCCGCTCGTTGACCGTGGCGCCTACGCCGATTTCATCACCGCCAACCGCCCCTTCATTGAGCGCTACCGTAAGGAGTTTACCCCTCGCCTTCCTCCACCGTCCGTCATCGCGAGCCCAGCAAAGTCTCTCTCCGAGCGATCTCCCGAAGGGAGACAATCTAACGCCCATGATGTCATCCCGAGCCGAGCCGAGGGATCTCGCCTCGCGAGTATTACTGAATACTTTCTCTCTGGTCGCCTCGGCGACGGCGTCGAATCTCTTCTCTGTTTCATCCAACTGCGCAAAATCGCTCGAAGCTCCATTGGCAAGCACCGCGAAAACCCCACCTCGGTCGTCGTTTCTGACCACGTGCTCAAATTCCACGAAAATGACCGCCGTGCCGCGATCCGTGATCAGTGGATTGAACGATTGGCTGAACTCGGGATTGCATTCGGAAATCTTAAATCCTAAGCACCAAATTCTAAACATCCTTCGACTTGGCTCAGGATGACAAGCGCTGTCATGGTGAGCTTGTCGAACCATCGGCCATTTGAATTTTGAAATTATTTAGGATTTCGAATTTAGGATTTCAGCGCTATGTTTCTTACTCGCCTCTGCTCCAAACTTCCGTACATTCTTCTCGGGCTACTCCTTTTCTTCTTGCCGCTGCAAACCCGTTGGATCATAAAGCTCGGCACGCTTAAGAATCTCCCCTGGGAATTTTCCACGATCTCGCTCTACGGCACTGACCTACTCATTATTCTTTTTCTCGTGAGCGTCGTTTTCGGTACTTCTCGACGCGGCTCGAAGAATAATATTGTTCGAGCTTGTCGAGAACTTCCTAAAACCGTAAAAAACTATTTCCGGAGGATCCACTCCGTCATCCCGAGCCAAGTCGAGGGATCTCGCATCGCGGGATTGCCACGTCGCCTCCGGCTCCTCGCAATGACGGTTGGGCAGAGAACTAAGAACTTACTACTTACAACCTCCATACTCGTTCCACTCGTATTGTGGTCCCTCGCATCTATCCTCTGGTCCCCGGACAAACCCATTGCCCTCTATCAAGCATTCAAACTCCTCGAAGGAGTGCTGCTGTTTGGCGCAATAAAGATCGTCATTGCGAGGAAAGATCCCTCACTCGTCATTGCGAGCCAAGCGAAGCAATCTGACATTCCACCGTCATCCCGAGCCGCGTCGAGGGATCTCGCATTCGTTGCGTTTACCCTGGCCGTGGTCATTCAAGCCGCCCTCGGTTCCTGGCAATTTCTCACGCAACACGTCGGCGCCAACAAATGGCTTGGCATGGCGGTGCATGACCCCTGGCAGAGTGGTGCCTCCGTAGTCGAGACCTTGCTTCGGCGTTGGCTTCGGGGTTATGGCACTCTGCCGCATCCAAACATTCTCGGAGAGTACTTAGTGGTCGGGCTTCTGCTTTGGGTTTTGCTGATGATTCTTTGGGAACCCAGAATGAGGCAGCGCGCGTTTTCCGCAACAACGAGAACGCGATTTCTTCTTTGGACAGTGGCAACCACTATTGTCACATGGGTGCCGTGGGTGGTGCTCGTTTCGGGATTGTTCTTCACCTTTAGCCGTGCCGCGTGGCTGGTGTTTTTTTTTGA
>Ga0213870_1000003_pt1 | contig 148178 bp, 147 predicted proteins | sample WICALVC2017_Meta_FD_160119 | JGI IMG/M metagenome (GOLD analysis project Ga0213870, IMG submission 160119) | Freshwater microbial communities from subterranean cave lake in Wind Cave National Park, South Dakota, United States - WICALVC2017 | ecosystem: Environmental > Aquatic > Deep subsurface...
GTGCTGCAAAAGAAAACGAGGCGCAAAATCCTAGTAAAGAAATTTTTAAAAAAGTACGAATAATTAGATTGTAAAGGATATTGGCTTATGCGCATCGTCTCCATAAGACTGGTTGCTGTACTGATCCCATTGATTTCCATGCACTTTTCCTATGCAAAAGAAGTAAAGAGGTTTTCAGGTGAAGTCCTCGATCATGCGGGTTCACAAGACACTCTAAGGCTGATCCAGGAAAATACCCCTGCCGCAAAACTATTAAGAAAAAACATTAATCGCTGGTGTAGAAACGCTTCAGAGGCAGATGTTGTTCTAAAATTTCAATGTAAAAAAGGACAGAGTGCAGCACCTTCTTTTCAAGATGCTGTCCGTAATCTCACTGGCTCACAAGGTACATTGGTAAAGGCATATGAAAATTTTGCCCTGTCACTTCCTGATTCTTTAAAAGAAGAGGTTTTAAACGAATGTCCAAAAGCAAACGATTATTTAAAATGTATTGAAAAAATAGCCTCAAAAGACAAAGCTGCTTCAAATGCATTTTATGTATGGGAAAATGAAGAGATAAAGCTGTCTGTTTACAGATTATATTGCGATCGTGTTTTAGGAAATGTATCGATTGGCCAAAAATATGAGTTCAACAGATCAGGATCTAATCCAGAATGTAACCGACAACCAAAATTAAAAGAGCTCATTAGTCCAGAGCTAGCATATCGAGCATCAGACCAAAAGCTTGCAGGCTCACCACAAGTCTCCGATGTTGTTGGAAACACATTTGATGAACAATTTGGAAATTGTCCTGCATTTATTCCTCAAGAATTTTGTGGAGGAGGAAAATACGATCCACAATATTATCGCAGAGGCACAAAGACAATATCGGTTTTAACTAGTCCTGATATTCGACAAAAAAGTAGTTATAAAGTGGTTGAACAAACTATTCCATCAGGGTTTGTTTACCAACCCACTCCCAATGTAGATTTTGGAGGGCTTGGGTTGGACCAAGTTTTAAGTGGAGTCTACGAAGCAGTAAAACCAGATTTTGAAAAAGACCTCACAAACTTTGTCAGTGAGCTGTACGTAGAAAAGTATCTCCAGTTTGCTGCTTTTTCAAAAGCAGTGGATGAAGGTGGCGGGAGCCTCTTTGATAGGCGTGTAAAAGAAATTGCAGATGCTGCTTCTTGTATCCCTGGTGGGAAGAAAAAAGCACAAGATCTAGCAGAACTGATCCGCCAATTTGGAAAGCGAGACAAAGCACAAGAAATGTATAGAGAAAATCTTGCAAAAGCAGGGCAGTGTTTTAAGGCTGCTGAAAACCGTTGGCAAAAGCTACGCACTGAGCTTGCTATGGATGTGGATGTTGCTGGGCCAGTTCTGACAGAAAAAGAAGTTGAAAAGCTTTCTTTTCGCCAAAGACTCGTGGTGAATACGATTACTACGATGCCTGTGATTAGGCAGCTTCTAAGAGAAATGCCTGTTGTAAAAGGGCTCACAAAATCCACGAAATACAATTGTGATAATTTGAGATTGCGTTTAGATCCAACGATCGATAAAAAAACAAAATTGGCAGCTAAAAAAGAAGTGCAAAGCTGGCCGCAATCCCGCAGCACTTATTGTACGAATGTCTACAAGGAGTATTTAGCGCTTACTGAAGAAATGAATAATCTTGCGATGAGTTATCCTGTTTTAATTACGAAAACAGGTAAAGAGCCAGGGTATGAAAAGATAGTAAGTGCGAGTGGTATTAATCCAAAAATCAAAAACTATAACCGAAGTCTTAGCAAAGAAAATGAACTCGTAGGAAATGATGGGTCAATTTACACAGTTGAAGTGCCCATTTACAATGAAGACAAACCTTATTGCATGCAGCAGTTAGAAGGTGAAAACTCTAAAAAAGCAAAAGATGCTGTAAATCAAATTTTAACTGAAAATTTAACCAAGCACTTAAGTGTTGCAAAAGATGAGCTAAAAAAACTTTGTGATGAAAAACAGCGTGAAGATGTGCTCTCCACGGCTTTAAAGAGCCCTGAAATCATGGCGCTTTATTTTAGTTGTAAACGTCCTAGATTCCCAATGCTAGCAAGTTATTTAGAAATCCCACCTGAAAAATGGCTAAAAGCGGTGCCTAAAGAGGAATGCCACAACAAGAAAAACTCAGGTTGGGTAGCTTGTGCAGCCCACAATGCTGCTTTAGATAAGGAAGTAAACAAGCAGCTTGGCGCACAAATGATGATGGCAGGTTTTGATACCTTGTTTTTTCTTGCACCAGGAATTGGTGGTCTACCGAAATCTGTTAGCCAAGCTTTTGTGAGCATGACCATGGGAGGAGCAATTGGTGCAGGCTTAGGATATGGCATCGCGCACGTGACAGCTAATCCGCATGAGTTGCGCTCACAAGCAAGTTCTCAAGTAGCAGCATTTTATGCAGGTGTGGCTCCACGAGAAAGTTTCGAGCAAGCGTATCATGCAATAAAAAGATTAAATGAAATCGATCCCCGCGTTGAAGCAGCACTGACAGGGGCTTTTGCTGGAGGTGTTTTTGGACTTTTAGCTGGAGGGAAGGGGCATGCTGATGCTGCTGATTTAGCGATGAGCTCTAAAGAAGCTGCACTGTTTAAACAAGCTGAATTAGCCAAAGCATACAAAATATTAAAAGAGAAGGGTGAGTTTGATTCTCAAACAGGTAAGGAAGCAGAAGCGCAGTTATTAGCATTTTTTGATGATGCAATTCAAAGTAAAAACCCAGAAGGTATTACGCCTGAACTCTTAGCGCAATTAACTCTAGATGAAAAACTAGCTATGCTTGAGCATCCTGGAGCCTGGCCATTCCCTGTGAGCAATGTAGTTCCACGTAATCCAGAAACTGTTTTAGCTAATCTCAAACCTGGACAAAAAATCCGCTATACCAATTCCAAAGGACAAGTTCTTGAAGGACAAGTCCTGAAATATGATTCTAAAACTGGAGAGTTAATTTTTGCTTCAGAAAAAAATGGTAAGTTATACACCCATCGTTATTCTGTTGAAGACCTCCTCAGTGGAGACACCTTTGAAATTCTACATCCATTAAAAGGCAAGGGCTTTATCATGCCTGAAAGAGTGGGTTCAGTAGAAAAAATAAATCTTAAAACTCCATTAGACACGAATAGCCCTCTTTTTAAGGCTATTGCTGCAAGACTAAGAAAAGATCATGGGATAAGAGTTATCAAAGATGATTTTGTCATTAAGAAATTAAATCGCAATTTAAGAAAAAGCCTTGGTGAGGGCGCTGAACTGAATGGAACAACTCATGCGCTGTTTGTACGAAAAGGTTTTAGTCTTGGAGATGATATATATATAGATGAGTGGGCTACCTTAGAAGACCTCCTCGGGGCTTATAAAGATTTTAAAGAAACTAAAGCATCTTTAGGAGCATGGGAAGGAGCATGGGAAGAAGGAGCATGGTCTCAACAAAGGCTTACAGTTCGTCAAGTATTGCAGAATTTTAAAAAAGGAGATCCTCTTAGAGATAAATTATATGATACTGCGCTTGCCTTAGATAGGCTAAAAAGTTGGTTATACGAAAAAGACGCAGCTCTAGCCTTAGGTGATGAAGTTTATGCAAAACAAGCTGGCACAGAAGCAGATACATTTATCCATAGTATTAAATCGCAAATAGAAAGCCTAGATGGAAATGTAGAGCCTTATAAATCTATACTCAGGAAAGACTATGAAAATTTATTAGACTTAAAACTAAAAATGGATGCACGAGCAGCTAAACACCAACTAAGAAACAAGCAAAGAGTATTAGAAGCAAGGCAGTCTAAGCCATTTGCTCTAGATGTCCCGCCGGATACATTGGTTCGCTTTGAGAAAGAATTTCCAGATGTGTTCACATATTTTACAGGTGAAAAACAAGAAGCAGCAAAAATCATTCGTATCTTGCGCAATCGCGACGGAAAATCCCCCGAAGAAATTAAAGCATTCTTTGGAGAAGCAAAGCTAGCTTGCCGCATTCCATAAGAAAAATTTTATGTTTGCTCGACAAAACTATACCAGTAAAGCCAGCTATATTTTAATTGCTTCCATTTTTGTTAGTGCGCCCTTAGAAAAATAAATTATTTGACTATGATCATGACTATAGTATAAGATTAAATCATGGACAAAATGATCTCTAAAGGTAAGTTAAAAGCGAAAATGTTACAGTTTTTCCGAGAAATTGAAAAAACAGGTAAACCCCTTATTGTAACCGATAACAACAAGCCTGTGCTTAAAATATTTCCAATAAAGCAAACATTAAAAACCTCTGAGGTTTTTGCTGATATCAGAAGTAAAAAAAACAAACGGGGACTCAAGTCTGTGTTGTTACCAACTATTTCAGAATGGAACGAATCTTAAACTTATGTATCTGCTAGATACTTGCACCTTGGTTTGGTGGACAAGTAGTCCAGATTTTTTATCTACTAAAGCTAAAGAAGCTTGTATAAAAACTGAAAATCAAGGTGGCGTGATTAGCTCGATTTCTATTTGGGAAGTTGGGATTAAGATAAAACGCGGGCAGCTGGACATTGGTTTAACGATTAGAGAGTTTCATGAAAGAATCCAGAAGTTAGGCTATCTCTCAATCATTCCAGTGAGTGATACCATTTGGATTGAGAATTTATTATTGAAGTGGGATCATAAAGATCCAGCGGATAGAACTATTGTGGCGACTGCTAAAATGGGAAATGATACAATCATCACACCAGATCGAGCTATTTGCGCGTTTTACTCTAAAACTTGCTGGTAAAAAGAAGTGTATAAAATAATGGCAAGTTAAAAACAATGCAAAATCCAGTTAAGAAAAATACCAAAAAATCTCCTATTGTTGTTGCGCGTAGTATTTTAAAATCAGCTAAGAGAGATTATGATACCTATGGGTCTATTTACTCTAAAAGGAAATATACTCAACCACAGCTTTTTTCAATTTTGGTTTTAAAAGCATTTTTTAATACCGACTATCGAGGGATCGTTAATATTTTACAGGAGTTTGATGGTTTAAGGGATGCGCTTGAATTAAAATCGATACCACATTTTTCTACCTTGGCACATGCTGAGAAACGTTTTTTAGAGAGAAAATTAATGAAATATTCTCAAAAGTTATTTCTAGAGGAATAGCCACTGGAGAGGCTGGGTTAAGCTCTGGTAATAAATTCTTCAGGAGTTGGACTCCGCACTTTCTGCCGAGCTTCACTGTATGGGACTGTGTATGGACCTGCCCTGTATTTTGCTTGTCTCGCAACGAACAAAAAATAATACTATTTACACTAACACCCGAAAAGAAGAAAGCAGCCTAATCTGGCGGCAATATGTGCTGCAAAAGAAAAGGTTGAATGAAGGACGAACCCTCCGGGAGTCTGTTGAAATCCTCGAGTTTCCTTTAAAGGATGGTTTGAGAGGTATTGAAATTATTAAGAAATATTTTTTATTAGAGTAAGTTTTCCTGTATATATACGTGAATTTTTGCCAAATTTTAGAGGATTTCAACAGACTCTCTGGATGTATTTTTAAGACTCTTTGGATGTATTTTTAGATTCCAGTGCAATGAACACTTCAAAGATTTTCCATATTCATAAGTCCTTGCTTGAATTGGATAGTTAGCTGACAGTGTGAGCGCATGGCAAATACCAAGACCAAAAAAAATAAAACTTAGGATGTAAACTGCCAAATCTCAAAACATCATTGTTGCTGCAGATCCTCTTTTAGCCCTCTGGTTGGAAAATATTTAAGAAAACATTTTTCGTGTCGATAAAAACTTACACACATGAATCCAACCACTATTTTAATTGCTTCTATATTCGTTGTTTTTTTCATTTTAAGCCTATATTATTCATGAATTATTGAACATAAACCGGAGCATTCATTGGAGCGCTCGCACTCATGCTCGACGGATGGAAATGCGACAAAACTATAAAAAGTTGGAGCGATAAAATATTAATGATAGTGTATTTAATTTCTTTTATATTACTTGCTTGCCTCGTTTTTTTTATTTGGAAAAAACACGCAGCAAAAGATCCTCCAAAAAAAGCATTAAACTTAAGTAAGACTAAAACTTTTTTTCAAGAAAAATGGGATAAGCTTTTTTCTCACCAAGAATCCACAAAGTTTTTTGAGGAATTAGAATCTATTTTATTAGCTGCAGATGTTGGTGTGTACTTTACAGAAAAAATCGTGCAAGAACTAAAAGCTTCTTTCGGATTAATATTGCCTCAGCGCAAAGAGTTAAAGTTAAAGCTTAAAGAAATTTTGTTAAAAGAGCTACCAGAGAAAAAATTCCTCATACAAAACAACTTACCAGAAGTGGTGCTTGTTGTTGGAGTAAACGGAGTGGGCAAAACCACCACGATTGCCAAACTTTGCAATTTTTTTCAATCACAAGGGAAAAAAGTTATGGTAGGTGCAGCAGATACATACCGAGCAGCTGCAACAAAACAACTTCAGGCTTTAGTTGAACGTACTGGAGCGCAGGGAGTTTTTCAAAATGAAGGAGTGGATCCAGCCTCAGTTGCTTTTGATGCCACTCAAGCAGCAATACATAGAAAAATGGATGTTTGTATTATTGATACTGCGGGTAGACTTCATACGAAATCAAACCTCATGGAGGAACTTAAAAAGATAAAACGCGTTATTACAAAAGCTATGCCTAATGCACCTCAACAGATATTGATGATCCTGGATGGAACGATTGGGCAAAACTCCCTAAATCAAGCGCAGCAATTTCATGAATACTTAAACTTAACAGGGCTCATCGTTACAAAATTAGATGGATCAGCAAAAGGCGGCGCTGTCCTTTCAATTTCTTCTCAATTAAACGTCCCGATACTGTTTATAGGTGTCGGGGAGAAGCTTTCCGACCTACAACCCTTTAATGCACAAAATTTTATAGACAGCTTACTGGAAGGACTTTAAGCTATGTTTAAGAATGGCAATCAAAAATATTCGTATTAAAATTTTAGATGAAGAATTTGTTTTTAAAACCGATTCGCCACCAGAGCAAGTGGATAAAGTTGTCAGTTTTTTTAACCAGTGTCTGGAACACGTGGTCTTAAAAAATAAAAATATTTCGCGTTATAAAGCAGCAATCCTTGCCGCATTAAATATTACAGAAAAATATTTTTACTCTTTAGAAAAGCATACTGAGCTTAAGTTACAAGTTTCTGAGAAATCACAAAAAATCCTAAACCTTTTTGACAGCGCTTTTGCAGGAGAGGGTCACGAGCAAAATCATTCGAGTGTGCCGACGAACATACTGCAGGAGGATTTGCCGGAGCATGCACAGCCAGAGCTTTTGCGGCCAGAGCATGTACGTGATGTACATGCGACAAGGTCCGATGCACATTTACGTGATGTGCATGCGACAAGGGTCGAGGCGAAAGCCGAGCAGGACAAAGATACAAAAGCGACAAAAGCTAATGCGCAGGCGACAAATTGGGACGCAAATCTGATAAAATGTAATGTTCCCAATGCCTAAGAGCAAGTCTAAGAACGCATCAAAATCCAGCATTCGAAAAAAAATTTTAAATATCCGTGAAGTTTTAGAATTAAAAGAAATTCGAGCTCGTTCTCAAAAAATTTTTAGGAATTTTAAAAAAAATATTTACCCATATTTGCCTCCATTTCATACCATTGCTCTCTACAGTCCCATTCGTGGAGAGGTGGACACTCGAATGTTTTTTAGTTTTTTAAAGTCTCAAAAAAAAATCTGTGCTTATCCTAAAGTAAAAGGAGAGTTTCTTCTTTTTTACAGAATCCAATATCACAAAGATTTACATCCTGGAAAATTTGGCATCTTAGAGCCTAAAAACAGCTCACGCTATACCAGTCGACAAAGAAGCTGCCCTCAAGTTTTACCAGAGGTCATCTTTGTCCCAGGAATAGCTTTTGATCATGCAGGCTATCGTATTGGCTATGGCAAGGGCTTTTATGATCGCACGCAAATGGTGGCTGGAGCTTTTACAGCTAGAACATTTATAGGAAGTAAACGTGACAGAAAGGAATGGAAAAGCGACAAAATATTTCGAGGTTGTCTTTATATTGGGCTTGCTTACGAGTTTCAAATCCTAAAGACTTTACCTCACTATCGACAGGATCAAAAACTACATCTTGTCGTATCCGAAAAAACCATATTAAAATTAAAATAATGAAAATGGATTTACCAGAGCATGCACGTGATGTGCATACGACAAACTGTGATGAAGCATTTCAATCCCTAACACTTGGCTCATCAGAAGTTTTATTAGAGGCGGAGCTGAAGGAGCGCATAAAGCAATCCCAAGAATCTGGCGTGCCTCTTAAAATCAAAGCAGGATTTGATCCTACCGCTCCTGATTTGCATCTTGGGCACACCTTAGTATTAAATCGTATGAAGCTTTTTCAAGATCTAGGGCATGAGGTATATTTTCTCATTGGAGATTTTACTGGGATGATTGGAGATCCAACTGGAAAAAATGAAACGAGGAAAGCGCTCACTTCTGAGGAGGTTAAAAAAAATGCTCAAACATACAAAGAGCAGGTTTTTAAAATTCTTGACCCCAAACGCACTCACATTGTTTTTAATAGCACTTGGTTACAATCTTTAACTTCAGTAGAACTCATTAAACTAGCTGCTACACACACTGTAGCAAGAATGCTTGAGCGAGACGACTTTCATAAGCGGTATAAAGAAGGGCACCCCATCTCGATCCATGAGTTTTTATATCCTCTTTTGCAAGGATATGACTCTGTAGCACTCAAAGCAGATGTTGAACTGGGAGGACAAGATCAAAAATTTAATCTTCTTGTAGGACGTGAGCTACAGCGCAGTTACGGTCAAAAATCCCAATCCCTCATCTTGTCACCACTGCTTGAAGGAACAGATGGTGTGCATAAAATGAGCAAATCTTTAGGAAATAGCATTGCTTTAAACGATTCTCCAAAAGAGATGTTTGGAAAAATCATGAGGATTTCAGATGAGCTGATGCTGCGTTATTACAAACTGATTGCAGGACTTCGCTATTCAGAATTTGTCAAACTTGAGCAGGATTTAAAAAGCGGGAGTCTCCATCCAAAAAAAGCAAAAGTGGAACTAGCAAAACAAATTGTACAAAAGTATCACTCACAAGCAGATGCCAATCATGCTGCAGAAGAGTTTGAAAAAATCTTTTCCAAAGGTGAAATTCCAGAAGACATCACAACCGTTGAAGCAAAATGTGAAACCCCAATTCTTTTACTGTGTGTTCCAGCATTAGTTTCAAGCAATTCCAAATTTAGATCACTTTGTGAGCAAGGGGGAGTTTCTTTGTATTCTGTCGAGTTTGTGTCTGGTAAATCCTCTGGAGATGGCCAAAAAATTTTAGATTCAAAATACACCTTAAAAAATCCAGGGGTTTATGTTTTAAAAGTAGGTAAAAGAGGATTTTTAAAAGTTGTTGTTAAAAAATAACAACCATTGGGTGCGTCACCATATAGGGGCCAAATGCTTTGCCCACCTTGCTTTGTTTTTGGTAGACAGCCATTGGCGAATATTATCCATCAAAGCAACATCTGCGATATCAAACTCAACCGTGGCTCCATAGTAAGATGGATCTGAGCCTATGGCAGGCTCAACCCATGTCGAGGACACCGTAGTTAAAAGAGCTTGTGCTCTTCCAGTAACTTCATGGATAAATGGCCCATTTATAGGAAGCACAAATCCTTTGTAAAGAAGATGCCTGCTGAGAATTTTTATTCCAGTCTCATTAATCTCTTGAACTTTAAAATCAAGATGCAGTACTGCTTTTGCACCACCACCTGGTACTTCACAAAAAGGTTTTTTTAACCCAAGAAGCTCTTCAGTTTGAATAAATCGTGAAGCTTTCATTGCTAAAATATCCCGATTAACTGGTTTAGCAATATAGTCATTTGCGCCAACATCCATTGCATGAGTAACAGCAGACTGCTCTGAAGTGCATGAAACTACAATTAAATTGGGGGATGGACCAAACCGCTCTCGAATTGTTTCAATGAGTGTATAGCCAACACCAAAGCGCTCAATATTTAAATCTATAAAACTAAGCTCAGGCTTAAGTTCTCCAAAAATGTTGATAAAATCTCGAGAAGTTGAAACGACATGCGTAGAAATGCCCAGCGTGTCTAAGATTAAATCCATAATTTTAGTATGGGTAGAATCATCATCAACGATAAGTGCATGCGGATGTTTATATTCACTCATTTCCACTCCTTTACTGTATTGTGTATACGATCCATGATAGTAGAGCTCAGTCCAACAATAGAAACTTCATTGACATAGGTACTTGAATTTACCATCTTTGCATCATTTTGAGTTCTCTGAAAAACACAGGTCGTGCAAGCAAACTTTTTTAGAAGGTCAGACTGAATATTAACATTGGCAGATGCCGCAAGTTTTATTGGGGACTCTATAAAAAAACCTGTTTCATTTGCCAGAAGTATTTTGCTATTCACATGTGCTTGAGTTACAGGCATTGCATTTTTTGGATAGGAGACGAAGAGAGGCGCTTTTTCTCGAAATGCTTTCCTCACTTTTTGAATTAATATTCGCGCATCGATAGGCTTAATAAGGTAGTCATTTGTCCCCAATTTCACTGCACGGTAGATGGACTCTTTGTTTTTTAAGACACTAGCAACCAGGACAGGTATATGAGCTAATTTAGTAAGTTGTTTTTTTATTTCTAGAAATTCAAATCCACCCTTTTCAGGCATAACTAAATCTAAAATGATCAAATGAGGAATGTGTTCATTAGCAAGTTCAAGAGCATCTTGAATGTTTCCTGCAGAAAGGACAGAATAACCTGCACTTTCTAAAACCTTTTGTATAATGTTACGGACTTCTTCGTTGTCATCAATAATGAGGATTGTCTTGAGTCGTTTAGATTTTTGCATAATAACCTCCCTTAGAGTTTTTTATTTGCACTGTGCTCCGAGTGATTAAGCATTGCGGAAACTTTCATGAGAACTTGTTTAGTTTTAGTAAATTCATGGTCTAAAGATTGTATGAGTTTTGGTGCACTGGTTTTAAGTTGTGATGCGTCAAGTTTTTCAAGAGTATCACACAGGTCTTTCATGTGCTGGGCGCCTGCATAAGCACAACTTGATTTCAGTGTATGTGCTTCATTTAGTAAAGATTTTAGATTATTTGAATCAATAGAGCTGCTCGTGCTTGCAGGCTCGACAGCTGATCTTAATTTTTCTATCCGCTCTGGTGCATTTTTAAAAAAAGATTCTAAAAATTCATCAAGAATTTTTATTTGATCTACTCCCGTGCCAATATCTAAAAGTCTGTCTATTGCATTTGGATCAATCACATCCCCACAAATAGAAGCAATTTTGTGGCAATCAGATTGTTTCTCATTTTTTTGTACAAGTGGTTGCTCAATTGGTATATCACTTGGTGTTGCCTTGAAGCTGTCTACACGTAGTGACAGCCAACACAGAATTTTTCTTGCGAGGGCATTTTTATCAATTGGTTTAGTTACATAATCATCCATCCCAGCAGCGAGGCATCGCTCCATGTCTCCTTTGATTGCACTTGCTGTGAGAGCAATGATAGGAGTATTTCGGTATGAAGAGAAAGCTGCACTATTCCGAATGATTTTTGTTGTCTCGTAACCATCCATGTCTGGCATTCTACAGTCCATAAAGAGAAGATCAAACGAAGCATGCTTGAGTGCATCCAAAACTTCATGCCCTGTAGATACAGAACTGGCATGACATCCCAAGCTTTCTAGCATTTTGAGCACAACCTTTTGATTGGTTGGATTGTCTTCAGCAACTAAAATACGGATATTTTGGTTTTTAAGTGATAAAAGGCTCTCTGCATTTATTTTTTGTGATTCCTGCGACTTAGGTTTTTGTGTGCGCTCAAGGTCTAGGGTAAACCAAAATCGCGATCCTTTTCCTGCGTGGCTTTTTACTCCAATCTTTCCACCCATAAGTGTTACAAGTCGTTTACAAATCGACAAGCCAAGCCCCGTACCACTACTTCGTTGTGTTATTGATGAGTCTGCTTGTGAGAAGGATTTAAAAAGTTTGTGTGATTCTTTTTTGGGGATACCGATTCCAGTATCTGTTACCAGGAATCGTAGTTGTGAGTGTGTTTTTGTTTTTGGTTTAATACTTATTTGTAATGTTACCTCACCATGATTTGTGAATTTAATAGCATTATCTAAAAGATTAGTGAGGACTTGACGAATCCTTCCAGGATCCCCCTTAAAATAAACCGCTGTATTAGAATTATTTTTAATTACTAAGGTTAGCCCCTTTTTTTTAGCAGATATGGTCACTACTTTTTCTATTTCAGAAATGAGGCGATTGAGATCGAAGTCAATGGCTGCAAGTGTGAGCTTTCCTGCTTCAACCTTAGAAAAATCAAGGATTTCATTGATAATGTTTAAGAGCTCGTTGGCAGAACTTTTAATGGTTTCTACATAGTCTTGTTGTGCTGTTGTCAGCGGTGTGTCTAAAAGGAGTTCTGCCATTCCGATTACACCATTCATAGGTGTGCGGATCTCATGGCTCATGTTGGCTAAAAACCGAGACTTCATGCGTGAGGCTTCAAGAGCAGCGTTTCTTTTTGCAAGGAATTTTGAACGCTCTTCTTCAACCCTCTTGTATTTAGTGATGTCCCGCGCAATATTTATGACACCAATTATGTTCCCTTCACTATCTTTAAACGGAGACTTTAGGGTCATAAATGTGATTTGTTTACATTTGTATATGAGGATACATTCCACGAGCTGTGGTTTTCCTGTGCGAAAAACCTCTGCATCACCTTCTGCTGACAGCTGTTGTATCTCCTTGGGAATGATAAGATCGTGGCTCAATCCCTCGAATATTTCTTTGGCTGTTTTTCCTAAAACTTCTGAAACAGTTTTCCCTAAAACCTTAGCAGTAGCGCTATTGATTATAATATATTTCCCGTCCATATTCTTAAGAAAAATTGGATCCGTTGAACCCTCTATAATGCCATCCAGCAACAAATGACTTTCTTTAAGTTGACTCTGACTTTCCATGAGTTCTTTTGTTCTCTTTGTAATTTCTATTTCAAGCTCCTTTTTGCACCGCCTCAAATCTATGATTGATTGCTTTTGAATGCTATTCATTGGATCTAGCGAAGGATCTTGAGAAAACCGAATTGCATGAATAACTTGAGATAAAAAATGAACCATAGTATTAACCTCACTGTCACTTTCCTTATGAGACTGTGACTTCCTCTTCACTTTAGAAATTAATCTATAAAAGTTATAAACAATTGAAGACTATTTGAAGAATTCATAACTTAAAAAAATAATAAATTTATGGATTCCTACCAATTACTCGATATATAAAAAAAGCATATATAATAAAAAAGTATATCATAGGGGGTTACTTGCTTCAGGAAGAGCAGCGCATTCTTGTTATTGAAGATGCCGAAGAGTCACAAGTAGTTATAGAGAACACTCTTAAGGCACTTGGTTATAAGGTCTCTATTGCTTCAGATGCAGCTCAAGCCTTTTCACTTTTGAAGCAAGAAAATTTCCAACTCATTCTTTTGGATGTGATGCTTCCAGATCAGAGTGGATTTTCAGTATGTGCCAAAATTCAGGAAGATAAAGAAACACAAGATATCCCAATCTTTTTTTTAACTGGAAAGTCGAGCATTACGGATAAGGTAACAGCATTTTCGTTGGGCGCAGAAGATTACATCATCAAGCCTTTTGACCCACTGGAACTTCGAGTACGTGTTGAAGCAAAACTAAGAAAGAGGCGTGAAAAAAAAGAACAAAATAGTGTCTTAAAAATTAGAAATCTAAAGATTGACATTACTATGCATCATGTCTTGCTCATGGATGATAAAGGATTAGAAACAGAACTTGATCTCACTCCACTAGAGTTTAAGCTTCTTTTTCAATTAGCTAGACGACCTAATCAAGTATTTACTAGAGATCAGTTGCTTGCATCTGTTTGGGGTGACAGCAAAAATGTTTGTGATAGAACAGTGGACACTCACATCTGTGCTCTAAGAAGAAAACTTGGAGTTTGTTCAGAATACATTGAATCTGTACAAAGTGTGGGGTATAAATTTCGTGCGCACTAAACAGAAAAAATCAATAATTTTGGATAGTTGATATATGTTAAGTTTTTTTGAAATTTCCTTCATATAAACTCCACTCCTCTCACGGAAAATAATGATGTGAGGTTTATGGAGGTACTATGTTAGAAACAAAAAAAGAACATGTGTTGAATCATCAAAAAGTTTTAGTTGTTGAGGATGATGAGACGCTTGAAATTGTAATGGACCGTATATTTCAGTCTATCGACTCCTCGATTACTTACAAATGGGTCATAACAGCAGAGAAGGCAATAGCCGAACTTCAAACTGCACACTATGATCTTGTCGTTGCAGATTTCTCACTTCAGGGAAAAGGCACAGGACTGGATCTTTGGGAGTTTTGTCAAGAACGGTTTCCAGAAAAACCATTTGTCATGATTTCAAGTCTTGGCATTGATCAGTTTTTCAAACTTGTAGGTGATTATCGCATCAGCCCACTGTTTCTTCCAAAACCATTTTACACGGGAGAGTGTAGGCAAGTGGTGGGGCATCTACTCGAACAAGCTTGAAAACCTTGAAATTTTAACTGTATCAATTTAGCAATTAAGATGGTATAATTCTTTTGTTTAGTTGTCTGCTGACTTCAAGAGTCTCGAGCATGGTGCTCATGTCCTCTTTAAGCAAGCAACCTAGCCTTAAGGAGGTATTATGGGTAAAAAACTATACGTTGGTAATCTACCATTTTCTGCAAACGAATCATCACTTGAGCAAATTTTTGCGCAAGCTGGCACTGTAGAATCAGCAAAAGTCATCACAGATCGTGATACTGGTCGCAGCAAAGGTTTCGGATTTGTTGAAATGTCAACTGATGCTGAAGCAGCTTCTGCAATTGAAAAGCTTAATGGCGCAGATTACGAAGGTCGTCCAATGACTGTTAACGAAGCTAAGCCTATGGCTCCACGTGAGAATCGTGGCGGATTTGGCGGCGGCGGTGGTGGTCGTGGTGGTCGCGGTGGATTTGGCGGTGGCGGCGGTGGTCGCGGTCGCTACTAATTTTATTATATTTTGTCGCGCGCTTACATCACGTACGCGCTCCGGCTTAAAAATTTAATAACGAGCGCACTTATGGATTAAATAATCTGTAGTGCGCTTGTTTTTTATTGGAGTGTTTCATTTGGCTAAAAATGATCTTACTCAAATCGAAGGGAAAATTTCCAACAATTCTGGTGGAGGACAATACAAAGTTCTTTTAGAAAACGGTGTCACCATTTCAGCTAAGCTTTGTGGCAAGATGAAGCGCTTCAATATTCGAGTGCTTGTGGGAGATAAAGTGACAGTAGGAGTTTCTGTATACGACTCTTCCCATGGGCTCATCATGCATCGTCAAAAATTATAAAGCCGACGCCCGGAATTGAACCGGGGACCTACGCTTTACGAAAGCGTTGCTCTACCAACTGAGCTACGTCGGCATAAAACCTGGCACATCAATGTTTATTTTAACTGTATAATTCCCAAATGAAAAACTGCTTTTACTTTTCAGGCAATGGTTTGCCTTTTCTCCGTGGATGCAAACGTGTTCGAAAATATTTTCTTTGATAGTCTTCGGATAAAAAGTACCGATGTTTACTTTGCGCCCCCACTGGCCGGAGCTGGTCCAGACTGGATAATAATAGGTTGTTGCGAGCGTGCTTTGTTGGTAGCAATAGCTTCACATCTGTGCGCAGAAGATGGGCCTAGTCTTTCTTCTAGTTCTATACAGCCATCTAAATCAAAGTCTTTGTTTTCGCACAAGCGCTTGAGCTCAATTCGTAAATTTTCAAATTTTTCGTCTATTCCAGAAGGAGGATTTCCATTTTCAGAAAGCTCTGCACACTCAGAATAAAGAGTGGCTACTCGAGAGGCAAGTCTTGTAACTTTTACTTCTTTTTCTTTTTTCTTTTCATCTTTTGCTTTTTTTGCACAAACTGTTTTAGCTTTTTGTAAACGCAAAATGGAATCTGAAACTTGCTGAGCTTCTGCACTGATTGTTTTTGTCTCAGCCTCATATTCTTTTGTCTTTGCGTCTGCCTCTCTTTGAATAGAAGTAAATGCTGCTCCTTCTAGCATGGGCAGTCCTGCCGCACTGGCCAGCGCATTCCCAAATGGATCTGGCATTTGGCACAAACCTTCTTCATCTTTTTGCTCACACTTAAAGGATGTTTTTTGAGAATCATTTATTTCTGGAAAAATTCCAGCTTGCCCTAACAGAGTCTTAACTCTATCGAGCTGCATTTTTGCTACAGCCACTCGGCTTTGGAAAGCATCGGCAGCTTTTTGAAAAGCAGATTGGATTGCAATATTTGAATCTTTTGTGAATTTTTTGATGCCAGGGCAACGTCCTCCACTGCAGCGTGGATCATTAAAATAAGAATCCCCCATTAAACTTTGCTGGCGCTGTGAAGAAGCTTGTAACAGTTTTTTTGCCTTAGCTAAACATCCCCCAATACCATAACATCGTGCAGGTTGATTTGTTGGAGTGCCATCTGGTGCTGTTTCAGGAACATGCAGCGGAACTTGAGTGGCAGCGTTTGATCCCGGCAGTGGACGTCCATCTGAGAGCGAACTTAAATACTCTCTTAGTTCTTTTGCGCATTGAAGTTGGGATCCTAAACGGACGTTTTGGAATTCTAGTGCGCTTGCATTGCTTGCACTGACTTCGTTGCTACATCCTGGTCTTAATGCTAAAGCATTGAAGTCTTGCTCATAGACTTCATTGCCCACAAGTCGCAAGGTCTCTTGCATTGGTTTAATCATCGCACCTGCTTCGGAGCTAATTGTGATGGCAGCCTTTTTTAATCCTTCATCTGTTGCCCCAAGTTCTGAGCCTGGGTTTCTTAAGTCTGCTTGAACTCCTTCTTTGCTATCGTTATAGCAATTCCTTATTTCAGCTTTAAATTGTAAACCTGCATTTCCAAAATGAGCAAAGTCGTTTTTATAAAAACTTAAAAAAGAATCCATGCTTGTAAAACGTGGATTAGGATTGGCTAGCTCTCTTAAAATATGTTCAATGCGTTGCTGAAAATAATTTGTAGCTTCTTGAGCTCGCTGCCGATCTACAGGAGAAATTGAAATGGAACCACCGCTGCGCTGCAAAGCTGTGCTGTCGCGATATATTGCAAGTAAGCACTCCTTGGGAGCTAGGGGCTGCCCACTCGGGGTAGCGCAACCTCTTAGTGTGCTTCGGCGGCTGCCAACACCTGAAATACAAGCAGATGTCCTCCAAACTTTTTCATTTTCGATGCGAAGTCGGTATTGCTTTACAAGACTAGAATGTTCGATCATTCTTTTTTCAAGCTGAGAAATGGTGCGGGCTTGTTCGTCTGTACCAGGAGGGGAAACTCCTCCAACTTGTGCTAAAAGTTCTATTACTACTTTTTGTACACCTTCCAAGTTTTGTATTTTTCCACCTAAGGTTTCTTGTTTTTTATGCTCTTCCTCTGCTGCAGCTTGAACTTGTGAAGTGTATTGTTTCATTTGCTCAATATTGTAATCAAAATCTTTTTTTACTTCTTCCATTGCAGATTTAAGGTTATCAAACTGGGTTTTAAAGCATCCTGCAACTTTTGCTGCTTTTGCTGCATTGGCTGCTTTTACTTCTGATTCACGAATTTTACAGGAAGCTGCTTCTTCACTAGCTTTTGCTTTTTGCAGGGTTTTTTTCAAAAGTGACTCATCAAACTGGTTTTCTGAAACAAAAAATGCTTCACAAGAAGTGTCGTTAATTTGAATGACTTCACCGCATTTTCCATAGCCACTCGCACCTCCTGAAAGCTTGCTTGCGCCACCTGCTAAGACTTGAGTAAGAGAACCATCCACGCCACCCATTTCACAAAGTGCGAAATTAATTGCTTGAAAAGGATCCCTGCTAAAAATGGCTGCTCGAGGAGGAAAGGCTTGGCCTGGTTGGCTCGTCGCAAGCGGTGAACCTAGCCCAGGTATCCCCCCAGCACCTCCTCCTCCAACGCCTTGAGCAAAAGCGGTTCCTAAAGCCCAAAAGCAAGTGCACACGATAACCCCCAAATATACACATGCCTTTCTTTGAATACGCATAGAAACCCCCGTCCTCACTTTTCTAATTGTAAATTAGTTCTTGCTTACTTGCAATCTTGATTTATTTTGTCAACAGATTTTTTAATAAATAACTCTTTGTTATCAGCAGCTTGACTGCTTAATAGAGCATTTTTGATTTGATCATAGGATGCATTAAAGCAAGTGCTCCAAAGCAATGCACTAGCTCCCGAAACAAGTCCTGCAGCTAAACCTGTGTGGGTGAGCTCTTTATAATGATTTCGTGGCCTAGCTACTTTTAGTTTTTCAGCTGGAACAATAAGATCTATTAATGATCCATGGTTTGAAGTTTCTAGAATTTTTCCTTCTTTATTCATCCCAGCTACGACCATTAGATTTGAAAAATCTTTTTTATAAAAAGCAGGGTATTGAGGATTGGTCTCAAGATCTTTGCCTTGATCGCCAGAGGATGCAATAACAAGGACACCATTAGATTGGGCCAATCCGATACCTTCTTTTAGAGCCTGAGAAGGATTGGAAGTGGACCACCCAATTACAATAATTTTTGCTCCGTGCTCAATAGCATATTGAAATGCAGAAAATATGACAGCAGATGTTGTTACTCCATATGGGGAAAAAACTTTAATTGGAAGAAGAGTCGTGCGCGGAGCAACTCCCACAAGAGTATTTCCACCTCCTGCAATGAGGCTAGCTATTTCAGTTCCATGCGCATAATCGTCATAAGGACGGGGGTCCCACGAAATAAAATCCCAGCCTGGGGTATTTTTTATTCCATCCCAAAAAATATTTCTTCTCAGTTCAGAGTGGTTGTAATCTACTCCACTGTCTATTATTGCAACAACCACTTTGCGGTCTCCAAGGCCTACTTTTAGCCATGCTTGTGCTACACCCAATTTTTCCAATGCCCAAGATTTTTTTGAAAGCATTTGTGCCCGTGGTAAATCCACTTCCCAAATTTCTCCACCTTTGTATTCTTGATCATATTGAAAAAAACGCCATACCCGATAAGGCAATGTCACTAAAGCTTTTAAGCCCTTCCAGAGACGTGTTAAAAAGTTTTCTTTGTATTTCTTAAGCTCTTTCGGAAAAGAAAGATTTTTTTCTTCTACAATAGAGATTTGTGAGTTCTCTGTACTCAATAAAGATGCTGTGTGGTTTTGTAGAGTTTCTAATTTTTGTGTAGTGAGGACATCGCCGACTTGAAATCCATCTCCAATACTTTTTACTTTTGAAATATTAGGATATGTTTTTTCAATAATAAATTGAGAAGGAGTTTTTCCTGCTTTCCACTGGGAAAGGTTATAAAAGATAGTTCCAGGTGTGAGTCGATAGTCTTGACCTGCATTAACAAAAATATCTCTTCCTTCTATCCATCCAAGCTGTGTCAATAAAGGGAGGTTCTGCGTTTTTTGTATAATAAACTTGGAAACGATTTTTTTTAGATTTTTGAAAGCTTCATCAAAAGCTTTTTTTCTTGCAAGCTCAATTGCTCCGCTATAGCCCATGTAATGAGCGCTTAAATTCCAATAAAAGCCTTTGCCTTTTACTGTTATGTTTTGCGTTTCATTTTTTTGGTCTGCATACTCCAAAAGGATTTTTAGCCCTAAAGTAGCTGTGTATTGTTCATGTTTTAAGTTTGCTCCCAAAAGTAAGACATCAAAATTAATCTCATGGCCTAACTCAAGACCTGCATGGAGCTCTTCGGAAAGCTCCGGTTCTACAAACTCTTGTGGGAACCAATTTTGATCTACAGGAAATTCGTTAGCATATGCTTGAGTATTAGCCCCGTGAAATGGATTTTCATGTCCACGCTTAAATCCTGCATGCAGTTTTGTGCCACGAGTTCCTGTTGTAAAACTCAGTTCGTCAATAAGGATCTGAACCGTGACAGTTGGTATGGGATGCGTTGGTAAGTTTATTGGATTGCTATCTAATAGTTTAGCGCCCTCACCACGTGTGAGAATAAAAAAATCTTTTGTTTCATTGAGATCTGTAATCAGAGAAAAATATAGGCTTTCTCCAAAAGCTCGTTTTTCATCTTTGTTCCATAGTTCTATATAGCGATCTGCAATAGGATTAATCTGTAAAACTCGGCGGTGTGGTTTGGCTTCAACGCTTTGTATTGCAATTGCAAAGAGAACCAAAAAATATAAAACAAAAAATCTCATCGACTGGGGGTTTCTTTAAAATATAGACGAACTGCATCTCCCTGTCGGACTGATTTTAAAAGGTGGTCACTTGAATCGTCCTTGAAAGAAGCAGAACTATTATTATGATCTGCGTTGAGCACTTTAATTTCACCAATACGTTTTAATCCATCATAAACTGTAAAGATGTTTTTAGCTGCAACCTCATCCCAAAGTCCTGCATTAAAAATTAAATGCTTTAACTCTAAATCCACACCAATTACGTTAGCTTCCCAGTCGAGGAAAAAATTAGTTCGTGGATCCTGAATCATTTTGTTGATTACTTTTCTTATGAGGGATCTAAAAATAGGTGTAACTGGAGAGTTCCAAACAAAATCAACTCCTGTTTCGATTGATCCAAAATCAATGTCTACATCTAATGTCAACCCTAACTCGCGGGCTGATGCATTTTTTGCTATGACAACAGGTCTTTGGATGTGTGCCGTATCTTCAATAAAAAAATCCATGCCCAACTCACTCACATTGAGGGTAACCTTTCCTTCGCCACCTTTAAGATTGCCTGAGTTAATATCTTGGCCTGGCTTCCATCCAAATTTAATCCCTAAAGAAAATATGTTTGCTTCAAAAGAAGTAATGCCTCCTCGAAAAACATAACGTGTTGAAGCCACATCTGTGAAATTCCCAGAAGATTTGCAGCTGGAGCTTTCACTTGATGTAAAAGCAACAGCATCTAATGCAAGTCCAACACAATTCATAATCGGAGCGATAGGTCGAAATTTTTTACTGTTGCTCATTTCTGTAATTAGAATTTGTGGTAATGCAACGCTTGAGTCCACTTTAGTTTTGCCATCAGGCAATGTGAAGTTTGCGTCATAAAGCTTACCAATAGCAATATATCGGGCGGGATAAGCCTGCGTTTCTGTTGGCTGCTCAACTGTTTTTCGTTTTTTCCCAAATGGGTGTGCCCTATCTGGGAATAAAAAGACACTGAGTAGAAAAAAGACACCCGTATAAACCAGTGCTGGAGAGTATTTTTGAAAAACCATAAAGCCTCACAATTTATTGTTTTGGTGGATACTTATTAGATCGGTGCTTTGATGGGGAAGATAATGGATGTTTTGTAAATTTTCAGCACATATTGCCGGAGAGTTGGAGCAAAAGAAATATAATGGATGCACTGCTATGGAATAGGTAATTTTTTTAGTGCGTTACAGCCAGTCAAATCAAAAAGCAACACAACGCTCTAGAAAAAACTATAATGGGTTTTTACTTAGAACAATGATTTCAACTCGGCGATTTTTTGAACGACCCGATGCCGATCCATTGTCTGCAACAGGGTGGTGTTCTGCAAGACCTGAGGCTTCAAGTTTTGTTGGATCATATTTGAATTTATGGATAAGATAGCGCACGATCCAAGCTGCCCTTGCAGTTGAAAGCTCCCAGTTTGAAGGATAATACTCAGAGCTAACTTTAGCATTGTCTGTGTGGCCTTCAACTCGGATATGTCTTTTTGTAGTTTTTAAAATTTTAGCCATATGGTCAAGCAGTGGAAGAGCTTCTTTTTTTACTAAAGCAGTACCTTCATCATAGAAACCTTTAGCAGATAGCCGCACAACAAGTCCCCGATCCTCATTTGTAATTTGAAGTTTTTCAGCTAAATCAGAAACTCCTAATTCATAACTAATGCTTTCTTCTAGAATATCAGCTAGATTTTTTAGATCGTCGTTTTCAGGGGGTTGCACATTGGTTCTTCCTGCCGGCATGTCAATTACAATACCGCCCAGCGGCTGAGTTTGGTCAAATTGATTTAGTGTTTTTCCACCAGAATGCCCGGACATTTCTACAAACTCACCAAAAGCAGCTTTTAAGCTTTCAGAAACAATTTTAAATTTTGCTAGATCTGCTTTTGAAATTGCATACATGATGACAAAAAAGGCAAACATCAATGTAATGAAGTCTGCATAGGAAACAAGCCAACGCTCAAGGTTCACATGCTCGGGATGTTTTTTAGGCATTGGAAATTACTCTCCGCCCTTAGCATCTTGGTGTTTTCTGAGATGCTCTTCTACATAAACTTCTAGTTTTTCTCGTAAGAAATGTGGATTGAGGCCTTCCTGAATACCAATTACACCAAGTTTGACAACTTCTTTTGCTTGGGCTCTCATGTGTGCTTTTCTTTTTAGTTTTGTTCCAAATGGAATAAATAATAGATTCGCAGCTCCCACTCCGTAAACTGTCGCAACGAATGCAACTGCAATACCATCCCCAAGTTTACTAGGATCACTTAAGTTTCCCATAACGTGAATAAGTCCAAGCACTGCTCCAATAATTCCAATAGTTGGAGAATACCCACCAGTACCTTCCCAAACCTTTCCAGCACATTCTTCTTCTTCAAATGTCATATCAATTTCTGTCTGCATGATGTCTTTAACTGTCTGAGGCTCAAATCCATCAATGACAAATTTAATAGATTTTTTAAACAGCGGATTTTGTATACTATCTCGCATTCCTTCTACAGCAAGCACGCCTTCTTTTCTTGCAACAGTTGCAATTTTAATAATTTCCTCAATGACATCTCGTACATCGAGGTCTACTTTTAAAAATACTATTTTTAACAGCTTAAATGCGTTTGTGATGTCTTGTTGTGGAAATGAAACAAACATTGCTGCAAAAGTGCCACCAAACACAATAATGGCAGCCGTTCCTTGCATAATGGATGTTAAGTGTAGTCCCTCTAGTAAGGCCCCCCCAAAAACTGCCAATAAGCCTAACACGACGCCAACTACAGTAATCAATTCCATTTTTATTTGCCCCTATTGTGGTTTTGCAAAGCTATAAATTTCTTTCTTATACTGTATCGCTGCTTCGATAACACTTTGAACAGAGTCCTTAATCATAATTTTATCATTATCCATTAATGTAATTAAGGTATCTGGTGTTGCTTCGATATATTTTATTTGTTCACAGTTGATCACAAATTCCTTACCATTGAGTTTATGTACCGCGATCATTAATAAAAAGTTTAACACTGCGGGGTATACTGTCAAACAACATGATGAATAATCGTAGTCACGTACAAGTAAAACCACTTTTGATATTTATGTTAAGAGCAACTCTAAGTTTAAGTGTTTTTTTGATGCTTGTTTCTGCGTTTTTATTTTTGAGTCAATGGAGATGGTTGTTTGATGAAAACTATTCAAGCGCATTCTTATTATTAGGGTTGTTACTTATTTTGACTGCTAGCGCCAGTTTTTGGATTTATAAAAAAAATTTCACCAAGTCTCTTTATAGAATTTTGTTTCTATTAAATTTTATCCTTTTAACATGCTTTAGCTATTTTAGTTGTCAGTCCTGGCCATTGCCATACGAGATTAAAAGAATAAAACAAGAAGTTTTGTTGCCCGATGCTCACGAAAACTTAGTACCAGTGTATTTTTGGGACTTTGCAAGTTGGTATAATGTGGATGGACTGAAAGAAATCGACATTGTTGTTCCTTATGAAAAAGGTCCCCCAAAAAAACTGCTTTCTAAGATTTACTTTCAAAATAAAAAAACACAGAAAATTGAACTCGAACTTCATGGCAAAAGACCGCGCCAATACCCTCTTTCTCAAATCCGCTCTTATTTTGATGGAAATATGATTCCGTTTTCACAAATTAAAAGGTTTGCACAACTTGCAAAGGAAAGTGGACTTATTTTCGGACAGAAAATTCCAATGCTTTATTTAATTGAGCTAGATTCGAAAGACTATTCTACATTTGCAGTCGGAATACCATGGCAGGAAGCTATTCATAACAACAACTCTCTTGACGGGAGGGTCTTTTTCAGTGGACCTGGTGGGTCTGTATTTCAAGCTCGCTGTGACAGCCCTTGCAGGTTTAGTCGTTTTTTAGAGCTCATCCAGTTTCCAAATGATCCATCGGGTTCTTTTTCAGAAAGGCATGCATGGGTAGTGTCTAGTATTAAGAAACTTTTATCTTCACCGCCTCAAGATCCAGATCAAAAAGAGCGTTATGAAAAGCTTTTAAGCTTGTATCTTGTTTCTTACCTCACATTAGACCCCCGCGATCCCGAAGCTTTTTTTCACTTGGGTAAACTTTCAAGAAATAAAACGACTCTTTTGTCAGCGATTCAATATGGGAAAGATTTAGGATTGGAACCTGCAAAAATTCTCGAGCTCAAGAATTTAGCTGGGGAAAAATAACTTTTGATCATGACTTTCGTAAGATTTCATTTTTAGAGTGTACGCTGCAATAGCGCCGCAGATTGGTTGTCGCAGTAGAACTTAAATGCAATATCTCGGTTTAATACAAACAACCTGTTTAAGAACTAGACAGTGTATAAAAGTTCTACAGGTTTTTTTTGCCTTGCAAGAATAAATCCCCTTATATGTCTGAGTAATTTTGTCGATTATAAAATCGTATGGTTTTTGCATGTTAAATAAGTAAGGGGTTGGGTACAAATGAGGATTAAAACAAAAACTATCGTATATTTTCCTGTTTTGGTCTGTGCTTTCCTATACTTGACGGGATGTCTAAAGCCAAATGCTACACCTACGTCAGCCAGCACCAGTACTACTCCTGCAGGGAGCTCTGGTGGGGGAGCAGGTTCTAGCCCAACATCTGGTGCGGCAGGGTTTCAAATCATTACACGCGCAAGCTCAACAGGCTCTTTTGATGCAGCTACTCCTCCTGTTTCAGGAGGGCTATCTATTCGTGCAGCAAGAATCTACAACTTAGATGGAAGCTTACTCACGACCTCATCAGGCACTTATCCTACTTGGTTTTCTCAAGCTAATGTGTTTTTAACATCCACGAGAACATCGGGAGGCTCTCCTGCATATACTGGATCTGACACACCTTGTGCATACTTTGATAGCTACACAGATAACAACCCAGACTCCAGTGGCCACTATGTGATTGATGGGTACGCCCTACCCACAGGAGTTACTTCTGATATTGACCAGTGTGCTGGCGTAGTAGCAACAGAAGCCACACAGCTTGGACTTTACGTAAGGCTCGACCGTCGGTTCATGAGTGTAACGGATAAACTCCAGGTCATTATCAATGCTAGGCCAATTGAAGAGCCTGTCACAGCTCCATCTGCTTCTGCATGTGTTACAGGAGGAGCTTTTGATGCAGCAGCGTGTACCAATCAATATTACACCGTGACGATGCGGTCAGCTCCTGGAGCAACAGCACAACCTTTTTATATTTTATTTCCATCTGCAAAATCATTAGATCTTCTTTCTGAGTCCGTATTACTACCCATTCAGATTGATACAAGTCTAACAACAATCACAATTGACCGAGTTAAAGGGGGATCCATTTTTTATGGTATTACAGTTATTCGTATTCCATAAAAAAGCAGAACTGGGCAGGCTTCTGGCATTTTTTACTTTGACTTTGCTCAGCCTTGTGTCTTGTGACATGAAAAGACCAGTGCCACTTACGACTGCTGGGAGTGGTTCGTCACCCACAAGCTCCACATCCGCTTCTAGGGATGCTTTTACTCCTTATAAAAATGCATCTACTGCAAAAGTAATATTTAATAAAAAAGGATTTTATACTAACTTCAACACTAATTCTTTTGGCTGTGCAGGAGATGCAAAAGCTTATTTTGATCCACAAAAAGATAGAGAAGTTCCAGTTAAGCCAGATTGGGTAAAAAATGTGGCAGTAGAAATTACAAACAGCAATGCTGCAAAGGGACCAAGCCTTGCAGCTTCGTGTGGATTGTCAGGACTGGGCTCTCCAACTGCTGCAAACTGTGCGGTATTTGATGATTTGCAGCCCTTAGATGGAACTTCTTCTCGAACTGTATTGATTGGTGGATATGGGTGCCAGTCCCACTCAAGCACTTGTTCAACCTCGTATGCACTTTCTGATATTTGGAATATTTATGTTCCAGACCTTGCAACAGGTTCTACATGGGGAAGGCAGCCCGTTGGAATGCCTGCAATCACTTCCAGCACAGCGAGTCCTGGAGCAGTTTGGGCAGGTGGAGATTACGATGAGCTTCACAATATGTTTTATGTTTTTGGAGGGGTGACGCCTTCCACCTCATCTGCCTCTGGTGTTTTAGATTTTACAAGTGCAATGACTAGAATCTCTTTTTCGTCAGAAGGCACTGTAGATACATCGAGTGTTCCAGCTAATATCACAGCAAATCAAAGCACTGTATTAGGTTACGCAAACTGGGCTAAGAGCACTTTTACAGGCGCTCCATTTTTTAGACCACCACCTATGGTTGGGCATTCTTTTACATATGGATTAAGAAGAGATCCAACCATGAAAACTTGGTGTAATAGCAGTGACTCCAATACTACTTTGTGTCCTAGTTCTGCTACCACAACTGCTGTAGCTCGAAACGAACACCACGATTATTTTTTACTTACTGGCGGCCTCATTAATGCAAACCCAGATGGCGCGGGTAGCCTTATTGCGGGTAGTTTTTTAGATCGAATTTATGTCTATAAGCCACATGGGTTTTCAATTGATGTAGGTACGAATTCACCCATTGGTGGGGACTGGGTTCAAATGAGCAATGTGTCTGGAGTTGCTGGCATGTCTTCTTCAGTCATGCGTGTGGTTTCAATTGCAGCAACCAATAACTCTACAGAGCCTTTTTCTGTTTCAACAGCTACTTGGTCTGGGCGTGGGTATCACAGGACAGTTTATGATCCAAGCATGAATCGATTTTATATTTTTGGAGGTCTGACAAATACAAGTAGCGCTTCTGCACTAACTGGTGGCACAGCTCCTACTACTGTTTCAGAGCTTTGGGTTTATGATCCACCTAATTTAGCCAGACGCCCAACAGCTGCTTGTTTTTCAACGACAACTCCTGATGGGATTACCATCCCTATTGGAGCTGGAGGAAGCGGATCAGATGTTGCTAGTATATTAGTTGATACTACGGCTGCACCAGCCTTAGGAGCTATGAGTGGTCTTGGAATCAATCGAAGGTATATGTCATCTCAAATGGTTTTTCCTCCAGGCGGTTGTCTTCAACGTGTCACTCCTGTAGATGCAGGCACTACTCCTTCTGCCAGGTTTGAGCATGCGATGGCTTTTGATCGAGATCAGAAAGCCATGCTTGTATTTGGTGGATGCACTCAGACATCGACTATTGCGGATTCTGGAACAACTGGTGCTGGAGATCCCAATGCCAACTGTGCTTCTGGAGCTGCACTCTTAAATGACACTTGGTTCTACCTTCCTCCAGTAACCACTGAAGTAGTGTCCAGATCCTACACGACTGCCACTTATCCACACCCTTATGGATCTCCTGTTTATCCTAATATTTTTGGAACAGATTTTTGGATCCATCAATTTCCTATCCACACTGCCAACAGCCCCGGCAATGCAACTATTACACTTCCAAGCAATGACCAAGTGCTAGGAAGCTGGATTAGGCTTTCACCGTCTACAACTCCAACGAGAAGAGTTTCTGCATCCATTGCATATGATCGCGCTCATCATAAGTTTTATTTACAAGGTGGATATGGGTGTTTAACAAGCAGCTGTACAGAGTTTCGATACTTAAATGACCTTTGGGAGTTTTCTCCACCTAATGTGAACGGCTGCTCTCGTACAGCAGCAACTTGTTCAAGTACAGGAGAGTGGAGGCAAATCCGTTCTAATGACCCAGTCAATGACACGCAACCCACCACAAGAAAAAGTGCTCTCATGGCTTATGCACAGCCCATGTTTTCTTATGGGGATGACTACTATACAGCGCTAGATACTCCGTGTGTAAATCAGGGTCCTATTGCTACAAACGACATGTCTATTAGCAAACAAAATGTTGGTGCTATTTATGTGGATTTAGATCGCGATAAATTCAGCACAAATGAAAACCTACTCATCAATTTAAGAATGCTTCCATTTGATGCTCGTACCAGGCTTCCTGGCTGGTCTGACAATATTTCACCTTACACTACTTTTGATGATATCGATAGCAGCTCACCGAGTGATGTGGCTACTATTCGTGTGCGGGTTTTAGGAAATCCCATACGTTATGGGGATCAAATTCAATCCCTTATTCAACCGCGATACCATGAATTTTTATCTGGTACGTCCATCATTATTGATAACTTGCTTTATGTGGGAGGCCCGACAGGACAGGTGACAGAAAGACAGGTTTTAGTTCCTTTGCCCGTAGATTCTTCTGCAAACTTGATCAAAATTGAACGTGTTCAAGGTTCTGTTAAATTTTACGAAATGACTTTAAGCAAGTTTTAGAAGAAGTATTTTTTGGTACTATTGCCACATGTCCATACACAGTCCCATAAGTATTAATGTGTAGTGCTTCTATAAATTTTTAAATTGCCTGCTTGCAAAACCACTGTCACTGGAATGCCGTCTTCATCAGAATTAAGCTTAGAATAAATCTCACCATTTTTTACTTTTAAATCCATAAAGAGAGCGATTTTTTTTGGAAAAGTAAGAACAACATCCCCGACGCGGCTAATAATTTTTACGTTTGAGTTGGGTTTTAGTTTTTTCCATTTGAGGATTGTATCTCCTGAGGTTTCACCTTGGACAGTTCCAGTGAGGCCTTCTACGCCTACGTTACCTGTCTTAAGCGTATATTTTAAGTCACCAGAAATGTTTTCTCCAGTAAGGGTGCAGTTTCCACAATCCAGTGTTAAGTCTTGCACTTGCGAAAAATCCATTTCACCCCAAGCTGCTTTAAGGAAAATAGGTTTCTCCCAATTTTCAATTGTGATATTTGATTTATTAATATCAAGCTCTAATTCAGCTGCATTGATAAAAGAAATCTCAATCTTAAACTCACATTGAAAATTCTTTGGAAAAAAACTTTCATCTTTTTTTCGTTCTTTTTGCAAGGGCTCTTGAATTACAATCTGGTTTAGGGTTTTTATAATTGCAATTTTACAGTCTTCTTTAGATCCTTTGACCAAAGAGGTTTTGATTTTGTTTTTTTTCTCCTTGTTTTTCCCCTTTATTTCTAAATGAGCAAACGAAAGTTCTATTTTTAGTTTATCAATATGTTCAGAAAAATGTTCAGCAAATTCTTTTTCTGGCAATCCTATTTCTACTTCTGAGTTAGGATCGTGGAGCAATCCTACTGCCACAGAAGAAGTTAGGCTGACGCTGTCCGCTGCATTTGGTGTTGTAGCTGTTTGTGTTATTTGCTGAGGTTGTAATGGTTGTGTGGGTGACACATTTGGTTTGTGTGCGCAGTTCATGCATAAGCTTATCCAAAGAAGAATCCATGTTTGTTTCATTAATATTAGATTAACAGTGATGGCACCAATGCTGCAACCCCACAATCAAGAGTAATCTTGGAATCAGAAAAACCCCTTGCGTAATTTCATAATATCCTATATTATGAAATTAGGAGATTGGATATGTCTTCAAGTGCTGCAAAACTACTTCGTGTTGCTCCAAATGGACAAATTAGTATCGGAAAAAAGTGGGCCGGTCGTGAAATCCGAGTTGAAGAAGTGAGTGATACCGAACTTAAAATCGTTGCTGGGTTTTTTGTGCCAGAAAACCAAGCTACATTTTTTTCGTCTGAAGCTACAAAAACCCTGCAAGCTTTCAATCAATGGAGCACGAAGAATCAACCAAAAACAACAGACACAGACACCCTGTTTAACCGACTAGAGAAACAAGCCCGTGACAAAGCAAAAAAGAGAAGATGAGCGTGTCTCAACCCACCACGCGTTGGTTCAGGTTGACTTAGAGTTCCCTCGTATTCAAGGCGAACTTGCAGAGCTCACCCTAGGTCAACTAACTGAAGTTCGTGCTTGTATTGAAAAAATCCAAAAAATGACATGGGCACAAATTCTAGCGACCTCATCCAAAACCCAAAAGCGTGGATTAAACTGGGAAGTGCTTGACCAAAGAACAGCCTCTGGGTGTGTTGTGGCCTCTATTCGTGTAACTGAGAAATTTCGTGCACGGGTAACGCGCGATGCAGAACACATGCGCTTTATCTCGCTCCATCCGGATCATGATAGTGCATACAAGGAATTGGGTAGAGAGAATATTTGATCTGCTAGACCATATATTATTTTCTTGACATTTCATGAAATATCAAGAAAAATAGCTTTATGAATAAAGCCGTTAAATTTGCCTCCCAAATTGGTGAAAACACACTGAAGGAACTTAAGTCTTTTGTGAAGGAGACAGATCGAAGTATTTCTTCGGTGCTGACGGAGGCAGTCCAAGAGTATCTCTTTCGAGCAAGGCTTCGTCCTGCGTTCAGAAAGGCAGCTCAGGAAATATTGACTGAGCATGCCGAATTACTTCGTAAGCTCGCTAAATGACAGTGGCAGCGTATTATCTTTCCGTTGCGGAAGCCCTAGAACTGCACCGAATGCTTATTGAGCAATTTGGTGGAAGGCATGGAGTTCGTGATTTGGGGCTGGTGGAAAGTGCGGTCTATCGACCGCAGAGCGGTTATTATGGGACTCTTTCTATTCAGGCCGCAGCCCTCTTGCATAGTTTTGCGCTTAACCATGCTTTCGTTGATGGGAACAAGCGTATGGCATTTTCTGCGGCGGCTGTGTTTTTGAACGTCAATGGCTTTCGGTTAGAGGTCAGTGCAAGTGAAGGCAAACATTTTATTATTCAGAAAGTGATCCAAGATAAAGTTGACATTGAAGTAACAGCTGAATGGTTAGAGTCTAAAATGCGTCCAAAAAAATAAGAACACGCGGACGGCTCCGCACGCTTTGATGACCATTGTTTGTGCAAAAAGCAAGGAATTCATGGAGCATACTTAAGAATTATCAAGGTTTGATCATCTGATGCGGGTGATATCCGTTCCATTAGTTTCTTAGCCAAGTCTGTAGGTTGTATTTGAGAGGTTAAGCCCAAAAGGAATCTCTCGATGTTGTTATGGACAACCTCTCCCGAAGATCGCAGCTTAGCTGTATCAAAGCCATCCGACATGTAATTGAGGTGTATTATGGGACTGTCGAAAAAGGTCTAAATTTAATTGAAAGCAGTTTGTCTCACGGGTTCACAATAGGGTTGAGAGCTATTCATATAAAATGAGCTGGTTGCCGTCTTCTTGGAATTTATCATAGTTTGGCAGTTTAGGAATGTCAGTTGGAATAAACTGGAGTAGGCGTTTTAGGCGCGCCTCAAATGGTGAAAAATCTACTGACAGTCCTGCTTTTTGAGCTTTTTGTTGGATAGCATTTAAACGCATCCATAGATTTTGATAACAATCTTCACGTTGTGACGCATTCCATTTTTGTAAGTGTTTTTTAAATCCTTTTTTTGCAAATGTGCTTAAAGCATTTTCACCATAACCTAAAGCAGTTAAAACCGTTGGCGCCATATCTACAACAGTTGGGAAAGTAAAATGAGGGTCTTCAACTAAATAGGCGAGATCCTGCGTTTCAGAAGTTTTTACACGATATTTCGCTTTACCAAGAAGTGAGCCAGATTTCATCTCAGGACCTGAAAAAAGCATCATGGTTAGTTTTTCTTCACGGTGAAGCCCACCGTGTCCACCTGCATTTTCTCCAAAGTTCCACCCTTGAGCATGCATCAACGTGATGTCTCCAATGGCAGGATTGTTTGAATACAAATACGACCCCATCCCAGCTACAGCATTGTGGTAATAGTGCTCATCCTTAATACTTCGATCATTCCATTCATTGTAAGTTCCAAAAGTCCAGGCTGGTGCAGAGTCTGTAGCAGCAGGGACATATCCCAGGGGATCTTTTTTACTGGATTGGAGTACCGTATATCCATAAATTAGTTCTTTTGTTTTTTCGTCTCTTTTGATTTGAATGAGACCTTCGTTCCCAAAGCGATCTGAGACTGCAATCTCCATCTTTTGATTGAGATCGATAGCAGAATTATTTTTTCTGATAAAAATGAGTCCAACTCCCGGGTTTTCTTTTAATGCTTCCATGAGAGGCTTTCCATTTTTCCCACTGTAAGTAAGGATTTCATTAAATGAGGGTCTTCGATCCCAATTAGTTTGACCACCTTCTAGCACGGGCAAGAAAATTTCAGCATTATTTCTAGCGCCACCGCCGTAAATTAAACGCACGCTTTGATTGTAAACTTTACGTAGAAAAACTTGTTCTGCAGCAACGTAACTGGGGTTACCTTTCAAATAAACTTGAGCTAACACAGTTAACAAGAGGGTTTTGCTCTCTTGAAATTTATCTGCAGGCAAAAAACCTGCAAGGAGTTCCTCAAGCATTGTTTCTTTCATTCCGGGTATAACTAATACTTTGTTGAAGTCGTCTACAAATCCATTTGCCCACTTTTGTGCATCTTGTGTAATGGCTTGGATTTTGGGATCTTGCCAACGTGGGTCTAGGTGCGGAAAGGCAAGTTCTAATGGCAATCTATAATTATCCACACCAATGAGTTCTCCTGCTAAAATTTTTGTTTTTGAAGGTGTTTTAAATTCAAGCTTTTGATTTAAATATTCTACAAAACTTTGACTCATTGATTGAGGATGGCGATAGGGATCCGGATGCTTTGGATTAATAGGTGCCATCATGTGTTTTGTATCTACCATCCCGTGATCACCTAAAATTGCAAAAAGAGTGTGATCAAAAAGTGTGGAGCTTTTAAATGGGATTTCTTTTAAAGTTTGGATGAGTTTTCCAACTTCTATATCGATGAGGAGCATTGCTAATACATACCTTGGCGCAGCAAAGCCTACAGTAGCTTTTCCAATAGGCTGTTCTGGATCAGGATCGCTAAAAAAAGAAACTTTAGGAAGCCAAATACAAAACTCTTGTAGCTTCCCTAATTTGCTTTTCTTAACTTTCGTGACATATTTTTTCTGATCTTGTATTTCTTCAAATAGTTTAAAAGCTCTCTCTGTACGCTCATTTTTAGGTTTTCTTAAAAAGCAGTACTCGGATCGATCTTTCGAGTTTCCTTGAGATCTTTCCCAGTCTGGCATGATCAAACCTTCTAAATGTGAAAATTCATCTGCAGCTGCTAGCAGTGAAGTTGAAAAAGCAGGCATTTTTTTATTGCTGCTTGTCACTCCGCTATCCTGGCTACTCTCCAGACCACTTGCAATCCTCTGATACATTTCAATAACGCCTTTCATTGTTGAGTGTGCTTGATCATAGTAGGTGTGCTTAAAAACGGATTTTGCTCCCATCACATAATTTCGTGAGTAGTTGTTAAAGGGGACACTTCGGCGGTGTAAACTAAAGCCAGCCGTTACGTTTTCACCTTGTGCTGAAAGAAAATCAAAGACAGTAGGATACAACGGAAACTCTAAACCAAGCGCATAATTTACAACTTCTGTAGGATCCAACCAAAAATTTTTAAACTGAAAATGTTCTTTGCTAAACTGCCACCAGCCTGCAATATATGTGTCTCGTCTTGAAGTTAAGTAAGACTCAATGACTTTCATGGTTTCTGATTTATCAACAGTTGAAGCTGTATAGGAAATTTTTCCCCTCGAAACCAAGTATGCAAAATTAGGAAGTTTTTCGTTTACAAGAAGTGCTTTAAAAACATCCCCACGGAATCCATCCAGGTGCATCATGTGCACATGGTCAATTGATGGCTTAGGAACTGCAGCAGGTGTGCGCTTCCCTGAGCATAGCCAGGATGGGCATGCGGCAAAATCTCCGAAGCTTTTCCAGGACGGTAATGCACCAAAATATTTTGTATGGCATTGAATATTAAGCGCAGAAACTAAAGTAATCAGCAGTGTATAAAAGAGTTTTTTTCTCATAACTTACTTATCGTAATCATATGGCCATTATTTAAGGCTAAAAAGTTATGTTTTTACATATAATTGTTTAAACATTAAAACAGTTTTACATAAATCAGCATTAATGGTAACGTGTACTTATGAGAACTAGAATTTCTACAGATTTAGGCGATCCTCGTTTAATGCGACTCTTAAAACTAGAGGCACAAGAAACGGATACGACAGTAAAGGAGGTATTGGTTCGAGCATTGGAAAGTTATTTTCATCACAAACTTGAAACAAAGGCCTTATTAAAAGCCTCCGAAAGTGTTTTTGAAGAATGGAACAACCCGTTAGATGCTCAATATGACAAAATCTGAGCCTGGAGAAATTGTATTAGTTCAATTTCCATTTGTTGAAATTCAAAGTGTTAAACAACGGCCCGTACTAATATTAAAAACCACCTTGTTTCAAAAAGATAATTCATTGCACACGGTTTCTATGATTACGAGTCAAGTAAATGGTATGAAAATTGAGGGAGATTATAGGATACAAAATTGGCAAGAAGCAGGATTGCTTCACCCAAGCATTATTCGTCTTTCAAAAGTTGCAACAGTAGATGGGATATTAATTAAAAAGTCATTAGGTAAATTATCAAAAGCTGATATGGATATCTTAAAAAAATTATTTAGTGGCTTGTTTGCCTTTTGGCTATAAATGCTTCAAAAATTTGTTATTCGTATTATCAGTGCTCGAACACTTACAAAGTCTGAGCGAAAACAATATGAGGAGAATTTATGAGGAACAATTACGATTTGAGAAAAATGAAATGGAAACCAAATCCGTATTTAAAACATCTAAAAAAACCAGTCACTATTCGCTTTGATCAAGATATTATTGAATACTTTAAAATCCTTGGGCAAGCTGAGGGTGTTCCTTATCAGACGTTAATGAATCAGTTTTTAAGGTATTCTATAGAGAATCATCTCAAACCAAAAATAGACTGGCAGAAGGCACCTTAAACATTTATTGTTTGTTATATGCCAATCCAATTTTTATTTGATTATCTTTCTCCCTATTCTTATATCGCTTGGACTCAAATTCAGGATCTCGCTAAACGCTATCATCGAAGTATAGAACCACGGCCAGTTTTATTGGCAGGTCTGTTAAATGCAACAGGGCAAAAAGGTCCTGCTGAAGTTGAGGCCGAAAGACTTTATATTTTTAAAGATATTTGCAGGACGGCGCAGTTTTTAGGAATACCTTTTTCTCCACCACCTTTTCATCCTTTCAATCCTCTTCTAGCTCTTAGAATTTCTTCTTTGCCACTGGAACCGAAAATCCAGCTTAAAATTGTTGACAATCTTTTTGCTACAGTTTGGGGAGAAGGAAAAGAAATTTCTGATCGCAATACTATATATACACTTTTAATCTCAATGGGACTAGATGGGAATGCACTCATTGAACAAGCTGAGACCGTTGAATCAAAAACTCGTTTGAAGACGAATACTGAAAAGGCTCTGGAAGTCGGAATTTTTGGAGTCCCAAGCATCCTTGTGGAGGGTGAATTATTTTGGGGTTATGAGTCTTTTCAAAATTTAGAACGATTTCTTCAAGGACATCGTGAAATAGATATTAAACTGTTTGAACGTTGGAAAAATATTAAGCCTTCTGCAACTCGTAAATAAAATGAAGAATTTTCAAAATCTCTATGTCCATTTTCCATTTTGTGAAACAAAGTGCCACTACTGTGATTTTTTTTCGCTGCCTGAAAAAAAAGTGGACACTAAAAAGCAACACAATATTTATGATGCTATTTTAAGAGAGCTGGATTTTTATCCACTTACAAAATTACAAACTGTTTTTTTAGGAGGGGGCACACCTTCTTTAGTTCCTATAGAATTTTTAGAAAAACTATTCTTGAAAATCCAACTTGAAAAAAAATCTGAAACCACTGCTGAAGTAAACCCATCTAGTGTAGATCTTCGGTCAGCTCAAAGTTGGTGCAAACTGGGAATTAATAGAATCAGCATGGGAGTGCAAGCCCTAGATGACAAGCGACTTGGCTGGTTAGGGAGAGTTCACAACAAAAAAGAGGTTTTTTGCGCATTAGAAAATATTTTCATGGCAGGATTTGAAAATGTGAGTGTGGATTACATTGTAGGTGTTCCAGAGCAAACTACTGACATTATACAAAAAGAACTAAAAGAGCTTTTTTCTTGTTTTCCAGAGATCATGCATGTTTCTGCATATTTATTAACTTTAAAGCATTCTAATCCAAAATATGGATCCTTGCTAGGCGAAGAAGAACAGCTGGCACAGCTTCTTGCTGTTTGCGATGCTTTACGCGGCTATGGATTTGAGCACTATGAAATCTCTAATTTTGCGAAATCAAATAAGCAAGCTCTACACAATTTAAATTATTGGAATGCAGGCAGTTACTTAGGAATAGGTCCTAGTGCACATTCTTATTGGTTAGAGGAGAAAAAACGTACTAAAAACTGGGCTAGTTTAGAAAAATACCAGGACCTTGTTTTAAATCAAACCCCACCTATTGAGTGGGATGAGACATTAACAGCTGAGCAAGAATGCATAGAATATCTCATGCTTAAGTTAAGGCGGAAATCAGGGCTTAATATTTTAGAATTTAACGAAAAATTTGGGAAAGACTTTTACAGACAAAACCTCGCACTGCTAAGAGAGCTGGAATCTCATGGCTTAGCTTTTTTTAATGAAGAAGCTTTCTCTCTTACTTCAAAAGGTTTTTTTGCAAGCGATGAGATTTTCCCCCGCTTGGTTTAATATACAAACTCGACACCACCTCCAACGTAATGCGAAGTCGTATTGTTTGAACCTGTGTCGTAACCATCCGTGTGTTCAACCTCTACACGGTATTGCGCTCCTGCCCCAATGGTTTTTGTAAGATTTCTTTCTAATAAGAAAATGACTAATAAATTGACACTTTAAATAAGTATGATATTTTTAAAGTATATGTTTAAACGTCTTCTTTCCATGCCTCAACTTCCAAAAAACAGCTTTTTTTTATGGGGACCCAGGCAAGTTGGAAAAAGTTTTCTTATGAAACATTTATACCCCAATACCCCACGCATTGATTTATTGGATACGGATCAATACATACGCTACTTACAACGCCCAAGCTTATTACGAGAAGAATGCTTAACACAATCCAAACAAAAACTTTGGATTATTGATGAGATCCAAAAATCGCCCCTTTTGTTAGATGAGGTTCATTATCTCATTGAAAACCATGGAATAACATTTGGTCTCTGTGGTTCTTCTGCCAGGAAATTAAAGCGTGGACATGCAAACCTTTTAGGAGGCAGGGCACTTCGGTATGAACTTTACGGGCTAGTTGCAAAAGAGCTTGCAAAAAAGTTTGATTTAGAAAAAATACTTAACCGTGGGTATCTCCCTAATCACTATCAAAGTGAATTCTACGAAAAATTGATACATTCTTATGTCAATGACTATTTAAAAAATGAAATTGCAGCAGAAGGGATTGTTCGCAATCTTCCTACTTTTTCAAATTTTTTAAGAGCAGCTTCTTTTTTAGATACAGAAATTGTAAATTTTTCAAATATCGCAAGTGACAGTGGTGCTTCCAGTCCTACCATTCGTGAATATTTTCAAATTCTTGAAGATACACTTTTAGGAAGTTTTTTGCCTGCTTATATTAAACGTCAAAAGAGAAAGACTATACAAGCGCCCAAGTTTTATTTTTTTGATGTTGGGATTGTAAACTATTTAGCAAAACGAGGAAAAATTCAAAAAGGATCGGAGTTGTTTGGAAAAGCCTTTGAAAACTGGGTTTATCATGAAATTAAGAGTTATCTCTCGTACCAAGAGGTTAATACCGATTTTAGCTACTGGAGATTGAGGAATCAGTATGAAGTGGATTTCATCCTAGGAGATATGGAAATAGCAATTGAAGTAAAATCTACTGCTACAATCCACTCTAGACATGTAAAAAACCTGTATGAGCTTCTCAAAGAATATCCACGAGTAAAACAATGTTATATTGTGTGTCTTGAGACCAAGGCTAGACTCATTCAAAATAAAATTCTTGTCTTGCCGTATCAAGATTTTATACAAAAACTTTGGGATGGAGAAATTATTTCAAAATGAGTGCGCTATATTTTTAAAGTGAGCTTATATTCTTAAGGTTTTACCTAGGACTTCTCGCTGCACAGAGTGCAGCTCCTTCAAAGCAAGGACAGCAGCATCCGTCATTTTTGTCATTTGATCACGAGAAAATGCAGAGTGTTCAGCAGTGCCTTGAATTTCTGAAAAAAGCCCCTGGCCTGTCATGACAAAATTCATGTCGACATCACATGTGGAATCTTCTTCGTAATCCAAATCCACTAAAACCTCACCTTTTCTTATTCCAACACTTACTGCAGCAACTTGATCGAGCAGTGGCGCTTCTACCCAGCTTTGATTTTTTTTAAGTTTTTCCATTGCTAAAACTAAAGCAACATAACCACCTGTAATGGCAGCAGTACGAGTTCCTCCATCTGCTTGAAGCACATCACAATCTACCAAGATTGATCTTTCGCCAATGCGGTGCAAGTCGATGACAGATCTTAATGCCCGTCCTATTAAGCGTTGAATTTCATGAGTTCTGCCCGACATTTTATCACGCTCTCTTTTTATGCGGGAATGAGTGGCACGCGGGAGCATTCCATATTCTGCAGTAATCCAACCCTTTCCTTTGCCTTTTAGCCATTGAGGTAAGTTTTCTTCAATAGATGCAGTACAAAGAACTTTTGTACGTCCAAATTCAATCAAGACAGATCCTTCTGCATAAACATTGACGTTTGGAGTAATTTTAACAGGACGCATTTGTTGTGGGGTACGATCGTATGAACGTATCATTATATTTTTCCCTCCATATTTTTTTACTTCCTGTAAAAGCTCCCGGATTGTATGCCTTTATCACGATACCGACGAAAAGCTTTGCTAAGCCCATTAATAAACTCATTTCGAAATAGAATATTCATAAGTCTACCTCGATCCCCCGAGCTGGATAAAAATCCCATCTCAATTAAAACAGAGGGCATTGCTGCTTGTGAAAGCACAAAAAATAGCGCTTGTTTTACACCTCGATTTTTTAAACCATACGGTTGATTTAAAGTCGAAAGTTCTTGTTGAACATAAGCAGCAAAAAGCGCGCTCTCTTGTATGTATTTGGTTTGTTCCATATCGGCTAGGATTTTCTTTACCATATCTGTTGTTCCTGGAATTTGTGACGTTTTAAGCCACGTGTCATTTTCTAAGAGAGCTGTTTTCTTAGCATCATCATCTGTGGCTTCAGGACTTAAGATATAGGTTTCAACTCCTTGTGTTTGAGGATTGGGCGAGTGATTGACGTGAATGCTCACAAAGAGATCTGCTTGTTTCATGTTTGCAAGTTTTGCACGATCTGGAAGGCTAAAAAATCGGTCATCCTCACGAGTTAAAAACACATCTACGTCTGGAATTTCATGTTTTAATATTTCACGTAGTTTGAGTGCGTACACAAGAGCGATATCTTTCTCATAGAGGCCATGGGATGTTGTTCCCAGATCATTTCCCCCATGTCCTGGATCTATAACAATGGTATTTAAGGTTTGTTTGGGTGGTTGTGGTGGCTGTACAATCTGTGGGGTAGTGTGCTCGGCCCTTGCCTCGATAATGCCTAATTTTAATCCTGTAGCAAGCTTTGTTGCTAAATCTATTGGGAGCCAATACCCTTCTTTCATATCCACTTGGATGGTGCCCTCAAAGTCCACCACCAGTCCGTTCACAAGAGCAACGTGGGTGAGGCGGCTAATAATAGCTCCAGCGTGCTCTAGCGGGTTTTGAATCACCGCTCGATATTGAGACCATTGATAAAGGACCTGACAGCCAAGCGCATAGCAAAACTGTTTTAAGGAAACAGCAACATTCTTATTTTTCTCAATAGTTGTTAAAATCCCAGAAGTGTTTTTGGTGCCTTCTACAATTTTGGTATACTTCCACTGTGTTATTGAGGCAGGAAAAACATTGCTAGTTTGTAAAATCATCACAATAAAACAACTAATTAGAATTTTATAAAATTGTGTTATACCACTCTTCATGCAAAATACTGTCCTTTTAAACCCTGAAGTCGATCGCCTCATCCAACTTGCATTGGATGAAGACCGCGTTTTACAAGACCTTACCACGCAGGCATGTGGTTTTAGTCCTTCTTATCCTAAAACTATCCAAGCAAGAGTTATAGCTAAAAAGAGAGCTATTGCAGCTGGTTTTCCACTTGTAGAAAAAATTTTTCACAACGCACAAGTGTCTGTCAAATCTCGTGCTCTTGTGGAAGAAGGCAAAGAAATTTTAGAAAACACTACTTGGATAGAACTAGATGGCAACCCATACGATATTTTGCGCTTGGAACGAGTTTTACTTAATTTTTTGATGCGGGCTTGTGGAATTGCAACTTCAACTCATGTAGTTGTGAAATCCATTGAAAAATATACTTGTAAACTTTTGCATACACGGAAAACAGCTCCTGGTCATCGCTATACAGATATTTATGCAGCTTTAGTAGGTGGAGCAAATCCTCATCGACAAAATCTTGAGGATGCTATTTTACTAAAAGAAAATCATTTACAGTGTGCAGCTTCAATTCAAGCAGCGCTCGATGGAATTCAAGCACATCAGTCTCAAACACGTTTTGTTGAAATTGAAGTTAGAGATGTATTTGAGCTTAAATATGCTCTGCAAGCAAAACCAGATCGCATTCTTTTAGATAATTTTAAAATTCCAGACCTTCACCGAGTGGTAGAACTTTATGGTGGGTCGGTCCCATTTGAGGCATCTGGTGGTATTACGCCAGATAACGCCTGGGCATATGCAGAAACAGGCGTTGAATTTATTTCCATGGGATCGATTACTCATTCTGCTTGTGCTGCAGATCTTTCTTTAGACTGTGTTGAATTTGCGTGATGCAAATCCTCCGGAGAAATAATCTAAATGTTTACATTTATTGAGCTAGAAACTTGTAAATCCACAAATGAAGAAGCATGGAGGCATGCCCCTGCGACCACACCTATATTGATTAGTGCACGCAACCAAACTAAAGGAAAAGGTAGAATGGGAAAAACTTGGGTCGATAGCAGTCCCGACAATATTAAAATTTCAATTTTAATCCCACAATCACCACAAGATTTACTACAGCTGCCCATGGAGGTTGGGAAACTCACGTGTGAAGCTTTATTAGAGACTGCAAAAGAACTTAAAATGTCTGCTAATTTTTCTTTGCTTACCATAAAACCCCCCAATGATTTGTTATACGCTGGAAAAAAACTTGCAGGAATTTTGTGTGAGTCAAAAATGCTAGGGGAGCGATGTTTGGGTGTAGTGATTGGATTGGGATTGAATATCGTAAACGCCCCCGCAATTCCAGAAGTTAAAACAGCTTGTTTAAAAGAGGATGTTTTTTCAGGATATAATATAGATTTGAACGCTTTCAAAAGCATTTTTATAAAGATGTGGGGTCATAAAATGTCATGGGTTATGAGCAACACTTGATTTTAGGGATCAGAAAGAATTTTTTCAATTTCTTGTTTAATTATATTTTCTGCTAAGACTGCAATATTTTCACGAAGTGCTTTTTCTAAAATTAATTCTACATCTTTATGAATGATTTGCTCAATCTCAGACCTACTGAGTGGTAGCTCTACAGCAGCATTCAATACAGGTTTTATTTGAGCTGCTTTTGTAAGTCCTATACTGAGAAAATTGCTTCCGCCGTCATCGAAGAAATTAGATTTAGTGGGAGTTGGTGGAGCTGGCTTTTTAAAAGGTGGTGGTGTAGGGACAGTTCTTAGCTGGGGTGCTAGTTTTATTTCTTTTTTAGATTTATTGTCGTCAATGTCCCACTGGAACTCATCTAATCCCGACATTTTAATAGTAGATTCTGTAAGGCTGCGAATATCATTTTCTTGCTCAACAGCACTACTTGCTTGTTCTCCAAAATTTTGAGTTGAGCTTTGAGCTGGTTCTGTTGTTGTGTCTATATTTAAGTTGAATTCAGCTTCAGATATGGATGTAACATTGGTTTCAGCTGGGACAGTGGGTTGAAGATCTTCAATGGGCAAAAGTTCATTTTCATCTAGCGTAGATTTTTGTTCTTCTTGAATAACCATTTGCAAGGGTTCTACTGGAGCAAAGTTTTCTTGAGTGTCAGTTGGACTTTCATGTAGAGGGATAACATTAGAAGATGCTACGACTTCAGAATAAGACGCAACTTCCTGCAGAGAAGTGGTTGGTTTGCCATGCAGCAAGATAGGTTGGGTGTTTTCTTCTGTTTTAGATGACTCAAATTTTTCTGTAGCTTCTTCTTTCAGTGTTTCAACCAATCGTAATACATCTGAAACTACTTTTCTTAATTGAGCTGGATCAAAAGGCTTTACAAGCCTGCCATGGAATTGAGTGCTTTGAATGGCTTGTTCGTCTATTTTGTCAAAAGCAGCAGCCATGAGAATAAAACCAACAGCAAATGCTTTTGGATTTTGATTAACAGCGCTTTTTAGAGAGTATGCATTGAGATCTGGCAAAGCTACATCCACAAGTACAATATCAGGGATATGGGATGCGATCGTCTCTAAAGCTTCCGTACCACTAGAGGCTGTTAAGATTTCGTAACCTTCTGATGAAAGTGCTAGTTTAATAACTTTATGGATTGTAACACTGTCGTCTGCAACTAGGAGTTTTTTCCCCATGCATTAAAGTATCCCACAATAAAAAAACTAGTGTCAAATATTTAAAGGACTAGAATTACTTTAATTTTTAGGCTGGTCCTATTTAACTCGAATGAGTTTGTGTTTGAGGAAGCATTTTTCGCATAAGAGGGGTATCCATGAGGCGCATCAAAAAAACGCGATAAATTGCTTCAATTACAATTTTTTTGCTCATTTTAGATTGCCCCAAATAGCGATCCTCAAAAACAATCGGCACTTCCTTCATCCGAAAACCTTTTTTATATGCTTTATATTTTATTTCGATTTGGAAGGCATACCCATCGCAGGTTAGGTGTTGACATCCAATGGACTCAATCACACTTTTCCTCCAGCAGTTAAATCCACCTGTAAGGTCTTGAAAGGGTAATCCTAAAACACACTTCGCGTAAAGGCTACCACCCTTGCTTAAAAGCCTTCTTCCCCATCCCCAATTTAAAATTCCACCACCTGGAATATAACGAGAGCCACAAAGCGCATCATACTTTTCAATTTCCTGTTGGAATATGGGTAGGTACTTTGGGTCATGACTAAAATCAGAGTCCATCTCCATAATCACATCATAGTTATTTTCTAAGGCATACTTAAAGCCTGCTACGTACGCTGTTCCTAATCCCATTTTATTGGAGCGATGAATGACATGTACGCGAGGATTGGTTTCTTGAAGAATGTTTGCAAGGTCACCTGTTCCATCAGGGGAATTGTCATCTATGATGAGAACATGAGAGTGTGCATCAACTTGTTTGAAGATTTCTTCTACAAGCTTCTTAATGTTATCAATTTCATTATAAGTAGGAATAATAATTAGTGTGCGCATTTAAAAGCTCCGGAAATACATGCTTCGAAGCGTAGCTCCAGTACTAAAACGGAATATCTTCCTCAGCAAAGGAAGGCTGTTCCATTTTCGTTTTAGAAAAACCATTACCACTTCCATTGCTAGATGTGTGTGAATTCTCTTCTTCATTCCAAGATGGGGTGTTTGTCTCTTTTTCAGCTGAACGCGAACCACTGCTTAAGAACTGAACTGTATTTGCTACTACTTCTGTTGTGTAACGAGTTTGCCCTTCTTTGTCTTGCCATTGGCGAGTTTGTAGTCTTCCTTCTAAAAAAACTTGGCTACCTTTTTTTAAGTACTCTCCACAATTTTGAGCTTGTTTTCCCCACACCACAATACGATGCCATTCTGTTTTTTCCTGACGCTGTCCATTTTTATCGTTCCACATTTCGTTAGTTGCAATATTGAAATTTGCGACAGCTTGCCCAGATGGTATGAATCGTACTTCTGGATCATTCCCTAAGCGACCTAATAAAGTAACACGGTTTACTGACATGTGTTGCCCCCTTTTATTGTGGTTAATCGTTTATTTCTTTCTACCTTAGAATTTTAAAAGATTCTATAGAAAATAAAAATTTTATATTTTCAGTGATTTAGAGAGAAGACATACCCGCTCTCCAACAATAGTGAGAAAATAGCCATTCTCATCTTCAGTTAGGTCTTTTAATAAGTCATAGTATGAGGCAGAGAGAAACCGTGCTCTCTCATTCTCGGGCAGCATTAAATACAGCACTCCTTGTGGATGTTGATAAACATAGAGCAGGTTTGTGGCTAAGATTTCTATTTCTACAGTTGAAGATAATTTAGCGAAGATTTTTTTTCCTGTTCTTTCTAATTCGGTAACAAAATATGGCGTATCTTCTACTTCAATAAAAAGCCTTTCATATCCTATTTCTAAATAATATTTTTTTTGCTCAGAGTCCCAATGGATAGATTTATAAAAAATCTTTCTTGTTTCTTCGTGTGTAATTTCAATGCCGTCAGCTATCCAAGTGCCGTCCTTTTTTAGAAGAATTTTTTCACCTTGGACAAAAAAAGGCATAAATTATTGAGGCTCTGTTAATTTTTGTGGGTTTAAAATTTCTTGGATTTGAGTTTCAGTAAGAAGTTTTTTTTCACGGACAATTTGAACGACTGATTTTCCTGTTTTTAAAGATTCTTTTGTGATTTCTGCAGCATTTAAATATCCAATGATAGGATTTAAAGCTGTTGAAAGAGCAGAGGTTTGTTCCACATACTGTAGGCAGCGTTCTTTATTTGCTTTAATCCCAACAATGCACCGCTCGCGAAGAGTTTGTAGCATACTAGTTAGGATGTAGGTGGACTCCAGAGCCATTTGTGCCATAACTGGCATCATGACATTGAGTTCAAGTTGGCCTGCTTGCACGGCATAGGCCATGCCCGTATCGTTTCCTAAAACCTTAAAACAAACTTGGTTTGCCATTTCTAAAATGGAAGGATTTACTTTTCCTGGCATGATGCTTGAGCCTGGTTGTGTGGATGGTAAAATAATTTCTGCTAAACCATTTGTAGGTCCAGAGCTCAGTAGTCTTAAATCGTTTAAGATTCTAGTAAACTCAAGTGCTAGAACTCTTAAAGCGTTGGAATATACCTGCATAGGAAGTTGAGATTGCATGGACATACACATGTTTTGTGAGGATTTAATTTCAGGATCTGTAAAAAGTTGCTGTAGCTCTTTAACGATAGCTTGTCGATATCCTTTAGGGACATTGATACCCGTTCCTGCTGCGGATCCACCAATGCCCAACTCTTGTAAGTAGCTTTGAGCATGTTTTAAAAGTTCACAGAGTTGATGGCAGCTATCACGATATGCAGAAAATTCTTGCCCTAAACGAATTGGCACAGCATCTTGAAGATGGGTTCTTGCGGACTTTAAAATGCCATCAAACTCAGCAGCTTTTTGGTCAAAACTTTTTGCAGTCTCTTTTAAGGATTGTGTAAGTTTTTTAGATAGAGTGAGAGTTGCTAAGCGCATTGCAGTTGGATAAGTGTCGTTTGTGCTTTGTGACATATTGACGTGGTCATTTGGATTTACTGGGTCGTATTTTCCAAGGGGTTTGCCTAAAAGCTCATTTGCTTTGTTAGCAACTACTTCATTGCAGTTCATGTTTTGTGATGTGCCAGCGCCTGCTTGGTAAGCATCGACTACGAAGTGTTTTAGAAAATCACTGCTGCCAAGTAAGTTATCAATTGCTTTTACAATTGCATCTGCACGAATAGAATCTAAAGCTCCAATGCTTTGATTGGCTTTAGCTGCGGCTTTCTTTAAAAGAAGATAACTTCGGATCAGTTCTGGGTGCACTTGAGTTCCACTAATAGGAAAGTTTTGTGAAGCTCTGAAGGATTGAATCCCATAATACACTTCGTCGGAGAGTTGTAATTCCCCTAAACTATCTTTTTCTGTACGCATGGGGGTTAGATTAAGAGCAGTTTAAAAAAGTGTAAAGAAGAATTTCAAATTTGTGTTAATTTAGTTACGTTGGTTTTATGAAGCTTGTCTTTGCTTTTAGTTGGTTTTTAGTTGCTTTGTTTTTTGCATACCACAGATCATTTTGGGGCGATGAATTTAATCGTCTGCAAGATTTGAAATTAGGATTGATTCCCTCCTTACAAAAACTTTTTACAGAGCCGAGCCCCTTTACTCCAGGAGAAGTGATTTTAAATTTTATTTTTCAAATTTTTTTCTCAGAAATTTTCTCTGAAGAAATATGGGCAAGGCTTCAGGGGATCGGTTGGGGTGTTGCTACGGTATGGCTAGCATTTACTTGTCGTTTATGCGCACTCCCTTTGTTTGTGTTTTTTTCAGTTCCACTGATGATGCTTTCAGTTGAGATGCGACCGTATGGGAGTTTATTTTTTAGTGGTGCTCTTGCATTTAAAATTATTTGGGATTCTGAAATAAAATTTTCAAAACCAACACAAAGCCTAGCACTTTTTTCTATTTTTTTTGGACATCTTTATGGGGTTTGTTTCGTTTCATTGGCGCTGCTCTTTTGTAGACATTGGTTTAAAGCTTTCTTGGGCTTTGTATTCGTTGCAATCATTTTACTTCGGTTCCCCGTTGCTTCACAAGGAAGTAACGTCTATGTTTTTTCTGAAATTTTTAAGCAAACATTGGGTGCCCTAGGAAATCCACATAAAGCCACATACATTCTTTTCCCCGCTTTTTTATTGGGTGGATTTTTTCTTTTTAAGGAAAATAAAACCCGTTTTTTAAAACTCGGATTGCTTTTATTTGCGGCGGTATTCATTCCTGTTTTAGTTGCAGTAAAGTCAGGTTATTTTTTTGTTCCTAGACAAGTTATTGGTGGGTCATTTTTGTATTTAGCACTTTGTTCTTTTGGTTTTCAAAAACTTGCCGAGCAAGAAAAATTTAAATTAAAACCTTTTGTATATGCACTTTGTTTTGTAGTGAGCGTTGTGCCTTGGGTGCTCTGCATGGTTTTAAAAATTCCGCCATTTCCAAATCAACCCATGCATCGGTTTCAAAAGGTTGCTCATGAGATAGTTGATGGAGGATATAAAAGCGCATTGTTCTTAGACGCGTGCAATCAAACAAATTTTGAGTATTACGTAAGCCAAATATTTCAAAAGGCTCCTACTATTCGAGAAGAAGTCAAGATTGGAGCTGCTCGCACTAGCGTGCTTGGCAAAGCCCCCCCCCTCGCCAAAGGTTTGGGTGGCGCGCCAGACGATGGTGTGCGTGCGGTAAAAGCATGTTGGGATGAAGGTTTTTGTGTCCATCTCCTTTTAGATACTTCGCTTTGTTCTATTGGTAGCGATACTTTTTTGCAAAACCCACAATTAAGTGCTCTTTTAAAATTCGAAAGTTTTGATGTGATTGTTCACAGTTTTCATTTATTTCCTGCTTTTCAAAAACCTGCTTTTAGAACATGGTAAAAACACGTATGAAAATTGCTATTATTGTAAGTAAATTTAATCCAAAAGTTACGCAAGGTCTTTTAAAAGGTGCCATAGCTTGTTTAAAAGAAAATGGGTTAACAGAAAAAAACTGGGTAGTTTTTGATGTTCCTGGTGCTTTTGAAATCCCCCTTATTGCAAAAAAAATCGTAAAAAGTAAAAAATTTAATGGTATGGTTTGTCTTGGTGCCGTCATAAAAGGACAAACCGCACATTTTGAATTTATAAGCTTAGGAGTTACGATGGGTATTATGCAAGTTATGCTTGAAACAGAAACTCCAATCTCTTTTGGCATTTTAACTGCGTATACAGACCGCCAAGCCCAATTGCGCTCTCGTGAAAACTCTTCTAATAAGGGCAGAGAAGCTGTAGCCGCATGTCTAAGAACCTTACAGTTGTTTAAATTATGTTCTAAGTAATAAACCCAAGCTGCTGTTTACAAGCATACAATATATGTTATACTAAAAAAGTAAATGTATAACAAGTTGGAGATATAGTATGCCATTTGCGACAGTATCTACAAAAGGCTGGGTTGTCATCCCAGCAACATTAAGGAAGAAATATTTTTTAAAGTACGGCACCAATGTTTCTGTAATAGATTATGGAGGAGTTCTTTCTATTGTGCCTATCGATAAGTTGTCCTTAGATGACATCAAAGGAAAATTTAAAGGTAAAAATAAGCTTACCGGTGTTTTGTTAAGCCATAAGAAAAAAGAAAACGCTCGTGAAAGAGGAAAGAAGTAATATTTTTGTTTTCGATAGTTTTGCTATTCTTTCTTTTTTAGAAAATGAAAAGGGTGCTTGGAAAGTCCATGCACTGCTTTCAAAAGCTAAAAAGGGGAAAATCAAAGGATTGTTTTGCATTCTTAATTTGGGTGAGGTTGTCTATATCATTGAACGAGAACAAGGATTAAATATAGCACATAGAGCAATTGCTACCCTTGAACAGTTGCCATTAGAAATCATTGAAGTGGATCGAGATCTTACGCTTCAAGCCGCACACATAAAAGCTAATTACCATTTATCCTATGCAGATGCTTTCGTGGTTGCTCTCGCTGTAATACAGCGCGGGTATGTAGTGACAGGGGATTCCGAGTTTAAAAGTGTTGAAAAGTTAGTTCCCATTGAGTGGATACATAGATAAATAAGTGAGGCTTAGACCTTCTGAGCAGTTTACGAATAGTGCATATTATGGGACTGTTGGATGTATAGTTTTTTGAGTTGGTCTTTTGCCTTATTATCTAAATCTGGATAATCATCAATATTTAACACTGCTCCCAAGGCAATCTCATAGCTTTGCTGTGGAAATTTTTTTTCATAATCTTTTTTAAAATTTTTTGAATTCCACTGATATTTTTCAAATAAAAAGGCTATATCTTTAGGGTCCTTAGAGTCTATTCTTCTTGAACAAGCATAAATCTTATTTAAAAAAAGATCATAGTCCGATGCCATCCTCACACCCCGCCATTTTTCCAATGGCAGAATGTTTGTAAAAGGAAAATACACAAAAGAAACTTTAATATCCTTAATAAAAAAATCTATATTATCAATGAACTCTCTTTCCTCGGAAATATCAAAGTGTTGGCGTATTTTTTGCGATAAATGCCGAAATGAAAAAGACTGAAATGCAAAAAAATCTAGGTCAATGCTTTGCCGATGCTGATGCTTCAGCATGATTGCGGTCCCACCAGCCAGATAAAACCGATTCACTAGCGGTTGGATCTTTATAGCTAATTTAAAAAGATTAGCGCTTTGCATGCCATGTTTTGATCCAGAATCTAACCCCTCGAGCTAGCTCTGGATATTTATTGACTACTTTATAAACTTGTTCAGGGTACAATACAAAAAGCTTTCTGATTTCTTCAAATTTTCCATAACTAAGTACACGAACGAGTATTTTTTCTAGCGGAGCACTACCCGTTGGGCAATCCCAAAAATATTTTTTAAACAGCATAGGAATTTTCTTTGTTTGTTTAAAGTCAAGCTTTATGCGCACTATTAATCCTTTGTCTGGTTTTTAGTCTACAGGCATTAGAACATCAACTCAAATTCAAAATTGGATTTTAAAAAGTGGACTGTATTCAGATCCATTTTTGGGTATCAAGAAAAAATAACTGTGCTGGGATAATGGCAACACCATAGAGGTGTTTTACCTCACTTCCGCCATAAACAAGATAGAGCTCTGCTTGAGGATAATCTTTCTTAAACTCAAGAAGCCCAGTGAAATCAGCACTGCTGAGACGCGCACTTTTTTTTACTTCAATAGCCTTAAATCCCCGCTTGCCATATAAAATAAAATCCACCTCAAGATGGTCCTGAGTATGCCAAAAATAAATACGATATCCCCAGTCTTGGTACTCATTTCTGGCTATCAGCTCTTGGAAGACTAGTGTTTCCAATCCAATGTCCATGAGTTCATCTTCAGAATCCAAAGGTCCCAAAGGCCTGATTTGAAGAAATACGCCCACATCAAAAAAATAAAACTTTCGGTGCTGTATTAATTGTCGTTTTGAACGCAATGTAAAAACATCAAGAAAATGTGCCAACAGCAAGTCTTCAAGGAGCATAAAATAATTGGTCACGGTTTTTCTCTCAATATGGCTATCTTGAGCAACATTTGAGAAATTTAGCACTTGCCCTTGTGAAAAACTTGCAGACTCCATAAATCGTGCAAACATACCAATGTTTCGGACTAGGCCTTCTTGCTGAACCTCTTCTTTGAGATAAGTTGTGACATATGATGTAAGATAATTTTTGGAATTTTCTTCCAAATAAGCTTTGGGCAATAAGCCACATTTTAGTGCTTTTTTGAGGTTGAACCGATTTCCTAGCTCCAACGCTGTGAGAGGGAAAGCATGTTGTGTATAAGCTCTTCCAGCTAAGAGATTAGCTCCCCCGCGCCTTAATTTCCTCGCACTAGAACCTGTAAGGATAAACTTTATTTTTTTTTCTTCTATCAGCCAGTGAACTTCATCTAGAAGAGCTGGTATTTTCTGGATTTCATCGATCACAATCCATTTTTTACTATTTTGAAATAAGTAAGGAATCATGTCTTTTAGTCGGGATGGATTTGCAAGGAGCAGCTGATAGGTTTCATCTTCCAATAAATTGATATAAAAAGATTGCGGAAAAGAATGTTTTAAAAAAAAAGATTTTCCTGTTCCCCGCGGCCCAAACAAAAAAAAACTGTTGTTTTTCTGGGTTCGAAATAATCTGGAAATCATGTTTCCATTTTTTCATAAAAAAAGGAAAAGTCAATTCCTGTTTTATTTACTATGTTATTTACTAAACAAATCCTGAAGCTCTTCATTCGTACAGCGCAGGAGGTTTGCGCCACTTTGTGTTTGGATAATTTCCTGACACGGGGTTTCTTCTTGTGGAGAAATGACATAATTAAACTGTGCTAGATTTAAATTCATTTTTGGTAAGTCTTCTTTTTTTTCAGCAAAAACATAGGGCAATGGACGGTAAAGCGTATAGTTTCCACCTGAATAAATACCGCCCCAGCCATATGTAACCAGTCCTTTGATGTCGGGCATTGTCCCAACAATAGTTTCAAGCTTTGAAGGGATTTCATAATCCCTCCAAGCAACTTTTTTGGTTCCTCTCCAAAATGAAAAACTAAAAAAACTTATCAAAAATCCAATAAGAATGATTTGACTAAATTTTGTTTTCCGCTCTGCCCATTTTTGAAAGCTCGTGCTGCCTAATGCTACTAACAGAACGGCTGGTCCATAAAAAAATCGATATTCTTTGTGTCCAATAAAAGCATGAATAAGACAAAAACCTAGGGAAATGGCTGTTAGAAATGGCATTCTTCGAAATGAAAAATAGGCAAATAAACAAAGAACTAAAAAAACAGGTTCTGTGCACCATCTCCATAAAAATTCAAATGCAATATAAAAGGGACTTACTCCAAATCCAGAAGCCCTACCATGAGCTGTGTTCACAAGAAAATAATTTAAAATAGGAATTTGCAAAGTCCCATTTATTTTTGCATTTAATAAAAAATCTAAGAAAAGAAATCCTGTGCCAATACAGCAAAGTTCAACTGCTTTTCTTTTTTGTTTTTTAATGAAAAGCCATCCCATACAAGTTAGTGGAAAAACTCCAAATTGAAAGCGGATTAAGGCACTAAGTGTAATGAGGCAGCAGCCAAGTCGAGTTTTAAGATTAGGTTTAGTATTTTCTTCTTCAAAAAACAAAAGAGCTAATCCAAATAAGAGTGGTGGGATTCCCCAAGCCGATAAATCCGCTGTAGTACTAAAATGGATGAACTCAGGCGTAAACAGCAGCACTAAAAGAGGTAGCCATGGTTTTTCTTTTAAGGATAATTTTTTTGAAAGAAAAAAACTAAAACATATAAAAGATAAAAATGAAACCAAGCTTGTGAGTGCCCGAACGGATGGCAAAACAATTAAGCCGTTTGAAATTCCAATCACTTGAAGAAATTTCATATAAATAAAAAGCAGTCCAGGGGTGAGCCAAGTCCTTACTGGAAATTGAGGATTCCAATCATTTGGATCTAAAAAACCAGTACCAGTCAAAAGCCTATATGCTGGATTGAGTACGGCCCACAGCTCATCAATCCACGCTCTGCTTTGAAAAGCTATTGCAATATAGAGGTGTGTTACAAGTCCTACAAATAAAAAACAAAAGAAGAGGATTTTTTTGTTCATTAATTAGTGTAATACAGCAAAGTGGATCCTAACTCGTCTGGTTGAAAAAACACTTCCTTGTATATGCTTAAAGCATTTCGTACTGCAGTTTTTTTGTTGGGTGGTACGTAAAGTAAGAGAAATCCCGTTTTACCTGCTCCTAGTAGCTTTCCACCTATTGCGCCACTCTCTAAAGCATGTTCCATAGCTTGATCTACTTCAGAGTTTGTGACCTCTGGTGCAAGAGATTTTTTAAGCATCCAGCCTCGCTTAAGAAGTTTTCCCAACTCGTCATAGTCATTAGGGTCATTGGGCTGAGTTAAAATTTGTGCAACTTGAAGAGCTTGCTCCTTCATTTCCAAAAGCTCACTTTGCTTGTTTGGTATATTTGCCGTGTGTGTTTTTAGTATTTCAGATGCTTGGCGATTATTTCCTAAATAAAAAAGGAGTAAGCGGTCTAGTAAAGTTTGTTTAGCTTCAGAAGACAAAGGGATAGGTTGGACTTCAACTTGTTCATTGCTATTAAAATGAAATAAATTAATTCCTCCAAAAGCAGCAGCATATTGATCTTGTTTGCCAATGGGCTCTTTTAAATGATCAATTTCAATTTGACAGGCGTTTCTTGCGAGCTCTTCCTTGCTGGTTAACTTATTTTGAAATGCACAAAGAGCGTGAAGTAGGCTTACGGTAAAGGTAGAGCTAGAACCCAAACCCGTTCCTGCAGGAACATCTGACATCACACTAATATCAATTCCTCCTCGAAATGCTGGCAGCATCTTTAAAGCTGCCTTTACAATGGGATGTTTAATCGAGCTTACATCTTGTGTGAGTTCAGTTTGAGAATATGCAATACGAAAACGGTGTGGAAAAAATGTTGAGAGGTTATTTATAGTAACATACACGTACTTATTGATTGCCATACTACAGACTGCACCGGGGTGGTCTTGATAATATGCACGTAAATCCGTGCCCCCTCCTGCAAAGCTAATCCTAAGTGGTGACCGAACAATAATCATAAACCCCTCAAAGCTTAGCGTTCTCAACACCAAGATTCAAGCGAAGTATTTTAAAAATATTTTTAAGAGGGCTTGCATTCATTTTTTATTCCCTTTAAGTTTTATTTAGGATGAGAGTAAAGCGCCTTGAGCTTTTCGGTTTTAAGTCATTTAAGGATAAGACTGTGATCCATTTTGATGAAGGGGTAACAGGCGTTGTGGGTCCTAATGGCTGCGGTAAGTCCAACCTTGTAGATGCTTTTTTTTGGGTCATGGGCGAGCAGTCCACAAAGCATATGCGGGCCGATGGGCAGCAAGATCTTATTTTTAATGGTAGTGATAAACATCCGGCTCTTTCAATGGCAGAAGTGACGTTAGTAATGTCTACGGGGGCTTTGTCATTAGATTCTGTCGGATTTGCAGGAAGCAAATCCTCAGGAGATTTACCATCTGGAGCAAATGCAAGAGATTTGCCCATCCACCTTCGTTCTGAAGAAGTGACAATTACTCGACGACTTTTTCGTGATAGTACGAGTGAATTTTTTATTAATCGGCAGCCTTGTCGTCTAAAAGATATTCACGAGTTATTTATGGATACAGGAGCGGGGCCGAAAGCCTACTCCATTGTTGAACAGGGTCAGATTGCAAAAATTATTTCTTCAAAGCCAGAAGATAGACGAGTTCTAATTGAAGAAGCTGCGGGTGTAATTAAGTTTAAAGCTAGAAAAAAAGAATCTCTTCGTAAAATAGAAGCTTCTGAACAGAATTTATTAAGACTTCAAGATATTATTGCAGAAATTGAAAGGCAGCTTAATTCCTTAGAAAAACAAGCAACAAAAGCTCGTCAATATAGGAAAAATAAAGAAGAGCTAAAACAAAAAGAACTGTTGCTTGGCCGAAAAAAACTTCAGGAACTTAAAGGAAAATTGTTGGTTGTTGAAAAACAATACTTGGAGAATAAGCAAAAACAAGAGATTTTAGAAGCACATTTAGTGGAGTCAGAGCTGCAAGATGAAACCTTGAAATTAGAGCATGCTCAAGTACAAAGTGTTGTGGAAGACTTTCAAAGTCACCTTCAGGCAGCACAATTAGAGCAAGCAAAAGCGGAAGGCAGACAGCAGCTAGAGAAGCAGCGGCTTTTAGAGATAGAGCAGTTTTTATCCTCGTTAAAAGAAGACTCAGAAAAGCTTGCAGTTGAAGTATCTGAACTTCAAAATATCAAGCAAGATTACGAAAGTAATGCAGATAAATTAAAAAATGATTTTGAAAATGCACAAAAATTATATCAAGAACAAGAATTGGGTTTTAAAGCTAAAAAACAAAAATTAGAGGATTTGAAAACTTCTATTGAGTCCTCTCAAACAAATTTTTTAAAGCTTTTGGCTGAACAAAAGGAATTTTCTAATCAAATTCATACCCTTCAAGCTACAGAAGAAGCTTTTGTTTTACAACTTGAGAGAAGCTCTCAAAAAATTACTCAACAAGAAAAGGAAGTCCAAGATTTAGATGTTGGTTTACATGAAAAAGAAAATCTATTGCAAGCGCTTACTCCTCAAAAAGAATCTTGTGTGGCAGAATTAGAAAATTTACAAAATGAATGTTCTAATCTAGAAGAAAAAATCAAAAAGTTACAATCGCAAGATGCTTATCTTAGTGAAAGATTAGATTCGATTCGGAATGCTGAGCAAGTCCTGCAGACTTTGCAGACAAGTCCTTTAGTGAACAGTGAGTGGATAAAACAAGTTTCTGAAATAAGGGGAGCTTTCACAGATTTAATTGAGGTGCTTCCCGAAGATACGGCTTCTTTAGAGGGTGCCTTTGATCCCTTGTTTAACAAACTTAATATTCAGGACCGTGAGAGTACAAAACACTTCTTAAGTGAAGTGAAACAAAAGGATTTAGGGAAAATGTTTCTTTGGATCCGGTTATTTTCAAAAAACACTCAATTAAGAAAATTATCTGAGGAGTATGAGGCTTGCTCGAAAGAGCACAATGCAGTTCAACAAAACTTGCAATCTGCGTTACTAGAAAAAGAGAGAATTCAAAAGTTACTTCAAACCCTGCAACTTAAACTTAAGGAGTTAGAGGGTTGTGTACTAAACTTGCAGAGAGAAATTGAATTACAAAAAACTTTATATGAGAAAGCCCAGTATTTGCTTGAGCAACAAAGGGCTGAACTGTTGTTTCAATCTCAATCCAAGGAAAAACAAGGTGTGCAATCGCATATTTTAAAACAAGAGTGTGCTCAAAAAGAAGTCTTTATCGAACAAGAAAAACAAAAAGTAGAGTTCTGGTCTAAAGAGCATCGTTTGTTGGGTAATGAATTTGAAATACTAAATGAAGAATTGATGCAAGCTAAAGTTGTTTATACTAAGGGGCAAGAGCAATACACTTTTGCAGTCCAAAATCTTGAGCGAGTAAACTCCGAGTGTGTACAAAAAGAAAAGAAGCTTGAGCGTGCAGTAGAGCTTTCAAAACAAAAACAATCTGAGGGGCTGCATTGTGAGCATGAAAAAGTCCGCTTAGATGAAGTATTATTAAAAAAAATTAGCGAAATCCAGAAGTTGGAAGCAGATTTAAATCTCAAAAGAGAAGAACTTTCAAAACTGATTTTAAAGTTAAATGTACAGGTTGATCACGAAAGAGTTTTAAAAAAAGACATCAGCGATCTTACTGCGGTGCTTAATTCCTATACTTTGGAAAAAGAACGAATAGAAATGGAAAGCCAAATATTTCATGAAAGCCTTTTCCAAAAGCATGAGATTGAAAAGCATCAAATTGATCCACAGAATAGTGAGGAAGAAAAAAGTTTTTCTGAGATTTCTCCAGAGAAAGTACTCGAACTAGAGTTAGAGGTTCAGAAGTTAAATGAAAAAATTCGACGCCTCGGTGAAGTCAATGTAATGGCTGTAGAAGAGTATGATGAACAAAAAACAAGGCACGATTTCTTGGTTGCTCAAAGAGAGGATCTATTAAAATCCATTCAAGATTTACATAGAGCAATTGAAAAAATTAATCAAACATCTGAGCAAAGGCTAAAGATTACGTTTGAAGAAATGAATTTACGTTTTGAAAGAATTTTTCCAATAGTTTTTGGAGGTGGTTGGGGGAAACTAGTACTTACCAATCCTTTTGATTTGAGTGAGACAGGGGTAGATATTATTGCTGAACCACCAGGTAAAAAAGTCAGTGCTATTCAACTCATGTCGGGTGGCGAGAAAGCACTAACTGCAGTTGCACTACTTTTTTCTGTGTTTTTAATTAAGCCAAGTCCCTTCTGTATTTTAGACGAAGTTGATGCGCCACTAGATGATCACAATGTAACAAAATTTAATGCACTCTTAAAAGAAATGTCTAGAAAAAGCCAATTCATTATTATTACACATAATAAAAGGACTATGGAACTTAATAATAAGCTCTATGGTGTTACGATGGAAGAGCCTGGAATTTCAAAAATGGTGAGCATACAAATCCAATAAATTTAATGACTTATACTTCAATCAACCACCGTTAATATTTCTATTGAATATCATACTAAAATAGTTGTATAATTAGGTTGTAATTTAACTAAGAAAAGGAGTGTTAGTATGGATGCTAAGCACTTAAATATGGTGACTAATACAGTAGCCACTATAGCTAAAGATGAATGGCTAAAAACAAGAACTGCAGAAAAAATAAACACATCAGGACCACCAAACCCGCTCACAGTCCCAACTGAAACTGCTCGAATGCAAGTTAATGCGGCATCTTTTATGACGCCATCAATGTTACCCTCTTCAGATGGTATTTATTCAATAGGTTCTGTCAGTAACAAAATTGGCAACACAGTAAAAGCATTAGCAAGATTAGGTGGATGGGGTTTGGGTTTTTAAAGTATTAGATGCGCTCTTAATAGGTATGGCTTCTTAAGAGGGGCTCTCAGTGGTACTGATTTAATTGTATTTTTAAAGAAATTAAATACATGTTCCCGCTGTAACTTGATTTATGAAATGAAAAGTCTCCTCCGAGCTCAGAAAATGTCTTGTTTGCCTCAAAATTATAAAAGAAAACAGTTACCCCACCAGCAAGAGATGTTTCTTGTCCGTCTGAAATAAAACGAGGAGTTTTAATCCCATCAGCTACTTTAAGCATTGTGTAAGTGTCTTCTCCAAGTAAAACACTAAAATGTGGTTGTATGGAATATTGTAAGTCATAACGGTAGCGTATTCCAAGGCCCAATCGATAAATTGAGTATTCTGCCACTTCTTCAACATCAATAAATTTTCCAAGTGCAGAACTATAAATTACATTAGAAGTTCCACTGGAGCGATAGTTTGAATAGGCAATAAATCCATTTAACCAAATTTTTTTAGGATTTGCTTTAGTATTTAACCAAGCTGGATTGATGGTTTCTATAATGCTGAGTTCATATCCGTACCAGTAAAGTGAAACCTTTGGATAAGAAGCAGAGTTTTTATATCTTCCAAAAAAATTGTCGCGGTATGTTTTTGGTGCTTTTAAAGCTGTGAGAGCAAATCCTAATCCCAATGAATGCTTTTTGTTTTCTAGCGGATCTATTTTTACTGCTTCTGGTTCTTTTTGGGGTGGCTTCTTTTTTTCTTTTTCTTCTGCTGGTGGAGTGGCTTGTACGAGCTCTTTCATGCTAATTCGAACAGGTTCTTGTTTTTTATCTGTTTTAGTTTGAGATATCTCTTCTTTTTTAAGAGCTGGAAGAACGAAAGGTTCCGCCTCACTAAAAGCGCCTTGTGTGCCATCTTCGGCAATACTAGCAATCCGAAAATAAAATTTATTTTCTTTAGCTGTTTGTAAAGTTTTGAAGTCATATTTTGGTTTGGTAACCCTTTTATTTACTTCTCTTTCATTAAAATTAGAGTCTCTTGCTACTTGAATGCGGTATTGGTGGGCACCTGGAACAGGTTCCCATTCCATTTCTATAATTAAAGGAGTTCCTTCATTACTAAGATCCTGTGCATAAGCAGATGGGAAAAAAAGGTCAAGAAAATCAAAAATGCTTGTGGAGTCTTTCTTTATTCTTATTTTTGGAGTTTTTAATTTTGGAGGTGGTAAAAACTGTGGTTTTTTAATTTTAACAGGCACTCTTATAGGTTCGGGTGTCGGTGTTGGAGCAGGTTCGGGTGTCGGTATAGTTTCGAGTACTGGTGCGGGCTCGGGTGTCTGAATAGGCGCAGCTACTGGGCTTTCTTCTTCGATAATTTCAGCTTCTTTTTTAGCAGCAGCCGTTTCAAGATTCTGGATTTCAATTTTTTCTTCTTGTAATGTAGCTTTTTGTAGTTTTTCGACTGGTTTTACTCCATCAATCAAAACTGTGCCTTTTTGTACCACAACATTAAGACCTGTTTCAGATTGCTCAACCTTAAATATGGCATCCCCTTTTGGATCTGAAATATGAACCTTTTTTTCCTTGTTTTTTTCACTGGTTATAACAGAGATAGGAATGTTTCCTGCTTTTTTTCGAATCAGTTTTCCTTTCTTAAGATTTAAAACAATTTTTGTGCGCGTTGGTCTCAGGAGTTTTGTATCTTTTACAATCTCGAGAATAACTAAACTTTCTGGTTCAATAGTCATTTCAGAGTTATCTTTAAATTCAATTTGAGCTGTTGAGTTTTTTAAAGTTAGTAGAGCATCCTCGCTACGCAACAGATCCCCATCTGTCGGATAATGCCATGCAATTGTTCCGGCTTGTTTATTTCTAACTTCATGAATCCCTTTTAAATATGTTGCAATAACTGGTCTTGATTCGTCTTTAAGCCATGGTGTGTAAGAAAAGTCAGAAAAAAGTAAGTATAATTCTAACACTAACAATAGTAAGCAAGCAGCAGTAGTCAGCCAAAGTTGTTTAAGGCTAGATTGAAATTCAAGAAACTGTGGCGGTGTCAGCAAATTGTTACTTAGCATTTCTTTGGTGTTTGGCATTTGCAGTCCTAAAAAATGTCTCTTATGATTTAGTATATGAGGATTAAATGGAAATTTCCAATACGTTATAAAATTCTTTCTTTATTGAGCATATTGGTCTTTGCAGCAATTGCTCTTTATTTATATCTAGCTTCAAGACTTTTTCATGAAGATAAAACACTTTTAATTTATGAGTTAAATCAAACCAATGTCCGCACACTCTCTGCAGACGTTGAAACTTATCTCAAGCGCGTTTTGGAAAAACTAAGATTTATTCCTTATTTCAGCGAACATTTGCAAGAGCATTTTAAGATTTTATTTGCAAATGAAGACGAGCTTATAAGAGTAACCATTTTAGAGAGTCAGCCAGAGCTTAGTCCCAAGGTGGTTTTTACATATCGTTGGCTAGCTTATTTAGAGCAATATGGGAAGAATGAGGCTTATTTAGATGAAGTTAGGCAAAATTGGGCGGTCCCTTTTGAGACTGTACAACAAAAAGGTATTTGGATCCGAAATGTAACTCCTGCACAAGAGGGAAGCCCACCCATGATGACTGTAGCAACAGCGGTTGGTCCCAATCGAGTCATTTATGCGGATGTTCGCTTAGATCGTTTGTTGTCTTCTTTTTCTCATAGCGGTATTTCTCAACTTTATGCAATTGATTCCGAGGGTTTTGTCCTTGCACATTCCGATCAAAATCAAGTGAATCAACAAAAAAATCTAAGTCAAGACCCGCTGATTCAGTTTGCTCTTTTGTCGAAGGTTCGCTCTGAAGTACGAAGTTTTGACGAACAAGAATCGGAACATGCCAAGGACGGGAATAAGTCAAAATCTCTGGAGCTTTTACAGGATGGAAAAGCGACGAAATCTAATGAATATTTAGGGTCATTTTATAAGTTAGGGTTAGGACAAGTCGTTGTGGCCTCCAAAATCCCCGCAGGTGAAGCTTTTGCTGCTGCACGAGTTTTAATCCGTAAATCACTTTTGTATGCAGCGGTAGTCATTACGGTGGCATTCTTAATTTCGCTTCTGTTCTCACATTTGCTTACGTTGCCTATTCAAAAAATTTTGGAGGCAATGAAAAAAATTATTGCGGGGGATTTTAGTAGCCTTATTCAGGTCTCCTCCCACGATGAGCTTGCAGTATTGGCAGCTTCATTTAATTCCATGACGGTTCATTTAGGTAATGCAAGAAATCAAATAGAAGAAGCAAACCGGGAGTTAGAAAAAAAAGTTGTTGAGAGAACTTCAAGGCTAGAAGCGCAAACGCATGCCATTAAAGATGCCCAAGAAACATTACTAAAAACCACCAGACTAGCTAGTGTTGGTGAGGTTGCAGGAAGAGCTGCGCATGAAGTGTTAAATCCTTTAACAAATATATCTGCAAGGCTAGAGAAGATTAGGGAAAAAAATTTTAAAGCTGATCTTGAGGATCTCACTTTATTTAAAGAAATTGCAAATGCCTGGTCAGAGGATTTAAAAGAGAAAAAAATAGATGGCTTGATTGAAACTTTGAAAACTCCAAGTAGCACATTGCCTGGAAAAACATTACTTGAAGAAGACTTAGAGAATTTAAAAGCTATATGTTCTGATATGATGGCGCGTCAAACACACTGTAGAGATGACATTGAGTTTTTGCTTAAGGAAGCAAATCGCATCAGTAAAATTGTAAACGGGATGCGTAAATTGACTCGGGTTTCAGGAAGAAGAAAAGTTATAGAGATGAATGCACTTTTAAGTGAAGCATTAGCTACAATGGAGGATGGGTTAAGAAAAAGAAAAATCACATCAAAACTTAATCTTTGCCCTGAAAATCCTCAAATTTTAGCTGATCGCGATGAACTTTTACAAGTATTTACAAATCTTATCCATAACTCTATGCAAGCCATAGACGACGCACAGCGGATAGGAAAACTAGTTGGACAACCGCCCATGGTATGGTTAGATACAAATATAGTTGAGAGTAAAAATCAAATGAGAGTTCTTGTGCGTATTTGTGATAATGGCCCAGGCATGCCCGAAGACATTTTTCAGAAAATTTTTGATGCAGGATTTACTACAAAGTCAGCTGAAGAAGGAACGGGTTTAGGTTTGTCTATTTGTAGAAGATTTATCCGAGCTTTTGAGGGAGATATTATTGTTGAAAAAAGTATCCCAGGAGTACAAACTACTTTTTTAATTGATATACCAGAGGTAACTTTAGATATGACAGGTGAGGTACATGCAACAGTTTAACAATCGAATTATAATTGTAGTAGATGATGAGAAAGATATCGTTCAGTCTTATTTGGATGTACTCACCCCACTTGCTGAGAATACCCCTAAAAGAACTTCACGAGGTAGAGGTAAAGAAGCCACATCTGACATTGTAAATGTAGTACCTGATCAGCCATATGAGATTTTGCGTGCCTATAGTGGTGAAGAGGCCATAGAAATCCTTAAAAAGGAAATTGCAGCAGGTAAGCGTGTTGCGGGTGGTTTTTTTGATGTAAAAATGGAAGGTGGGATGGATGGGATCCAAACTATTCAAGAAATTTGGAAACTTGATCCAGATGTACATTGCACTATTGTTACTGCATATCACGACCGCAGTGTAGAAGATATCGACCAGCTTTTTGGAGTTCGTTTTAAAGATCAATGGGATTATTTAAACAAACCTTTTACGATTGGTGAGATACTACAAAAAGCTAGGCAAATGACATCGGGGTGGAATCGTAAGAGAACTTTAGAAAATACATTAAAGGAACTTCAAAATACACAAGCTCAATTAGTTCAATCAGAAAGACTGGCTGCAATTGCACAAGTTGCAAGAGGTGTGGGGCATGAATTTGGAAATATTTTGCAAAGAATTGTTGGGAAGGCTGATCTCGCACTTTCTGAAAGCCAAGTTGAAAAAATTCATGCTGACTTATCAGTAATTCTGCAAGCTGCAGAGAGGGCCTCTGTTATTGTTAGGAATTTACAGTCTTTTTCGAGAACACAACCAAGTACTCATGCTGGTCCTATTCCTGTAGATATGAGAAAAGCTATTGGAGACACATTAGGGCTTGTAAATCATGAGTTGAAGAAAAATTCAGTCGAGTTTAAAGATTGTCGCAAGCCCTGCAGCCCTGTGACTGGAAGCCCTGTAGAGTTACAGCAGGTTTTAATGAATCTTGTTATCAATGCTATCCATGCGATGCCAAAAGGTGGTTCTATTGAAATGGGTTGTGAAGATGAGGGTAAGTTTGTGAAAACTTGGGTCAGAGATTCTGGAGTTGGTATTCCTTCAGATGTATTACCACATATTTTTGAATATGCATTTACAACAAAAGGTGAGCAAGGCAGCGGTCTTGGCTTGTCGATTTCTAAACAAATTATTGAATCCCATGGCGGCACTCTTTCTGTAGATAGCATAGCTGGTAAGGGAAGTACGTTTACTATTAGTATTCCACAGCAGGCCGGAGGATTTGCAGGACGCAAATCCGAGACAGTATAAAGATAAGGAGCTTTGATGTGAGTGAAGTGAATAAAAAAGCAATTCATTCTGAGGCTAAGTTTTTAATTGTAGATGATGATCCCGCTATCCTTCAAACTGTTCAAGAGTATCTTATGTCTTTTGGTTACAACTATTTGTATACAGCAAATAACGGGAAGGAAGCTATTACACTTTTAAAAAAACAGCCGATTGATTTTATAATTTCAGACTGGTCAATGCCAGAAATGACGGGACTAGATCTTTTACGTTATGTTCGCTCCGATGAAACTTTTCAAGAGATAGCCTTTGTTATTGTTACAGCGCCGGTACGTGAGGAAAGGGAGAAAATTGAAGAAGCTGTTTCTGCTCGTGTTGATGATTATATTATTAAACCATTTCGTTCTCAAATTTTGAAAGAAAAAATTGAATATGTAATGTTAGAAAAATTTTTCCATCTACGCAAAGGGGTTCTTATTGTTGATGACGATATAGAGGTGCGCCAAACGTTAATCGAATACTTGAATCGAATGGAGTATACTCCGATCTATGAGGCAGAAAATGGCGCAGATGGCTTAAAGATTTTACGGGATCATGTTGATCGTATTGGACTTGTCCTTAGTGATTGGGATATGCCAAAACTTTCAGGGATTGATTTTTTAGCACATATTCGTGCAGAGCACCAAATGTCTTATATGCCTTTTGTGATGATTACCGCACAATTTTCAGGTGAAATCGAAAGGGTTAAACTTCAAATGGCTTTAGATGAGGGTGTTGATCACTATTTATTAAAACCTTTTCGTTTTGAAGATATTAAAGCAAAGATTACTTTTGTAACCCGTAAAGCAAAGCAAAGAATTGAAATACAGAAGAAATTAATTAGGGCTCAAAATGCGATAGATGCTGAGTTCTGGGCTGATGCTACAGTGATCTACCATAACATCCTTAGTTTCGATCCAAAAAATGTTCGTGCATATTTAGGTCTTGCTAAAATTGAATTTAATATGGATCCTGCAGGAGGATTAAAAAGAGCAATCCAATACATTGAAAAAGTAATTGAAATTAATCCTAAGTTTGAACAAGCGTATCTAAACTTTGCTGACCTTTATGCACAAGCTGGTTTTAATCAAAAAGCAGTTGAAGTATTAAAGAATGCAATTCAACTTTGTGGTGTGAGCCATCAACTTCAGTACCATTTAGGAAAACTTCTTATAGAAGCTGGTGAACATGCTGAGGGAATGGTTGCCCTACAAAAAGCAATTGAGCTAAGACCGGATTTTAAAGAAGCTTTAGACTACTTAAACAGTCAACATGCTTAATGCGTGTTTTCTAAGCGTTTGCTACTCTCCATCTATCATCATTTAACTGAGTATTGTGTCGGATTTGCATTCCAATTTTGGGGTAATCTTGGAGTAATCTTAAAGTTATCATTGACGTGGCGTGCTGTAGCTGCTAATTTCATCCTTCAAATTTTAAAAAAGAGGAGATTTATGAAAAACCAATTCATTGTTTTAAGTATGTTTGTTTTATCTTTTAGTGCTTGTATGGATAGTGGCCCTTTAAGTAGTAGCGCTCTTGAGAAAGACTCAAGTCAAGCTCAAGTCAAAACTCTTTCTGAAGCAAGGCAAGCAGTTTTAGAATATAAAGCCTCATTGGGGACAAAGTTTTATGGAGCAGCATATAAAGCAGAACCCTCTAATCCTGAATATGCTTACATGGCTTCAGCTCTTTATTTTGCTAGTGAAGGTAAAAAAGCAGATAAGCAAGGAGAGCAGGTTTTAGAAAAAATTAAACCTAACAAAGTTTTAGTTGGATTAAAAGAATTTCAAAAAAGTCTAATGCCCATGGTTAATGTGTTTGCACAAAGCTATCGCTTGCTTTCCACAGGATTGAGTACGCCGTTTGACCCCTTGTCTTTAGGTACAAGAGCCCCTTATTATGACAACACAAAGACTGAAGAAGTGTTTTTAGATCGAGTAGCTCTTTTTGATTTTTCTTCTGATGTTTTAGGTCAATGGACTTTAATGTCTTTCTTTTCTGCTATTAATTTTAAAACTGTGGAAGTTTTTGATAAGAAGTTAGAAGCACTTCGTAAAGAAGTATTTGCATCTACTCCAGAGTGTAAAAGTAAAGAAGGTGAGAAAAAAGCAGTTTGTAAAAACAAACTTATTAATGCTGGACTTGATCTTTTGCTAACATCTAAAGATCCTAAGGTGGTTTCACTCTTTACTTTAAGTAAACCAAATCGAGAGCGTGTTGCTAAGGTGTTTAAAGCATTCCAAAAAAATGCGCTTACAGCAAAAGAGATGTTAAAAGATCGACCAGTCTTATCAGAGATGTTAAAAGATCGACTATCCGTAGCTCCGGATAATACAGTCTATTTTGCAGAAGCTGACAAATTTAATGACAAAGACTTTAAATGCTTATTCGAGCAATGTGAGCTTGATTTCTATGTTAGTGAAGGTGAAAAACGAAAAGTTGTCATGGATTTGCCTGCATTTTTTAAAAATCCTCCAGCTGACTTAAGAAAGTTTTTCCCAAAAAGTATGAATTTTGCGTTAAGTGATGTAAATGAGTTTTTAAGATCTGTTCAACTTGTAGATGCCACTTTTGGTGGACTTTTTCCCAATGGTGATCTTGTTGAAAAAGCGATAGGCTCTAATGATAGTGAGTCTGTAGCTATGTTTTTTGCAATTATGACAGCTTGGGCACATCCTGATTCATGGACAGGTGAATAAATCTTTCAGTGATTTTAAAAAAACTAGGATTAGGAACCGTTCAATTTGGATTAAAGTATGGGGTTTCTAATCCTACAGAACAAAAAACTCCTGCCAATGAAGTTTCTAAAATATTAGAAATAGCAGCAGAAAATCAAATACAAGTTCTCGACACAGCCCATGACTATGGTGAGAGCGAGTCTGTTTTGGGTACTACTCTCCCCCAAAATCATCCTTTTAAAATCATTACAAAAATATCAAAACTATCTGGTGGTTTCAAAAAAATACCGCAAACTTTTCTGGAGTCTTTAACAAGACTAAAGCAGCCCTTTGTAGAGGGGCTACTAGTCCATCATGCAAAAGATTTAATAGGTGAAAAGAGTAAGCAGGTATATGAAGCACTTTTGCTGTTAAAAGAAAAAAAACTAGTTAAAAAAATCGGTGTTTCAGTTTATGAAGCATCTGAAATCGAAAGCATCTTAGATCAATATCCAATAGACCTCATCCAAGTGCCTCTTAATATTTTTGACCAAAGACTTTTAAAAAGTGGACACTTGGATGAATTTAAAAAAAGAGACATTGAAGTTCATGTGAGGTCGATGTTTTTACAAGGGCTTTTATTGGTGGAGGTAGAAAGTTTGCCTGCATGTTTTAATTCCAGAAAAGCCAACTTTAAGAAATTTCATATGTTTTTAGCGGAGCAGGGTATTTCTCCTCTTCAGGCTTGCTTGCAGTTTGTCCTACAACTTCCACAAGTGGATATTGCACTTTGTGGAGTCAATGACTCAAAGCAACTCTTAGAAATTTGTAAGGTTGCAGAAAATCCAAAATTGCGGCCTGAAAATTTTTTAGAACTTGCAATTGACGATCCTATGGTTTTAAATCCAAGCAATTGGAAATTTGAGGTGTAACGTTGTTGAGCCGATAGGTCAGCGCTCCAATGTAAATGTGACAATTTTTATGAAACAAGCGCAGGGGTATTTTTGGGTAATTGGAGGAGGACTGCTTCAGGTCCCACTCATAGAGGAAGTAAAAAAGTTAGGGCTTAAAGCTATTGTGACGGACAGAAACCCTTCTTGTGTTTGTCGCGAAAAAGCAGATCTTTTTTTTACATCTGATATTTTTGATATCCCAGGACATTTAAATATTGCAAAAAAGCTTCAAAGTGATGGGGTTCATATTGCTGCAGTATTAGCAGCAGGAATTGATGCAACGGAAACCATGGCTGTCTTGGCTGCAGAATTAAGATTGCCTGGTGTAAATCCAGAGATTGCTCGTATCACAAATAACAAAGATCTCTATAGACAACGACTCAAAGAACTTGGTTATCCTGTTCCAAAATTTCAAGTGATCGATCAAAGTAATCTTGAGCAATTGCCAGACATTGCAAAAGAAATTGGATTTCCTCTCATCATAAAAAATACAAGCAGTAGCGGCAGTCGCGGAACACGGATATTTTACGTACCTGATTTTAAGGCCATGCACGAAGCAGCCTTAAATGCGATTTCTGTTTCTCGTTCTAAAAAAGCACTCATAGAAGAATTTTGGGAAGGTGAGGAGCAAAGTGTGGAAACTCTTTTTGACATTCATGGGAATTTCCATCCATGCTTTATCACGGATAGGCTTTTTGAAAAAAAAGATGGCTATGCAATTGAAATAGGTTTGAGAAATCCATCAATTTTGTCTGAAGCAATCCAAAAAGAAATGTTTGATCTAGCATGTCGTGTTGCAAAAGACTTAGGCATTAAAACCGGAGCAGCTAAATTTGATATGATTCTTACTGAAAATGGTCCAAGAATTATTGAAATGACCACTCGTCTTACGGGTGGTTTTGATTGCCAATATTTAGTGCCTGCTGCAACAGGACAAAACGTTTTGTGTGCAGCTGCTCTCACAGCCTTAGGCCAGCAATTTCCTAAAGAGCTTTTAGAAAAAACTAAAAACAAAGTAGGCTTAACAGGGTCGATCTGGCCTAATCCTGGGAGAATTGTAGCCATAGAAGGTCTTGAAGATGCTAAAAAAGTTCCAGGATTGGAGCATGTTTTTTTTCGCTACAAAGTAGGTGATACTATTGAAAGCTATGTCGATTGCACAAAAAGAGTGTGTTTTATTATTGTAACTGGAGAGACAGAGAGTGATGCTAGGCGTGCGTTAATTGAAGTAAAAGAAAGAATAAAAATTAAAGTAATATGAGTTCAAAAAAAATACTTTTAGTTTATGGGGCAGGTGCAATTGGGCGGGGTTTTATCCCTTGGGTTTTTCCTCCAAAAGATTTTGAATATTACTATGTAGAAACCAATTCTCAACTTCGAAACCAATTAAATTTAAGAAAAAGTTTTACTGCTTATAAAACTACTGCATCTGGCTACGTTTCTTTAGAAGTGCCTATTCTCAAATGCTATAATTTGAGTGAAGAAAAAGAGGTGATTAATCAAGTGCATGCAGTGCTGACAGCCGTTGGCCCTCGCAACATAATACGAATCAGTGAAAGCTTAACGAAGACACAATTTCCAGTGCTTTGTTTAGAAAATGATTTTTCTGTGCCGCAGACTTTGAAAAATGCTACTCAAAATCCAAATATTGTTTTTGGAATTCCAGATGTCATTACCTCTAACACAGCTCCACCACAGCTCTTAGAAAAAGATCCCTTAGCTATAATAACAGAAGATGGAGTTTGTTTTATCGATGAACAAGTTTCAATATTGGGCGGAAATGCGAAATATATTTCAAAAAAGGAAATTGTAAATCAGTGGTTAGCAAAACTTTATCTACACAATACGCCTCATTGTATTGCTGCTTATTTGGGCTCGTTTACTCATAAAACTTATATCCATGAGGCGATGCAAAACTCTCTTGTGGTTACTACTGTGAGTGGAGCAATGGAAGAAATGAAAAGCATGCTTTTAAAAAAATATGATCTGAGCCAAGATTTTTTAAATTGGTACTGTGAGAAAGAGTTACAAAGATTTCAAAATCAATTATTGTTTGATCCGATTTCAAGAGTTGCTAGAGAGCCCTTTAGAAAGCTTGCTCCTAATGACCGCTTGATTGGTGCTGCTGAGCTTTGTTTAAGCTGTGGAATTTTACCAAGTAATATTTTTATTGGGATTATGGCTGCTTTTTGCTATGAAAACCCACAGGATCCTGATTTTGCTATTGCTCATTTGATGCGTGCATTAAATCCTCAAGATTTTTTAAAGATCATTATTCGATTAAGACCTGCAGAAGCGTTGTATGAAGCACTTTTAAAAGGCTGGGATGTTAGCATCAGTTTTTTGCGTTCTTTAAGTTCACAAAAAGTTGTATCTCATGAATGCTAAATTTTTAGAAATAGCAATAACTTCTGCAGTAAAAGCTGGCAATACTCTTTTACACCATTATAGCGATGTTTTGGATTCAACCATCAAAGAATCTTTGAGAGATGTCGTAACTAAAGTAGATAAGTTAGCAGAGCAAGAGATTGTTTCAGAGTTAATGCGTACCTTTCCTGATATCCCAATTTTAACCGAGGAGTCTGGTTTTATTGGAACTGCTCGCACTAGCGTGCTCAACGGTGATGAAGCAGGAAAAAACTTATCTCAATACTGGGTTGTAGACGCACTAGACGGCACTGTTAATTATGTAAACCATATCCCATTTTTTTGTGTATCGATTGCTTTGATTCAAAATCAAAAAGCTGTGGTTGGTGTGATTTATAATCCCATGTTAAATGATTTGTACTTTGGAACGATAGAAACAGGAGCTTTTAAAAATCAAAATAAATTATGCATTAAAGATAAGCCACCCGAGGAGAGTTTGTTTGCTGTTTCTTTTTCAGGGAAAGGGTTTCGAGGTGAAGGGACCGAAGGATTTGCTGGACGCAAATCTGACACAATGCAAAGACAGGAAGAGTTTTTAGCGTTTGGTGCTGTTAATGATTCTTCTCGTGGGTGTTTAAGAACAGGTTGTGCTGCTATGAATCTTGCATACCTTGCAGAAGGAAGGCTTGGTGGATGTTGGGGAAAGGCCAATAAGCATTGGGATATAGCTGCTGGGCTTTTGTTGGCAGAGCTTGCTGGAGCAAAAGTCCAATTCAGTCTTATCGAAACGACCAAACATCTTGCTCATTACCTTGCAGCTACTCCTCAAACATTTGAATATTTAGAGCAAAAAACAAAAGCTGTGCTCAGCTACTAGACATTAATAAATTAATAATATAAGCATGCCCGTATAAGTCATACAAGGGGGTGTGCATATGGTATTTAGAGTGGGGGTAATATCTGTCTTAGTTTTTCTTTGTTTCTCAATCCAAACTTTTGCCTCATGTCCAAACAAGGGTGGTGAGATGGTTTTGGTTCCAAAGGGACCATTTTTATTTGGATACAGTAAAGTTAAAGTCACTATTCCAAAAGATTATTGTATGGATCGCATGGAAGTTACTTCTGCAGCATACAATGAATGTATTGCAGACGGAGTTTGTACAAGCTTTGAAACTTGGCCACTTTGCCAACAATTAAATCCTTCAAAATCACCAAACCAATGTTTTCCTGACCGAGGCCATTATCCAGCTAATTATATCAATTGGTATAGAGCAGAAATTTTTTGTCGTTGGGCTGGAAAACGTCTGCCTTTTGGTGCTGAGTGGGAAAAAGCAGCTAGAGGTGTAGATGGGCGGACCTATCCCTGGGGAGAAAACCCATCTTGTAGCCGCGCGCACTACGGAAGGAGCACTTTCAATAAAGAGTGTTTTAACCAAGTTGATGCACCAAGCAGCGCTGCTCCCGTAGGAAGTTATTTAGACGGTGTCAGCCCTTATGGGGTTTTAGATATGGCAGGAAATTTAAAAGAGTGGATTGAGTTTCGCAAAAATGCAAATCAACCACCACTTGCTGGTGAATTTGGTGTGACTCGTGGAGGATCCTACTTAGATCCCAGTTGGTCCGTTACAACATACTCTGGAGACAATCTATTAGGACCTGACATCACTTCTCAAGCGCATGGATTTCGTTGTGCCGCAGATCCACTATAAGAGCAGTTGCGAATGGGATTATGCTTGAGCACTATAAATATTACATACTCTTGTTTCATGCGGCGACTTAACAAATTTGTTAACTGACGACATGGAATTGAGATGTGTTATTTTTTGAGAAATTTATGACTCGAATATTACTAGCCTGACGAAGTCACAGCCAAAAGATGCCGAAAGATGTATACATACTTATGAACTCCTTAGTAAGAAGTGTTTTCAAAGTCCATAAGAGCGAAGAGTAATGTGTACTCTGTGCTTTGCAGTTTGCTTACAGAAAATATTTTATGGTTAATCTAGCGCTTCTTTGGCGCATTGTTCATCTTCAGTAGACTTTGCTCCGCTTACTCCAATGGCTCCTACATGGATATTGTTGTATTGAATGGGTAGGCCCCCCTCAATGGCCACAATATTTTTAATGGTCATTAAACCGATTCTGCCGCTTTTAAGGGCATCTGTAAAAACTTTCGTAGGTCTTTGGAAAGCATTTGCAGATTTTGCTTTGTCTATCGCAGCTTCTATTGAACCTTGATAAGAATTATCGTCTCTCTGAAAAAGAATAAGGTTCCCTTCAGAGTTTACAATTGCCACTGATAGTTTCCAATTATTTTTCCGACCACAAACGAATACTTTAGCGGCAATTTTTTGTGCAGCTTCTAAATTTAAGACTTTAGACTTTAAATCTGATTTCTCAGATGCAAAAATTAATGATGACAATAATATGGCAAATATAAAAAATACAAGTTTAGATTTGTGTTTCATTATTTCTCCATAGATGCGTTTTTAGTGCTAGCAAGCTTTACATCTGAACTAGTCCAGATGAGCCGTCCAGTGCCCCAATCTAGTCCAATGGTTTCTACTGGTTTTCTTATCTCTGGATTTTGATCCCAAAAACTAATGATCTCCTCAACAGAGATTAAACTTTCTTCTTTTTTTAAATTTCGGTAAACTGTTTGGCAAAAAACGAGGTCTTCTGCATAGTCAACAGTCAAACGGATTTCGGGACGTCTCAATTTTTTAGGAAGTTCTTCAAAAAGCATTTTAAACTCATTTTGGTGTTCGCAGATGTAAGAAGTCACAAGTTCACTTCTATTTCGAGCCGTACCATTTTCATGGGAAGTTTTTAGCGCTTTTGTTGTAATGAGCTCAAAACTTGTGCCTTCTGGAGCATCTTTGTAGCTAGCCCAATCGTAATCCCCATCAAAAAATTTTTGTATGATGGGATCAGCATATTCTGATAATACAAATGGACCTTCTGTAGTGATTCTAAAAACCACATCGGTACCTTCTTTTGTGGCTGTATGGATAATGCGCTTGAGTACATCGTTCTCATCTCCAATGTGATAAGGGATTGAAAGCCTTTGTGCTAAGCAAATAAATCCATGGTTTTCCTCACCTTCAGAAATAGCCAGCACTATTTTCCTTAAAGATTGAATAGTCCTTAAATAGGAAATCAAACTTTCAAGGATTGTGATTCCACCAGGAACTAAGGATTGCAGTGGCTTTCCGTACAGGCGGCTACCTTGTACACGGCATGCTAAAATAGCGTCGATAGAGCGGACATTTTTTTTCATTCTAAGTGTTCTCTTTTGATGGGGTGATCTTTTGGAAGTGTAACTTTTAAAATTTGCCCCAAAACTTCTTGAGGATTAATCACCCCTTCTTTTGGATTTTCAATGCGCTTAAATTCGAGGCAATCTTTTGTTAGTTTTGTTCCTTGCTCTAAGTTTTGTTTAGCAACGATGTGTTTTTTAGCTGTCACTCGATACGCTTTTTCAGCTTCATTCATTTCTAAGCTTTGAGTTCCCAAGGCTTGTTCTAATTCGCGTACAAGTTTTACAAATTCTTCAAATTCTTTTGGAGTGAGAGCCGACTCATGGTCCTCCCAAGCTTTTGTACGGTTAAGCATGGCGTGTTTTTCAATGAGGCAAATACCTGTTCCAAGTGAAAGGATTGGTAAAAGATAAGAGTGCGGGTGTCGATTTTTTATGTCACCTAGCAAACAGCCTGCCACATGATCGGAGTATCCCACAGCTACTTGAAATCTTTCTTTTAAAGCCAATATTTTTGATAAATGAGTATCTTTTATTTCTGTAGGACAGCGTTGATAGCCATGCAGTAAAATGAAATCTTCTGTCAGGGAACGACCACATAATTTTAAAATATTGAGAGCTTCCTCGATTTCTTCTTCGTGCGATCCTCCAACAGAAAGTAAAAGTGGAATTTTAGTTTTTCCTATAAATTCAAGCAATCTAAAATTTGCTAAATCAGCAGTGTGGATTTTAAATCCATCGACTCCAATACGTAAAGCCAGGGCAGCAGTTTCACATCCAAAAATTTCTGCAAAAATTTTTCCTTGTTTTTCATGTACAAGATCAACGATGCTTTTCCAGTTTTTTTCAGACAACTCTATTTTTTTGAAAAGTTCGTAGCCGTTATTTTGAGGTGTTGCCAGCTCATCGGCGTGTACTATTTGGAACATGATGGCGTCCGCTCCTGCATCTATTAATTTTGAGGCAGTGTCGAGTGCCACTTCTAAGCTGCCTTCATAGGATTGAGCCACCTCAGCTAAAAGGAATACTTTTTCCGAGTTAAAAAACTTTGTCATAATATAAGACAACATATCTAAAGTTTTTTTTACTACCAGTCCTTTTTTTTGATAATCTAAGGAGGGGGACCTTGACAAAGATTTGCTATGCGCTTTTTGGTTTCCCCAATGAATCTTTATGTTGAGATATTTTTTCTAAAGCAATTTATATTCTTAAGCAAGAATAAGCTTCCCTCGCCGACAGGAGCGCTATTACAGTTTTGTTATAGGTTTTATAACAAAAATATTGCACCGCGTGACATGTTGTTGTATAAACAACCCTCAATGCAACCAAATTTTAACTGGCAAACGCCAGAACAAATTTTAAGAGATGTGTTTTTAGAAAGGAAAAATAAAAACAAGCTGTTGCAACCACTGAGTGAATTTTTTAAATAAACTGAAATTAATCTTCGTTCAATATGCTGTCCAGTGCTTCAATCCATGGGTAGGCTAAGACATCCATGAAGCACTTTTTGTCAGCATCTTTTGAAATAAGGTATTTTTTTGAAGATTTAAAATCGCTGCCGAGCGTGAGCAGTCCTTTTACATGACGCTCATCGACCTTATTGGCAGATTTGATTTCGATTAATGTTGGTGGATGCTTTCCACGCTCTAGAATCAAGTCAATTTCTAAATCATCATTGACACGCAGATAGGAGAGTTTGAATTGCTTGTCTTTATAAGACAAACGACGATGGAGTTCAGAGACCACAAAGGACTCGAATAATTGCCCATATTCAAAGCTCCGCGGAACCAGATCGTAATCCACTTGTCCCGCCAGTGCACGGACAATCCCTGTGTCAAAGAGATAAAACTTTGAAGCCTTTTTTTGCTGTTTTCTAATTGAAGTATGGTAAGCAGGAAGTTTTATCCCAAGTAGCGTATCTTCTAAAATTTCATAGTACCCACGAACTGTTTTTGGGTCTGAATGGATGTCTTTTGCAATGTTAGAGTAATTGATAACACTTGTATTCATCTGGGCCGCAATATCTAGAAAACGACGAAATGGAGGTAGATTGCGAACGATTTGTTCTGTAATTATTTCTTCTTTAAGATAAGTTTCAGCATAGGCTTTCAAGAACTTAGTTTTATCTGAATTTTTTTCAAAGCTGAAAACCTCTGGAAGTGTTCCAAACATTAAAGCCTCATCTAGAGAAAATCTAGATTGAAGTTCTGTGACTGTAAGTGGAAACAAATTGTAAACAAATGCCCTCCCAGCTAAGAGATTGGCTGCTCCTCGTTTTAGCTTTCTCGCACTTGAACCTGTGAGGGCAAATTTAAATTGCTTTTCTTTGATCAGTTTGTGGACAAGATCTAATAACTGTGGAGCCCTTTGAACTTCATCAATAATCACCCAAGGTTTTTTGCCGCTGTAAGGAGCAAGGCGATTGAGCAATTGGTTGGGATAGCTAATCAGTTCATTTGCAAGTTCGAAGTTCAGCAAATCTAGCACGACCTTTTCTTCTTGCTTGAAGAGATGATCTAAAAGGGTAGATTTACCTGATCCCCTTGGTCCAAATAGAAAAAAGGACTGTGATTTTGATATGTTAATTGATCTATAGAACACAACCCAAATATTACCTATTTATTTGGGTTGTAGTCAAGGCGTGATTTAGTTGGGATATTTTATTTATTCATTTAGATTCAGGAGCCGGATTTAGCAGCCCTTTTGTAGCCACTGATAAATTGGAGTAAGATAAATTTTTTTATTAGATTTACGTATAGTTTCTTGCCGATCCAGGGTTAAAATTTCACCTTCACTTAACCGGACTTCTATCACATATAAGTATTATAATACTTGTAATTTTAAGCTACATCATCTCTGAAGATGGCCTCATCGGAAGTTTTAGATTTTAGTATTTTTTTTCCGTATATTTTTTCTGCATCTAAAGCAGAAATTCCAAATGCATGGCGTACAAGTTTTGTGTTTTGAGCAGTTAAAATCTCGCCTGCTTTTAAATCTACATTTGCATAAAGCCCTTTTCTTGCATAAATACGCTCTGAGATTTCTGTTTCCATTGGCTTTTTAATCCCATCACCTAAAGCTTTTTCTGCATTTCGAAGCGCTTGTACCATGGCTTCAAATTCAGACCACTCTAATGCAAACGGATGATCAGGACCCTTTTGTTTGCGATCAAATGTCACGTGCTTTTCAACGCACCTGCCTCCCAGCACACAGGAAAGGAGTGGAACCGTCCATCCTGGAGTATGATCAGAAATTCCAACTGGACACATAAAATTTTCTACTAAGGTTTCCACTGCTCTTACATTCATGTCTTCAAATCGTGGTGGATAAGCGCTCACGCAGTGGAGAAGCACGACTTCGCGACATCCAGCCTTGTATATTGTATCTAATGCTAAACCAACTTCTTCTAAAGTCGCTGCCCCTGTGCTTAAAATCAGTGGGACTCCGTACGCACTTACTTCTTTTAAGAGCGTTAGATGCGTGAGTTCACCACTTGCAATTTTTATGGCGCGAACTCCAACTTCTTTTAATAGACGGGCTTTTTTAATATCAAAAGGTGCTGACAAAAACTCAATTCCAACCCGCTCACATTCTTTTTTAAGTTTAAAATGCCATTTTTCTGGAAGTTCTAATTTTTCTAAAACTGAGAAAACAGGATGGAGCTGCCACCCTTTTTGGGGATCATTATCGACAGGTTGTTTTTTACTTAAAAGTCCTTCAGCAGAAAAAGACTGAAACTTTACAGCATCGACCCCAGCTTTTTTTGCTTGGTGGATATAACGAATAGCTTCATCCAAGCTGCCATTATGGTTGCTGCCCACTTCAGCAATGGTGTATGTAGGTGAATTTAGAGAAATTGTTTTTTCCCCAATTTGAACTTGGTCTTTAAACTTAAGCATGTGTTTTTGGTTGTGGACGAAAGAGCTGCCCAATTTTTTCTCCTTCCATGTATTTGTCAATTGCGTTTTCCTCGGCGTCTTCCTCCAGAGCTTTTTTACAAACCTTCAAAGCTTTTTCACACGCTTCTACGGTTTGATCAATGTCAGATTTTGTGTGGCTAAAACTCATAAAAATAGGGACCCCAAACAAGATGCCTTGCTTGCATGTTTCTTGTATGAAAAGGGATCTTAAGTCATTAGAAACTTCTCCTTTTAAATCCTTAAACTCAAAAACTGTGCGAGGAGCACAACCCAAAAGCTTTACAGGCATGCCTGTAGCAATTTCTTGAAAAGACCTCATCCAGTAGTTTCCTAATTCCCAAAGATGTTCTATCACCCCTTCCTTTAAGATACAGTCTGTAACTGTTAGGGCAGCCGTAAGTGAAGCAACTTCACCACCAGATGTGGTGCTATAAAAAATATTTTCAAATTCTTTCATTACTTCTGAAGAGCCCACAACAGCACTTAACGGAAATCCATTTGCTAAACCCTTACCCACACAAGCAAGGTCGGGCTTGATATGATAATGCTCCTGAGCACCACCGTTGGCGTACCGAAAGCCAGTGACGATCTCATCCAATATAAAAAACGCACCATTTTGATGTGCAAGATCAATGCATTTTTGTAAAAAGTCGTTATTGGGTTCGGTGGTGGGTTGCTCCATAATGACACATGCAATTTTTCCAGAGTGCTCAAGAAAAACGCGCTTCAAACTTTCAAGGTCATTGTAAATAAATTCATGCATGTATTGCTTTAAAACTTGAGGTACACCTTTTGACATGGGATGAATTGCAGCATACCAGTCTTGATAGCCATGGTATCCGCAGTAAGCCACTTCCTCACGGCCTGTCAGCGCTCTTGCACAACGGACTGCTGCAGACGTAGCGTCTGCTCCATTTTTTCCAAATCTTACTTTCTCAGCACAGGGGATCATCTCACAAAGCCTTCGTGCAAGTTCAATTTCTTTAGGATGCATGAGCGTAAAGAGATTTCCGTCCTCTAATTGGCGGGTTACCGCTTCTGTGACCTTTGGATGAGCGTGCCCTAAAAGGATAGCTCCCAAAGCCATTGGATAATCAATGTAGCGGTTTCCATCCACATCCCAAACATAAGCTCCTTTGCCCCGCTGCAAATAAATGGGATACACCCCTTTTACAAACTGACTAGGGCCTTTGCTTAAGGTTTGAGTGCCACTGGGAATGTAGCGAAGGGCTTCATTCCATAATGAAAAACTTTTCTCTAGGTTTGGTTTCACAGCTCACATAATGCCAAGAAAATACTAAAATGTGAAGCAGCGTTTATTTGGTCAACGTTCATAACGTTAGTGTTTCAAACGTTCTAAACGTTGGCAAACATTGAAGAGCTGTGTTGCTTAAAAATTTATTTATTAGTGCTTAAAATAGATTAAAAACGTAATAAGCTGTGGCCGAAACAATATCCAAGTTATTTGAAGTTGGGATTCTCAAAAGATCGCCCACTACATGTTGTATTTGCAGAAAATCTAAAGCAAAATGAAATTATAGTTATTACTATTTATGAACCAGATTTTAAGTATTGGGATGTAGGGTTTACTCGGAGAAAAAAAGCATGATTTGCGTAATATGTAAACATGGGAACACGAAACCTGGCAGCATGACAACAACATTTGAGCGCGATGACGCAACTATTGTGATAAAAGGGGTACCAGCAGAAATTTGTGATAGTTGTGGAGAGGGTTATTTATCCTCAGAAGTAACTAAAGAACTCCTTTTAAAAGCTGAAGCGGCGGCTAAACGTGGTGTACAAGTAGATATTTGCCAATATATTGCTGCATAGCCCGACTATTTAATAATTCGCTAAACGTCTGCCGTTTAATCTTTGAAGAGGTCTGTTGTTTTTGGTGTAAAACTTTTTGAAAGTTTCAATTTGTTCTTTGGAAAATTCTACTGGTGTATTAAAGACATTCCAGTTTACTCCTTCAGAACAGGGTGGGGTTGTGAGTGAACCATCGTATGTGTAATAAGTATGTGCTGTTGGTAAAAAATGAGATGGATCCAGACTGAAATCACTTGCATGAGACTCCGCATGTTTTTCTTTTGGAATTTTCGACCAAATTTGATCAATGAGCTGATTTTTTTCTCCTTCCTTTATAAAAACTCCTAACACAGCAAGCTTGCCATCCTTATCTTTGTGAACAAGATGCATTTCTAACGGGAAGCTGTTTCCTGAAAGTGTGTGTTCACTTGCAGAGTGAAAATGTAATTGAACCAGATCGTAGCTTTTGCCTCGAATAGATACTTTATTGCCTTCTTCAAATCCTATTTGAATCGTATGACCATTGTCGATGACACTTACTTTAGAGTCTTTATAATGGAACAGTATTTTTCCACTTGTGGTAGGTTTTGACCAACGCAAGTCTATAGGAGACTGGTGTTTGCCGTCTGAGCAAAGGGAATATTTTGGATCCACTTTTCCCCAGTGTTCAGGTCCACCCTCACCGTGGTAACTCCAGTGGGAATGTTCTCCTGAATAAATTCTAAGTGGTAGAAATGCCAAAGAAAAAAGCAGAATGAGGATTTGTTTTTTGGTTCGATTTTTTCTTGAGTTTTTCATGCGTTACTAATCGGTTAATTTTAATAAAACTTAAGTGTTTTTATTTTCTTTTTGTAAATTTTCAGCACATATTGCCGGAGAGTTGGAGAAAAATGGTTTTTGTCTAGATTGTTTTATTCCAGCGATTCTGGCCTCTAGTTATTTCCTGGTGATTAGTGGATTTTCATGCTTCAACGATAAGTCCACAAGATAAGTTTCGTAGTACTTCCAGGACAAATCCTTCTTAAAAAAGGAACCCCTTCCCAGGCGCATATTTTAGTGTTATGGCTCCTATAGAAGTCTTTTTTTTCTATCTTTAAATGGGGGTCACATGGTTTTATTTAAGTATGTTTTTTTTCTAATTACACTTGTTCCTTTTGTGGGTTGTGAAATTCCAAAAGTTGGAACACTTAGTTATTCTATTCCATCAAATCTTGAGTCTCTTGTTGTTAACCTTAGTTTGGATCCAAAATTTAAGGCTGATATTGGTGGAAGTTATAATGTAAAAACCTATGGGACTGTAGAGGTTTCTCCATCTACAGAGTCATCTCCACTAAAAGTAGGTTTTGTACTGGATTTAGATGTCCTTTATGACAACGAATATGTAGACCTTGATCCTACAACAAAACTTCCAAATGGTCAGCCCATACCAAATTTAGTGGATAGAGCGCTGGTTCAAGTTAAACTAAATAATGTAGGCAATTCAAAATTTGATGTTTACCTTTATGTGGATGTTTTGAAAAAAGAGTGGCTTGGCGTTGCATTGACTTTGGAGTCTTCCATTAGCAAGTATTTTCCTGCTGGCTTAGCTTTGAGTCAAAGTTATAAATCAAAAGGTAAAACGGTAGCTAGTGGATCGGTATTTGGTCCAAAACAAAACTCTCCTCAAAATAAAGAAGCAGGAATTGCGCTTTTTATTAATGTGAAAGCATTAAAAAATAAAAGGGCTCCTCTTGATGCAAACGAATTAGTTTTTTTAAACGCAAGCAAACCCAAACTAAGAACTCTCTAAATTTATTATGCAAATGTAGTAGAGCGTAACCAAGATGCTGAAGCAACGAAATAGAGTATATTTAGTGAGTTGTATTGGGCTGGTTTTTGTTTTTTTAGGTGCAAACTCTTGTAAAGAAACCAAGCCTTTAGAAATTACGATTCTTCACACCAATGACATCCACTCGCATTTTAGGGCAGAAAAGCCATATTCTGAAAAAAATCCTTATAACTTAGGTGGATTAGCACGCATAAAGTCCTTAGTGGATCAAATTCGAAAAAGTTCATCAAATACCTTGCTTTTAGATGCCGGAGATTTTTCTGAAGGGACCCTTCATTATTTTACAGATGCAGGATCAAATATGCTGCGCTTGATGGATCAAATTGGCTATGACGCAACAGTAGTTGGAAATCACGATTTTTTAAATGGTCCACATGAGCTTGCTTCTATGGTTGAACGTGCGACTATTTCATTCCCTGTTTTAGGTGCAAATAAAAATCTAGAGGATGAAAAACTCAGCGCTGACAGAGAAAGAATTTCACGTTTAGTGCCTGAATATATTGTTTTGAATTTACCAAATGGAATTCGAATTGGTGTTATTGGATTGCTTAATACAGACTTTCTTTATGCTGATTATTTTGTACCTGCTAAAACAACGAATGCCAGAGAAGCAGCAGCTAAAATTGCAAAAAAAATGAAAGATCAAAATCTTGCAGATGTGGTTGTGCTCCTATCACATAATAATTTTAAAACTAATGTGGCATGGGCTAAGCAAGTTCCATGGATCCACGTTATTGTGAGTGGACATTCTCATGTCAAAACACCTCAACCAACAGTTGTGGATAATGCAGGCCAGCCTGTATACGTAGTAGAAGCTGGAAAATGGGGGCAGTTTTTAGGTGAGCTAAAACTTCTTGTAAATCCAAAAACCAAACAAGTTGAAATGAAAAGTTATACGTTACATCCTGTGAGTTCAAACATTGCTGAGGACGCGCATATTTTAAGTTTAATTGAACAAGAAGAGTTGCGCTTAAATCAAAAGTTTGGTCGGGATGTTTTTCATGACCATTGGTGTGATTCTGATCAAGAATTGTATCATTCACAAAAACAAGAAACTATCCTAGGAAATTTATTAGCAGATGCATATAGGGATACATTACAAACTGATGTTGGTTTTGAATCGGGTGGTTTCGTAGGGACATCCGTTTCAAAGGGATCATTGAGTGTTGTTGATGTCATGAATATTGCTCCTCATGTGTATGCCCCAACGGGGCAAGATTTTTTTCCTGAAAATGGAGTGGCCTGGACTCTTAAAAAACTTACATTATCAGGTGACCAGTTAAAGCTACTGTTTAACATTCCATTAGTACTAAGTGAAATTGGAAATGGGGGATGGGTAAATGTTTCTGGAGCAAAAATTGTTTATACTGGCCTTGAAACAACTCCATTTCCTGTAAAATCCACGTTGGTTCTCAATAAAACAAATGGAATTTATGAGCCTGTATTGAGTGAACGGACTTATACTGTGGCTTTGCATAATGCTTTGATTTTAGCTTTAAACATCATTAAAAAATTAAAACCAAATGATGAAAGATTTCTAATTGATCTTTCCAAATTAGAAGAAAGTGGGGTTCAAACTTGGGAATCGCTTTTAAATTGGACCAAAAATAAAGGTACTATTCGTGCTGAAGATTATAAGACTGGCTATCGTTATATTACGCTTGAACCAAATGTAGGCATATCAGAAGGAAGTGTGAAAGTTACTAAAACAACTTCTCCTATAGGATATAAAATTGAAGCCACATTACGCAATGAAGGCTCTCAAAAGTTGCCATCAGGGCTAAAACTTGAGATTTCACGGAGCAAAAATCCTAATCAAGCTGTTTTAGAAGAGACAGATGCCCATGAGTTAGTTGCAATTGGACCTCTTTTGTCTGTACCTGAGCTTTTACCAGACCAGAGTCATACTTTGGTTTATCAATATAATTTGTCGAATTTGCATCACGCAAATTCTCCGGATAATTTGTCGAATTTGTATCACACAAATTCTATGGGGTTGCCGACATCCAAGCGCCCTTCTAATGATGTACTTCAGGCAGGAATTTATCTTTTAAATTTTCAGATAAAGGGGCAAAACTTAAACAAAGAGGCAAATCCGCATAATAATGAGTTTAAACTACACATATCTCATCAATAAAATCAACTACTTGCATTTGATTTAATTACATAGTAACTTGATTTTCCTTATGCGTGTATATTTTCATGAACTTTCAGAAGACCCAAAGTCCCTGCAATTTAATGAAAAAGATTCATGGGTACATCAAACTGTTCAGGCTGCTCAAGAAACAGATGTAAGTAAGTCCCAGCACTGCTTGGTTAAATTTGTGCTTAAAAAGTCTCATGCTATCATTTTTCTAAAAGGTAGCGCTCAAGTATCTATTGGACTCATTTGCTCTCGTTGTGCTGCTAGTTTTGATTTTCCTGTGCATACAAGCTTTGAAACCCTTTACACGCATCAGTCTATTTATAATAGTAATCATTCTCATAGCGACTCTCATGGTAGTTCCTATGGGATAGCTTATAGTGAGCAAGTTTTTTCATCGGAAGGAAAAAAAGTTGAACTAGAATATGTTGAAAAAGATTACATTGAGCTTGCAGATGTGTTAAAAGAACAAATTTACTTACAAATTCCTTATCAGCCGCTGTGCAAAGAGGATTGTAAAGGTATTTGCCCTACTTGTGGGCAGGATCAAAATTTAGAGCCATGCCAATGCTATCGTATCCAGAAAGCATTTGGTATAGGTATTAAAAAATAAGGAGAAAGAAATGGCCGTACCAAAAAAGAAAGTTTCACCAGGAAGAAAAAAAACTAGAAGGCAGTTTTATGCATTAAGTCCAGTGAGCCATGTGATATGTCCAAATTGCCTTGAAAAGCGCCGCCCTCATCGTGTTTGTACTTGTGGTTTTTACAACAATAGACAAGTAACGCATTCAGTAAGAGCGGAGCAATAGTTTTTGTGCAGATCCTCGTAGATGCAATGGGTGGGGATCATGCTCCCAAAACAGTCATTGCAGGTCTAGAGCTATTGAATAATGAATGTACATCAGAGTTAGTATTACTTGGGGATGAGGGTGCACTCAATCCTCTTATTCAAAAAAAACTTAAAAAACTCCCACCATTTAAGATAGTTCATTGCCCAGAGAATATTGAAATGGGGGAGTCTCCTGTACAGGCGGTACGCACAAAAAAAAATTCCAGTATAGTGCGTGGATTAGAGCTCATAAAGAGAAACTCTGAAGCTGCTTTTTTTAGCGCAGGTCATAGTGGGGCTGTTTTTGCGGCAGCATTAATGACGCTAGGTAGAATAGATGGTGTAGAAAGACCTGCAATAGCTGCTATTTTACCATCCATAAAAGGCCGTTTTATTTTGTTAGATGCAGGAGCGAATGTAGATTGCCGTCCACAGCATCTTGTTGATTTTGCTTTGATGGGTTCAACTTATGCAAAGTTTTATTCAAACACTGAAACGCCGATAGTTGGCATTCTTTCTAATGGAGAAGAAGAATCAAAAGGGACAGACTTAACTCGTGAAGCACACGAGGTTTTAAAAGCTACAAACGATATTCAATACCGTGGCTATGTAGAAGGAAAAGATATCTTCAATGGAAGAGTAGATGTGGTGGTTACGGATGGGTTTACAGGAAACGTTGTATTAAAATCTTTGGAAGGTCTTGGCGAAACAGTTTCAAAGCTTTTAAAATCAGAAATTAAAAAAAGCATTTTTGCTCCATTGGGAGCACTTTTATTAATTCCTGTTATTAATAAACTACGAAAAAAAATGGATTATGCTGAGGTGGGTGCAGCTCCTTTACTAGGTGTGGATGGCAATTGTTTTATTGGGCATGGCAGGTCTAATCCTCAAGCTATTAAAAATGGAATTTTAAGGGCGCAAGAAGCAATCCAAAGAAAACTTCATCAGACTCTGGTACAAGAATTTAAACAAAGAGAAAATAAAAGGTCGGAGCACATACAGACAGAGCATTTATGTGAAGGCAACAAAAGCTAAGGTTAGCGAGATGTACAAAACAAAATTTATTTCTACAGGGCGCGCCTTTCCGGAAAAAAGAATTACAAATGAGGATTTAGCTAAAACGGTTGATACCTCTGATGTGTGGATTCAAGAACGTACAGGTATTAAGGCAAGACACGTTGTTGATATTAGCAAAGGTGAAAGCAACTCAGTTTTAGCATATAGAGCCAGCAAAAATGCCTTGCAGAATGCGGGACTTTATCCACAAGATATTGATTTTATTTTATATGCTACTTTTACTCAAGATCATCCCATCCCAACAAATGGTTGTGTTTTGCAAGAAATGCTTGGCGCAAAACGTGTGGGAGCGCTTGATATTTCTGCTGCGTGCTCAGGTTTTGTATACGGAGTCGGACTTGCTGACGCACTGATTAGAGCAGGTATCTACAAACATATTTTATTGGTTGGATCCGATGTTTTGTCTCCCTATACAAATTGGAAGGACCGCGGCACTTGTATTCTTTTTGGAGATGGCGCGGGTGCTGCACTTTTGGGGAGAGCTTCTGAAAGTGAAGAAAGTCAGATATACTCAACGCATCTTTATTCAGATGGAAGCTTAAAAGATTTTTTTACATTACAAGCTGGAGGGAGTTCTCTCCCGTTATCCCATGCCGTTTTAGATCAAAATCTTCATTTTATGCAAATGAAAGGACGAGAGATTTTTAAAGTAGCAGTGCGGATGCTTTGTGATTGTGCGGTTGAGGCTTTAGAAAAAAATGGTTTTACAATTCAAGATTTAGATTGGTTGATTCCACATCAAGCAAACCTTAGGATCATTGAAGCTGTTGCAAAGAGGCTTCGTTTTCCAATGGAAAAAGTTATTGTGAATATTGAGGAGTATGGTAACACTTCTGCTGCAACGGTTCCTACAGCACTTGATGAAGCTGTGGAGCTGAAAAAAATTAAACGTGGGGACTTGGTTTTGATGGATGTGTTTGGAGCTGGATTAACATATGGGTCTGCTTTATTAAGGTGGTAATGGGATGGAATTAAAGATCTGCCACAAAATAGCGTTTCTTTTTCCAGGACAAGGCAGTCAAGTTTTAGGTATGGGAAAAGATTTTTTTGAAAATTTTAAAGAAAGTGCACTGGTTTTTGAGGAAGCGTCCGACACAGCACTGCTTAATTTTAAAAAACTTTGTTTTGATGGGCCATTTGATGAACTTACTTTAACAGAAAATCTTCAACCTGCTCTTTTCACAGTGGAAGCATCGCTGCTTGCCGCCGTGCGTGCTCACTGTGAGGTTTTGCCTTTTGTTTGTGCTGGGCACAGTTTAGGAGAATATAGTGCTCTTTATGCTGTAGGGAGTTTAAGTTTAAAAGATGGAGTTAAGCTTACAAAGCTTCGTGGTAAGGCAATGCAAAATGCCGTGGCTAAGGGGCAAGGCACAATGGCAGCTATTTTGGGATTAGATCCTGAAACAATAAAACAGCTTTGTAAAAAAGCATTTGAATTAACAAATGGTCAGGTCGTTGAGCCCGCAAATTTTAATGCTCCTGGGCAGGTTGTTATTTCAGGAACTGTAGATGGAGTGTCAAAAGCTTGTGAACTTTTAAAAAGTGAAGAATTCAAAGGAGCAAAAAGCATTCCTTTGTCCGTGAGTGCTCCTTTTCATTGTAGTTTGATGAGGCCAGCTCAAAAAGAAATGGAAAAACCTCTTTCGGATACGGGATTCTTAAAACCTACTTGCCCAGTTATCCCAAACTGTCTTGCAAAACCAGTAAGAAATGAAGTGGAATTTCCAGGTTTGCTGCTGGATCAAATTGTAAGACCAGTACTTTGGGAGCAAAGCATGCAAGTTTTGCCATTGCTTCAGATTGAAAAAGTTTTTGAAATAGGCCCAGGAAAAGTTTTAGCTGGACTTCATAAGCGAAACATTTCACAAATTCCGATTTTTAATATTTCAACAGTGAAACAAATGCAGGAGTTTTTAAAGTGAGCAGACCACAAGCGCTGATAACAGGTGGTAGTCGAGGGATTGGAAGGGCAATCTGCTTAGAGCTAGCAGCTCAAGGGTACGATCTTGCATTTACTTATCGCGCTAATGTGGAGTCCGCCAACTCTCTTTTGCAGGAGCTTTCTCAGATTGGTTCTCAAGCAAGAGGTTATCTTGTGGATATGGTAGACCTTGCAAGTCTTGAAGAAACTTTAAAGCAGATTTTAGAACAATTCCCCCAAATTTCAGTTTTAGTAAACAATGCGGGAGTGGCAATAGATGGGCTAGTCCTGCGTTATAAGGCCAATGATTTTAATAAAATTATGGATACAAATGTTCGTGCTGGGTTTATTACAACACAGTTTGTCTTAAAGCCCATGATGAAAGCAAGGCAGGGCAGTATTGTGTTTATTAGTTCTGTGATTGCACAAATGGGAAACGCAGGTCAAGTGCCTTATGCCACGACGAAGGCTGCTCTTTTAGGACTTACAAAAAGTCTTGCAAAAGAGGTGGGATCGAGGAATATCCGAGTTAATGCGATTGCCCCAGGGTTTATTAGAACTGATATGACAGAAAACTTGCCTGCTTCAAATAAAGAAGGTATTCTCGCAAAAATTCCCTTAGGAAAGTTCGGTGAAGCTCAAGATGTTGCAAAAGCAGTTGCTTTTTTAGCAAGTCCAGCTTCACAGTATATCACTGGGCATGTCTTAGCTGTAAATGGCGGGCTGTACATGTGATTGCGCATGCTAAAAAAGACATTAAGGAGGAAAAATGAATTTAGAAGAGCGTGTACGAAATATCATTTGTGATCAACTTGCAGTAGAGTCTGAAAAAGTAACCTTAACTGCAAGCTTTATTGATGATCTTGGGGCTGATAGCCTTGATATTGTTGAACTTGTTATGACAATGGAAGAAGAGTTTGACATGGACATACCCGATGAAGATGCAGAAAAAATGAAAACAGTTGGAGATGTCATTAAATACCTCTCCGAAAAAAAACCAGTAAAAGCTTAAATTAATTCCTTATGTCACTTCGCCAAGTACAATTGCGCAGAGTGGCTGTAACAGGGTTAGGACTACTTACACCACTAGGGGATACAGTTGCTTCTAGCTGGGCAGCCCTTCTGGATGGAAAAAATGGTGTTGGCCCAATTACACACTTTGATGCATCTAAACTTTCTGTTCAAATCGCAGCAGAAGTAAAAAATTTCAAATCTGAAAAATGGATTTCTAGTAAAGAAGTTCGTAAAATGGGACTTTTTATTCAGTATGCAGTGGCTTCAAGTTTTGAAGCTTTAGAAGATGCAGGACTAAAAGGTCGGTTCGGTGAAGAGGGCCAATGTCAAAACATTTCTCCTGATCGTGTTGGGGTTTGTGTTGCTGCAGGCATTGGTGGGTTACCTGAAATTCAATATTGGGATAGAGAGCTTTTTACTAGAGAAAAAAAAGTAACGTCCCCCTTTTTCATTCCCATGATTATTCCAAACCTTTCTAGTGGAAACATCAGTATCTATACAAATGCTCAAGGTCCAAACACATGTATTGTAACTGCTTGTGCAAGTTCATCTCATGCAATTGGTGAAAGTGCTCGTTTAATCCAATACGGTAAAGCAGATTTGATGATTGCAGGTGGTTCAGAAGCTGTGGTTTGTGAATTGGGAATAGCTAGTTTTGCCTCCATGAGAGCTCTTTCTACACGCAATGATGACCCTGCTCATGCTTCACGTCCTTATGATAAAGATCGTGATGGGTTTATTTTAGGAGAAGGTGCAGGTGTACTTATACTTGAAGAGTGGGAGCATGCAAAAAAACGTGGCGCTCGGATCTATGCAGAATTTTTAGGCTATGCTTTAAATTCAGACGCCCACCATATTACGTCACCAGCGCCAGAAGGCAGGGGTGGAGAAAAGTGTATGAGGCTTGTACTTGAAGACGCAGAGCTTAGTGCGGATCAAATTGGGTACATCAATAGCCACGGAACTTCTACTCCAGTTGGAGACAGCATAGAAGCGCAAGCTATTGCAAAAGTTTTTGGATCTTCAAATTCTACGCTACATGTTAGTTCTACAAAAAGTATGACAGGGCATCTTTTGGGCGCTGCAGGAAGCGTTGAAGCTGCTTTTAGTGTTCTATCCCTTTACCACGGAATTATTCCGCCTACGATTAATCTAGAAAATATAGATGAAACGAGCCAGGCAACAGGTCTTTGTTTTACTCCAAAACATGCTGTTAAGAAAAACTATCAATATGCACTCTCCAATTCTTTTGGATTTGGTGGGACGAATGCCTGCCTTGTATTTGGTAAAACATAAAAGTTTATGAAAATTTTAATTGCTAGTGACCATGCCGGATTTGAGCTCAAAGAATATTTGAAGCAGTCTTTTCCTCAGTTGGAGTGGATCGATGAAGGACCAAGTTCTGTGAATAAAGTAGATTATCCGGATTATGCGCAAATCGTTGCAAAAAAAGTTTCTAAAAATACGGTTGAGCGTGGAGTTTTAGTGTGTGGCTCTGGTGTTGGGATGGCTATTGTAGCAAACAAGTTTCCACAAGTTCGTGCTGTAGCTGCTGAGTCCGAGTTTTCAGCAAAACTTTCTCGTTCACATAACGATACAAATATATTGTGTTTGGGGGCCCGCCTTTTATCTCCAGAATATGCAAAAGATATTTTTAAGATTTGGCTTGAGACTTCATTTGAGAGAGGTCGACATGAAAAGAGAATTCAAAAAATTTTAGAAATTGAGAAAAACTTAACTGGAGTATAAAAATGAGCATTTTATTTGAAAAAGATCCTGAGGTTTATAAACCAATTTTAAATGAAGAAAAAAGACAAAGAGAAAAATTGGAACTCATTGCTTCTGAAAACTATGTGTCAAAAGCAGTGTTAGAAGCGCAAGGTAGTGTGCTTACTAATAAATATGCCGAAGGTTATCCGGGCAAACGCTATTATGGTGGTTGTGAGTTTGTGGATGAGGTAGAAAGTATTGCTCTGAAACGTGTGTGTGAGCTGTTTCAAGCAGAAGCAGCAAATGTTCAAGCACATAGTGGTTCACAAGCTAATATGGGAGCCTATCTTACGTTTATTAAGCCTGGAGATAAGATTTTAGGAATGAATTTATCTCATGGAGGACATCTTACGCATGGTAGTCCTGTCAATTTTTCTGGAAAATTTTTTCAAACTTTTTTTTATGGAGTAAAAAAAGAAACGGGAATCATTGACTATGATCAATTGAGAGATATTGCAAAAAAAGAAAAGCCACAAGTGATTGTTGCAGGAGCTAGTGCTTATCCCAGGATTATTGATTTTAAAACTTTCCGTGAAGTTGCAGATGAGGTTGGTGCAAAATTAATTGTAGATATGGCTCATATTGCTGGACTTGTAGCAACAGGTCTTCATCCAAGTCCTATTTTGTATGCACATGTGGTTACTTCAACTACACATAAAACATTAAGAGGTCCACGAGGTGGATTTATCCTGTGTAAAAAAGAGGATTTAAAAACAATAAACAGCCAAATCTTTCCGGGTATTCAAGGTGGTCCATTAATGCATGTTGTGGCAGCAAAAGCAGTGGCGTTTGGAGAAGCTTTAACGCCTGCTTTTAAAACTTATTGCGAACAAATTTTAAAAAATTCCAAAACTTTAGCGCAAACTTTATTGAGTCATGGCTACTACTTGATTTCTGGTGGAACCGATAACCACTTAATATTGGTAGACCTAACAAACAAAGGGTTGACTGGAAAAGAAGCAGAAGAAACTTTAGAAAAAGTTGGTATCACTGTAAATAAAAACACAGTGCCTTTTGAAACAAAGAGCCCTTTTATTACGAGTGGTATTCGCATTGGTGTACCAGCTGTTACAACAAGGGGAATGAAAGAAGAGCAAATAGAGCTGATTGCAAACTGGATCCACGAAGCACTAGAAAATAAAACTAATAGTGAAAGGCTAGCAAAGATTGGTTTGCAGGTTAAAGAATTGTGTTTGCGCTACCCACTATTTCAAGAGTGATTTGATATGAAATGCCCATATTGTTCTTTCATGGATAATAAAGTAATTGATTCACGCATTAACCAAACAGCAGATATTATTCGTCGCAGGCGAGAATGTTTGAGTTGTGTGGGACGGTTTACTACATATGAGAGAATTGAGGCTGTATTGCCAATGGTGATTAAAAAAGATGGAAGAAGAGAAAATTATCATCGGGATAAAGTTTTTGGGGGTGTACAAAAAGCTTGTCAAAAAAGACCTATAACTACAGACCAAATTGAGAAAATTGTTTCACAGATTGAACAAAAAATTGCTTCTTTTAGTGTAAAAGAAATTCCATCAAGAACAATTGGACATCTTGTAATGGTTGCTTTACATGGACTTGATAAAGTAGCTTATGTTCGATTTGCAAGTGTGTATCGTGAATTTAAAGATGTAGAAGAATTTTTAGCTGATCTTTCATCATGGCCTCAAAGTACAAATCCAAACAATGAACTAATGTTTGATTTTATAGATATTGAAAACAAATGAAAACAATTAGCCGTCATCAAGCAAGAGAAGCAGCCTTTTTATTTTTGTTTGGAAATTTTCTTGAAACCCCAGATAACGATAATGCGCAGCATGATTTCGAAGCTTTTTGTAAGTATTTTAATCATCCGGCTGATAGTTATAGTTGGGAGCTGGTGGATGGAACTAGAAAAAATTTACCTACTTTAAACCAGAAGATTATTGAAATATCGAAACACTGGAAATTAGAAAGAATGAATACAGTGGATTTAACCATTTTACGAATAGCTACTTACGAGATTTTATTTTGCGTAGATGTCCCTAAAACCGTAGCGATTAATGAAGCTATCGAACTAGCCAAAAGTTATGGGTCTGAAGAGTCCCCGTCATTTGTGAATGGTATTCTGGACAAGTTTGAAAAGCCCTCTTAAAATGAAAGTGATGGAGATAGTTTTACTCTCATTAGATGAGGCTTATTTTAATAATTCTGAAAAAGCATTTGCGTGTTCGTTTTATGAGGATGTGCGTCCATTAACTGGTACTGCAAGTAAGCTGGATTGGTGTTTGCGTGGATTGATGTCCAATTTTTTAAAAGCAGGGAAAATTGGCGGACAAGAAGGTGAGTTGACGTATTTGCCAGTACTGAAATTCAATACTGTTCACCATATTTTTTTATTGGGATTAGGCAAAAGTGAAAAAAAAATAGGTACTAAACATTTTTTAAACACTTCTTTTAAGAACCTTATGCAAACACTAGAAAAGTTAAAATTAAAAAGTATTATTTTAAGTCAATCTAGTTTCCCATTTGTATCTACTCAAGAAATTTCAAATTTATTTAAAAATTTTTCAGTGGAGTTCACTCAATGAGTGATAATAAAAATTGGATTCGTATTGCTGCAAAAGATCTTTTAGATGATCAAAATCAGACCTCTGTATTTGATACACCAGCTTGGCAAAAATTTATTCAAAGAAAACTTTATTCTCAACCACTAGCTACAAAAGCTCCCAGCAAAGTTAATCAATCTAACGAACGAACTATTTTTAAAAGTACGCCTACTTTAAAGGAAATGATGGCAAAATATAATGGTCCATCTACAAAGGTGTCTCCAATTAAAAATGTGTTAGCCCCATCCAACAATGAGGCTTTCCGTTTTACTCAAACTGAACACATAGAACTGCCCTCTATTCCAGGACGAGTCCTACGCCCTGAGAAAAAATAGTTTTTAAAAAAGTTTTATTAATCGATCAATTTCATAAAAACTTCATCTACTGAAATTTTTTTCATACACATTTGAAAAGAATCACCTGTGTAAATACAAGGTAAGAAAATCCCATCATTTTTGTAACAAGGAGAACAGGAGAGAGATTTGTATAAAACGTGAACTTGATTGTTTTGTGTAGGTACGGGGGCCCAGATATTTGGATCCGTTGGGCCAAAAAGGGAAATTATTTTTTGTTGAGGCGCTTGCATAACCCATGCAGCAATTTGCGCTAACCCAGAATCAATGCTGATAAATACATCAAGATTTTCTAAATGCTGGGGAAGCTCCTCCAAGGCTAATTTACCGACGTAGCTTTGAATTCGTTTTGAGTTGGGGTAATTAACACAGATTTGTTTTTCAAGGTCTCTATCATCTGAGCTGCCAAATAATACAACAGTGTTATTTGTTTCCTTAAGCAGCTTAGAAATTAGTTCTTGTTGGGACTCAATGGGCCAGCGTTTCTCTTTATAAAGAAGTTTTTGGTTTTGTGCTCCACCTATTAAAATCCCAATCTTTTGAGTTAGTTTGTGTGGTTTGAGCTGGATGCTTTTTGGTTTTTTATTTAAGTTTAATATTTGTGCAAGTTTCGTAAATATAGATCGATAGTTTTCAAGTTCTCGGCATGGGTTTTTACTCAACCTTAAAACAGTAGATGAGAAGAATATTTTAAAAAGAGTTTCATAAATCCAATGTCGGTGAAGAATTAAAAAAAACTGAGGTCGTGTATTAAGTGCGATTTTGAAAATGTGTAAGAGTGTGTTTATTTTTTGGAAAAGGTTGCCTTGAAACAACTGCTGACTATGGATAGGATGCCATTGGATTTGTATTGTTTGTGGCAGCAAAGCTTTTGCAAGAGTCTCAAGTTTTTTATCAATAATCCAGTGAAATTGGGCAGCAATCTCGTTGTATTCTAAAAATTCAGTTAAAGCACGACAGGCATTTACTACATCACCTATTGCTGCTAGCTTAAAAATAAGAATTTTTTTTTGGTCTAACATTTAATGCTTATAATATTAACTATAATAAATTTCATATGTCTAGTTTAAGAGTACTGGTTACTGGTGGTGCAGGATTTATTGGCAGCAACTTGGCACATAAGCTTGTTGAGTTGGGTCATCGTGTTGCTATTTTGGATAATTTTCATCCTGCTTATGGTGGAAATGATCGGAACTTATTTGAAATTCAAAACAATATAGAACTTATTCGCGGTGATATTTTAGACCAAAACTTAATGACAAAGCTTGTTCAGGACAGTGATGTTGTCTATCATATTGCTGCTCAATGTTCGCATGTAGATAGCTTAACAGATCCTTGGTTCGATTTAGAGGTAAACTGCAAGGGGACGCTTTGTGTGCTTGAGGCAGCTAGACAGTCTCCAAAAAAGCCAGTTATCATTTATGCTGGCACGAGAGCTACGATTGGTGCTCCATTAGAGTTGCCAGCCTCAGAGACCACTCTTCCTAATCCAACAGATATATACGGAGTAAATAAATTAGCTGCAGAGCTTTATGGTTCTGTTTATGCAAGGGTACACCGGATACCATTTGTTACACTTCGACTAACCAATTGTTATGGCCCAAGACATCAGATGAAGAGTGGAAAGTATGGGATTTTAAACTGGTTTGTGAGCCTTGCTTTACAAAACAAGCCCATCAAAATTTTTGGAACAGGCGAGCAGCTTCGAGATTATTTATACATTGATGATGCGATTGAAGCTTTTATAAAAACAACTCATTTTGCTTTTGATTTGCGAGAAGAAAAAAAATCCTGGCCACTTGTTCAACTTTCTGGATCACAAGTTCCATTTGCTGTTATTCACATTGGTTCTGGTAAAGGACTTCGATTTGTGGACTGTGCAAGAAAAATTACTGAGAAAACTAAATCACCACTGGAATTTGTTTCTTGGCCACAAGATCGGAAGGCCATTGAAACGGGTGATTATGTTTCTGATGGAAAGGCAGCAGAGGAAGTCTTAAATTGGGTTCCTCAAGTCACCTTTGATGACGGCCTTGAAAAAACCATCCAATTTTATAGCAAAAATTTATCGTATTATAAAATATAATGAAATTACCAGAAAACGTTTTAGTTGCTGTCGGTTCTTCTAGGCACGAAATTTGTTCAATTGGTGCTTTTGCAAGAGCTGAAGCAAGTGCCCTTGAAAAAAATTTTAAAAAAGTTGAGATTTTAGAGCCCAATCAACGTGGGCAATATCCTCATTCTCAAATTTCTATTATTCCTGAAGTTGTTTTTTTTCATGCCCCAGCTTTAACCGATCGCAAATATCCCTGGAATGTATTCAGAAGTTTTTTTTCTTTAAAAAAAATGTTTCCTAAAGCATGTTTTATTCCAATTATACATGAGTTTTCTGAAGCGCCACTTCACTGGAAGGGTAGACAGCTTTTAATTTTAAAAATGTCAAATGCAGCAATAGTAAATACTCTTGCTGATTTTATAGCTTTGCAACCTTGGCATAAGAAAATCTTACGATCTCATCTTGCCCCCACACTTTTTTGGCCAGAATTATTAAATTTGTCTTCGTTAGATGAGATGAAGATTTTTTATGAGGCGCTTCGTGCGACTTTGTCTTCTCAACATCCACTCTTAGAAAAGGAAAAATGGATTTTATATCCTGGTCTTTTAACCCAAGATAAGGGATTGGAGCTGCTATTACGAATAAGTAGATTTTTAAATAAAAAAATCAAACTTATTTTAATGGGTGCAGTAGGTCCAAAACAAAAAGATAAAAAATATGCAAAGCATATTGTGTCTGAGCTACAAAAAGTTTTAGGGGATTCAATTTATTTTTTAGAAGCTCCTAGCGACACTCTTTTTAAGCAATTCTTGTTTGCTGCTGACCTTGTGGTCTTACCTTATAATAATGGAGTTTCTGAGAGGAGATCTTCTTTTTTATCTGCAATGAGTTGTGGTGCAAATGGTTGGACAACTATTGGGACTCTCTCGTCTCCGTTATGCCTCGATCAAACAGGAGTGTATTCAGTAAATAAAGAAGCAACAGATTCGGTTGTCTTTGAAAGTATTCAACAAGCTTTAAATGAAAACCCGCAAGAAGTATTTTTAAAAAAACAAAAAAACTTAAATTGGGCAACTCAAAAATCATGGGAAAATCGTGTTCATGATATTAAAAAATTTCTTTTAAATTTATGAAGAAACCACAGATATTGTTTTTCTTAGCGTTGCTTTACGGATTCTGTATCTATGGCTCAATGGCCATGATGAGTCTTGGCGCAGGGATTGTTTTTTTGGGTTGGATATGTTTGCGATGGGGGTCTTTAAAAAAAGATCTTTGTTTATTTAAAGATTCTCCTCTTTTGCTTCCTACACTTTTTTTATGCTTTAGTTGTGTGTGGTCATTGCTCTGGGTACAACTAATAGATTTGGAATTTTTAGGGAAAAAACCGCAGGTACAATGGTTTCAAGATACTAGAAAATTATGGCATTTATTTTTTCCATTTATTTTAGCTTCAGTTTTTTCTAGTTTTTCAGAATCTCAACTGCAAAAAATTTTTAAAGCCTGGCTTGCTTTTGGTTTAGGTTCAGCAGTTTTAGGAATTGTTCAGCATTATATCCCGGTATTTAACCCCACTCCAATGCCTAATCCTGGTCTACGAGATTATTATCACAGTACTGGGTTGTCAGGGTTTCATTTGAGCTATGCAACAATTTTGTCTTTTCCCGCACTAGCTTGGCTTTCTCTTTTTGGATTTTTTCAGCGTCGCTCGGGGTTTAATAGGTATTTTTTTGTTTTTCTTCTGGTCTGCATGGTTTTTTTTATTGCAAATATTTTTACTTACTCAAAAATTGCGTGGTTGGCGTTGCCTGCTTCAATAGCTTTAGTGCTGCTTATGGGATTTAAGGGTCGAGTGCGCTATGTCTTAACGGGACTAACTTTAATATTTTGTGTGTTTTGGTCTTTTTCTCCACAAGTAAAACAAAGGTTTTTTAACGTTCAAACAATTGAAGAACGTTTTAAGGTTTGGGAAGCTAATTTTGAAATGATAAAACGGTATCCTTTGTTTGGAGTAGGTTGGCACCATAACTCAGAATTATCTAGCGCATATTATGAAGTAATAAAGAAAAGACCAGGGTTTGTTTCAGGATTTGTATCTCATGCTCACAATAATTTTTTAGATCAATGGGCATCTACAGGCATAATAGGACTTTTTAGTTTTGTCTATTGGTGTGTGATTTGTTTTGTTTTAAATTATAGAATTTATACAAGTCAGCAGAATTATTTTTGGAGAAGTATGGGATTAGGATTTGTGGGTGGATGGGTTTGTTTGCATATCAATGGTTTAACACAAACTAATTTTTGGGATGCAAAAATTCTTCATCAAACAGGTTTTGTTGTAGCTATGACTTTAGAAATATATCGTAGGAAACTGGAGCTTTTACAGCCGAAAGGGCATTTTTTCGGCAACAGTCCCTAATGAGGCCCCACGCATATGTGTGGGGCCTCATTTCATTAAGAATTAAAGCATAGCTGGATAGAAGTCTGGGCTGCAAAACATATCTTCAACATGAAGTTTCCCGTCAATGGTTGCGCGCAGCTTGGCTGGATAACCTTGAGATTGATCTGGTGTTCGGTCTTCATATTTAATTTTAAGTGAAAACTGTTTTCCAGAAAAAGTTGCTCCATCTTTTTTATACTTACTTTTTACTAAGAAACTTGCAATAGATCTCGTATTTTCAATGCTTTGAATTGAAAGTATAGCACGTAATGCAGGAGAGTAGCTTTTTGCTGAGATTTCAACTAAAATGCCATCTCTTGCAACAAAAGCACTTTTGCATGAATATATATTGTGCTTTTCTTTTGGATATGAGCTTTGATTCCCACGAAGCTCTAACGAACTTACAACTTGTCCTGTATAGTTTAAGTGTTTAAACGAAGCCTCAAACATATTGAGTGGAAAATTTTCACAAGTTCTATGGCGATGATCTACAAAAGCAAGAGTATACTCAGTTATCTTTAGTGCTGGGTGTAGTTCTCCACGATTTTCTAAGTAGCTTGGACTTACAATGGAGTGGTAAGTTCTTGTTCCACAAGCATCTGTTTCCTTAGAAATAGCCTCTAATTGAATAGTTTGCTGAGGTAAGGCAACCAAGAAGTAGGTTTTTATTTTATCATTTGGTTGTATTTCATGTTTCATAGTAATTGTTAATTCCTTGAGGTCCGCATATTCGCTGCCTACTGAATCAATAACTTGCATTGTTGATGTAAGACCATTGGGCATTCTGGCAAAAGAATGTGCAGCAATTGCATACATAAAGCTTAAAGATAATGTTAATAATATTTTCGTTTTCATTTTTTTCTCCTTTTTTAATTTATACTTGCGATTAATATTGTCTTCTAAATACATAAACCATTATATTAAGTATAATTATTTATTATTATGTTGTTACATTATTATTACTAATGCATATTTTTGTTTAGACCTTAATAAGGTGTGGAACAATTTTAAGCAATGTTTGAATATTGTGAATGTCGTCGGATTGTTCAGGGATAAGTACTGTGTTATTTTTAGTTGTGCATGAACTTAAAAAGTTTTCTACTTCTTTTTCTTTTTCTAATTTTTTAAAAATAAACTCGAAATTTTTTAGAACCAAGTTTTTTTCATCTTTTGACAGAGCTTGAAAGTTTTGGGTATTTTGTAACTCCTGTGAATCTTTTATTCCCAATTTTAATGAAAGCGTTCGATTAACAATGAATCCCCAAAAGGGGTAGTTCAATTCATTAAGTAAACTTACAAAGTCAATCGTATCTTCTTTAGAGAGTCTTTCTGGACTTGTAACCATAAGAAAGGCCACATTGTCTTGGTGAAGGAGTTCACCTACCTTTTTTAAGTTTTCAACAAACTGTGTTCGTAGCTCAAAAAGAGAAAGTGTAAAATCAAAGAGGTCAGAAACAAATCCTTTGCCAGTAAGTTTCTCTAAGATTTCCAAAAGCTTCTTAATTCCAGAAGCAATTATTTTGCTTCCAGGATTAATAAACCACTTAACCATTTTCTCATCAAAAAAATCCACAAACAAATGAGGCGCTTCTAGAAAAAGACGGGTGTTAGGGCTAGGTGGAGTATCTAGTATGACAAGGTCATAGTTTGGATTTTGGTAAAGCTCATACATTTTTTCCATAGCCATGTATTCGTTAGTGCCAGCAAAGTCTTTTGTAAAAGCTTTGTAAATAGAAGTTCCAAAAAGCTTTTTAACAAGATGTTCATTAGTTCCAGCCATTTGCTTTACAAACGTTTCAAAAGTTTGAGCGGTGTCCGGCATGAGCGCTGAAATTTTTCCTTTAACAGAGCCGCCTGTTGCTTCAATTAACAATGGAGAAAGATCCGTTGCAGTTGCGCTTAAATTTTTTAGTCCTAAAGAAGTTGCAAGTCTTTTAGCAGGATCAATTGTTACGACAACGACACGTTTTCCTAAAAGAGCAGCAGCGATTCCAAGTGCAGCGCTGAGTGTGGTTTTACCAACTCCACCACTGCCACAGCATACGATCACTCGCTTTGTTTCTATGAGATCTTTTAGTTTTAAATTCATCCTGCTTCTATCCTTCTGGTATTGAATAAAAGGGGATGTTTAAGCCGCTAAGAGCCTGCTTTTGCTTTGCTTGTTTTTGAGCAAGATATTGAGCAACTGCATGAAGAGGTGAGCTGTCTTGAGGCTTTGTAGCAAAGATATCTTGTACACCTTGAGGTAGATTAAGGCACCGATTGACAATCAAATGTGGTGAGTTGGTTGGAATTAGTGTTTTTAAATTTTCAATAAGTTCTAAGCTTTCTTGTATAGGCATAGTTTCAGCCAGCGCAATGACGACAAGTGCTGTCTGCTTTGGATCTGAAAATGTTGAAATCATTTCTGTGGCATCACTTGAAACAGGTCCTCCTGGAAAAAGAGCGCTATAGTTAAATGGGGTATGGAGCATTGTAAGCGCATATCCCGTGCTGGGCATGTCAACGATAACGGAATCATAGTGCAATCTTTCAAACCAAATTTTTCCTAACAGGACCATTTCTCTTACACCGGGCGCAGCTTTTTGAAGATACTTTGTAAGTTTATTACTAAGAAACATTGAATAAAGTGTTTTGATCTTTAATTTTAAGATAATGTATTCATGAAAACAGTCTGTGGCATTTAAAGTGATGTGCCAAAGATTTGGATTAACTTGTAAAAGCTTTTGCTCTTTTTCAGTGACCTGCAAAACTTCACAAAGAAGAACTTTTTTACCAAGGCTTGCTAATTGCTTCGAGTAAGTATGTGCTAGGGTTGTCTTGCCAACTCCGCCTTTACCCATGAAAAAAATAAGTTTTTGATTTAATTTAGGGAAATTATTCATTAGTACTGCTCAGACTATCGTCCTCGACAATAATTAATTCCGAATTTAAATCTAAAAGTTTTTGTTTCATTTCTTCTTTACTAAAGTTAGCCAGAGATAATTGGATGCGGTCTAATTTTAATTTTTTCCAATATTCCAGGTCTAGCTCTCGTGGTGTTCCGTAGGCCCAGTGCATAGATCGTCTTACATTGTATTTTGTCGGATTTGCATCACGCAAATCCTCTGGCCGTAGTAGATTTAAAACTTCATATTGTTCTTTTGTTGGATAAAAGTCTAATTCCCAATGTAGGGATTCAAGTTGCTTTATTTGATTGAGATATGGGATTTGCTCCGCTAGTGGAAAAATATGAACAATCCAAAGATGTATTGGATTTCCAATAAGGTTGAGATTGTCCGCGTGGGAATTGGCAGGATGATAATTGTTTACTAGTGTTAAAGGAATTTCTTTTAGTAACCGAACCGTTTCAAGGTCTTTGTAATGAAAATAACGACCAATTGAAAAATACACGTGCACACAATTTTTTAAACTTTGTATGTTGGCTGCTTCAGCAGTAGTGGGAAGGCTATCCACAAGAAAAGTAATTTTAGTTTCTGTATTACAAATAGGTTTTAAAACTTCTGCTTCAAAAGCAGTGGGCCAGGTTTTTAAGAATTTTAGTAAAAGCTCTTGCTTCTGAGTTTTTAAAACCGTTGCTAAATCCAAATAAGCATCTTTAAGAAATGGTGCTACGGGCTCTTTAAATACTAATGTAATTTTTTTGAGAGATTGGTATGTTTTTAAATTTTCTAGTTCTTCTACAGTTGGATCACTATTAAACCACACTTGCAACCAGGTCTGCCTTTGAGGCTTTGGAGAAAAAAAACTTAAGTTTTCTGAGTTGATGTTTTTAAAATACAAGAGATTGGATTTTGCCTCGTTTACATGATGCACATGCTCCGGTGCAGCTAGACTAAATTGTATAAAGAAAAATCCCCAGAGGATTTGCAGAACGCAAATCCGATATAATCCTATGACCATAAAATATTTTTTCATTGGTTTTATCCTCCGCGTCAGTTTATCAAACTTTGTATTGTATGAATATAGGTTTTCAGTACAGAATAAAAGCTTATAAAGAGAGGGTTAATATATGAAAATTCTAATTTTAATTTTTTGTACATTTTGTTTTACTTTTTCTTTTGTTCAATGTGGAGGCAAAAAAGCTTTTACGAAAGGCGAGTATGATGATCCCACTCGTGTGGAGCTTTTAGATGATAAGTTTAATGAATCGGATATGCAGCAAATGGCTGATACCGTTGTAAAAGCTATTGTAGCTTGTCCCTATGTAGCTAAAGCCCCTAAACCACCAGTTGTAATTGTTGAAAGAGTGCAAAACCGGACTCAAGAACATGTGGATATGAAATCTTTAACAGATATGGTTCGTACAGCGCTCATTAAAACAGGCAAGGTGCGTTTTGTTAATAAAGAGGAGCGTGATGTGTTGGATGAGGAGTATGAATACAATCAAAGTGGTGCGGTTTCTGGTCCTACTGCAAAACAAAAAGGAAAACAAATTGGAGCTGATTTTATATTAAGTGGAGCTTTAGCGACTAATATTCAAGAAGTCGGAAGTGATAAGTTTGTATACTATAAACTCACAGCAAATCTTACAAATTTAGAAACTTCTACTATTGACTGTACTGAAGAAAAGCAACTTCGCAAAAAATATAAAAAACGCTCAATTGGGATGTAAGTTTGTCTGTATTCACCAGAGGCTTCGCTTTTATTGCCATCGGACTTGTGGGGTGTGGAAACTATACTTCTAGCACACGACCTGCGCGAGAAGAGTTCTATGCAGGACATTATACAGAGTCAGCAAAATCACTTGAGAAAGGTGCACATGGGGAAGGTGACAATCAACTTTTGTATTTAATGGATCGCGCAACCATTCTTTACCACGGTGGTGATTATGAGGAGAGTAATAAGGATTTCCACCAAGCAGATAAACTTTCTGAAATCAAAGACTATACAAGCTTAGCTACAGAAGCTGCAACTTTAGTAACCAACGAAAAAATTATTCCTTATAAAGGGGAGGATTTTGAAAAAGTTCTCATCTCGCAATATTTAGCGCTAAACTATCTCAATCTTCATAAATATGAAGATGCGCTAGTTGAGTGTAGGCGCGTAAATCACAAGCTACATCTGATGATCTCCCAAGGTAAAAGAAAGTATAAGCTCAATCCCATGGCTCGTTATTTAGCTGCTTTAATTTATGAATCTCAAGGCGAATGGAATGATGCTTATGTCGATTATCAAGGGATGAGAGAACTGCTTTCCCAGTTTCCTTATTTACGTGAGGATCTTTATAGACTTGCATGGCGAAACCGCATTCCAGACCATATGGAAAAATGGGCTTCTGAGTTTCAGCTCTCACAAGATGAAAAAGAAAAAATCAAACGTGAAGCAAATTGGCCTGAAGTGGTGGTCATTGCTGAAGTGGGTTTTTCTCCTGAGAAGAGACCCCATCCTGCTTGGTATGCGATTCCTAAGTATGTGCCTCGACACAATTCTATTGAAACAGTGAACGTAACCATTAATGGTGAAATGAAAGGTTCTACCTTAAAACTATTTGATGTGGAGAGTACGGCAATAGAAAACCTAAACGAAAAATTTGCAGGTCTTTTAGCAAAGCGCATTGCAGGTGTAATTGCAAAAGAAGTGATTGCTGATCAAGTGTCGCGGAGAACAGATCCCTTGATTGGTTTTTTACTGTGGTTGGGGTTGTATAGTATGGACCAAGCCGATCTTAGAAGTTGGCTCACCCTTCCACAAAATTTTCAGATTTTTCGAAAACGGATTCCTCCTGGTGAGCTAGTTCAAAAAATTGGGCTAGAACTCGTGGGATCTGAAAATAGCAAAGGTCATTTTACTGAAAAGACCATGCAATTTTCAAACCGGAAACCATACCCCGTTGCCTATTTGCATTTGCACGCGATTTAGTAAAACGAGCATCCAATATGGATATATTTAATTTTAAAGTATATATATTTTATGTTAAAATATCCATATGTACCTCAAAAAGATTGCTACTAATATTCCATATGAGTTATTCAAGGAAGCCACTGAGTTGTCACAACTCAACCAAACCCAAACAATTATTGTTAGTTTAAAGGATTATATAAATCAAAAAAAAAGAGAGGGGCTTTTGGCCTTACAGGGAAGACTCCATTTTTCTGTAAACTTCAATAAAACAAGAAAACGAAAAAAAATTTAAATTATGGTTTCTGATAAAGTAATTGCAGAGAGCCCGTCTAAGACGTGAGGTATTTTTTGCATACTAGTTGCGATGTTTTGCTTGTCTAAACCGAAGTTCTGTTTAAAATGACCCGTATGAATAAGCCAAAGTTAGTAGAAGCGCCGAAGCATTTACGTGATGTAAATGCGACAAATTATAATGAACCTGAGTATGTATTAGAACCAAAACTTCTTACAAAAATTTATGACCTCATGGTTAAGTCCCGGGTGCTCGAAGAAAGATTAATTAAAATGTATAAGCAAAATGACGGCTTTTTTTGGTTAGGTGGTCCTGGAGAGGAAGCCTTCAATGTTGCACTTGGGCTGCAGATAAAAAAAGGACAGGGTCCTGAGTATGATTATATCCACGGGCACTATCGAAGCAGCGCTGTATTTTTAGCTATGGGAGCTGAGCTGCTCGATATGTTTAGGCAGATGAAAAATACTGCAACAGATCCTTATAGCGGTGGCAGAAATTTTATTGGACATACAAGTATTCGCAAGTGGAATGTAATCCCAGTTACTTCTCCTATAGAAATTCAATTTTCCATTGCGCCTGGCACAGCAATAGCAAATAAGCGCACAAAAAGTGATGGATTAACAATCGTTATTGGTGGAGATGCTGGCACAGCCGAGCCAGACTTTGCTTCTTGCTTGATCTGGAGTAGTCGTCCTCAAAATGAGCTTCCTCTTTTAATGGTGGTTACGAATAACCAGTGGGGTATTTCTACTCCTGCAAAAACTCAACATGCAGAACATTTTATTTCTGATCGTGCAAAAGCTTTTGGAATAAAAACTTCTATTGTGAATGGATTAGATCCTGAAGAGTCTTATATTAAAATTAAGGAAGCTATGCAGTACGTTCGAACAGAGCGCAAGCCATTTTTAATTGAAGCATTTGTTTCTCGCCTGTATGGCCACTCTTCTGCATCTGGCGCTAATTTTGTTTCAGATGAGCCAGATCCCCTAAAGCTAATCGAAGAAAAAATGGAAACAAGGAAACTCTTTACTCGAGATCAAATGAAGAAAACATGGGATCAATATAATGAAGAGATGTTAGAGCTTGTAAAAAAAGTACGTGAGGAGCCACAGCCAGATCCTAAATCCATTTGGAATTACATTTACTGTGGTGAAAAAACCAAACAAGAGAGGTTTTAGTAAATTATGGCCAATATGGCACAAGCTATTCGTATGGCATTACACTATGGAGAAGAGCATTTAGGGGTGACAGATGTTTTTGGAGAAGACGTAGGACCTCCATTGGGTGGAGTTTTTACTTGTACTCAAGGGTTAAAAACTACGTGGAATTCTCCATTAGATGAGCGGGGGATTATTGGAACAGCGATAGGGTTAGCCTTTGCAGGAGCCAAGCCTGTCGCAGAAATTCAGTTTTGTGACTATGTTTTCAATACGATCGATCTTTTAAAACTTGCAGGTAACACCACGTGGTCAACGTATGGAGATTGGTGTTTGCCTCTTGTCGTGATGACTCCCGTTGGCTCTGGGATTCGTGGGTCTATTTATCACTCTCATTCTTTTGATGCGATGATGACCCATATTCCAGGCTGGAAAATTGTTTTGCCTTCTACACCACTAGATGCATATGGATTGATGTTAGCTGCAATTAAAGATCCAAATCCTGTAATGTATCTGATGCCAAAAGCACTTTTGCGGGTGCGTGGAGAGAGGCTTATTCCAGGTGAGCCCGAGGATGAAAAAACCCTCAAAGAAAAGATTGATGCACCTATTGGAGACAGAAAAGATTGGCAGCCTCGTTGGCCAAAGCTTGAAGATTATACTGTAGAGATTGGAAAAGCAGCACTGGTGCGCGAAGGGCAGCATCTTACCGTAGTGAGTTACGGACGCACTCTTCCTCTATGTGTGCAGGCTGCAGAGAAGCTCTCTCAACAAGAAGGGGTTGATGCAGAAGTCATCGATATGCGGTCTTTGTGGCCTTACGACTGGGATTTGATTTCTGCCAGTATTCGAAAAACAAGAAAAGTTCTTTTTGTAAATGAAGATACCGAGGTGACTAACTTTGGTGAACACCTTGTGCGTCGTACAACAGAAGAGTTTTTTTATGAGTTGGATGCTGCTCCTAAACTTTTAGCTGGAGCACATATCCCTGGTGTTGGTCTTGCAGATCCACTTGAACAAGCTAGTGTTCCGCAGCTTTCTTCTATTTATACTTCAATGCTTGAGCTGTCCCGCGAGATACCGTAGCACTACTCTATTACATGCGTCTTTTGCCACCATAAGTTGTCACTTTTTGCTCGAAAATCCTGGTCCTTCAACTAGTTTCAGTCCAAATCGAACGAAGTGTCTGAAGTTAGAATCTCCAGTGATAAGTTCAATGTTTTGATCAATACAGCTTTGAGCAATCAGACAATCTCCTAGGCGATCCCTTGGTCCTTTCTTAAGAATCGCACGTCTCATCAGTGCAGTTCGTTCCCAACATGGGGGTAGTCTCTCCTTTTTTTGCAATAATTAGGAGTCTACCCAAAAACCCCTAGGACTTCAAAATCCTAGGGGTTTTTACTTTTACACACAAATCATTACACCACCTTTTACACATAATTCCTTACACCAACCCCAATTTTGGTCTATTTGACAATATATATTATAAAGTATATACTTTAAATGAGGTTTTATGAAAAAAGCTAAAATCTTTAAGAATGGACAAAGCCAGGCAGTGAGACTCCCAAAGGAGTTTCGGTTCCGTGGCAATGAAGTCTTCATACGTAGGATTGGAAATGTAGTCGTCCTTCTTTCAGAGGATCAGCCATGGCTACCACTGATAGAAAGTCTAAGTCGGTTTTCTAGTGATTTTTTAGAAAAAAGGAAACAACCCGGAGAACAAAAACGAAAAGGGATCTTTAGCTGATGTATTTGCTAGATACAAATATCTGCATCTATTTAATTCGAAAGCAATCCAAAGAACTCTTAAAGAAGATTCAGCTTCATCGTGTGACAGATATTGCTATTTCTAGCGTTACTCTTGCTGAACTGCGATATGGCGTGGAAAAGAGTAGTTTTCCAGAAAAAAACAGTGAGGCCTTAGACAGGTTTTTGTTGCCTATCGAGACCCTACCTTTCGATAGCATGGCAGCAATAACTTATGGAAAGATTAGGACCGACCTAGAGAGAAGTGGTAAATTAATTGGTTCTTTAGATATGATGATTGCGGCACATGCTCTGAGCATTGAAGCAGTACTGGTGACTAATAATGAAAAAGAATTCACTCGGGTCAAGAAGCTTCGTATTGAGAACTGGTCGAAGTGATCCTTAATTCCAAAAATTAGTAACGTCTAATTGAGGCGCTGCCGGAGCTGTTAGCTGAAAGTTGATAAATAAGCTAAATTATTGTATAAGGGTGCAACGTAAAAGGGGCTTTATGTTGTATCCATCGAATTTTTTGAGGGCTCTTATATTTTTGTGGATTTTTACAAGCCAGCTTGTAGCTGCGGATATTAGTTTTTCTATTTCTAAGCCCATAGTTCTAACCAGAGGATTTACTGGAGAATGCGCAGGATGCGTAGGCGACAAATTGGGACGCAAATCCGAAAAGATGCACTGTGAGACTGCATCAAAGATAGTTTCTTTTGCTCTATCGAAGCATCTCCAGCATCGTGCACTCAATCCAAAAATTTCAGAAAGGACATTTGAAAATTTTCAGCAAGCACTTCTCTCTATTGACGGGCTTTTTATTGAAAAAGACATTAATGAAATTAAAAAGCAAATTGAGTCTCAACGAAAGTTTTCCCATCCCATTCTAAAAAATACATTTGAAAATCAGGAGTGTGCTTTTTTTGAGCATCTAGTGGGATATGTACGAAAAGCATTTGATACGGTGTCGACACTTTTCCCTTCCATTGAGGAGTTGACTCAGGCAATATTAAATCACAGTGTAGATTCTATTTTTGATAATAAAACACCAAAAAATCATAAAGAATTAAAAACACAGATTTTAAATAAACTTTATCAAAAATATGATTTTTGGAAAAATGAAGTCAATCCTACTCAATCTGCAAAATATGCAGCATTACAGTATTGGAGAGGACGAGAAAAATTTCAAACAGCACTTGAAGTTTTTGCTTACGAACAACTGACAAGAGCTTTTGTCAGAGCCTTAGATGCCCACTCCGGTTTTAGTTTGTCAGAAAAAGAAAGGCATTTACAACAAGATGTTTCAGATCAACAGTTTCATGTCGGAGTTGTTTTAGAAGAACACCCCTATGGCGCAAAAATAAAAAAGATTTTAGAAAATAGTCCAGCAAAGGAAAGCCTGCTTGAAGAAGGGGATATAATTTATGCGGTGGATGATCAATCCATTGAAGGATTCAGTGTTAGTGAAATTACACAAAGGATTCGTGGTCCTCAACACAGTTCTGTGAAGTTTTCGATTGGGCACATGACGGGTGGACGGTTGCATCCATTAGATGATGAAACTTTAATTAGAAAAAAAGTACCGACTCATGTACTTGAGATTTTTTCTAGTCGAAAGCAATTGCAAGGCTTCAATATTGTTACGATTCATTTGACAAGTTTTTTTTGGTTAAGTGCTCAAGCACTTGAAAGAGAAATTTTAAAACAAAAAGAGCAAGGTCCAATTGATGGTTTAATCTTAGACTTAAGAGATAATCCAGGTGGTATACTTGTGGAATCTATTAAGACAGTTGGTCTTTTTATAAATACAGGTCCTGTTTTAGGTTTAAATAGTTTTCAAAGCTCTCATATTGAAATTGAAAGGGATCTTGATCCTAAAGTTGCTTATGACGGACCCCTTATAGTTGCTGTAAACAATGGTTCAGCTAGTGCTTCTGAAATTGTAGCAGGTGCACTTCAAGATTATGGCAGAGCACTCATTGTAGGTGGTGAACACACCTTAGGAAAGGCCACCATGCAAGTTTTGCATTTTGATATAAAGGATGTACCTGTTGGAATGTTAAGGTTAACTCAAGAGCAAATCTATACAGCAGGTGGTGGATCACCGCAGTGGCATGGAGTGCAAAGTAATATTATCGTTCCAGGTCCAATGATGGATTCTATTTACGAAGAAAAAAACCAACTTCATGCGGTAAGCCCAGGCAAACTTACACAGCCTCTTTTTAGCTGGAAAGAGCAAAAAGAAAATCGTGATCCTATACTTTTAAGTGCATTGCTTGTACTGAGAAAATCTTCAGAGGCTCGTATAAAAAGTAGTGTAAATTTTTCTGCACAAGTACAACTGGAGGAAATCCAAAATATTACAACTGATTTTATTAAGCTCCATCGAACTGGTGTGTCTCAACACTAGATTTATAGCAAAAGTCGTATTATGATTTGTGCTAATTCATATGACTTATTCCAAAGAAAAACTAGTGGATTTGCTGAGTGAAACGGCACAACTCATGCGGTGCTTGGGTGAGAATGATTTTAAAATTCGTGCCTATGAAAAGGCATCCGATGTCCTCTTGCGCTCTCAAGAAGATTTAAGAAAAATTGCAGATGGCCTCGTAAAAATTTCTGGGATAGGTGAGGGGTTAAAAACATCAATTAAAGAATTTTTAAACAGTGGCACCATTAAACTTTATGAGGAACTCATCCATAAAATTCCAAAACCAGTCATAGAGCTCATGCAATTGCCGGGTTTAGGTCCCAAAAAAGCCATGCAAGTTTTTAAGGAGCTGGGAGTGCAAACATTAGGGGAGCTTGAATATGCATGTAGAGAAAATAGGCTTTTAAAATTAACTGGATTTGGAGATGCCCTCCAAGGAAAGATTTTAAAAAACATTGAACAATTAAAATCCAATACAGGAAAGTTAAGACTGGATGCTGCAGTTTTTAAAAAAAACGAAATTGAAAGCCTGTTGCGTGAGAGAGGTATCAAGCAGATTTTTCCTGTAGGAGCTTTAGCAAGGCATTGTGAAATTATTTCAGAGCTAGAATTTTTTCTTGTTGCAGAAAAATCTCAAATTGCAAATCTTGATTTTTTTGAAAGTTCAACTCAAACCAAGCACATTGTAGGGGATGAAAAGCTCGTGTCTATAAGTGGTGTTACACCTGAAAAATTCATGCTTACCTTTTGGATTTCTCCAAAACAAGTAAGTCCGCTTACGTTACAATGGCTTTGTGCGCATCCTGATTTAAGATCAAATATAGAAGGGTCTTCTTTTTTGGATTGGGAGCCTTCTTGGCTTGAGCCTGAGTGGTTTTCTGCGCACAGAAATCCCAATAAAAATACTTATCGAACAAGTGCTTTTGGCAGTGTAAAGGGTTTTTTTCATTGCCATACCAATGCTAGTGATGGAGCAAATACTCTTGAAGAAATGGTTAAAGAAGCAGAAAAGCTTGGCTTTGAATACATTGGGATTTCAGATCACAGTCAATCTGCTATTTATGCTCATGGCTTAAAGCTAGAAAGTATCTTAGAACAGCGAATGCAAGTAAAAGAGTTACAAAAAAAAGTTTCTATTCGGATTTTTTATGGAGTAGAGAGCGATATTTTAGGAGATGGCAGTTTAGATTATGCCCCAGAAGTTTTAAGTGACTTTGATTTTATTGTGGGGTCTATCCATAACCGTTTTCAAATGGATGAAAAGGCTATGACTGAACGCTTAGTGACAGCGCTTTCAAATCCCTACATTACTATTTGGGGACATCCAACAGGAAGGCTTCTCTTGGGCAGGCCGTCCTACCTTTTAGATTGGGATCTGTGTATAAAAACAGCTAAAGAAAACAATGTTGCAATTGAAATAAACGCAAATGCCCAACGGTTAGATGTGGATTGGCGGTTGGGAGAAAAACTAGAAAAATCAGGAGTGGCTATTTGTATTAATCCCGATGCGCATAATATTGGAGGACTCAAGCATACTCAATATGGGGAGTGGATGGCTGAAAAAGCTATGCTCAATGCAACTCAAATTTTAAATCTAAAAAATGTTTCTGAAATGGAGAAGTATCTTTGGGAAAGAAAAAAGGTAAGCAAAAGCTATCTGCACCAATCCATCTAGTCTTAACGTGTTTAAAAAAAACTTATCCTGATGCGCATTGTGTGCTTGGACATCAAAATCCATTTCAATTATTGTGTGCGACTATTTTATCTGCTCAATGTACAGATGAGCGTGTCAATAAAGTAACTCCAGCACTGTTTAAAAAGTATCCAGGTGCAGCAGCATTTTCTAAAGCAAGTTTAAAGGATGTTGAGGAGCTCGTTAAAAGCACTGGTTTTTATAAAAACAAGGCCCGTTCCATTGTAGAATGTGCAAAAGCAATTGTAGAAAAATATGGTGGGCAAATTCCTAAGACATTAGAAGAGCTCACTTCATTGCGTGGAGTAGGTAGAAAAACAGCAAATGTCGTTTTAGGAAATGCGTATGGAATTCCTGGTCTTGTCGTGGACACGCATGTGGGAAGGCTCTCACGAAGACTGGGTTTTACCAAACAAAAGGATCCTGTGAAAGTTGAGTTTGAGCTCATGAAAATCGTTCCGAAGCAAGAATGGACACTTTTTTCACACCTGCTTATTTATCATGGAAGAAATCGTTGCACTGCCCGTAAGCCTGATTGTGTGCACTGTGAACTTACTGATCTTTGTCCTAAAATCATGTGAAACTAAAACGAATTTTCATCTATTTGTACTACGAAACACATTCAGCGACACCCCATTAGTTTTGTCGCATCCGTAGTTTAAATAGCTGCAGGCCCCAGTCTGCAGCTAGCTGACTATCTAGGATCACGCGCTTGCTGGTTACAATATAAGTGGGTTCATATTTGATGGGGATGAAGAGAGCTTGCTCAAGGGCTTTTCTCTCAAAGCTCTGGTACATCTGATTTCTTTTCAGAGGATCTCCTTCTAATTGGGCTTGATCTAGTTCTTCTGTTGTTGCAACAGGTTCTGCAAGGCTGTTATTATAGAATCGCCAAGCGGTATCTGGATCGTCTTCTGTTGCACCAGAAGAAATCAGCTCTAAATCAAAATCTCCCGACTGGAATCTCTTGCTATGCTCTTCAGCGTTCAGTGTGATTTCTTTAACTGTAAACCCAAGTTCACGGACCATTTGAAGCATTCGGATAGCAATGGGTTTTTCTTTCGTACGTTCTCTTACAAGAATTTCTAAAGATTTTGGGAATACCTTTTTATTAAAAAGGTCTGGTAGTTTCGCAAGGATTTCATCAAGCTGAGCAATGGAAAGCGCACCTCTTAAATGATGAAATCTTAAGCCACTGGCTCTAAAAGTATTATTGTGATCAGCCTTCCAAAATCGATTATAAATTTCTTTCAGTAAGTATTGCCTAAAGACCAAGTTTAATTTTCCTTCTTTAGTTCTTTTTTTAGAAAAGTTAAAATTAAATAAAAACTCAGGATTCCCTATATAGACATCATATTTTTTCTTTAATTCCTCAACTTGGCTGAAATTTTGGATAATCCCAGCATCAATGGCAGTTGCATCTGTGTGAGAATCTAATAACATTTTGATTACTTTTTGTGGATTTCCAGTTGCAACCTTTGTAAGTGTTGCATGCTGGATTCTGTCTTTTGTATTATCCCAGTAATGTGGATTGGCTGTAAGCTTTATTTCTGTGTTTGAATAAAACTCAATACGAAAAGGACCATTATTGGGTACGTACCAATTAAACTTGCCACTTGCATAAGCTTTCGGGTGAAGAATAGAAGAATCCACAAATGCTAAAAGGATAAGAAAATTTCTAGGAGCCTTCTCTTTAAGCTGCATTTCGACTTGAGTATCCGAGCTAGCTCGGATTGATTCTACGTAAGCATTAAATTTCGTATGGTAAGTGCCTTTGGCTGTGCGTTTTAGGGATTGTACAATCTGTTCTGTTGTTAAAGGAGTGTTATCAGACCAACGTAGATTTTTGCGAAAATAAAATATCCAGTGTTTCCCATCAGCACTTTGTGTCCATCGTTCTGCCAATGCTGGTCTCACTGTTTTTGAAGAGGATAGTTCTACAAGTGTTGAATAGAGATTTTGAAACATAATCCAATCACTCGCGTACATCATGCCGGTGGGATCACCATTTTCTTTGGTTGGCCAGTATAACTGTAGGGCCTGGATTGAGTGACTAATGTTCTGTGCGCGAACCATAAAGCTAAGAGATTCTTAATACGTAAGACCAAAACTAATGCCTATCCAAGTACCTACTATTTTGTCCCAGACAAATGCATAAGCTGCTACTCTGTATAAAAAACCATTCTCCATCCGAAACTCATATCCACCACCAAAAACAGGCAAAATAAAAGCACCTGTTAAAGGTGCTAATCCTTGGACATCAGCAGTTGCAAAAAGGAAGTCTATTCCACCCGTGACAAAAGGCCTATGTAGCGTTGGAGTAAAGTAATAGTTCATATAAACAGGAAATAAAAGTACAGTTGCGCTGACATCTACGATATATGAACTGTAAAAAGAAAGTCCACCGCCTACTGCCATCGAGTCATTGAGTGAGCGATCGTAGTTTAAGCTATACAGTGAGCCACGGCCTAAAAGCTCTAAAGAAAAAGCACTAGGTCTGCTCAGTGAAGTACTTTCATTATATTCTGTTACGTCTAGATTGGACCCGCTCGCGTCATTACCCCTCGCCAAGGCTTCTGGTGGTCGCTCAACACGTTTTTGCTCTGGTTCTTTTTGACTATAAGTAAGGTTTGCAAAGATTAAACTTGTAAATACAAAAATGGCAGCAGTGAACGTTATAGTTTTTTTCATAATTATTTTGGGATTTAAGGTTAGTTTGGCAGTTTTGTCAATCCTACGTAATTAAAATGCTGATCAAAAGTAAAGGCTCTTTTTATTTTGTTTTTTTTCATGAGTACAAATGAAACACAATCTGTATAACTAATTTTTTGGTCCGAATATTTTTTTAAAAGTTCTAGAGCATTTTTTTCATCTTCAATATTTGTACGTAAGATATTTAGCAGCTTTGATGCAAACAACTTTTCTGCAATTTGATAAGCAAATTCATAGCTGCAGCGTCTTGATAAAAGGTTGATGGTTTCATTTAAAACTAAAATAGAAGTGGTGCAATCTTCCTTGGATAGGACAATTTCGTTCCAGAATTTATAAGCTTCCTTGTGATATTGATCCTGCTCAACAAGGGCTGCAAGCAAGCCACTTGTATCAATAAAGATCAAGTCTCTTCTCCGTAAAGGTATTCATCGTGATGGGTTGAGAGATTTTTAGGTGCAGTTCCTCTATAGACTTTAAGTCCAAAAAGGGCATCTTTATCTGTTTTTTGTGGGTTTTTAATAGTTTGTAGCCTATCTGTAAGGCTTTTTCGTATAAACTCTCCTAATGAGATTCCTTGTTTGCGCGCAAGGGTTTCAACTTCTTTTTTTAAGACAATGGGTATCATAATAGTTGTTCTATACACATAGCCATAATAGCATAGCCATAATAATTTACAACTAGATTTGACAGTGATGTCGCAACATGTTAAATTCAATCACTTTTATTAAAAGGGGGATTTTTGCGGATTATTAGTTCGATTTTTTTTATACTCCTATTCCAAACGAGCTGGTTAGCGTTCGCTAATCCAGAACACACTCCTGTTTTTAAAACTACACAAGAATTTACCAAAGATGGAAGTCGAATCACTCTCGATCAAACAGTAGAAGTAGTTTCAGGTCCTGATGGATTGCACGAAGTCATGAAAAGATTTGTGCTTGAAATGCAAGAAAGTCCTGACGGGCAAGTGAGTGTTCAAGTTGTACTCCCTCCAACAGTGGTTGTGTCTGAAATCCCATCTGGAAAAATAGCTTCAATCTTTCCTAAAATTAGAGAAAAAGTATCGAAATATTTAGGAAACAATCTTTATGTTTCAGTCTCTCGCGCAATAGTAAATGGTGTAGGACTATTTATTTGCTTAACGATTTCTCCACAGATTGCATTTGATCAAGCACTTCCTATTGCAGCAACGATGGGAGCTATTTCAGGGAGCATTCAATATAAATTAATTGATTACCACCAATGGCTTGAGAACAGTAATGCTTGGTTAGAAAAACAGATCTTACATTTTGCAGAAAAACTAAAAAAATTAAAATTAGGTAAACAGACTATTATTTATTCCAAATTTTACTTAACTGAGGTTGCATTTATTGGATTAAGCGAAGTGTTGGCTTCAGTTTCTGGAGTGCCTCTTGAACCCGTAGCAAAAGCTTTTACAAAACTGCTGTGGACAGCTTTTGTGTCAACGATTGGTCAAGGGATGTGGGAAAGATCCTTACGTGAGAATCTCATTCAAGACCAAGCACATGAGGTAGATCCTATAAAAAGGAATTGGCTGGAATCGCTGTTTAGAATCAAGACAGCAGCGATATCTTTTGCTGCAGTGTCTACAGCAGTAACAGCAGCCATTGCAAATTCGCTTGGTTTTGAGCATGGACAAGTTGGACTTTGGATTTTTGCAGGCAGTGGGTTGGTCAAATTTGGTTGGGAAAATTATTTAACACCTCAGCAAAAAACCTGGATTAAATCTCATGCTAAAAAATTAGTCTCTTTTGTTACAAACCATTCTACGAAGTGCGAAGCCTTTCTTTTGTAATTCTCATTATAGTAGGCGTTGGAGTTAAAATTCGCCGAATTACAGAAGAGTGCAATGCCTGCAATGCGTTCTTAGCTTCCAGTTTTTGCCAATTCTTCACGAATCAACCTACGCACTTTTTCATCTTCACTGAAATCTAAAATTGCATTTCGGAGAACTTGATTTAAATAGGTTTGATAAGGAAGATCTTTGGCTGCAGCCCTTTTTCTTGCCTCTACAAGTAAATCCATCCCAATCCACATGGTAATTCTAGCCTTAACGTTTTTAGGTTCAAATGCATCTTCGGGTAGTTCAATATTTCCATAATACTTAAATTTCTGTTTTCTAGTTTATTTAGTCTCACTTGACATGTATAACGCGTAGTGCTAAATCGGTGTTCTTATTCACAAAACAGAGAGAAAAATGCAGCAAGCTAGGGCGTACAAGTTTTTTAGCTATCTTTTAATATTTCAGCTTATTCTTCCAACCAACTTGTCTCTTTCTGAAAACACAGAACTCCTGCGCCACGATGACGATTTATTAATCAGCCTGCAAAATGCTTTTGAAGATCCTCTTTTAGCGTGGATTAAAAAACAAGGAGATCAGTTTCAAGTTGAAGGGTTTTCATTAGATGATCCTGCCTTAGATGAAGATCCTTTTTTCTTAAAAAACCAATCTTGGAAAAACAATTTAGGTTCCTATAAAGAAGTGGTTTATAGGACTGAACACTCTAGTGTCACAATCCAATTTTCCAACTTACCTTTTGCATGGGAACTGAATGCACCTTTACAGCCCATACTTTTTACAGATGAGTACGTGATTTTATCCTTAAAAGAAAATTCTAATTTGTTTAAGAAAGTTTCTTCAGATGAGGGGCAAGGACTTTTTATCGTATCTTATCTTGAGTTATTAAAAGCATCTCCCAAAAAAGGGCGAGACTCTCGAGATTTTAAAGGTGAGGCCTCAAAAGTCCCAGTGTATTTTTTCCCTTTGCCTGGTAAGAATTGGCAATCCAATGTCCAGGCATTTGAGTTTTCTACTCAAAATACAATTGTGTTGGTGGATTCAAAAGGTGGAACCTTACCAATTTTAATGGATGACATCGAGGAAGTAATAAAAGCTGAACGGCTTAATTTAGCAATGGCTTTTGGGTTAGGGTTAAAGGGCTTAAACAAGCAATCCAAAAAACCTCATGTGCTCCCTCCTCGATGCAGTACGGCTGGTTTTGGGATGCTATATACAGGATTAAACTGTGACCATCCTGAGCTTTCTCAACGTTTTAGTTTTCAAACATCAAAGACTAAAAATAAAACTCAGTTTATTTCGCTGTTGTCCTTGGCGTACGCTGAAGATAAAAAAGATGATAAAGATGATGATGACGATGGAGACGCGCTCATTTCGCGACTTTTAAGAGTTGGAGCTGTTTTGGGAATAGCGCTCATTGCCAGTACAACATTAAAGTATACCGTTTATAAACAAAAATTCCAGCAAGAAGCCCTCTTGGAAGACGAAAAGCTAAAGGATGCTACGGTCCTTAAGAAAGTCTCTAAAAAAGCGTTGCGTGAAGCAAAAGATGTAGGCGATGTATTTGCGCATACGCTTACAGTTTTTAACCAGTTTGTATCTGTTTGGTTTGCAAATGGGATTGAGTTTTTGGGAGATCGTTTTTTCCCTCGTTTAGCTGCATCCGAAAATGGCTTGGTTCGGCGGTTTTTGCGCAAAACAGTATATTTTACCCGCCAATCAAATGAAAGAACTCCTGTCAATTCTGAGACCTTAGTAAAAGGAGCATTTATATTTGGTGGAATCGATACTTTTTTCTTGTATCTACAACTTTATTACATTGTTCCACAGATGGGTTCTTATGTTGCTGATCATGTGCCTGCGCTAAAAAGCCGTGTGGAAGAAGCATTTTCTTTAGATAATCCAAATGTAGCAACATTAAATCAAAACTCAATGGTAGGAAATGCAGCAGCTTGGCTTAGTGCTGGTGCAATGAGCTTTAGTAAGGATATTCAAGGGCAGTACATGAATACAGTACTTCCAGAAGTTGAGGCTCAAATGCAAAAAGAAGGTCTTGATCCCAACGATCCTCAAAATCAAAAAATTAAAGACCAAAGGATCAAAGAACGTATTGAAACCGCCATGCACCAGATGGGTCTACCAGGACCTGAAGCTTTTTTGTTTGATGCTTCAACTTTGTATGAGGCAACATTAAAGCTCCTTGGTTATGAAAATAAACGTCCTGGATTAATTGTGCCTTCTTTAAAAAAAGCACTTCAAATTTTAAATGTGCAATTCAAGCAAAATCCAGTTGATGAAAGTTTGAAAAACTCAATTGAGCTTTTAGAAAAAACATTAATTGATTTAAAGTTTCTTGAGAATTTTATTAAGGCTCCTGGAAAAGCCTTTTTCTCAGCCGTTGGAAGCCCTGTTTCGCTCAATGCAAAGTTAGAAATCTTTAAAAAGTCTTTTATAGAACATGCAGGTCGATTTAAAAAAGTCCGTCAAATGCTGATGGCGCTGACCTATGAAGGAAAAGACAGCGAGCAATTAAAAGCACATATTCCCAGTGAATGGCTTGAATTTTTTGGAGAAAAGGGTTCAGTATTAGCTGCACAAGCTTTTCGAAGAGCATATTTTGGATATGTGCTCGGGGATCCTTTTGTATTTGGTCCAACAAAGTCTCAACAAAAAAAATATGCGAAAGTTGTCATGGAAGATGCACAAAAAGAACTTCTAGAGCGCCATCGCGATGAAGTTGTTTTAGGTAGTTTAAATATTTTAAAGAAAAAATATGCCGATGAATTTTCTGTGATTGTAGATGAAAAAATCGTTGAGCTTTTACGTGACCAAGGTGCAGTTCAAAGCTATAAAGAAAATATTTATATGAAGAAAAAAGGTCTGGTTGTTCGTTGGCAAGAAAGACGCGCAACAAGGAAAGCACAAGAGGCTTATCTCCATGAGTTTGGTGTGGCATTTGAACCCGAGTTTGCATCTGATCCTCAAAAACAGCGTTGGAATGAGATTTATGCTCAAGCTTTCATGGAAACTTTGGGGTTGCATCCGGATTATATTGGTAATCCGGAGCATTCACAGCCAGAGCTTTTACGTGATGTAAAAGCGATAGAAACTAATGGGAATGCGACAGAATATAATGAATTAAAACAGCTTGTAGAATCTAGAGCAAAGCTTATTACAGACAAACAAATTCAAAGTGATCCTGCTTTAAGTGAGCATTTGCAAATCCTTACCCCCACAGAAAGGATGAGTTTGACATCCACCTTGTATGCAGACAATGCTATTTCACAATATATTGCTGCCACAGTTTATGCTGAAAGAGTAGCGCCCACGGCTCCTGCTCAGCCAGGCAGGTTGCAGAGGTTAAGGCAAACTTCTTTTGCAAAAAAATCTAAAATTTTAACTCGAAGCTGTCGTATGGCAGAAGCGTTGCTTTCAGATACTGCGTACAGACCAGGATTTGGAGGAATGTTAGATCGCAATTTGCCTCTTTGGGAAGATTTAAGGCTTGCAACGATGCGTACCTTAAGAGGCATGTTTACTAGCGCTTTGGGACATTATCCTTTTAATCGCATGGTGTGGAATATTAATTTGCCACCTTCTCTTTGGACATTCCATCAGTTGGATGCACCAATTATTATTGCACCTGCTCAAATGTTAAACCGTGCATTTCGTATGCAAGGTTTTAAACCAATGGGAAAAATGTCACTTTTAGTTCTTTACGGAGTTATTTTTAGTTGGCTAACGTTTGAAGGGGCATTGCCCGAACAAATCTTTGTAGGAGATTTTCAAAAAGCATGGGAAAGGTATATCACTCAACCTATAGAAAATATGCATAATTGGCTGCAAATAAAACTACGCTTTGGGAAGTCGGATTAAGTTTTCTTTTTCTTTGCAAAAAACAAAAAGTCTTGTTTAATTAAATAATACTAAGCACAAAGCATTGTATTGTGTCGAATTTGCAGGACGCAAATTCTCCGGAAGTATTAAGTTTGTATTAAGAATATATTAAGAAAGACAGACAACTAGATGCAACTTACTTTAACTAAGAAAATTATTTTAGGTGTTAGTGCGGTTTTATTGTTAGGCGCTGTTGTACAAAGCTTAAGAAATGTTGGGAGAAATGAAGGATACGCACCAGATCAGCCCATTCCCTTTAGTCATAAAAAGCATGCGGGGCTATATAACATCCCATGTATGTATTGCCATTCTGCTGTAGAAAAATCCAAACATGCTACAATCCCGTCGCTGAATGTTTGTATGAATTGCCATTCTGTAGTAGCGCCTGACAGCCCTCATATCCAAAAATTAAAAAAACTTTTTTCTGAAAATAAAATGCCTATTGAGTGGATTCGAATTCACGATTTGCCTGATCACGTAAATTTCAATCATAAGCGGCATATTGCTAAGGGAATTAGCTGTGAAACGTGCCATGGTGATGTAAAAAACATGGTAAAAATTAGGCAAGAAAAACCTTTAACAATGGGTTGGTGCTTAGATTGCCATCGAGGCAATACAGCTCCTGCAAGTTTAGTAAAAACAATGAAAGACATCAAACCTAAAGACCATCCACCAATGACAGGAGTGGCTCAGACAAGTTGTTATACCTGTCATCAGTAGAGGAGAGTTCATGGAGAAAGAAGTAAAAAAATATTGGAAGGGTTTAGATGAATTGGAAGGCAAAACCTTACTGACAGGTGAATTTGTTTCTACTCCTTTACGTGAAGAGCAAGAGCAGCAAGTGCATCGAGAGCATAATGATGGAAAGACAGCGGAACGTCGGGAATTTTTAAAATTAATGGGAGCTTCTTTAGCTATGTTAGGAGCTTCAGCTTGTACCCGCCGTCCTGTTGAAAAAATTGTACCCTATGTAAAAAAACCAGAAGAGCTTACACCAGGAATTGCAAACTGGTATGCATCCACATGCCAAGAGTGTTCAGCTTCATGTGGTGTTTTGGTTAAAACAAGAGAAGGTAGGCCCATTAAATTTGAGGGCAATGTCCACCATCCTTTTTCTCAAGGAGGTTTGTGTGCACGTGGACAAGCCTCTGTATTGAACCTATACGATCCTGATCGATTAAAACATCCTGTGAGGAGCGCTAGAAAAGCAGAAAAGACCCCGCTGCTATGGGATGAGCTAGATCAAGATTTAGTAAAAAAATTAAAACATCTTCAGCAAACAGGTGGCAATTTAAGAGTTTTAACAGGAGAAATTTTAAGTCCATCCACAAACAAACTGATTGGGGATTTTTTGAGCGGGTTTAAAAATTCAAAACATGTTGTGTATGAGCCACTCAATGCAGAAGAAGTAATGTTAGCCAATGAACTTACCTATGGCAGGGGTGTAGTCCCACATTATCGTTTAGATCGAGCAAATGTGGTTTTGTCTTTTGGAGCAGATTTTTTAGGCAATTGGTTGTCTTCTGTGGAATTAAGTAAGGGTTTTTCAAAAACCAGGAAACTTCATTCACCAAAAACGATGTCTAAGTTTATTGCGTTTGAATCACTTGTCACATTGACTGGAACCAATGCAGATGAGCGTCACTCCATTAAATCAGGGGACGAGTATAAGGCAGCTTTAGCGCTAGCTTCCGAGCTTGTCGTGAATATGGGAAAAACTCGCTATGCGGGAGATTCCTTACTAGGAACATTTCTTAAAAAATATGACCCAAAAAGTATTGCTTTAGAGCTTGGTGTAGATGCAGCGGTTTTTAAAAAATATGCTCATGAGCTTTGGGATGCAAGAGGAAGAAGTGTTGTTTTTGGTGGAGGATATTCCGTTAAAGGTGCGGCAGGACTTGCACTTGAAGTAGCTACAAATTTTTTAAATAGTGCTCTTGAAAATGAAGGCAATACTGTTGATGGAGCTGTAAATTATACTTTTGAAAAAAATTCTACTAAAGCATTGGTTGAGCTCATTTCAGAAATGGATGCAGGAAAAGTAGATGTGTTGTTGGTGTATAAAACGAATCCTGCTTACTCTTTACCACCTGTTTTAGGCTTTGAAAAAGCATTGGCAAAAGTTAAAACTATTGTAGCCTTTTCTACCCATTTAGATGAAACAGCAAGACTTGCTGATGTGGCTTTAGCTTCGCATCACGATCTTGAAAATTGGGGGGATGCAAATCCTAAATCAGGATTTTATAGTATTCAACAACCCACCATATCTCCATTAGCTCAAACGAGAAGTTTTGAAGATTCTTTGCTGCAGTTAGGTAGAAAACTTTCTTTGGGAGGAGTGTTTTTAGCGGCATCAAACTGGCACGAGTATTTAAAAGAAAATTGGAAAGAAACAATATATCGACGATACAATATAGTAGCTCCGTTTGCACTTTTTTGGGAATCTGTTTTGCGAGAGGGTTTTTTTGATGGTGTTGCAAGTGAGGGCATGAGGGGTTTGGCATCTACTAAATCCAGATCTTTTAATGTGAATGCGCTGGTGTCTTTTTCTTATCCGAAATCTTTAAGTGCAAGCACATTGGTTCTTTATCCAAATATTGCACAACACGATGGAAGAACTGCGAACAACAGTTGGCTTCAAGAACTTCCAGACCCTGTAACAAAAATAACTTGGGATAATTACCTTTCTGTGTCGGCTTCTTATGCCAAAGCTCAAAATCTTAGTGATGGCGACATTGTAAAAGTTAAAGTAGGTGAACAAACTCTTGAGCTTCCTGTTTATATTCAGCCTGGTCAAAATGATAAAACCGTCGCAATGGCTTTAGGTTATGGCAGACAAGCTGCTGGCAGAGTGGGCACTGGTGTGGGTGTCAATGGTTTTGTGTTTGCAGCTCAAGGTCAAAAACTTTTAGAATATTCTAATCTTTCTTTTTCACTTGAGAAAACTGGACGAACTTATGTGCTTGCATCCACGCAAAAACATCACAGTTTAGAAGGCCGTCCAATTGTCAGAGAGGCTACGTTAAAAGAGTTTCAACAAAATTCAAAAGCAGGCAATGAAGAAATAGAACACGACATGACTCTTTGGAAGCCGTATGAGTACAAAGGATATCGCTGGGGAATGGCTATTGATCTGAATGCATGCACAGGTTGTGGGGCCTGTGTAATGGCTTGCCAAGCAGAAAATAACGTTCCAGTTGTAGGTAGAGACTTTGTACGAACCGGACGTGAGATGCACTGGATGCGCATTGATCGATATTATGCAGGCAATTCTAGTTCTCCTGAGGTTGTTCACCAGCCCATGATTTGCCAACACTGTGAAAATGCTCCATGTGAAACAGTCTGCCCTGTATTAGCTACAATGCATGATCATGAAGGATTAAATCAGCAGATATATAACCGTTGTGTGGGGACTCGGTACTGTTCAAACAATTGCCCGTATAAAGTCCGCCGTTTCAACTGGTTTACTTTTACAGATGTTCCTACACCTATGCAGCTAGTATACAATCCCGATATTACAGTACGAACTCGTGGCATCATGGAAAAATGTACATTTTGTATTCAAAGAATTCGAGAAGTGAAGGACAAAGCAAAAGATTTTAATCGCCTTGTTCAAGATGGTGAAATCAAAACCGCATGTGAACAAAGCTGTCCAACTGACGCGATTGTTTTTGGAAATGTAAACGATAAAGAAAGCCGAGTGACAAAGCTTTCTCAAAATCCTAGGGGGTATAGAGTGTTGTCTGAGTTGAATACAAAACCATCTGTAACTTATTTAACTAAAATAAGGAATAAGGCTTAAATGGAAACGATTCAAGTAAACCCCATGGCTACTCATTCTCCTGCACTAGGAAATGCGACTACTCTAGTTAAAGAGCCACTCATTGATCCTACAAAAACATTTAATGATGTGAATGAGGATGTTTGTAATCCACTTGAAAATTTTCCTACAAAACTTTGGGTGAAGGCTTTTATTGTGGCTTCTACTGCATTTGCCATTGGCATTTTTATGATGGGCTTAACCATTGCAACAGGTATTGGGCAGTGGGGTCTCAATAAGCCAATTGGATGGGCATTTGATATTACAAATTTTGTGTTTTGGATTGGTATTGGGCATGCGGGTACTTTGATTTCTGCGATCCTATTTTTATTTAGACAGAAGTGGAGGACATCGATTAACCGTTCAGCAGAAGCCATGACTATTTTTGCCGTCATGACGGCAGGACTTTTTCCCCTTATCCACATGGGCCGCCAGTGGTTAGCGTTTTGGCTTTTCCCATATCCCAATGAAAGACAGCTTTGGATAAATTTTCGTAGCCCACTTGTTTGGGATGTATTTGCAGTATCTACATATTTTACAATCTCACTTGTGTTTTGGTATATTGGATTAATTCCTGATCTGGCATCTGTTCGAGATCGTGCAAAAAACCAAGTCCGAAAGTTTGTCTATAATATTCTTGCAATGGGATGGACTGGCTCAGCAAGAGCTTGGGTTCATTACGAAACAGCGTACATGCTTTTAGCGGGGCTTTCTACTCCACTTGTTCTTTCTGTGCATAGTATTGTTTCATTTGATTTTGCGGTTTCTATTTTGCCGGGTTGGCATACGACGATTTTTCCTCCTTACTTTGTAGCTGGAGCAATTTTTTCAGGATTTGCAATGGTTCTAACTTTACTGGTCATTGCTCGCGTGGTGTTTAACTTAAAATCTTACATCCGCTTAGTGCATTTAGAGAATATGAACAAGATTATGCTTTTGACTGGCATGATGGTTGGTTATGCTTATGCCACTGAGTTTTTTACAGCTTGGTATAGCGGAAATATTTATGAAAGCTATGCTTTTAAGAACCGTGCTTTTGGGCCCTATTGGTGGGCTTACTGGATCATGGTTACCTGCAATGTGATACTCCCTCAGATTTTTTGGTTTAAGAAATTAAGAAGAAGCATCCCTGTTATGTTTGTAGCTTCACTTTTAATTAATGTAGGGATGTGGTTTGAGCGTTTTGTGATCATTGTGACTTCGTTGCATCGAGATTTTATTCCTGCAAACTGGGGCATGTATAAACCTACGATTGTAGAAATTGGAATTTTAATTGGTAGTTTTGGCATGTTTTTTACTTTTTTTCTTATTTTTTGTAGAGTTTTTCCAACTATTGCAATGTCTGAAGTAAAAGGAGTAATTCAAGCAGCAAAGCACCACCCACCCAACCCGAGACTTGGCGAGGGACAAGGAGGGAATGGCCATGGCTAAAACATTACAAGGAGTAGTTGGTTTTTTTAAAGATCCTGAAATGCTTAAAAAAGCTGCACAAGAAGTTAAAAACCGGAATTGTAAAAATTTTGATGCTTTTACACCATTTCCAGTTCATGGCTTAGAAGATGCGATGGGAATAAAACGTTCGTTTCTTCCATGGGTAACTTTTTTGTCAGGATTAACAGGTTGCACTTTAGGGTTAGCACTCCAGATTTGGACTTCTGCAGTGGCTTGGCCTTTAAATGTTGGAGGGAAACCATTAGTTTCATTACCTGCATTCATTCCAATAACTTTTGAATGTACAGTACTTTTAGCAGGATTGGCGACTGCAGGTGCTCTTTTTGTTGTGTCAGGATTGCCTAATTTTAAACCAACGATTTTAAATCCTCAAATTACAAATGACGAGTTTGCGCTTTTTGTGTCTTCTGAGGACTCGCAATACAACGAGAAAGATTTAAAAGATTTATTCCAAAAGGCAGGTGCTCATGAAGTGCGTCTGGTTTAAGTTAGTAGGATTGAGCTTTTTATTAATACTAGGCTGTAATTCTGAGAGTAAAAAAACAACTCTTGAGATGTTGCCTCATATGATGGATTCCCCTGCACTAAAAGCTCAAAAACTAGGCCCAGATGGTATTGCGATGCGAGTGCCCGTTGAAGGGACTATCCCGCAAGGGTATGAGCCTTATCGATATGCAAATGATCCTGAGGGCGCTGGAAAAAATTTAAAGAATCCTTTGCGCAGGACTCATGAAGTCTTAGCTCGTGGCCAAAAACTTTATAATACTTACTGTATTGTTTGTCATGGAGTGCGAGGAGAAGGGGATGGGTCTGTGGTTCCTAAATTTCCGCGTCCGCCTTCCTTAAGTACAGATAAGGTTCGTGGATGGCCCGATGGCCGAATTTATCATGTGATAAGTATAGGCCAAAACCTGATGCCTAGCTACGCTTCTCAACTAGATCCAGTGGAAAGATGGGCTGTGGTTCAGTATGTGCGGGTTTTACAAAAAGCATCTAGTCCAAATAACGAAGATTTAAGGGCAGCTGGAGGGAGATAAATGTTATGACAAATACAGCACCAACGATTCCAGCAAAGTTTTATGAGGTTTCTCCAAAAACAAAAACATTTTTTGGAGTATGTTTAGTTCTTGGTGTTGTAAGTTTTGTTTTAGCTTTGTTTTTTGCTCCTTCACGTGCTTGGCCTAATTTTTTATTAAATTATTTTTTCTTTTTGATTTTAAGTTTGTCAGGAGCTTTTTTTATAGCCCTTCAACACATTACAAATGCTTATTGGAGTGTTACCGTGCGTAGGCTTGCTGAAGCTTTGGTTTCTTACCTGCCCGTTGCTTTAGTTTTAGGGGTCATTCTCGTTTTAGGTAGTCACAATCTTTATGAATGGACACATCATGAAGTTGTAGCTAAGGACCCGCTGCTGACATTAAAATCAAGCTATTTGAATTTGCCATTTTTTATTTTAAGGTTATGTTTATTTTTTTCATTATGGATTTTCTTTAGTTTAAAGATGCGCAAAAATTCGCTGAATCAAGACATTACTGGTGAGCACCGTTTTACGTTATCCAACATTAAACTCTCGGCGATATTTATTCCGTTGTTTGCTATCACTTTTACACTGTGCAGTTTTGATTTGGTGATGTCTTTAGAACCACACTGGTTTAGCACCATTTTTGGAGTGTATTGTTTTTCAGGACTTTTTTATGGAGGGCTGTCTCTTTTAGCTTATCTTACCATTTGTGGATCCCAAAAAGGTGTATTCACAAAAGACCTTGTTAATGAAAATCATATTCATGATATTGGCAAACTGATGTTTGCCTTCACTGTGTTTTGGGGTTACATCCTTTTTTCTCAACTTATGCTTCAGTGGTATGCGAACTTACCAGAAGAGATTCCTTATTATTTAAGACGTTTTGATGGATCTTGGTGGGATGTGGGTGTGTTTTTATTTTTAGTCCATTTTGTTTTGCCTTTTTTCTTGCTTTTACCTAGGCAAGCCAAGAGAAGTGCAAGCTATTTGAAGAAGATGGCTTGCTTAATGTTATTTTCACAGTGGGTAGATGTATATTACATGGTTATGCCCGTTTTTTTTAAAAAAGGTCCAGTTTTTGGGTGGATTGAAATAGGAGTTTTCTTGGGATTCTTAGGACTTTTTGGGTTAACACTGAGCCGATTTTTAAATAGGGTACCGTCACTTCCTATTAAAGATCCACGGCTCACGGATTGTTTAGCACATGTACAATAGAATTTGGAGGATGCATGGGAGTTCGTTCCATTCCAGATACTGGGCTTGAGCTTAAGTTATTATCTCAAACCGGAGCTTTCCCTGGACGGGAAAGCGACAAAATACAAAGAAAGTTATCTGTGTTATTTTGGGCGTGCGCTTTTCTGTGTGTATTAACGTATGTTTTAATTTCAATTGGTGGGGTTGTTCGAAATACTGGATCAGGACTTGCTTGTCCTGACTGGCCTCTTTGTTATGGGCAACTGGTTCCATCAGAACTAAAAACCTCTAGCCAAGTTTTTATTGAGTGGTTCCATCGATTAGTGGCAGGTGTTTTAGGAGTATTGGTAGTTGGAATAACCTTCTTTGTGTTTAAAGATTCTGATTGGAGAAAAAAATTTGGACGAACTACAGTTATTTTATTAGCACTGCTTTTTACACAAGCATTTTTAGGAGGTTTGACAGTATTAGGCATGCTTTCTCCACATTGGGTGGTCTTGCATTTAGCAACAGGTCTTCTGTTTTTTAGTGCTTTGCTTATGTTTCTAGTAAAAATTAAAGAAACCATTCATCTTATTACTAATTATAAAATAAAATCCTGGTTTAAATTTTTTGCATATTTTACAGTTTTTTTAGTTTATTGTCAGGCGCTTCTAGGTGGGGTCGTGAGTTCTCATTATGCTGGACTTGCTTGTCCTGATTTTCCAACTTGCTATGGAAAATGGTTGCCGCCCCTTTTTGAAGGGCCACTGTTATTCCAATTTTTACACCGTACTGGCGCACTTCTTACTACAATAGTAGTTGTTGTTTTTTCGTTCATTTCTTTGTGGCAATCCCTCCCTTCTTTATCTCGGTTTTGTATGCGGCTTGTCCCATTGTTTTTAGCTTTTCAAATTTTGATTGGAGGAAGCATGGTATTTTTAAAGCTTCCAGCACTTTTAAGTGTATTGCATTTAGCTTTAGCTACGGCACTTCTTGGTTTGCTTTTTGTAACTGCCTTTGAGGTTCGCCATGCTTGAGAAAGCAGTTTTTTATATCCAACTTACGAAACCTCGAATTGTTCTTCTCTTTGCATTAACTGGGTTAACTGGAATGTTAGTAGAAGGTTCTATGAAAGGATCTTCTTTGCAGTTTTGGGCTATACTTTTGGGTATTATTCTTACTGCAGGATCTGCCAATGCATTAAACCAATACTTGGATTATGATATTGATTCTCAAATGGAAAGGACGAAGAAAAAACGTCCGTTGCCATTAGGTAAGCTAGAGCCACATCATGCGTTTTATTTTGGTATTGTCACAGGTGTTATTGCTACCGCACTTTTATATTGGTATGGGAACGCTCTCACTGCTTTATTAGGTGTGGGTACCATTGTTTTCTATACGGTAATTTATACAATTTGGCTAAAACCCCGTACACCTTACAATATTGTTATTGGCGGGGCAGCAGGAGCAACTGCGCCCTTGATTGGTTGGGCTGCTTCTACGGGAGAAATTTCAGGGATTGCTTTTGTTTTGTTTTTAATCATTTTTATGTGGACCCCTCCTCATTTTTGGGCACTTGCTCTTTGTATAAAAGAAGACTATGCAAAAGTTTCAATCCCGATGTTGCCAGTGACTTCAGGCGATGAAGTCACTCGTAAACAAATTTTTATCTATACCCTTCTTTTATTACCGCTTACTTTTTTTGTTGGGTTTACAAAACAATGTGGTTGGTTTTATTTAATATCCTCTTTGCTTTTAGGATTTGAATTTTTAAGAAGGACTACCAAGCTTTTAAAATTTCGAGATGTTGCTTCTTCCTGGAAGCTTTTTAAATATTCTATCGTTTATCTTTTATGTTTGTTTCTTGCAATTATTGTGGATGTTGTATGGATCACAAAAGCTTTTGCTGCAGAAGAACGCCCAGCTATTCTTGATGGAGTTGGTATTGAAGAAAAATTAGGTCAAACAATAGACCCAGAGCTAAGCTTTAAAAACGAAAAAGGAGAGGTTGTTAAATTTGGATCTTTTTTGAATACAAAAAAACCACTTCTTTTGTTTTTAGCGTATTACCGTTGTCCTAATCTTTGTAATCTTTTTTTAAATGGGGCAACAGATACTTTAAGAAAGCTAACTCTTAATCCAACAAAAGATTTTGATATATTAACTATCAGTATTGATCCGACTGAAACTCCTCAAATTGCATCACAGAAAAAAGAAAATTATATCAAAGCAGTAGGAAGAGCAGAGTATCGCTCAAATTGGAATTTTTTAGTGAATGATAAAATAAGTGTAAAAAATGATGAAACTACTTCTGTCAAAGCTTTAGCAAACAAAGTTGGTTTTCATTATAAGTACGACAAATCTCAAGATCAATATGCACATGTTTCAGCCATTGTTGTTCTCACTCCTCAAGGTAAAATATCGCGCTATTTATATGGCATAGAGTTTAATCCTCAAGACTTGAAATTAGCATTACTTGAAGCGTCCAATGGTAAAATCGGTAATGCACTCGATCGTTTTTTGCTTTTTTGTTATAACTATGATCCTAAAACAAAAAAGTATTCACTTTATTCGATGAACCTAATGAAAACAGGTGCTGGATTTACGGTCATGTTTTTAGGCACTTATCTTTTTTCTCAATTCAGACGTTCTCGGAAGGGGGTTTCCTAATGCTTTTCCAAAAGGCATATGCAGCAGGTACAATTGCTCTGCCTCAAGCTGCAAAAGTAGCAGCTAAAATAGATTTATTACACGATGCTGTTTTTTGGTTAAGTGTGGTTTTACTGGCTCTAGTTACAGCAATGCTTGTGGTTTTTATTTGGAATTACCATCGGAGTAAAACTGGGCGAATGACTGAATATATACTAGGGAGTCATTTTTTTGAAGCTCTTTGGACTGTGATCCCGCTTATTTTATTTCTTGGAATTTTTCTTTGGGGTTACATTGATTATTTGCACTTAAGGACTCCTTTAGAAGATCCTCTTGAGATCAATGTGGTTGGTAGGCAGTGGATGTGGAATTTTGAATATACCAATGGTCGCAAAACTTTAAATGAGCTGTTTTTACCAAAAGGAAGGGCTGTTAAACTCATTATTACTTCTGAAGATGTCATCCATAGTTTTTTTGTGCCAAATTTTCGATTAAAGCAAGATAGTGTTCCTGGGATGTATACATACTTGTTTTTTGAGCCGACAGTTACGGGAGAGCATCCTATATATTGTGCAGAGTTTTGTGGCACAGGCCATTCCGATATGCTTGGAAAAGCTATTATTTTAGAAAAAGAAGATTTTAACCAATGGTTCCAAACAGGAAATTTGCCTGGGTCTATTAAAAAATTAACTCAAGCTGTTTCGCCAGTGTCTACAGCAGAAGCAAGTTTACCAAAAAAATCTTTAGCAGAACAAGGCAAAGGGGTGTTTGATTCCAAGGGTTGCTTTGCCTGTCATAGTGTGGATGGAACAGCTAAAATAGGGCCAACCTTGTTAAAATCTTTTGGAAGAAATGAAGCGTTACAAGATGGCAAAACAGTTACAGTTGATGAAAATTATATCAGGGAATCTTTAATGGATCCCCAAGCAAAAATTTTAAAAGGGTTTCCACCTAGCATGCCTACTTTTCGTGGTTTGCTAACGGATGATGAAGTGAACGCGTTGATTGCGTTTATTAAAAGTTTAAAATAGAGGAGTTTTTATGTCTGAAGCACATGCAGCAACTCATAGTAACTTAAGTTATTTAGAGGACGGAAAAGGTATCTGGTCGTGGATTGCAACAGTAGACCATAAACGTATTGGAGTGATGTATCTTTTTACAACTCTTTTCTTTTTTGCTATTGCAGGAATTCTTGCAGTAGTTCTTAGACTTGAACACTTGACACCAACTCGTACCTTGATGGGCTCTGAAACTTACAATAAGGTTTTTACACTTCATGGCGCCCTAATGGTTTTTACTTTTATTATTCCTAGCATTCCAGCAGCACTTGGAAATTTTTTCTTACCTTTGATGATTGGAGCTAAAGACGTTGCTTTCCCTAGATTAAATTTAGCAAGCTATTATATTTTTGTTATTGGAGCAGCGCTTGCTGTGCTAGCTATTGTTCTTGGAGGAGTTGAAACAGGTTGGACTTTTTATACTCCCTATAGCATTCGAACCAGCACACAAGTGGTATTGACTGTTTTAGGTGTTTTTATCATGGGATTTTCTTCCATTTTTACTGGGCTTAATTTTATTGCAACAATACATAAGCTGCGGGCACCGGGAATGACTTTTCATCAAATGCCTATTTTTGTATGGGCAACTTATGCAACGAGTATTATTCAAGTGGTTGCTACACCAGTTTTAGGGATTACACTTTTTTTACTCCTCATGGAAAGAGCTTTAGGAATTGGAATTTTTGATGCAAAGCTTGGTGGTGATCCTGTGCTTTTTCAGCATTTCTTTTGGTTTTATTCCCATCCTGCGGTGTATATTATGATTGTTCCTGGAATGGGAATCATATCGGAGCTTATTCCAACTTTTTCTAGAAAGCCTTTATTTGGATATCGAGCGGTTGCTTACTCAAGCTTAGCCATTGCACTGATTAGTTTTATTGTTTGGGGACACCATATGTTTATCAGCGGTCAATCCGATTTAGCGAATCTTCTTTTTTCTGTTTTAACGATGCTTGTTGGAGTTCCCACAGCAATTAAAATTTTTAATTGGTCTGCAACTCTTTACAAAGGATCAATTAAGCTTGATGTGCCCATGCTCTATGCTCTTTCTTTTATCTTCTTATTTACTATTGGAGGATTAACTGGACTTTTTTTAGCAGCTCTTTCTGTAGATGTGCATCTTCATGACACTTATTTTGTGGTGGCTCACTTTCATTATGTGATGATGGGAGGAACGGTCATGGCCATGCTGGGTGGGCTGCATTACTGGTGGCCTAAAATGTTTGGTAGGATGTACAGTGAAGGTCCCTCAAGAGTTGCATGGTTTTTTGTTTTTGTAGGATTTAATGTTTTGTTTTTGCCACAATTTTATATTGGTAGTCATGGGATGCCTCGCCGTTATTATAATTATCCTGCTGAATTTACATTGGGGCATCAAATTTCAACAGTTGGATCTTGGTTAACGTTTATTGGGTTTCTTATGCATTTTATATTGTTGTTTCATGCTTTAAGGAAAGGCAAAAAAGCAGAAAAGAATCCTTGGGGTGGAAAAACATTGGAGTGGATTACAGATTCACCACCGATCACGCACAACTTTCACCAAACGCCTGTGCCACCTGCTTTTCCATATGACTATAAACCTGAGCAGGTAGGCAGCGCTATATAGGAGATTTTTTTTTATGGAATCCACACATTCAACTGATTCATTAAAAGGACAATTTAAAGAGCATCACCACGCACACCACTATGACAGCACGGAGCATGAATTCGATGCTTCAAAGTTTGGGATGTGGCTTTTCTTAGTCACTGAAATCATGCTTTTTGGTGGATTATTTGTTGCGTATACGATTTTTCGTGGGCTTTATCCAGACATGTTTCATGAAGCGCACAAACATTTAGATAAAGTCATGGGTGCTGTAAATACGATTGTGCTGATTTGTAGTAGTTTAAGTATGGCGCTAGCTGTTGGCATGGCTCAAAGAAATCAGCCCAAAAAATCTGCAACGCTATTGTTAATTACTTTGGGTTTTGCAGCAACCTTTATGGTTGTAAAATATTTTGAATACACCCATAAAATTCATGATGGGCTTTTACCTGGAGCACATTTTACAAATACTTCGATTGGGCATCCTAAAGCGGATTTGTTTTTTTCTTTATATTTTATGATGACAGGTCTGCATGGTTTGCACGTGCTCATCGGGATGGGTCTTATCACATGGATGTTAAAGCGCACCTTAAATAATGAATTTAGTGAGCATTATTACATGCCTGTTGAGTTAGTTGGGCTTTATTGGCACTTAGTAGATTTAATTTGGATTTATCTTTTTCCGCTCCTGTATTTAATTGGATAAGGGGGTAAAAATGAGCACAGGAAATAGTGGCAAAAATCATCACCATATTACACCTTTGAAAATTTATTATGGAGTTTGGTTTGCGCTAGTTGTATTTACAGTGATTACTGTAGCCACATCCTATGTAGATTTAGGTGGTTCCTGGAATATTTTAGTCGCTATGTTGATTGCCACAACCAAAGCACTTTTAGTGATGCTTTTCTTTATGGGCTTGAAATATGAGGGTCAAGAAAACAATGTTACATTTTTTGCATCTTTTATTTTTCTTGCGATTTTTATTTTACTAACCGCAAGTGACCTCTGGTTTCGAGATAATTTAGAAGCAGCTAAAATTGACACTTCGGAGTATCCCCCTCAAACATCAAGTGTGGATGTGAAGGCCGTTCTGAGTCCTACCCCAGAACTTCTTACAAAAGGGAAAACTCTTTTTTCACAGCAGTGTATGACCTGTCATGGCGTAGAAGGAAAAGGAGATGGCCCAGCTGCAGCCAGTCTTAATCCAAAACCAAGAAATTTAATGCTACAAGATGGTTGGAAAAATGGCCGTACTTTAGCAAAAGTTTATAAGACATTGACAGAGGGAATACCTGGCACACCCATGCCTTCGTTTTCTAGCCTTGGAGCAGAAGACAGATTTGCGCTTGCTCATTTTGTGAGGTCTTTGATGGGAAATGCTCCTCAAGATTCAAAAGAAGAATTAGCGGCGCTTTCTAGCCAAGCAGGTGGAAAGCCTTCTCCAAAACTTCCACTTTCACTAGCTATGAAAAGGCTAGAGGAGCCAGAGCCTTCTAAAGGAGCTGCTTCGGAGCCAGTGCAATCCAACACTCGAGGCGCTGTTCTCTACAAGCAATACTGCATGAGCTGTCATGGAGTATCTGGAGAAGGTAGAATTTCTGTCCAAGTTGCTGGACTTAATCCGCCGTTGACACTCAAAAGCCGATCTTTTTCTCAAAGCAAATTAGATAAAGCTCAATTCATTCGTGTTGTATCAGAAGGAATGCCAGGTAGAGGAATGCCAGGTTTTGCACAGTTTAGTGCAGCAGAATGGGCTTCACTCCATCAATACGTGCAGATGCTTTCAAGATGATATTTGATTGACTTAGCTAACGACTTAGTTTAACCTGTGTTTTATGAAGAAAATGGTTAAAAAAGTAGGGGTTCACGAAGCCAAAACACACCTGTCAGCGCTCTTAAAACAAGTAGAACTGGGTAAGCAAGTTATAATTATGCGAAGTGACACAGAAATCGCAAAAATTCTTCCTATAGAACCGATATTTAAAAGTCGCACTCCTGGAGAAGATGTAGGAAAAGGATGGGTTGCTGATGACTTTAATGCACCTATGCCACCAGAGTTTATGCGTTTTTTTGAATAAAAAATTATATGAGATTTTTAATCGATACGCACTGTTGGTTGTGGTGGTTTTTAAGTCCAGAACGCCTCAGCAAACATGCAATTGAATTCATTAGCAATTCAAAAAATGATGTGGTTTTTTCAGTAGTTAGTACTTGGGAAATTGCTATTAAAGTAAAGTTAGGAAAATTAAAGCTTCCATCTTTACCAAAAGACTATATTCCTAAAAGGCTTACTAGTCAGAGAATGACTATCCTTGCTATTGAGAACCTGCATGCACTTAGAACAGCAGACCTTCCTTTTCATCATAACGATCCATTTGATCGGCTTTTAATTGCTCAAGCACAAGTAGAGCAACTTCCAATTTTAACTACTGATCCACTTTTTTCTCGTTATGAAATCGAAATAATTCGGTAAAAAGCAAAGATATTCACCACGAGCGAATACCTAAAGATAAAGTACCTTTTAGCTGCGCGCGTGATCATTTTTTGTAGAGGGCATTTCCAGATGAAAACTTCTTATACACTGTAGTGTATAAGAAACTTACAGTTGCTAGAATTCTCTACAGGATTTTTTAGTATTTTTATGGATTTTTTTAGGATTTTTTTTAGCGCTTTTTTTTTGGATTTTGGCATCAGATTTGTATGTATTAGAAAGCGTTAGCCCTTGGATTCCCGATAAACGAGAGCTGGTTTCCCTCCCCTCAACCCCCTCCAGCTCTCGTCCCCTTAAAAACATACTTTGTGGTATCCTAAATATGAATGATTAAAATAATAGGAAAAAGGAAGCCCGCAACAGGAATACATGCTACAAATCAATTGCAAAAACTAGTCATTAGTTTGCGTGGAGGAAAGCCATTTATTCCACGTGGGGTATACCGCTTTAAATCATTTGATGAGGCTCAAAAATGGTCAATAGAAATGATGACAAGAAAAAAGAGTTGCTAGAATCTAGACCTCCTACTTTAGAAGATTTAGTTTCTCTTTGTAAAAATCTGAATACCCAAGGTGCAAAATATATTGTTATTGGAGGCATGGCTATTATTCAACAGGGCTTTGTTAGAGCAACAGAAGACATTGATTTATTGGTGGATGTATCTCAAGAAAACCAAGAAAAAATCAAATCAGCTCTTTCTTATTTGCCGGACAAAGCAGTTTTAGAAGTTAGACCAGAGGATTTAAACAAATATGTAGTTGTTCGTATTGCAGACGAGATCGTAATTGATCTGATGAAATCTGCTTGCGGAGTAGAATATTTAGAAGCACAAAAAGATATTGTCTTAGTAAATATAGAAGGGATTGAAATTCCTTTTGCTAACCCGCAACTTTTATTCAAACTTAAACAATCTGTTCGAGAAAAGGATTCTCTAGATCGTCTTTTTTTAGAAAGACTACTTGGTAACAAAGGATAGGTTTTTTAAGAAGTAAGATAAGCCATGGCAAAGTCCTGCAGATCCTTTGAGCATGATCAACGGATTTCGATTCTTCATGCTTTTTAAAAGAACGTAAGAAGATATGGAAAATAAAAAAAATGGAAGTCCTGTTTTTTTCATATGTATGCTGTTGAGTAGGCAATAGTTTCTCACATACCAGTAGGTGTGCTCAGCTTTTTCAGATACCCGATTGCCTCCGCGGTTATCTTGTAGATGGATTAATGAAATTTTTGGATTATATAAAATCCGATATCCTTTTTCTTTTAGTTTTAATGCCAAATCAGCGCCTTCAAAGTAAGCATTTCCCTGAAATGTTTCATTAAAACCACGGACCTCTCTTAGCAGAGAAGTTTTTGCAGAAAAATTACACTCATGAATATGATCTATTAAGCTACTTTGGATTCCAATAAAATTACCAGAAACTATTCCTAGCCATGAGTTGTAGCGAGCTGGCTTTCCTTGTTTTTGCATTTGTGCTTCACTGAGTTGGTCTTGAGGTTGAATCACACGCCCAACGACTGCAGCAGTTTCTGTACTTTGTATTTTGTCGGATTTGCATCCCACTTTGTCGCCTACACATCGGGCATTGTCACTTGCGCCTCCTGCGCACATTCCGGCTGTGTATGCTCCGGCAAATCATTCGGAGTAAGAATCGACATGTTTTTGGATGAAGTCAGTAGGAATTCTCGTGTCATCATCCACAAAAATACAAAGAGGAGCGCTGGTTTTGAAAATAGCATGGTTTCTGCCAGCATGAGAACCAAGTGGTGGCATTTTCTCATGGTAAAAAGGCAGTGAACCTACATGCTCGTTGAGGTTCTTTAAAGGTTTAAGATTTTGATCTATAACCCAAATTTCAAAATCCAGGTAATTTTGGTTAGAAAGATCTTTTAAGGTTTGACGCAAACACACATCACGTCCGCGTGTAGGAATGATAACTGCAACTTTGGCCATATAAAAAAAAGGGGAAGTTCTACACCCCCCCTATCATTTAAAAACTACCAATTGCGTTTGTTTGCAAAAATTTCTTTAGCAGTTTTTGGAAAAGACCAGCGTGGTTTCTTAGAAGCAGCACGGGCTTTTACCATGACTTCTTCACCTGTAAAAGGATTAACACCCTTACCTGCTTTTCGTGGCTTTACTTCTTTTCGAACAAGACTGCCAATAATAGGAAAGCGCACTCTTATTCCACTAGCTGCAACTTTTGCTCCTGCTGCAAAAGCATCTTCTAAAGATTTTTTTAAGTTAGTACGCTTTAAGCGTGCTTGGCCATTTTTAGTTACTTCAACTACACTTAAAAGCCGATCATGCAATTCATTTAAAAATGAAAACTTCTTTTTAGACATTTGAATCTCCTTTTTCACGATAAAATAATATAAAACTTTGCTGCTACTTCTTGGAAGTGTCAAGCAATTATGATCTAATATGCGCCATGAGCGGAAACAGTCGGAAGATTTGTATCTTTGTATCTTTAGTATCTAAGAAGTCCGACACGATACAATATTGGAGCGATAAAATATGATGCATATATGGCATTATACTAAATTATCTCCAGATCAAATTGGTGGGGTTGAAAAGCACATTGCTGCCTTAAGCCATATTTTTAGCAAAAAAGGTTACTTGGTGAGCATTGGTTTAAAGCAGCCCGCCATCAAGAGTGAAGAAAAACTAATTTTGCATACGCACGGGGATGCATGGCCGTCTTTTAAATTACTCAAACTGCATTATCAACACTCCTTGAAGTGGGTTCATGTATGTCATGGCACTTCAGCAGGAAGAGTTTTAGCTTGTAGAGAGTTTTTTAGTTTCAGTGGATTAAAAGGCAGTTTGCGGGATTTTTCTCTTGTTCAATGTGCCGATGCAATTATTGGGGTGAGTCAAAATGCTGTTTTAGAAGCCGAAAAATATTTTCAATATAAAGGGGCATTTCAAATTATTTCAAATGGTGTGGATCCAACAATCTTTAAACCACTTTCTCAAATTGTTTCTGACCCGCGACTTATTTATGTTGGGCGGATGAATGATCGTGTAAAAAATTTAGATATGTTACTATATGCAAGTGAGTTGCTAGCCAATAAAAATTCAAAGTATGAGCTTTGGTTAGCGCCAGGCTTTAAAAATCATTCTCATTCGTATATTAAAAATTTAGGAAAACAAGATGGTAGAAAGTTATTTGAAGCTTTATCTCAATGTAGAGCTTTAATTCTATGTTCTTTCTATGAAGGGAATCCCTTGGTTGTTTATGAGGCCATGGCTGTGGGTTTGCCTATTCTTGCAAGTGATATTCCTGCTTTAAGAGAGGTTTTAGCAAATTATTCTTTAGTAACTTTTTTTAATCCACGCAAATTGCAAGATGTCGTGATGAAGATTGAGTCTGTTCTCAATCAGGATAACTTTACACCAACCCCATTCGTGCGTTCCTGGGATGAAGTTGCGCAAGATTATATTCGATTTTATGAAACGCTTTAGTTATGAAACGCTTTAGTAGTGTTAGAAAGTTCTTATAAATAAGTTTTATTAAATGCGTGTGGAAGCAGGTCTGACAACGTATATGTTTTAAGAACTCCCTTAATGTTAGAGACATGAATTTTAAGTTGCGCGTGGTTATTGTTTGAGAACTCAGAAAGGACTTGTCTGCAAAGTCCACAAGGAGGGCACCCTTCGGGTGTATTGCTGACCACTACCATTTCTATGCAAGCTTGCCCACCTGCAGTTACCATTGCTGCGAGTGCAGCTCTTTCTGCACAAAGTGTAGCGCCATATGAGGAATTTTCAATATTACAGCCTGAAAAGATATGTCCTTGTTCGTCAATTAGGGCCGCTCCTACTTTAAAGTTTGAATAAGGGGCATGAGCATTTTCATAAGCTTTTAAAGCATGGGTCCAAAGTACTTCTTGTACGTTGCTTTTCATGTATTGGTGCTCCTATTTTGTAGTTTTCCCATTTTGGTGAGGCAGATACGGGATGGCCTCATTGAGTAGAGAAACTAGCTTACCAATAGCAGTCCCAGCATTTTTCATTACTTCAGCGTGACTGAGTTTTCGCGGACTAATTCCTGCTGCAAGATTAGTAATACAAGATAAGGCGGCAACTCTTACACCCAAGTGATTAGCAGCTATACTTTCAGGTATTGTGGACATACCCACTGCATCTGCACCTAAAGTGCGAAGCATTCGAATTTCAGCAGGGGTTTCATATGTTGGTCCTGATAAAGCTGCATACACTCCTTCTTTTAGATCAAGACCGATTCGCTTGCTCGCATTATAAAGAGTCGATTGGCATTCTTTGTTATAAGCTTCGGATAAGTCTGGAAAACGAGGACCGAGTTCTTTTAAGTGAGGACCCCTCAGAGGATTGTCGCCCATAAGATTGATGTGGTCGGTAATCAACATTAAGTCTGATTCTCGAAAAGAAGGATTAATTCCCCCAGCAGCATTTGTGATTAATAATGTATCGATACCGAGCATGCATAGAGTGCGTGTTGGAAAAACTACTTGTTCCATTGTGTATCCCTCGTAGAGATGATACCTGCCTTGTAAAATTGCTACAGCTGTAGCAGGGGTTTTTGTATCGCCATTATTTTGAGGGTTGGATATGGTGCCTAACACTAATTTTCCTTCGTGTCCTTCTACTGAAGTAGGTAAAAAATAAGGAATTTGTTCAAATGGGATGCTCACTGCATTTTTTACGTAATCTGCATATTTACCAAGTCCGGACCCTAAAATAATTCCAAGTTTTGGTTTTACTGGACTAGCACTTTCAATGAAGCGAGCTGCTTCTGTAAATTTTTGATGCATATTATGTAATTACCTTTTTAATAAGTTCATGATGATAAGAACCAGCTTTTTTGTTTTGAAGACTATAAGTTTTTTGAGTCCGTTCTATTATTGTCTCAAGTTTTAAATTTTGCTCTGCAAGTTTTTGTGGATTGTAATAAATAGTCATTAAGGGTTCTCCTTTTTCTAGATAAGAACCTACTTTTGCATGTAATAAAAATCCGACTCCATGATCAATCGTGTCGGTAGTTTTACAGCGCCCACCGCCGAGATCCACCAATAAAAGCCCCAATGCTTGACTATCTATTTTTGTGACAGTTCCATTGGTGTGAGAAAGCACTTCCACCGTAGATGTGCTTAAAGGGAGTCCTGTAGAGTTTTCAACAATATCTATGTTTACACCTTGTGCTTTAATCATTACTTTAAATTTTTCTAAAGCAGTGCGATTTTGCAATGCTTTTTTTACAAGCCTTCTGGCAGCAGCAATGGAGCTACATTTTTCTCCTAAAATGAGCATGTGTGCGGCAAGTTCAATGGTGAGTTCTTTTAAGTCAGAAGGTCCTTTACCCTTTAAAACTTCAATACTTTCTAAAACCTCAAGAGAATTTCCTACTGTGTATCCCAAAGGTTGATTCATGTCTGTGATCAGGGCTCGGACTTTAAGTCCTAACTTACTTCCAACTGTGACAAGGCTTCTGGCAAGTTTTTCAGCATCTTTTAAGGTTTTCATAAAAGCGCCGTTGCCAACTTTAATATCTAGAACTAAACCTGAAATGCCTTCTGCTACTTTTTTAGAGAGGATGCTAGCTGTAATCAATGGGATGCATTCCACTGTAGCTGTGACATCTCTTAGGGCATAAAGTAGCTTATCGGCAGGGACAAAATCATTGGTTTGTCCCATCATGGCTAAGCCATTTTTAGAAACAAGTTCTGTGAACTCATGAAGCTGCAATTTAACATTAAAACCAGGGATACTTTCTAATTTATCTAAAGTGCCTCCTGTGTGACCCAGTCCTCTACCCGAAACCATTGGAACGTCTACGTCTAAAGATGCTACTAAAGGCGCTAAGATTAGGGATATTTTATCCCCAACTCCTCCAGTTGAATGCTTATCAATTTTAGGGCGTGAATCTTGAAAGTGAACTTGTTTTCCACTTTGAATCATGGCTTTTGTAAGAGCAACCGTTTCAGTAAGATCCATTCCTTGAAAGTAAGTGGACATTAGAAAAGCAGCTACTTGATAATCGGGTATGAAGCCTTTTACAGCTCCAGAAATAAAAGCTTCAATTTCTTGTTGTTCAAGTTGAATCCCATTTCGTTTTTTTCGTATGAGTTCAACAGGATTAATATGCATACAGTTCCTCTAGAAAACTTGTTCCCCATTGCAAGCATGAACTTTGACCAGTAAGAGCATGAATTGTGGTTTGGCCAATGTCAGAGAAAGAATTTCTATCGCCCAATGGTGTTGCAGCAATGTTTTTTTGATAAACCAATAAGGGGACATGTTCTCGTGTATGATCCGTTCCATGAAAAGTAGGATCATTTCCATGGTCTGCTGTTACAATGACTAAATCTTGAGGTGTTAGTTTTTCTTCAAGTGTCGGTAGGAAGCGATCGAGTTCCATAAGTGCTTTTGCAAAACCAGTGACATCGCGCCTATGCCCGTAGAGCATGTCAAAGTCAATGAGGTTAAAGAAAAGTAATCCACGGTCATACAGCTCTAATGCCTCAAGTAGAGTTTTCATGCCATGAGCATTATCTTCTGTCTCATGACTTTTTTGAATGCCCCGCCCATTAAAGATATTCCAAATTTTTCCAATACCTACAGTGGGATAACCTGCCTCAATTAAAAATTCCATCATTGTTTTTTGAGGAGGAGTTTGTGAAAAATCTTTTCGGTGGTGAGTTCTTTTAAAGTCAGATCTGGCTTTACCAATAAAAGGCCTAGCAATGACCCGAGCTACTTGTAGTTCATCACAAAACCGTCGTGCGCTTTTTGAAATTTCATACAATTTATCCAAACCAAAAATCTCTTCATGAGCAGCGATTTGCCATACGGAGTCTGCCGATGTGTAAAGGATGGGTTTACCCGTAGCGATGTGTTCTTCACCTAGGCGTTGGATAATTTCAGTACCTGAAGCAGCACAGTTGCCTAAAATACCACTTAGCCCATTTTCTTTTACCCAAGCATCAATAGTTTCTTGAGGGAAACCCTGAGGAAAAATATTGAATGGTTTCTCTATAACAATTCCCGCCATTTCCCAGTGGCCGCTTGTTGTATCCTTTCCACAAGAGAGTTCTCTTAGCCTTCCAAAACTAGCAATGCAGTGGGGTAGCGGGATAGGAGAAACAGTTGGCATATATGTAAGATGCCCGATTCCCCAACGTGCAAGATTTGGTAGCTCTAAAAAAGGAGTTATGTGAGAGATGTGTCCTAAAGTATTTGCCCCGCTGTCGCCATATTGGGGCGCATCTGGTAGTGCGCCACAACCCACTCCGTCTAGCACAATAATGATAACTCGAGAAATAGATGGTGGGGTAGCCATCTAATAATCTCCACCTTTTTGAGATTTTTTATTGTTTGTAGCTTTAGGAGTTGGTGGGTTAGAGTTTTTGTTTCCTGTAAGAGTTTCGGTAGGAGAAACTCCTGCTTTGTAGGGAAGTTCTGAAAATGGTTTTCTTTTTGTCGAGTGCCCACCTAATGCAGAAGTATGCTCAGTTGGTCCACGAAATAAACTATCCGTTTGAGTTGATGGTTTACTTGTTGTTGCATCAATCCCTTTTACAATCGCAACAGAACTACTTGTGCCAATTCGAGTTGCACCTGCTTCAATCATTTTTAGGACATCTTCTGTAGTTTTAATACCCCCACTTGCTTTTACTCCTATTTCTGGTCCGACTACTTTTCTCATTAGAGCCACGTCTTCAAGTGTTGCTCCACCAGAACCAAATCCAGTGGATGTTTTAACAAAAGCTGCACCTGCTGCTTTAGCTAAAGCACATGCAATGATTTTTTCTTCCTGTGCAAGTAATGCAGTTTCTAGAATAACTTTTACAATGTAAGGCTTTGAGGCATCTACAACAGCTTGGATATCAGCTAGAACTAAGCCATAATTACGGGATTTAAGTTCACCAATATTAATGACCATATCTATTTCTTGTGCCCCATTTTTAATAGCTTCTCTCGCTTCAAAGGCTTTGCTACTGGAACTTGCAGCTCCTAATGGAAATCCTACCACTGCGATGGGTTTTGTTATTGAACCCTTAAGATACTGAGCAACTTTTGTCACATAGGAACTATTTACACAAACGGATGCAAATTGATGATCTTTTGCTTCTTTGCAAATCTTTTCAATGTCTTCTTCTGTTGCTTCTGGTTTTAAAAGCGTATGATCTATAAGTGCAGATAATTTGCGCACCTCTGGAGTACCAATGTGTGAGCGAATTTCCTGACTTTGAAATTTTAGTCCTTTCGAAAGTAGCCGATCTTTTACTTGCTCAACCAGTTCATTGACCAACGTGTCTAAGTTCCGAGACAATCAAGCCTCCATTATTTGAATTTTATTAAATACAATAACTGTTTGACTTAAATTATCAACTTCGCTTTTTGTGCTTGAAGTGTCAAGAACCCTATAATAACACAGAAGCTATGGGAGCTTCCCACAATTTTACATTTAAGGATTGATTTAAGATATAATGAATAGTGAAGTTACAGAAAATAATAATAATAGAATGACTGTAAAACTGTATAAATGTGAACAGTTGAATAAAGTTGTTGTCGTTGGTTTATTGAGTATGTTGTTAGGTTTTGCTTACACCCAATTTTTTAAAAAAGCACATGCAGCCTATGGTGTGCAAGATGCACTAGTTACTATTGGAGTAGCGACAGGCATTGGAACGGTATTGGGTTTGTCTACAATTGCCTTCTATGAAAATCCTCCAGCTCATTTAAGTAATGCCGCGATAGGTGCTGGTGTGGGATTTATTGTAGGGTTAGGTGTAGCGACATATTTGTTAGTACACACAAGTGAGCAAGATGAATTTGTAGATGAGCTTGTCGTGCCCCCAGCAGAAGAAAAACCTAGTGATGAAAAGCCAGCTAAAGAGCCTATAACTCCTGGTAAGAAGACGAAAAGAAAAAGTTCTAGTCGTTTTTATCCACCCCAGTTTTTAGCCTCAATTCCAACAACTTTAACGCAACCAAGGACACATTTGTCCGAGTGGTTGGTCGCAGTTAAAGTCATGGAATTGAGGTTTTAAATGTCAAAAACTGAACTCATAATTAATACAACTCTTCCAGAAACTCGAATAGCACTGATTGAAGATAATGAAATCCAAGAGCTTCTCATTGAGCGCGACTCAGATAGAGGTGTAGTTGGCAATATTTATAAAGGTAGAGTGATCCGTGTTTTGCCAGGTATGCAAGCAGCTTTTGTGGATATTGGTCTTGAAAAAGCTGCTTTTCTTTATGTGGATGATATTTGTTTCCATGATTTCAGTACACCACTTGCTACGAACCCGCTTCCAAATGTGGCTTCTGTTTTTCCCCAAGGTCATAAGCCACAAAAGAAAATCCATGTTCGCCCATTAAAAAAGGTTGTAGTTCCTGTTCCACATTCTCCTCACACACCTGAAGCACATGCCATGCTTCAGCAAGAATATGGACGTCAGATGGTAGATGATGATTTTGCCCAAGAAACTCCTAAGCCTGTTTCTGTTACCAGTTCTGTGAAGCCTCAAGATTCGTTAGAAGAAAGTTTAACTTCGGCTGCAAGTCCTTTGGCAATAGATGAAGAGGATAAGGAAACTTCAGAAGTAGTAGAGTCTGCTGCAATATATAGAACAGAACCACTTATTGATGAAAAAGCTTGGGAAGAGGATGTGGCTTCGGATCAAGATGTAGTTGATGTAAATGATTCTGAGCCTCAAGCAGAGGATTTACGGGATGCAAATCCGACACAATACAATGAAGAGGTGGAAGAAGAATTATCGGTTCGTTTTCCGCAAAGGCGTATTAGAAGAGAACGCGCAAGTATTGATCAGCTTGTTAAAGAAGGACAAGAAATCTTAGTGCAAGTTGCAAAAGAGCCAATTGGCACAAAGGGTGCTAGGCTTACATGTCACATTAGTCTTCCTGGGAGATATTTGGTTTTCATGCCTACTATCGATCATATTGGTGTTTCAAGGAGAATTGATGGTGAATTAGAAAGAAGACGTCTTAAGGAAACGATGGCAGTCATTCGCCCTTCAGGGACAGGTGTTATTGTACGGACTGCAAGTGGAAAACAAACGGACAAAAAGCTGAAAGCAGATTTAGACTACTTAGTGAGTACTTGGAATGAAATCCAAAAAAAATATAATAAAAATAAAACTCCTTCGGTGGTGTATCAAGACTTAACAATAGTTCTTCGTGCTATTCGAGATATGTTTACTGATGAAGTAGATAAAGTCGTAGTGGATAGTAAAAAAGAGCACAAGTCGATCATGAAGTTTGTCCTTCGTTTTATGCCACAAATGAAAGATCAAGTAGAGCTGTATAGTGGATCTGTTCCGATTTTTGATTATTATGGAATTGATCAAGAAATTTCTAAAGCCTTAGAAAGACGCGTTTGGTTAAAGTCAGGTGGTTATATAGTGATTGATCAAGCAGAGGCATTTGTAGCTATTGATGTTAATACAGGTAGGTATGTTGGAAAGAAAAATTTAGAAGAAACTATCTTAAAAACAAATCTCGAAGCTGTGAAGGAAATCGCTTATCAGCTCAGACTTCGCAATAGTGGTGGCATTATTATTTTAGATCTCATTGATATGGAAAAAGAATCTAATCGTGAAAAAGTATATGAGTGTCTTGAGGATGCCTTAAAGAAAGATCGTGCTCGCCCTACCATTATGAGAATTAGTCAACTTGGTCTTATTGAAATGACCCGAAAGCGTACTCGCGATTCTTTGCTGAGATCGCTTTGCGAGCCATGCAGTTATTGCCAAGGAAAAAGTTTTATTAAAAACAAAATTACAGTTGCGTATGACATCCTAAGAGATATTGAACGGGAGTCTAGTAATAAAGATATTCAGGCAATATCTATTCAATGCCACCCTTCTGTTGCAGATGCACTCTTAGAGGAAAAAAGCGATATTCTTGAAAATTTAGAGCATCAATATGAAAAGAAAATTTCGATTCGAGCTAATGGTGCATATCATTCTGAACAGTATGAAATTGTATTACATCGATTAGATGGCAAAAACATGGCATTCACAAGTGTAGAGCGGCAACAAATGACTCGACAAAAAATTCAGGAGTCAAGAAAGAAGATAGAAGAAGCCGCAAAACAAAAACCACCCCAAGCGCCACAGAAAAAAGCTTCTGTTTTTTCTGTGGATGAGCAAGATCCGTCAGAACCTTTGCGTGATGAAGGTGGGAAACCATCTACGGAATATTCAGAGCAGCCAGAGCTGAACCAGGAGGGTGGAGCGACAGAAGTCAATGTGGGTAGTGAATCCGACGCAGCTGAAGAAAACAAGCAAGAAGACGCTTTGCCAAAAAAGCGTATTATTGCAGTAAAATTAGATCGTCACCCCAGGATCGCTTCGCAAGCTCCGCAAAGGCATAGACCGGAGCGTGCAAATGCGACAAAATTCATAAAGCGGAACGTGGATGGAGCGGAGCAACCCGAGCGTAGATGGAGCGAGGGATCCAATGTGAAGCGGGATGGAGTGAAGCGATTCAATGATTATAGACCTCGTAGGCACAGTTCAGTGGAAGGATTTACAGGACGTAGGTCTGATACAATGCAAGGCAAAACTACACTTACGTCTCATGCTCTACGACGAAAGCCTTATCGAGCAGCAGGTTATGTAAATCGATATGATAGAGTTGCACCAAGAAGCGCGCGGTCTAATGAGCGCAATGTGAATGTGGATGAAATGAAGCGGTCCCGAGCGGAACTTACGGAGCGGTCCAATATACACAGTGGAAATGTACGCAATCCAGAGCGAATACGTGTCGAGCTCCTTCCCCGAGCTCCTGGCAATGAACAAAGATCTCGTTTTGGCAGAACGTCGCGTGGTCGTGAAATGCCGTACCAACGTCAAGAATCTAAAGCATCTAGTGTCCAAGGTCGACATAGTTTGAGTGGGGCACGTGGTGATTATCATAGTAGACGTCCTGGAAGGATGCAGACTTATTACTTACAACATCAAGGTATAGATGAATCTTATGAGGCATCCCCAGAGGATTTGCAGTCGGAGCATGACGTCTCGCCAAAAGGTGAGCATTCCAGTGATGGTCATGCGACAGAATCTAATGCAAATCAAAGCTCTCATCCAACTCCAAGGTGGAGAGATGAAAAAGGGTTTGAATTAGTTGAGCCACCCCATACTTCAGATCGCTTAGAAAATCAAAATTCAACTGATGAGGATGAAGTGAAGCGGTCCAATGAGCGAAACGCGGATGAAGTGAAGCGGTCCAATGAGCGAAACGCGGATGAAGTGAAGCGGTCCAATGAGCGAAACGCGGATGAAGTGAAGCGGTCCAATGACGATTCAGGAGATAAAGATGGGGAATGAATCGGACACTTTAGAACAATTATTATATGAAAAAAGAACATTTCCACCGCCTCAAGGTTTTGTAAAAAAATCTCGCATTAAAAAAAATGATTTGGAAGTCTTGTATGAGAAAGCCAATCAAAATTTAGAATCATTTTGGGAAGAGCTTGCTCATGAAAAATTGGTTTGGACAACTCCGTTTACAAAAACTTTAAGTTGGGATCCTCCTTTTGCTCAGTGGTTTCTAGGCGGTAAGCTCAATGCTAGCGCTCAATGCTTAGACCAGCATTTAAATTCCTCCCGCAAAAATAAATTAGCTTTAGTTTGGGAAGGTGAGCCGACTCATCCAAATGGCAATCCCATTGAAAGAAAAACATATACTTATGAAGAATTGCATAAAGAAGTGGTGCGTTTTTCTAATGGGTTAAAAAAACTAGGATTAAAATCAGGTGATCGGGTTGCCATATACATGCCTTTGATCCCGGAAGCCATTGTAGCTATGCTAGCTTGTGCAAGACTTGGTGCCACTCACTCGGTAGTTTTTGGTGGATTTTCAGCAGAAGCCTTGCGAGATCGAATCCAAGATGCAAAAGCAAGGTTCCTCATTACTGCGACAGGGAGTTATCGTAGAGGCAAAGAAATACCTTTAAAAGCAAATGTAGATTTAGCCGTTTTACAAACTCCGACTATTGAAAAAGTTATTGTCGTTGATCGACATAAAATTCAAGCGCCTTTTAATTGTGCACTAGATGTTTGGTATCATGAAATTTTAGAGCCTTTTACAGAAGAAGCTCCCGAGTCCTTTGATTCTGAACACCCGCTTTTTATCCTTTATACAAGTGGGACGACTGGAAAACCAAAAGGTATTGTTCACTCGACGGCTGGTTTTCTTTTATGGGCACGCTTAACTTGTGAATGGGTTTTTGATCTCAACGACCAAGATTTGCATTGGTGTACAGCAGATATTGGGTGGGTGACAGGGCATACGTATGTTGTCTATGGACCGCTTGCATGTGGGGCAACTATTTTTCTATATGAAGGAGCGCCAGATTATCCCAGCTTTCACCGTTTTTGGAAAATTATTGAACGTGAGAAAGTAACTGTGTTTTATACTGCTCCAACTGCGATTCGCTCATTTATGAGGCAAGGGGAGTCTTATCCATTGGAATGTGATTTAAGCTCTTTGCGTTTATTGGGCACTGTGGGTGAGCCTATTAATCCTGAAGCTTGGATGTGGTATCACAAAGTTATTGGAAAAGAGCGTTGTCCTATTGTGGATACATGGTGGCAAACTGAAACAGGTGGAATTATGATTAGCCCTGTGCCAAGTGTCACAACAACAAAGCCTGGTTCTGCTACACAGCCTTTGCCTGGGGTTTTTGCAAAAGTTGTAGATGACCATGGCAAGCCTGTTCCTCTAGGGCATGGAGGAAAACTTGTGCTAACACGCCCCTGGCCAGCGCAGCTTCGCACAATTTATGGGGATAATGATAGATATAAAAAACAGTACTGGTCTGAAGTGTGCGGTCCTGGTGGTTTTGAAAAAGAGCCATATTATTTTACAGGAGATACAGCACATTGCGATCAAGATGGTGGTTTTTGGATTATGGGTCGCAGTGATGATGTGATTAAAGTTGCAGGCCACCGTTTAGGAAGTATGGAGATTGAAAGTGCGTTGGTGAGCAATCCATTTGTTGCTGAAGCAGCAGTAGTCGCAAAACCTGACGATATTAAAGGTTCGGCGGTTTGTGCTTTTGTAACTCTTAAAAAGAATACACCAAACCAGTTGCTATCACACAGCGAACTTTCTCAAATATTAAAACAACATGTGACAAAAGAAATTGGTTCATTGGCTCGCCCTGAAGAAATTCGTTTTACAGATGCGCTGCCAAAAACTAGAAGTGGTAAAATTATGCGCCGATTGTTGCGTGATATTGCTTGTGGAAAAGCTACACTGGGTGACACTTCAACCCTTGAGGACCTTTCTGTTTTGTCGACTCTTCGCGACTATCAAGACGAAGGGTAATCAAATGGACGGAATAGACATAAAAGAGAAGCTAGAAAATTTAATTAAGAGCACTGCTAGACCTGTTGTTATTTTTGATCTGGATGGGACTTTGTTTGATGTGAACTACAGACATTTAGAAATTTTAAGGCGTTTTGCAAATCTTTCTGAAATCGTTCAAGAGTTTCCATCCCAAGTAGCAATTATAAAACAAATTAAGCCACAAGACTTTCATTATAGCATTGAAGCTACCTTGAATGCACAAGGGATTGACCGCTATTCAGAACATTCTGCGCGCTTAGTCCACTTGTGTGAAGAGTTTTGGTTTAAACATTTTTTTACAAATGAGATTTTAGCTTTTGATATGCCAGTTCCTAAAGTCAAAGAATGTGTTGAGTGGTTTTATAAAAAAGCTGTGCACATTGTGTATCTGTCTGGAAGAGATATCCCCAATATGAGTGAAGGGACGATCGCAGCTTTAAAAAAGCACACCTTTCCTTTTGATCAAAAAACTACTTTAGAGCTTAAACCTAAGTATGGAGAAGATGATCTGCTTTTTAAAAAACATGCACTTGAGGATATAGCCCACTTAGGAGAAGTTGTTGCAACTTTTGACAATGAACCTGCAAACGTCCAGCTTTTCTTAGATGCTTTTCCTAATGCGCTGAATTTTCATTATGATTCGCTTTATGCAAAAAAATTACAGCTCATAGGAAAAAGCCTTTATGTTATCAAAAGTTTTCAAGAGATTTTGGATCGCTAAAGGCGACTTTAGTGAGGTCCAACGAAGAGTGTCTGATTTACTTGATGAGTATGTGGCATTAGCTGATCAGATCGCAAATTTCGATTGATAAAAGTATTCCATTGTTTATGAGGTTTTTGCTAGCTACACGTACCAATGGGAAGTAATTTTTCCATTCTCTGCGCAGAGAATGGAAAGCATGGAAGCGGGGGCATGTGTCCGTTCCAATTGGGGTCAACTCCACATGTCTCAAGTTTAGTTGAAAGTCGCAGTTGAGTGGGCAGTTGGAATGGTGAACGATCATCTGATGAGTTGCTTTCGATATAATGCCGTTTCTTCTACGTAATGAGACAAGAGTCTCTGGTAGCGTCAAATTTTCCATGTCTGAGGGTTTACAACCAGAAAGAGGACATGAAATATGTTGAACATAGGAATTATTAAAGTTGAAGTTAATCTAGCAGAGCTAAAAGAAGCAATAGCAGGATTGGAGAAAGGAGGAAAAAGATTTTTTTAATTGCTGCAGATTGAATTAAAAAGTGCAGCAGTAAATGCTATTGAACAAGTTTTAGATTCAGAAATCACTATATTTCTAGGTAAAAATAGTGAAAAAGAGAATAAAAGAAATGGTTACAGGACACGAAATTACGCTGTCAAAGGCCTGGGTGGTATTACATTTAGAATGCCCACTGATCGTTTGAGTAGATTTGAAAGTTCTTTAGTTCCAAAGAATGAACAAATTGACCCAAGATTAAAAGAAGAT